>Ga0209385_1000955_pt1 | contig 12125 bp, 10 predicted proteins | sample NGEPerB_FD_184506 | JGI IMG/M metagenome (GOLD analysis project Ga0209385, IMG submission 184506) | Arctic peat soil microbial communities from the Barrow Environmental Observatory site, Barrow, Alaska, USA - NGEE PermafrostAB12-B... | ecosystem: Environmental > Terrestrial > Soil > Wetlands >... | reverse complement strand
CGGTTCAGGCCGGGTGGCGGGCGTTCAGCGTGCCGTCGACGGCAGGCGCGGCCTGGGAGATGTCGATCCCGAACAGGGTGTGCAGGGCCTGCACGTAGTCCGCACTGTCGCCGGTGCGGGCCAACTCCTTGGCGCGCAGGGTCGGGGTGTGCAGCAGGGATTGGGTCACCCGGTGCAACGCCAGCTCCACGTCGCTCGCGACGTCGGCGGGGTACTTGGCCCGCAGCCGCGCGACCTCCTTCTCCACGGCGGCCGAAATATGTTGCCGCAGCGCGACAACGGCCGGGTCGATCCGGCGCTGGGCCAGCTGATCCTCGAAGTCCGCGACGGCCGCGATGACGATGTCCTGGGCGTCGGTGACGGCGTCCCGGTGTGCGGGATCGGCCTGCTCGGCCACCGTGTACAGGTCGACCAGCCGCACCCCGGGAACAGTCCGTGCGCCGGGCGAGAGGTCCGACCGCAACGCCAGATCGATCACCGGCAGCGGCCGGTCGCGGTGCGCTACCACCTCTTTCAGCAGCACCTCGTCGAGAGTCGGTGCGCTGGCACCACTACAGGTGACCACCAGGTCGGCGTCGGAGAGCGCGGCGAACAGGTCCTCGGGCAGCACGACGGTGGCGTCGTGTCTGACCGCGAAGGCCGGCGCCCGCCCGCTCGGCGAGAATACCGAGAGATCCGTGCACCCCCGCGTCCGCAACTCCGCGGCCACCACCCGGGCGTACGCGCCGGTACCGATCACCAACGCCCTCGCGCCGCCCAGTGTTGATTCCGCCTCGGCGACACCGTCACCGAACCCCTCGCGCGTCACCGCATCGTCGGCGAGGGCAATGTCCAGGGCGACGGACGCCACGGACCGGCCGGCGGCTCCCAACCCGGTGACGGTGGCGACCCGCTTGGCTGTCCGGGCTGCGGCCTGGAACAGCAGGTTGATCGGCGCCGACGTGGTGCGCGCGGTCTGAGCATCCCGGAACGCACGGGCCACCTGCCCGGCGATCTCGGCCTCGCCGACCACCATGGAGTCGAGCCCGGCGGTCACCGAGAAGAGATGAGCGGCGACGGGCGCACCCACGCGTACCTTCAGCAGTGCGACGACGTCCTCGGTGCGCATCCCCGCCGTCTCGGCGACCACCTCTCCGACAGCGTCGATCGCGTCGTGAAAACGCAGGGCGTCCAGGTAGATCTCCAGCCGGTTGCACGTCGACACGAGCACCAACCCGGCCACCGGTGAATCCTCGCGCGCGGACAGCGCAGCCAGATCGGAGCTGAGCTCTTCGGTGCGGGCCGCCAGCCGTTCCAACTGAGTCAGCTCGAGGTCGTGGTGACTCGCACCGAGAACCGTGAGCATGAAACGGATGTTACGGTGGCGAACTCTTCAGCGGTAAGAAGGCAAGCCTCACTTAACTGACGGTCAGGCCTGTGACCTGCGGAAATGCGCGGGTGCGACTCGACCTGCGGTGATGACTGGCTTCGGCATCGGTGAACTTGGGGAAGCCCCGTCGACCGGGTCGGGCTATTGCTGTCACCGGCTCGGGTCGGCACGTCTATTTCGGCATTGGCGAGGGCGGCGGGGTCCCGCATCGGCTGGTGAGACGATGGACGGACCATGCCGACGACCTCCTCGCTCAGCAACCTGTCGAGCGCCGCCTCCTCCGCCCGGCCCTCCGCGCCCGAGAACGCCCGACAAGTGCCGGACGCCAACGCGCTGCCGGACGGCCACCCGCTGCGTGACGGCCGCACCGCCGGATCAGCGCTGATCACCGCCTATCGCGGTGCGCAGCCCGATCGGCGGCCGGTGTGGTTCATGCGGCAGGCAGGGCGATCGCTGCCGGAGTACCTGCGGGTCCGGGCGGGCACCGGAATGCTCGAGGCCTGCCTGACGCCGGACCTCGCCACCGAGATCACCCTGCAGCCGGTGCGTCGGCACGGCGTGGATGCGGCGATCCTGTTCAGCGACATCGTGGTTCCGCTGCGACTGGCCGGGGTGGGCGTGGAGATCGTCGCCGGGACAGGGCCCGTGGTGGACCAACCGGTGCGTACCGCGGCCGACGTGGCGGCGCTGCCGCCGCTGGATCCGGCGGCGCTGGCACCGATCGCCCAGGCCGTCTCCGACACCGTCTCCGCGCTCCGGTCGACCCCGCTGATCGGCTTCGCCGGCGCGCCGTTCACCGTGGCCTCCTACCTGGTCGAGGGTGGCCCGAGCCGAGAACACCTGCGCACCAGGGCATTGATGCACGCCGACCCGCAGACCTGGCACGCCCTCGCGTCGTGGGTCGCCGACCTCACGGCCGCGTTCCTGCGTGCCCAGGTGCTGGCCGGGGCGTCGGCGCTGCAGCTGTTCGACTCCTGGGCCGGCGCGCTGTCGCTGGCGGACTACCAGACCTTCGTTGCCCCGCACTCCGCGCGCGTGCTCGCGTCCGTCGCCGATCTGGGCGTGCCCAGAGTGCATTTCGGCGTCGGCACCGGCGAGCTGCTGGTCGCGATGCGGGACGCCGGCGCGGACGTCATGGGCATCGATCATCGGGTCGGGCTGGACGTCGCCAACGCCAGGCTCGGCGGCACCACCCCGTTGCAGGGCAACATCGACGCGGCCCTGCTGTTCGCCGGTAGGGAGGCGCTGCACGCGCGCGCCGCCGATGTCATCCGGCGCGGAGCGGCAGCGCCCGGCCATGTCGTCAATCTCGGCCACGGGGTGCCGCCGGACACCGATCCCGACGTCCTCACCGAGCTGGTCGAGTTCGTCCACGACCATCCGTGACCAGCCAGGTCCAGCGTCAGCAAGTGGTGGTGATCGGCGCCGGGATCGCCGGTCTGGTCGTCGGCTGGGAGTTGGCCCGGCGCGGGCACCGGCCGTTGCTGCTGGAGGCCGGTGACACGGTCGGCGGGGTGCTGTCCGCGCACCGGGTCGGCTCACTGGTGCTCGACGCCGGGGCGGAGTCCTTCGCCACCACCCGACCGTCGGTGGCCGAACTGATCGACGAACTCGGACTCACGCCCGCCGTGGTCTCGCCGAATCCGGTCGGAGCATGGGTCCGTCACCGGGCCGGCTCCGCGCCGCTGCCCAAGGGAGGGCTGCTTGGCATCCCCGCCCGCCCCTGGGCCGCTGACGTCCGCCGGGTACTCGGGCCGATCGGAACGGTCAGGGCCTGCCTGGACCTGGCCCTGCCGCGAACCTCGGCGCAGCGCGCGCAGGGCTCGCTCGGCAAGCTGGTCCGCGGCCGGATGGGTGCCCGCGTGCTCGACCGGCTGGTCGAACCGGTCGCCGGAGGCGTCTACGCCGCGGACCCCGAGGAGCTCGAGATCCGCACCGTCGCACCAGGTCTGACCGAAGCCCTGGCCGCCAGCCGGTCGTTGTCGGCCGCCGTCCGGCAGCTCCGCGGCGAAAGCCCACGGCCCGGAAGTGCGGTCGCCTCGCTGGCCGGCGGCATGCACACCCTCGCCACCGCGCTGAACTCGGCCATCATCGAAGCCGGAGGCATCGTGCGCACCGCAGCCGCAGTCACCCGCATCGAGGCCGCGGATTCCCCACCGGGTGAGTGGGTGGTCACAGTCGCCGATGGCCCTCCGATCCTGGCAGCGCGGCTGGTGATGGCGACGCCCGCACCGGCCGGCGCCACCCTCCTGGCGGGCGCCGTCGGCGACCTGTCCGAGCTCGGCGTGCTGCAGTTCCCGGCGACCGATGTGCTGCTGTGCACGCTGGTGGTGGACGACGCGCGCCTTGACCTGGCGCCGCGGGGGACCGGAGTGCTGGTGTCCGGCACGGCCACCGGAGTCAGAGCCAAGGCGCTGACCCACGCGACCGCGAAGTGGGCGTGGCTGGCCGACGCGGCCGGCCCCGGTCGGCACGTGCTGCGGCTGTCCTACGGGCGGGGCGACGGTTCGGATCTGCCCGCCGAGATCGAGCTTCCTGGCGTCGCGCTGACCGACGCCGGCACGCTGCTCGGCCTGGACCTGCCGCGATCGGCGGTGGTGGACGCCGCGGTGGTGCGGTGGTCCTCCGCGCTGCCCGTGCCGGCGCCCGGTCACGCCGCCCGGGTGTCGGCGCTGCGGGCAATGCTCGACCCGCGGGGCATCGAGGTCGTGGGCAGTGCGGTTGCCGGGACCGGGTTGGCAGCGGTCGTCGCGGACGCCAGAAAGGCGGCCGAGCGGATGCGCGACACCCTGGAGGCCGCCCCGGCCACACGCGCAACAGGCACGGCCACGGTCGGCGCGGCGTCGCCCGGCATCGAGCCGGCCGACGGCTGAGGGAGGATGGAGCCATGACCGTGCACTCCGCCGACGCCGCAGGCCCGCAGTCCGGGCCGACCCGCACCCGCCCGACCGCTCGCGAGATCAACGCCCAGATCCGCTACACGGCCTTCGCCGTGTACTCCCGGGCAGGCGACCTGGACGCTCCGCAAGACAAGGCGACCGGAGAGCTGGTCGAACTGGTCGCCGCCCTTGACGAGCAGGACGTCACCCTGCGCGGTTTCTACGACGTCTCCGCCATGCGCGCGGACGCCGACCTGATGGTGTGGTGGCACTCCTCCACTGCGGAGGCCCTGCAGTCCGCGACCCGTGCGCTGCGACGGACCTCGGTGGGCCGCAGCCTGGCCGCGTCATGGTCGGCGATGGGCCTGCACCGTCCCGCGGAGTTCAACAAGGGCCACATCCCGGCGTTCCTGGCCGGCGCACCGGCGAAGAACTGGGCGACGGTCTACCCCTTCGTGCGCTCGTACGAGTGGTACCTGCTCCCCGACGAGGAGCGCCGCGGCATGCTCGTGGAGCACGGCATGATGGGCCGGGAGTACGACCAGGTGCTGTCCAACACGGTGGCCGCCTTCGCGCTCGGTGACTACGAGTGGCTGCTGGCCCTGGAGGCGGACGAGTTGCACGACACCGTCGACCTGATGCGGCACCTCCGCGCGTCCGCCGCGAGACGCCATGTGCGGGAAGAGATCCCGTTCTTCTCCGGCCGCCGGGTGGACGAGGCCGGCGCCGTCGAGGTGGTGCTGTGACGATCCCCTCCCTGACGACCGGTCCGCCGGTGTCCGACCCGGCGGTGCCGGACGACGCGGTCGCTGCAGGACCGGTTGACCTCCCGGCCGTACTGCGCGCCGGGTACGACGCGGTGCTGCTGGCCGGTTTCGGCGGCCCCGAGGGTCCCGACGACGTGATGCCGTTCCTGCGCAACGTCACTCGCGGCCGGGGCATCCCGGAGGAACGGCTGGTCGAGGTTTCCCACCACTACTCGGCGCTCGGCGGCGCCTCCCCCATCAACGCGCAGAACCGCGACCTGCGGGACGCGCTGTCTGTCGAACTGGTCAACCGCGGTCGGGCCGTCCCCGTCCTGTGGGGCAACCGCAACTGGGATCCGTACCTGGCCGACGTCATCCGCGACGCCCACCGCGACGGCCTGATCCGGTTGCTCGGCCTGGCCACCTCGGCCTACTCGTCCTACTCCTCCTGCCGGCAGTACCGGGAGGACTTCGGGATGGCGCTGGCTTCCACCGATCTCGTCGGCGAGATGCGGATCGACAAGGTCGCGCCCTATCACCACCGCGCCGGTTTCCTCGCGCCGTTCGTCGACGGAACCGCGGCGGCGCTCCGCACCGCGACCGAGGCGGGCATCGAGATCGCCGACCTGGAGATCGTTTTCACCACGCACTCGATCCCTCTGGTGATGGCCGACACCTCCGGATCCGCCGACCTCGGCGATCATGGACCGGGTGGAGCCTATGTTGCGCAGCATCTTTCGGTCGCACAGGCGGTGATCGACGGCGTCACGGCACGAAGCGGCGCCGCGCCGAGCTGGCAGCTCGCGTACCAGTCCCGGTCCGGGCCGCCGTTGGTGCCCTGGCTGGAACCCGACATCAACGAGGTGATCAACGATCTCGCCGAGGAGGGCCGCGCCGGGGTCATCGTGGTGCCGATCGGCTTCGTGTCCGATCACGTCGAGGTGGTCTGGGACCTGGACAACGAGGCGGCCGAGACCGCCGCCTCGCACCACCTGTTCTTCGCCAGGGTCGGCACCCCGGGCACTGATCCGCGGTTCGTCTCGGCGCTCGCCGACCTTGTCGAGGAGCGGCTGGACGACCGATCGGGCGCCGATCCCAACAGCTCTGATCCCGTGACGGGGATCCGGCGCCGCCCGGATTTCTGCGCCGCTGGTTGCTGTGCCAACTCGCGGGTCACCCGGCCGACCACGGCTGCGGTCGATTCCGCCGCCGACTGGAGCGGCGTACCGGTTGATCCCGCAAAGCTGGCCGCCTCCGGGATCCGCGGGGCCGTCCGGGGATGAATCGGTGACCCGGCGGGTCCTGACGGTCGGTACCCGAGGCAGTGCGCTGGCGCTCGCCCAGTCCGCAGCGGTGACCGCTGTGCTGGCCGAGAGTGCCTGTGCAGTCAGCGATCTCGTTCGCATCAAGACCGAGGGTGACGTCAACGCCGGGCCGCTGGCGTCGATCGGCGGAACCGGCATCTTCGTCACCGCGCTGCGTTCCGCCCTGCTGGAGGGCCGCGTCGACGTCATCGTGCATTCGTACAAGGACCTCCCCACCGCGCCGGCGGACGGCCTGACCATCGGGGCGGTGCCCGCCCGGGAAGACCCGGCCGACGCGCTCTGCGCCCGCGACGGGCTGACCCTCGATCAGCTCCCGGCCGGCGCCAGGGTCGGGACCGGCTCGCCGAGGCGCGCCGCCCAGCTGCTTCGGCGGCGCCCTGATCTGACGGTGGAACCGATCCGCGGCAACGTCGACACCCGGCTGCGGCTGGTCAGCGACGGCGGCTTGGACGCCGTGGTGCTCGCGGTCTCCGGCCTGGCCCGGCTCGGCCGCACCGCGGCCATCACCCAACGGTTCGGTCCTGACGTCATGGTGCCGGCCCCCGCGCAGGGCGCGCTGGCCGTGGAATGCCGGTCGGCGGACGTCGAGACCGCCTGGTTCGCCGGTGCACTACGGGCATTCGACTCCAGCCCGACCCGCGCGGCGGTGACGGCCGAACGAAGCCTGCTGGCCACCTTGGAGGCGGGCTGTATCGCACCGGTCGGCGCTCAGGCGCTGGTGCGGGACGGTGCACTGATCCTGGACGCCGTGGTGCTGGCCGTCGACGGCAGCGACGAGATTCGCGCCCGCACCACCGGTCCCGTTGCCCGAGCGGACGAGCTGGGGCGTGAGCTCGCCAAGGGCATGCTGTCGTCCGGTGCTGCGAGCCTGCTGGGAGCGGTCCGATGACGAACCCTGCGGCCGGCGGAGTCAGCGGTGGCGCGCTGTCCGGCGCGCGGGTACTGGTACCACGCCCGGCCGGACGCGGCTCCGACCTGGTCGACGCTTTACAGCACGCGGGGGCCGACGTGACAGCGGTGCCGCTGATCTCCATCGCGCCGCCGCTGGACACCGGCGCCCTCGACCTGGCCGTGCTCGCGCTCGCCGCCGGCGATTTCACCTGGGTCGCGTTCACCTCGGTCAACGCTGTCCGGGCCGTCGTCGGGCGGGCCGCTGCACTGGCCCTTGACCCCGTGGTGACCGCCGACACCAGGGTGGCCGCCGTCGGGCCCACCACCGCACAGGCGTTGCGGGACAGTGGGATTCCGGTCGATCTGATGCCGACCGGCGGTGGCTCGTCCGCGGCGCTGGCCGCCGTCTGGCCGCGTCCGCACACGGGAGAATCTGTGCTGCTGCCGAGGTCCGACCTCGCCGCCGAGACTCTGCCGGACGCGCTGGCGGCCGCCGGCTACCTGGTGACCGCGGTCACGGCGTACCGCACCGTCGTCGAACCCGTCCCCCCCGACTTTGCGGACCGGCTGAGTTCGGGAGGGTTCGACGCGGTGCTGCTCACTTCGCCGAGCATCGTCGCCGCCCTGAACGGTGTGTCCGTGTCGGGGGGGACCATCGTCGGCGCCATCGGTCAACCCACCACCACGGCCGCCCGGACCGCCGGTCTCAGCGTCTCTTTCACCGCGGCTCGCCCCACCGCCGCGGCTCTCGCGGAAGGCCTGATCCGGGCCCGGCACCAGCACCACCCCCAGGAGAAGTGAGCCAGTCCGATGTCCTTTGCTGGATCGTTCCCGGCCGTCCGGCCCCGCCGGCTGCGCCGCACACCCGCGCTGCGCCGGTTGGTCGCGCAGACCCGGCTGCATCCCGCCGACCTCGTGCTGCCGATGTTCGTCAAGGAGTCGCTCACCGAGCCGGTTCCGCTGACCTCCATGCCCGGTGTCCTTCAACACACCAGGGAGTCCCTCAAAGCCGCTGCCACCCAAGCGGTATCGGCAGGGGTCGGCGGCCTGATGATCTTCGGCATCCCCGAGGTCCGGGACGGGATCGGCTCCCGGGCCACCGATCCCGGCGGGATCCTCAATGTCGCGCTGGCGGACCTGCGCGCCGAGGTCGGTGCATCCACCGTACTGATGGCCGACCTGTGTCTGGACGAGTTCACCGACCACGGGCACTGCGGCGTGCTGACCGATTCGGGTGAGGTCGACAACGACGCCACGCTGGAGCGGTACCGGGAGATGGCCGTCGCGCAGGCCACCTCCGGTGCGGATCTGGTCGGCACGTCGGGGATGATGGACGGCCAGGTGGGTGCGGTGCGGACGGCCCTGGACGCGGCGGGTTTCACCGACACCGGCGTGTTCGCTTACGCGGCCAAGTACGCCTCTGCCTTCTATGGCCCGTTCCGGGAGGCGGTCGACTCGGCGCTCATCGGCGACCGGCGCGGCTACCAGCAGGACCCGGCGAACCGGCGGGAGGCCGCCCGCGAGGTCGCCTTGGACATCGCCGAGGGCGCCGACCTGGTGATGGTGAAGCCGGCGATGAGCTACCTGGACATATTGGCCGACGTCGCGGCGATGCCGGAAGTGACGGTTCCCGTTGCCGCGTATCAGGTCTCGGGCGAATACGCGATGATCGAGGCCGCCGCGGCCAACGGCTGGATCGACCGGGACCGCGCGATCGTCGAGACCCTGACCTCGATCCGAAGGGCGGGCGCGCAGATCGTGCTGACCTATTGGGCGGCCGAGGTGGCAGCGACACTGGTTGCACCGCAATAGCACTTTCAGCGCACTAGCTCCATGTCACCAGGGCACCGAAACACCGAACGAGGAGAGACCGCAGATGGCGCAGCGCAGCAGCGCACCCGGGGAGTCGACCACGCTGCCCGGCCCGGCGATCGGAGCCGCGGGCGTCGAGCATGTGCCGGCCAGTGCCGCGCTGTTCGCGCGGGCCCTTGAGGTCACCCCGGGCGGGGTGAACTCACCGGTGCGGGCCTTCCGTTCGGTGGGCGGCACACCGCGGTTCATGAGATCGGGTTCAGGACCGATGATCACCGACGCCGACGGCAACAGCTACGTCGACCTGGTCGGTTCCTGGGGTCCGATGATCCTGGGCCACGCGCATCCGGCGGTGCTGGAAGCGGTGTCGGCGGCGGCGTCCAGGGGGCTGTCGTTCGGCACCCCTGGCGAGGGCGAGGTTGCCCTGGCGGAAGAGATCGTCGCGAGAATGCCTCCGGTGCAGCAGGTTCGGCTGGTCTCCTCCGGCACCGAGGCCACCATGTCGGCGATCCGGCTGGCCCGCGGCTACACCGGCCGGTCGAAGATCATCAAGTTCGCCGGCTGTTACCACGGGCACGTGGACGCGTTGCTGGCCTCGGCCGGTTCGGGCGTGGCAACCTTCGCGCTCCCCGATTCCGCGGGCGTCACCAAGGCGACCACCGCCGAGGTGATCGTGCTGCCGTACAACGATCTCGCCGCCGTCCGCGACGCCTTCGCCCGGCACCCCGGCGAGATCGCCGCCGTCATCACCGAGGCCGCGGCCGCGAACATGGGGGTGGTACCGCCGGTCGACGGCTTCAACGCCGGATTGGCCCAGGCCGCGCACGCGGACGGTGCGCTGCTGATCACCGACGAGGTGATGACCGGATTCCGGGTGAGCCGGTCCGGCATGTTCGGGCTGGACGGTGCGCACGAGGGATGGACGCCGGACCTGATGACCTTCGGCAAGGTGATCGGCGGCGGACTGCCGGTCGGCGCCTTCGGCGGGCGGGCCGACGTCATGAGCTACCTAGCGCCGGTCGGTCCGGTGTACCAGGCCGGGACGCTGTCCGGGAACCCGATCGCCACCGCCGCCGGACTGGCCACCCTGCGCGGCTGCGACGAGAGCGTCTACCGGCACTTGAACGAAACCGCCGGCACCGTCGGCGATCTCGTGTCATCAGCGCTGGAAAGGACCGGCGTCCCGCACCGGCTGCAGCGGGCCGGGAACCTCTTCTCGGTGTTCTTCGCCGACGGTGAGGTGACGAACTACGACCAGGCCAGGGGGCAGTCGAGCCAGGCCTATGCGGCGTTCTTCCACGGGATGCTCGACGCCGGGGTGTACCTGCCGCCGTCGGCATTCGAGGCCTGGTTCGTGTCCGCGGCGCACGACGACACGGCCGTCGAGCGGATTGCCTCGGCGCTGCCGGCCGCCGCGCGAGCGGCGGCGTCCGTCCTGGGCTGACCGAGGGCTGCACCGCTTGCGACGAGCGGGAACCCGGCGCCGCTGTTCATCCAGTGGAAATACCGACCGCGGTCCGACATCTTTGGCGGCGGCGACACCACGGTCGCTAGCATCCAATTGGCCGCGGCGGACCGACCGTGCGCTGTGCCGGCAACGAGTGTGGGCGTGGCGACGAACCGATCCACGCCCGGGCTCCCGTTTGAGCGTGGAGGAGCTGCCATGTCCCAGCCAGTGTCGGACCCGACCCGTTGGCTCACCGATCTGATGAAGGCCCAGCAAACGGTGCTGTGGCCGGGCGTCAATCTGACCGACACGAAGGCGATCGCCGACACCCGGGCCGCGGCGGCCGCAGCCGCCGCGCCGTGGACGCAGGCGGTCACCGCGTTCACCGAATGGCAGCTGGACAGCCTCAAGCAGATGACGGCGCCGTGGACCGCTGCCTGGTCCGCGTTCGGCCTGCAGACACCACCGGTCGGTGCGGCCACCGCGCCGTCAGGAGCGAAAACGATCGGCGACCGGCGATTCGCCGACGAGGCGTGGACCAAGGACCCGCGGTACGAGGCCCTGGCCAAGACCTACCTCGCGCAGACGGACCTGCTCCGCAAGGCCCTCGACGCGTCGCCGCTGGACGAGCGGAGCAAGGCCCAGTGGGGTTTTGCGTTGCGGCAGGTGGCTGACGCGCTCAGCCCGGCGAACACGTTGGCCACCAACCCGGAGGCACTGCAGTTGGCGATGGAGACCGGCGGGGCGAGCCTGGTGCAGGGCCTTCAGCTGTTCACCGAGGACCTGGCCAAGGGCCGCATCTCGATGACCGACGACAAGGCCTTCGAGGTCGGCGTCAACGTCTGCACCACCCCAGGCAGCGTGATCTACCAGAACGAACTGATCCAGCTGATCCAATACACCCCGACCACCACCAAGGTCCACAAGCGTCCGCTGGTGATCGTGCCGCCGTGCATCAACAAGTACTACATCCTCGACCTGCAGCCGGCGAACTCCTTCGTGGCCCATGCGGTGGCCGAGGGCCAGACGGTCTTCCTGGTGTCGTGGCGCAACGCGAGCGCCGACCAGGGCGCGCTGACCTGGGACGACTACCTGGAGCAGGGCGTGATCCGCGCGCTCCAGGTGGCGCGGACGATCACCAAGGCCGACAAGGTGAACACCCTTGGCTTCTGTGTCGGCGGCACGCTGCTGGCGAGCGCTCTCGCGGTGCTGGCTGCGCGCGACGAGCACCCGGCGGCCAGCATGACGCTCCTGACCACCATGCTCGATTTCTCCGACACCGGCGAGATCGGTCTGCTCGTCACCAAGGAAGGGGTGGACGCGCGAGAGGAGGCGATCGGCAAGGGCGGCCTGCTCAAGGGCAGCGAGCTGGCACAGGTGTTCGCCTCGCTGCGCGCCAACGACCTGATCTGGCCGTACGTGGTGAAGGGGTACCTGAAGGGACAGGCGCCGCCCGCGTTCGACCTGCTGTACTGGAACAGCGACGACACCAACCTGCCGGGCCCGATGTTCTGCTGGTACGTCCGGAACACCTACCTGGAGAACAAGCTCCGCGAACCTGGCGGCACCGTCCAGCTGGGTCAGAAAGTGGATCTGGGTCGCATCGAGCTGCCGACGTTCGTCTACGCGTCCAAGGAAGATCACATCGTGCCGTGG
>Ga0209385_1000954_pt1 | contig 12129 bp, 20 predicted proteins | sample NGEPerB_FD_184506 | JGI IMG/M metagenome (GOLD analysis project Ga0209385, IMG submission 184506) | Arctic peat soil microbial communities from the Barrow Environmental Observatory site, Barrow, Alaska, USA - NGEE PermafrostAB12-B... | ecosystem: Environmental > Terrestrial > Soil > Wetlands >... | reverse complement strand
GTGTAGGCCACGCCCTCGCTGCTCAGCGCCGACTGCCACGCCGCAGTGGTCGGGTCCGACGACCCCGTGCCGATCAGCAGCACGTTGAGGTTGAGCTGCACCGGGGCGGCCGCCGCCGCCGAGCGGGCGGCCACCGACACCAATGTGGCCACCAGGACAGTGGTCATAGCGAGTAGAGTGACGGACCGCCGAAAACGAGTCATGAGATTGATTTGCCCTTCCTCCGACCGAGCGCGCCATCCGCGCAAGGAGCCTCATGAAACCGTAAGGCCGGAGGCACGGCATTTCTACCCTGCACTACCGCGTAATCACCCTGAAGTTACGGGGTCCGATCGGGGGCTGACCCCGGTGTTTCGCCGGCACATCCCTCGCTTCGCGGGAGTCACCTGGGACTTGTCGGGGGGCCCTTGCGCGCCCCGGGGATCCCCGGGCCCGCCGAAACGTGGACGCAGGCGTCAGTGCCGCCCAGAATGGGGATCGAGCCGACGGATCCGTGGGTAAGGCCTGCGACGGGAACGAGTGGGTCCTGGGCAGATGCAAGAGCCGTTGCCCCCTGCCGGTGCGCAGCAATCGGTTCACCACGGCGCGGGGTGGGGGGTCGACGGGCGCACTGGCCATGGGCGCCAAGTCGGTGATCGGACTGGATCTGTGGGCATCGGATGAGCCAGCGCGACCGTGCCTGCAGGGTCCCGGAGCATTGGCCGGAAGCGGCGATCTCCGCTGTGTCGTCCACTGGGACGATACGGGCACACAGGAGATCCCTTCGTCGGGGCCGGCCCTAGCTGTTGTGAGCCGCCGGCACCAACGGGATTGAGCAGCTCATGCCGCTCTCTCAAGCTCACGTTGAGGCTTAGGCTGGCATGTCCCCTGTCGAACGGGCAGCAGTGCCACGGATGCGTGTCGGAGAGGGGACCCCGTGCCGGACAAGTGGGCGTTGTCCCACTCGGGGCCTGTGGGCTGAGGGCCGGGGTACGCCGTCTGCCGGTGACACACCGTCCTGGGGGTCGGGGGCGGCGCCCGCTGGTTCGTCGGTGCGCACGAGGAGGCCAGGGTCGTCGGTCACGGGTCGCCTGGGTCGGTGCATGTCCGTTCAGCCGGCTTGGCCCGGGTCAGCCCCGATTGTCGCGGCGGTCGCCCATCTGCGGCCTGGTCATCACGGGACGACACGTCACAGAGGGTGTGGGCAATTCCGGCCGGTCCCATCCACAAAGGTGTGGAGGGTGGAGAGGGTTGCGAGACGTGCGGCATCCACCAACCGGAGAGCTCGGACGAAACCGATGACTCCTGCGCCGACACCCCAGAGCGCCGCCTCCACCCGTGACGGTCTGGCCGAATCCGCGGTGCAGCCGTTGCGGGCACACTTCGGACTTGCCGTGCTGCTCGCCTCGTCTTCCTGACCTTCCTCGACAACACCGTGATCAGTGCCGCGCCGTCGAATGTGCAGTCCGAATTGCATGTCGGTGTCGCGCAACTCCAATGGGTGGTCTGCGCTCTGTCGGCCCGCTCGACGATGTTGGTCGTCGGGCGGCCGACATGGCTATTGGCGCCGCCGGTTCCGAGCCGGGGACGCTCTCCATGATCCGGCACCTCTGTCCCGAGCAGAAACGGCGGGCCCGGGCGGTCGGTGCCTGGGCTGCAGTCTCTGGTGCGGCGCTGGCCATGGGACCGGTCCTCGGTGGTGTGTTGGTGGGCTTCCGGTCGTGCCGGGCGGTATTCTGGTTCGACTTGGCGTTCGGCAGACTCGCATTCCTGGCCGGCATGGTCGTCCCGCCCGAGAGCTCGGATCCCTCGAAGGACCGCCCCGATGTCAGGGGATTCGTTCTCGAACGCTGACGCTGGGCACAGCAACCTTTGCCACGATCACCGGGGAGTCGGCGGGCTACCCGACCGGGTGGATCCTCGCCCTGTACGGGGTGAGCATCCTGGCACTCATCGCATTCATCTTCGTCGAGCACCGCGCTGAGAACCCCATGTTGAACCTGAGCTTCTTTCGGCGACCCCCCTTTGCCGGATCGACGCTGGTGGCAACCACCACTTACTTCGCCATCTTCTCCGTCTTCTTCTCCGTTGCTCTGCGTCTCGAGGTGGTCGGGTCGGCTTCTCCCTACCCGTTGGCGCTGGACTTCTTGCCTCTCTTTGGTGGAATGGTGCTTGCCTCGCTCTTCACCGGACGCTGGGTCGCGGCGGTCGGCACGCGAACACCGATGACCGTCGGCTGCATCACCGCCGATCGTTACGAGATCACCCCGGTGGCCCGAACGAAGAAGTTCACCGCATTGATCACGTTGTCTCGCGTGACCTGGTCGAACCCCCACGAGTTCTCTACCGACTCCTGACCGGCCAGGCCCCATGTGGACGAACCCGGGGGGGATTCGATGGTCGCCGCGTAGACAACCTCGACACCAGTGGAGGCGGGCCGGAAGATGAGGGCCGGTCTCTTCCCCAGATGAACGATGGCCAGAATCACCCCGCCGGCGCCGTTCAGATCGTCGAGTGAATCGACGAAGCCATCGATGCCGCCCTGGTTCTGAAGGACCGCCGAGGCTTCCAACAGTGCGCCCGAAATGATCTGCGAGACACTGTTCCATCGGTCCGCCGGACTGATCCCCTTCGCCCCACGAACGGAACTCGCAAGATCCTCGAGTGGGTCAGGTGCCATCAGTCCGTGCTCCTGGTAGAAGTTCGGTAGAAATCTGAACTCGTTGGCCCGAGTCGTACGCTCTTTGACCAGGGAGTTCAATGGTGTCGGATGGGAGACTTGAGCCTCCACGCCCTTGCGGGCACGAGCCCCTCAATCCGATGAGGCTCGTTCAGCCTACTCCGGCCAATCGTGTTCTACCTGCTCAGGTGCAGTACTCGGCGGTGGCTGGTTTGGTCTGCTCCGGCCGATCACAGCAATTCCGTACAGTCCCGTTGACAAATGCGTTGACAAGAGCGACCATCACTCCCCCGCTCTAGCGTCTCAGGCGATTGCAAGGGAAACGGGCGTCCCCGTGGCTCGAAGCGCAGGCCAGAAACTCCGTCAAAGTCCGCGAATGCAGGTTGTACACCTCGATGAGGGCGTTGTTTGCGGGCCGGGTGCACTGTCGGCCACGTGACCATCCAATGCCCATTGCCACGTACGTCTCTCGCACAGCACATGGGACGCCATTTCCTCCAGCTGATCGTCGGTCAGCGGAAACCGAAGCTTGGGTGGGTTCAAGGGTCCGGCCTGTCGCTCTGACCCATGCCTCCAGCCCAGCACACGCGCCCGGCAGCGGATCACGCCCCTGCCCTACCCTGGCTCCATGGACCACCGTGATCACTACGCCTTCGCCGTCCGGGCCGAGCCGCGGGTCTGCTGGCATATGGTGAGCCGTCCCGCCGGCTACCGCGTCGACGCTCCCGCTGATGGCCCGGAACCTGTCCGGTGGATCGGCCGGGCCATGATCGGGCGCAAGCAGATGCGGCTGTGGTCGTGCGGCCGGCACCTCGAGGGACTGGCGGAGCTGCAACCAGCCGGGCAACGCTAGATCGCGAGGCTGACACGCCTGGGGTCACGTGGCTACGCTTCGACCGGCTGTCATGGTGGCAGCAGAAAGGCGAGATGCTCGCTCCATGACCGATGCCGGGCAACCAGACGACCCCAGAAAACGATGGTGGGACGCGATGAAGCGAGCGTTCGATGTCCCTGAGGGTGTGTCAGACGAAAACGCCCGAATGGTAATCGTGGGCGCCACTATCCGGGACACTAGAGAATTCTTGTACGTCGATGGGACGGTTGCCGTCACGGCGATGATCGATGCAACCCTGGACCTCGGATCGGCCGGAGAGCTAGATCGCCTCGTTGCCGAGGAGGAGCCGCTGTACCTGAACGCGGCGAGCGCTGCCGAGGACGCCGCCTACAACCGAGCCCACGACCTGGGCTGGCGGAATACCAAAGACCCAATGACCTTGATGAAGCTGCGCGAGGTGAGCGACCGTTTGATTAGCAAGGTGATTGACAGCGAGAGGGAAGGGCCTCCTCGAAGCCCCTAGGTCACTGCCACTCCCCCACGTTCGCCCCTGTGGCCCTGAAACGCTCGGGGTGGGGGTCAAAATACTGTGCGGGCGTCAGGAGAGCGACGTTTGGTCGACGTGGGAGATCGCCGGGCTGCTGGACTAAGAAGCGTCGAGTGCGACTTCGGCCCACTCGTAGCCGCACTGGCTGCAACTGCGGTGCATGTGATCAACCGTCTGTTCGGGAAGTTCGCAGTTCGCCCTCATGCCTTCATGGAACTGAAATCCGGCATTGTCGCTACCGCACTTCGCACATGCATTTCCCTGTCCGAATTTGTCCATGTCCGCCTCCTACTTCTGGTCGAATGGACCAACCGTAGTGCCAAGCTCCTCGAACAGGCGGATGGCGTCGAGGCCGTAGCCCAGCAGCAGCCCGAGGATGCAGTGCTGCTGATACCGTCCATGCCCACGCGAACAGGTCCACCACCCAGGCTCGGCTGGCATAGCCGCCTCGGCACCCCCGTTGCGACCGTCGACAGCGCACAGAATCGCCCCTTTGCCCCGCTACGGCTCGACGTGGGAGTTATGTAAGGTGCCGGGTTCGGAGCGCCCATCGGGAAGTAGGTCTACTTGACGGACCCGACCGGGTGAGCCTACGACGTTGGCCCGGCCCAGGTCACCCTCAGCCCTGGCCCGTTCGATGGCCCGCTCGAAGTCGGCGAGGTCGGCGTCCGCCATCTTGCAGAGGGGTGCAGTTCCGATTTGTCGTGAACCCCAGCGAAGTCCATCGGGCTGATCTTCGGACCGGGTTGAATGCGGTCGACTAGGTCTGTGCGGGTATCGTCGCCGTGCTTGCGGATCGTCCCCTCCTCCTGCCCAACCCGCACCAGTTCCCCAGCCCGGTGCTCGAAGCGGCGCACGATCTCAGTGGCGGCGAGAGTCTTATGCACAACCCGGATACCGGATTGACCTGGACTTTCGATGACTTTCCCGGTCCGGTCCCGCAAGATGTCCCCGACAGATGGTGGCCCCCGCGACCGCGCAAACGATCCGGGGGCCGTGGCCGACACCGAGTGACCGGTGTCGTCGTGGGCGAGGAAACCCGACACGGTTCGCGTGTCAGAGTTCCAGTCCCGTTGGCAGTGTTCCCTGGCGTCAAAACGAAAGGGAACACTATGACCATCGAAGCAACCGACATCGACAACGAGGGGTTCGATCCGGCGGTGACGGAGACCTGGGCGGAGGTCGCTCTACCAAGGTAAGCCGGGCTCGATTGAGATGCCGACGAACTGGGGCGTGTTATCGACGAGGTAGTGACCTGGGTGCGCGGACCCGGTCCATTCACCACGTGCATGGACCGGCTCGACGAAGTGAACCTGACCCACGTGCAGGCGGGCAGGCGGGGAGACCGGCGAACCGTCAGCAACCGAGATTGGTCGGCGGGTCGCATTGTTGAAGGTGCAGGTGAAGGTGTTGATTGCGATGGTTCCTCCATGGGCCGTGGCGTGTCCAGGGCGCTGGACGTGCTGGGCCTTGACCATCGGGCGGCGCGTGCAGATCTCGACGAGGCGGCGTCGGCGTGAGCAGCTGACCGGACCACCCGGCGTCAGCGATGGCCAGCGGTTCCGGCCGGGGGTCTTTCGCGTTCACGGCCAAACGGGGACTTTCGGCCCTGGTCGGAGAACCCGCTTGCGAGTGAAAATGAATTGCAGAATCTGTTCAGCGACCGACCGGGTGGTGCCGTCGACACGTGTCCCCGGCGGGCTGGACGGATCGGTGTGCGCACCCGAAAGCCCCAGTCCGCCGGGGCTTTCGCGTCCCACGGTCTGAGTTGCTCGATGGGATAAGGGCCAAATGCGAACTCGCCCGGTACGGAAGGTCCAGGCGAGACGACGGAGGCCAGTTGGGCATCGACTTTCCTTTGGATACGAGTTGAATCAATTGTGTTGCACCTTGGCGGAAGTTGCGACGCAGGGGACGGTGCGTTCCAGGTCCGTCCCAGGTCGAACGTCCCCGGCCCGGGCGAGTCAGGGCCGCCCGATCGGCTGGCGATTGCTCCCCTTCGCGTCGGAGGACCATCAAGTCCCGGCACAACTGCACAGCCGCAGCACTCGCCAATCCGAACGCCGAGAGTCAATCTGGCTACGGTGACAGAATGGAGACGGGCGGTCTCCTCGATGAAGGGGGATTTCAATGGGTGGAACGCTGATAGCCCGATATACCGTGGCCGACTATGCAGCCTGGCGAAGGATTTATCACGAATTGATGCCGCTACGGGTCGAGCACGGCTACACCGCTCAGCAGGTAATGCACATTCCCAACAATCCGAACGATGTAGTGGCAGTCCATAACTTTCCGACCGTCGCCCAGGCGGAGGCATTCGCCGATGACCCGAGGTTGAAGGCGGCCATGGAGCGCGCCGGTGTGAGCGGCGCTCCTCGAATCGAGATCTACGAGGATGTCTGAACAACTGCGGTGAGGCTGCCTGATGCTTCGAGGTAGTCGAACAGGTGGCGAACCCCGTAGGACGCTCCCACTCCGCACAGGATCGCGCCTGTGCCCCGCCAGGGCTCAGCGCAGCGTATCAAGCCGGGCCCGGAGCATCGGTCGGCGGAGACCTCTGCTCGACGGGCTCGGCACTTCGACGATACCCACCATGGCCCCCGGTTCCGACCGGGGGCCCCTCGCGTTCAGGGACCGCTCATCTTCCCCGCTGCAGGTGACCCGGTGTCCAATCGCGTGCCCAAAGAGTGTGGCCAGAACGAAGCCCTACGTGGTCAGGTAGTCATGCCGCCAACAAGTGGGTCGGCAAGTGAAGCTGTGCTCGCCTCGATCGGCGTGTGAGACGGCCGGGCACGTTGATGAACTTCCGTCGGATGGTCTTGGCCACGACCGGCCCGTCGCGGTCGAGTCCGATTGACGCGAGCCAGCGGACCATGTTGTGGGCGACGCTGGCTAGCTGGGTGGCCACGTTCTCAATTCACTGTGGCTCCAGACCGGACCTGGTGGATTCTGGCGCCGGATCAGCGCGCCACTACGCAAAGGTCATTAGTTCGCTAGCTGCGGCGTGAGTCCGTCGACGTGCATCTCGTAGTACTCGTTTTTTGCGTATGGTCCGATCGCACCCTCAGCGACTTCGCGTACGGCTTCGACCGATTCGCCTTCCCAGATACAGATGCCGAGTGCGTGATCGCTGGTAGCCGCGTGGATTGGCAACGCCACGCTGGAAGGAAGGCCGGCTTCGAGCGCCTTGGCCTCAGCCGCCTGAAAGCCCTCAGGGTCATGGATTCGATGGATGACTGTCACAAACATGGGTTTCCCTTCGATTTCGTGGGTGCCGCTGCGTCGGAGTGCGCAATCCCATTCTTCTGATGCGCCATTACAGATGCGCGTCACTTCGATGCCTTCGAAGCCGACGGGGTGGGAAATCCTGGGGACCCTGGGCGGAAAATGCCGACGAATCTCTGAATCGGTCACCAATCGGACGCAGGAACTCCGAGCTTCAAGCCCGGTCTGCTCCTCTGCGTCTACTATGGACGGTGTATTCGATCGCCAGTTCGGATTGCCCAAACCGATTCGGTAAATGGATGGATGCCCGAATCGCGGTGTCGGCTCCATCCACTGGGCCGAGCGACTGAGCACGATTTCGGGCCAGATGGGACAATGCTTCCGTGAGCTATCGGGACGCGACGTCGGCCTCTGTACACGTGCTCGGCGCGGTGTACGGGGTGACACCGGACGGATCGATGGTCGACGTGCCCAGCGCAAGCCAACGCCGGCTGCTGGGGCTCCTCGCGGTAAATGCGCCGCGACAGTTGCGCACGGAGTGGCTCGCTGACGTACTCGGCGTCACAGCGGGAGCGCTCAGGACGACGGTGTCGCGCCTTCGCACGACCATCGGACCGGCCACGCTGCGCACCACGAGCACCGGGTACTCATTGGAGGGCGACGTCGATGCCACCCAGTTTTGTCAAGCGGTGGCGAATGCAGACAAGACAGCCGACAAGCTTGGGGCACTGGGACAAGCGCTCACGCTGTGGACCGGACCCGTCCTCGAGGAGTTCCAAGGTGAAGAGTGGGCCAGGGGTGAGACCGCTCGACTTACCGAGATCCACGCCGCAAGCGTGGACGACTACGTCGACCAACTGATCTCGGCCCACCGGGAAACTGATGCCATCGCCGCGGCCGAGGGCCAGATCGGGCAATATCCGTACCGCGATCGGTCGCGGGGCCTGCTGATTCGGGCCCTCGCGCTAGCCGGCCGCCAGGCCGACGCCCTACGAGCTTTCCAGACCTACCGATCGCTGCTGGTCGAAGAGTTCGGCACCGAGCCCTCACCTGAGGTCGTCCGGACCGAACGTCGGGTGGCGACCGGGTGGAACGGTGTCGACGCAGACCGCGAGTTGTCAACACCGATCGGGGCAATGGACATACCGCTGCCGGCCAAATTGGCACACCGCGTCGCGTTCGTCGGCCGCTCCACCGAGCAGGAGGTACTCCGGACTCAGCTGGCTCTGGTAGGAGAGTCCGGCCTGCGGTGCGTCGTGGTGGGCGGTGAGGCCGGGATGGGCAAGACAACGTTGCTCGCCGAGTTCGCCAACTCTGTGACGTCCTCGGCCATGGCGACCGTGCTCTACGGGCGCTGCGACGAGACAGGCGTGCCGCTTGAACCATTCCGTTCGGTGCTCGACACGTGCGTCGAGCACGCACCCCTCGACCTCCTGACCGAGCATGTGGCCCACTTTGGTGGCGAGCTGACGCGGCTCTGCTCCCGGTTGAGAATGCGGGTGGCGACGACGCCAGCGCCGACTGGTTCGGACGACGCCACCGAACGGTTCCTCACGTTCGACGCCGCCGTTGATCTCCTGCGTAGAATCGCCAGCCGTCGACCGCTGGTCCTCATCCTCGATGACCTGCGGTGGGCAGAACCGACGGCCCTCCTCCTCCTCCGTCAGCTCGTCCGGACATTGGCTGACGCTCCGGTCCTCGTCCTCGTGAGCCGGCGCGATCCAGGGGAGCAGATATCCGACCAGTTGCGAACTGCGCTCGCCGAGCTCGAGCGGGGCGAGGTCAGCCACCTCCAACTGACGGGCCTGAACGAGGCTGAGCTGGCTGAGCTGGTCGTCGCGGCCACGCGTGCGGTACCTGATCCTGAGCTGCGCCGGGTCACCGGGAGATTGCGGGACGAGACGGCAGGAAACCCGCTCTACGCCTCGCAGCTGGTCCGTCACTGGACGGACCTGGGCCGGGCGGCCGGTGCGCTTGAGGGCCAGCAGGGTCGCCCGAAGATGGTGATGCCCGAAGGTGTTCCGCCCAGCCTCCGCGAGGTCGTATGGAGCCGGGTGTGGACCCTCGGCGAGGACGTGTTCGCCGTACTGGGTGTCGCATCCGTCCTCGGGCTGGAGTTCCCGGAGGACGTCCTTCTCGAGACGCTCGACCTGCCGGAAGAGACGGTGCGCGGAGCCCTCGACACCGCTGTGGCGGCGGGGATCCTCGTCGACCTGCGATCCGTGCGCCGGGCGATGCGATTCGTGCACGCGCTTGTCGCCAACGCGATGTATTCCGAGATCGGCCCGTCGAGTCGTGCCCGAATGCACGAACGGGTTGCGCGCGCCCTCACGAAAGATGACGGATCTCTCCATCCCGACGTCGTTCTGCAACTGGCGCGGCATTGCGCGCTGGCCGGCCTGCCCGAAGAGGCACTCCACTGGTCGGTCGCCGCCGGCGATCACGCCTTCGCGCACCTCGCTCCGACGGAAGCGGCGCACCACTACCAGGTCGCGCTGGATGCGGCCGAGGCGTTGCCTCGTTCCGATGCACAACACGCCGATCTCCTGGTGCGACTCGGCCATGCACAATTCCGAGCGGGTGACCCACAGGCTCAGGCCAACCTGGGCCAAGGAGCCAAGCTGGCGCGGCGCAGCGGCCAACGCCAAACGTTGATCCGGGCCGCATTGGTGGCCGACCTGGGTGTTCCCCGGGTCGGCAGTTTCGTTCAGGAGTCGGAGATCGTCGAATCCGCGCTGGAGGTCGCCGACCCGGCGGACACCGTCACCTACGCCCGCCTCCTCGCTCTCCTGTCCAAGAGCCTGACCTTCACCCCCGATGTAGGGCGGCGGGTAACACTGGCTCATCGCGCCCTGCGTATGGCGGAGGAGAGCGACGACGCCACACTCCTCGCCGGCGTCGCACCAGCGGTGCTGGCCGCGCTGTGGGCCCCGGGAAACGAGCGCCTGCGCAATGAGGTGGCGGGGAGAGCGCTCTCGGCCGCGGAGGCGTCAGGAGATCCGTTACTGCAGTTCAGCGTCAACCTCGCGGCGCGCCAGGTTGCGATCGAATCGGGAGATCCGGTGATGGCCGCGCACACCCTCACCCGGCTTCGAGCGACCGCACAAAACGTGGGGGAGCCCTACCTGGGTTGGCTCATCGATCTGTGTGAGACATTCGAAGCGATGATGGCGGGACGGCTCTCCGACGCGGAGGCACTGGCCGCGGAGGCGCTCGACTTCGGCCTGCAAATTGGCGCCACGGATGCGTTCGCCCTCTACGCTGCGCAGCTCTTCGTGCTGCGTACCTTCGCCGGCCGTCACGGAGAGCTGTTCCCGCTCGTGGAGCAAGCGGCTCGCGAGAATCCCTCAGTGCTTCCCTTCAAGCTGGCGTACGGGATCATCTGCGTCGCAGTGGGTCAAGCCGACGCCGCTCGCGATATTCTGTACGAGGGGCTCGAGAGCGGTTTTGTCGAACTCGGCGTCGACAACTTCTGGATGACCTCGGTCATCGCGTATGTCATCATCGCCATCGAGCTCGATGACCGCGAGGCGGCCGCTCGGCTGCTGCCCGTCATCGAGCCCTATGCGGCCGAGATCTCATTCAACGGCGCCACCAGTCAGGGACCGGTCAGTGCCTACGCGGGGAAACTGGCATCGCTATTGAGCCGCCATGACGAGGCTGAAGGTCACTTGAAGGCGGCGCTGGCAACAGCCACGGCGTTCGGCTGGACCTATCACCGGGCCACGACGCTCTTCGCCCTGGCGCAGGCGCGGCACCGCCGCATGGGCGGCCTCGACGAGGAGGGGCGGTCCTGGCTCTCAGAGGCATCCGAGCTCTGCCGGGTCTATGGCTTCCAGAATTGGATCGGCCAGATCGATGACCTGGCCGCCAGCCAGCCCCCCACCGCGTTGCGGCCCTGATCCACGCCTCACTTGCGGACGTGACGCGCGGATGAGGCGGGCTCGGCCGCAGGATTACCTCGAGGCCGCAGGCGAAGGGTCGCCGGCATGGCAGAAAAGAGCAGGAGCAATGACAACTCTGGCCATCATCCACGAGGTTGACGACGTCGAACATTGGCGCACCTCCACCAGGCGCGAGGAGTACTTCGGTCCGCTGGGAATCACCGCGCGCACCTTCATCGACCCGGACAAGTCCAACCGGGTGGGACTGATCGTCGAATGCCCCAGCCTCGAGGCGTTCCAGAAGGCCCTCCAAGGTGAGGCCGCCGCCGACGCGATGAAGTTCGACGGCGTCCGTCCCGAGACCCTCCAGATGTTCGTGGAGGACTGAGCCGTGGACGTCATCTCGGCCCTCGAGCAATCGTACGACCAGACGGCAAAGCTGGTCGCCAGGCTTACCCCGGCTGAATTCGACACTCCGTCCCCCTGTGCAGGTTGGGACGTCCGGGCAACGCTCAATCACCTGCTCGGCGCCACGTGGATGTTTACCCTGGTCAACCAGGGCCAGGCTGCAGACGAAGACGCTGGCGACGTTATCGGCGACGATGCCAGCTTGGCCGTCACAGCCGCCGCGAAAGAGAATCTTGCCAGCTGGCGCCAACCCGGTGCCTTCGAAGGCGACCGATCCTATTTCTTCGGCACCTTCCCCGCGACAGGTGCGGCCATGCTCAACCTCGGGGAGGTGGTCGTGCACAACTGGGACGTAGCCAAGGCCACCGGCCAGGAGTTGGTGATCGACCCCGCGGTGGGGCAAATGATCTACGACTGGGGCGTCTCGATCCCGCTCGACGACTTCCGCGACCATGGCGCCTTCGGCCCCGAAGTGGCGGTGCCGGCGTCAGCATCCATTGTCGACCGTCTCGTCGGCCTGCTCGGCCGACAACCCTGAAGGGACGACCGGTGTACAAGTACCTTCCCGGCC
>Ga0209385_1000952_pt1 | contig 12130 bp, 11 predicted proteins | sample NGEPerB_FD_184506 | JGI IMG/M metagenome (GOLD analysis project Ga0209385, IMG submission 184506) | Arctic peat soil microbial communities from the Barrow Environmental Observatory site, Barrow, Alaska, USA - NGEE PermafrostAB12-B... | ecosystem: Environmental > Terrestrial > Soil > Wetlands >... | reverse complement strand
CGTGCGGCAAGCCCAGCACGTCGAACGGATCGAGACGCCCGATCGTCTCGAAATAGTGCTTCATGGCGACGCGGATGTCCTCAGGGCTGCGGCCGAGCCCGTCGGAGAACATGGTTCGTTCCAGCACCTCCAAGGTCAGGCGCGTCGCCTCGACTGCCATGTCCTCGATCTGGCCGTCGCGCAATCTCAACCGTTCAACCAAAGCCGCCGCCGCATCGATCATGGCGGCCGAAAAACTCAGGACGGTCCGGCGCGCGAACAGCGGCGCCAGCGCGCGGCGCTGCGTCCGCCATTGCTGGCCCTCGGCGGTCAGCAGCCCGTTGGTCAGGCCGGCCGACAGTACGCGCTGTTGCAGCCAGTCCTTGTGATAGTTTTGGTTATTGTCCATCAGCACGCGGCGTATAGCGGCCGGGTCGCTGACCAGCGCGACGCGGCCGATGGACAGGCCGCCCATGACGATCGGTTTTTCGAAATGCGCTTTGGTCCAGGCTTCGAGCGGGTTGCTCGCGAGCACGCGCAGCAGCGCCAGCGGACCCAATGGCTTGAGCCGGGGCGTCGGGGCCGGCGGATGCAGCCTTGCGGGTGCGTCAAGCACGACAAACTCCGGCCGCCAATTTCATTATGATGTGAATCTTTTCATGTGTCGCCAGCCCCGCGCGACGAAAAAACGACTGTAGCGCACCGGCGACCAACAGGCCAAGCGACTGCGCCGCGCTCTTCATCGCGAAGGTTAACCGGTCACAGCTCGGTTTTCCGCTTGCGCAGCAAGCTGACAATGAAATCATGGCCGGGCCGGGCGAAGCGCTCGATGACGCGCTCGACGGCCTCGTCGGTGAGTCGCGTGCGCGGCCAGCGATAGATCAAGCCGTGCACCACCCAGATGATCAGGAACGTGAACACGCCGGCGAACACGGTGTCGGTGAAGAAGTGCCCGCCCATCATGATGCGCGCTGCCGCCATGCCGATACCCAGCGTTAGCGCCGCGCCATAGGCGAGCGCCCGCCATGGCAGCGGCACCAGCGCCGCAGGTGCGATTGTCCAGAACGCGCCGGCGACGTCACCGGACACGAATGAGCAGTTCTTGTCGCACTCGCCGCGCGGATCCCACCAGGCGACGAAATGCAAGGGGCCGCCGAATTGCGTCACTTCGATCGGCCGCGGCCGGTCCCAGTGATCCTTGAGTACGACATTGGCCAGGAGCCCCGGGCCGAGCGCGACGGTCGTCATCAGAAACAGAATGGCGCGGCCCGACAGCAACAGCCGTCGCCGCGGCAGAAGTAATTTGAGCACCAACGCCGCCACCACCGGGACGATCACCGCGGTTCCCACCCACAACCCGATGTCGCGGGCGAGCAGCAACGGCGGATAAATGCGCAGGCCGAACGGATTGCCGTGCAGCGATATGGCGTGGAACGGCGCGGCGATCATCAGATCGAGCTGCGGATAGAGCCCGAACACCACGCCGACAACGGCGGCGATGGCAAGCGCAATGATCAGTCCGGTACGGTTCATGGTTTTTTCCGCAAGCGCGGCCTGCGGTCTAGCCGAGCAAGGCCGCGAAGGGAAGTCAGCGGCCGCGCCAACGGCCGGCATTGCGGCCGGCGATCAGCCAATAGGTAAAGCCGAACACCACGCCGACCGCGGCCGCGATTTCCGCTTCGCGCGAGATCGGCGGTGGCGGATGATCGATCGATTCCTCGTAAGATCCGGTAAAGCCGGCGCCGTAATAGCCGAGCAGCAGGATAGCCGCGCCGGCCGCCGCATGGATCAAGAGCGAACGGATGGAATACGCTTCCGCCAGCACCACCGCGATCAAGATGGGCAGGAAGCCGACCATGACGGTGACGCCGGAGGCAAGCGCAGCGGTGCCCCAGAAGAACGCGTGCTCGAGCGGATCGGGGCCGATCACGTGCAACTCGACACCGAGCAGCGCGATGGCGGCGGCGATGCCGCCGGCCATCGCCGCCATGAACAGGGCGAAGAGGATGACGATGATGCGGCCGAGGAGTGCCAAGCGCTAATCCACCATCGCCATCGCCCGCAGCGTCATGCGCTCGCGCGCGGAGAGCTTCTCGGTGGCGCTCTTGAGCTGGCCGCAGGCGGCCAAAATGTCGCGTCCGCGCGGGGTGCGCACCGGCGAGGCATAGCCGGCGTCGAACACCACTTGCGAGAACTTCTCGATCTGTTCCCAGTCGGAACATTCGTATTTTGAGCCGGGCCAGGGATTGAACGGAATGAGATTGATCTTGGCCGGGATGCCCTTGAGCAGGCGCACCAGCGCCTTGGCGTCGTCGATGGAATCATTGACGCCCTTAAGCATGACGTATTCGAAGGTGATGCGCTTGGCGTTGGAAACACCCGGATAATTGCGGCAGGCCTCCAGCAATTGCGCGATCGGATATTTGCGGTTAAGCGGCACCAGCTCATTGCGCAATTCGTCGCGCACCGCGTGCAGCGACACCGCCAGCATGCAGCCGATCTCGGCGCCGGCGCGCTCGATATTCGGCACCACGCCGGAGGTCGAGAGCGTGATGCGGCGCTTGGAGATAGCGATACCGTCGCCGTCCGCCACGATCAGCAGCGCGTCGCGCACCGCGTCGAGATTGTAAAGCGGCTCGCCCATGCCCATCATCACGATGTTGGTCACGCAGCGATCGCCTGTTGGGATGACACCATCATTCGGGCGTACACCATCCGGCCAATCGCCCAGGCGGTCGCGCGCCACCATCACCTGGCCGACGATCTCGTCCGCCGTGAGGTTGCGCACCAGGCGCTGCGTGCCGGTGTGGCAGAACGAACAGGTGAGCGTGCAGCCGACCTGGCTGGAGACGCACAGCGTGCCGCGGTCGGTGTCGGGGATATAGACGCATTCCACCTCGTGCGGACGCTCGCCTTGCACTTCGCCCGGCAATCGGAGCAGCCATTTGCGCGTGCCGTCGACCGAAACCTGCTCGGCCACCACCTCGGGGCGGGCGAGCGTGAATTTCTCCGCCAGCGCCGCACGCAAGTCCTTCGACAGGCTGGTCATCAGATCAAATTCGGTGAAGCCGCGGAAATAGATCCAGTGCCAGAGCTGCTGCACGCGCATCTTGCGCTGTGCTTCCGGCACGCCGATCGCACCCAGCACCGCTCCAAGCTGCGCACGCGTGAGGCCGACCAGCGACGGCTTGTCCGGCGCCACATAGCGCTCGAGCGGCGTCTTTTCGACGAAGGGCGCGGAGGCCGGTGCGATTTCGATGGTGGTTGTCATGGGCTCAGGTCGTCACGTCCGCGCGCGGCGGCATTGACGACAATATAGGGTGCGGGCGCCCTACTTGCACTCCTGCGCCACCTTGTCGAGCGCCTCGCTAAGTCCCTTCAGCGAATAGGTATCGGTGGTCTTGGTGCCGCGGCCTGACTCGCTCTTGACCACCAAGTCGGCACCCTTGCGCATGGTCTCGACCATCTGCGCTTCCTCGGCGGCGTTCTTCACCCAGGCGCCGTCGTTCTGGGTGTACATCACATAGCTCGCCGAGCCGACGGTGGCGGTGGCGTCGACGCCGGGCTTCTGCGGATAGCCGACGATCATCGACACCTCGTTTTTCACCTTCTCGGCCGGGCGGCTCGAGACGAACGCATAAGACGGATCGCGATTACGGCCGGCCGGCTCGGTGACAGCCGAAGCCGGTTTCGCCAGTGCGAAGCAGACCTTCTTGCCGCCAGGCGTCGCTGTGTAGGCGCCCCAGCCGCCGAACTGGCCGAGCAGCACCGCCTGTTCGGTGGGCTCGGCCTTCGGTGGTTTTTTCTGCGCTTCAACAGCCGGCTTCTTTTGGACCGGTTTGGTTTGCTGGGTCTGCGCATAGGCGGCTGCGCCACAAACCATGGCAGCGGCGGTCAGCAGCGCAATCGTTGGGCTTTGCCAAAACGTCTTCGTCATCGGGCCCTACCGGTTGAAGTAAATGACGGCATGCAAGCCGCCCCCTCTAAAGAACAGCTGGATATTAGCCCATTAGGGGCGAATATCGGCAAGCTAAAGGCGGCAATCCGTCGCCCCCCGCGAAACTATAGGCCGAAACCCGACACCGCCAAACCGGCCGGGCAGCGTGCTAGACAGCTTGCCGTAGCGTAACAGATCGAGCCGCCATGAAAGCCCTGCTCTGCACCCGTTACGGCACCCCCGACGACCTCGAGCTTACCGACATCGCCGACCCGGTGTCCGGGCCGGGTGAAGCGGTGGTGCGCGTTAAGGCGGCGGCGCTGAACTTCTTCGACACCCTGATCATCGCCGGCAAATACCAGCATAAGCCGGCCTTCCCGTTCTCGCCCGCTGCCGAGTTCGCCGGCGTAGTCGAAAGCGTCGGTGCCGGCGTCGCCGGGTTTTCGCCCGGCGACCGCGTCATCGGTAACATCGGCTGGGGCGCCGCGCGCGAGAAGGTCCTGCTCGCCGCCGACCAGCTCGTCGCGCTGCCGACCGGTCTGGATTTCGACCGCGCCGCCGGCCTCACCGTTACCTACGGCACCACGATGCATGCGCTGAAGAACCGGGCCAAGCTTAAGCCCGGCGAGACGCTGGCCGTGCTGGGCGCCGCCGGCGGCACCGGCCTCGCCGCGGTCGAGCTCGGCAAGCTGATGGGCGCGCGCGTCATCGCCTGCGCGTCATCCGATGAAAAAGTCGCCTTCGCGCGCCGGCATGGCGCCGACGACGGGGTGAACTACGCCGCCACCGATCTCAAGGACGCGCTGCGCCAACTGACCGGCGGCAAGGGCGTCGATGTGGTCTACGATCCGATCGGCGGGGCGCAGGGCGAAGCCGCGCTGCGCGGCATGGATTGGGGCGGGCGTTTCCTGGTCATCGGCTTTGCCGCCGGCGACTTGCCGAAGCTGCCGCTCAACCTGGTGCTGCTGCGCAGCTATGACGTGCTCGGCGTCTACTGGGGCGCCTGGATCCTGCGCGACCCGCAAGGCCATCGCGCCAACATGACGCAAATTATCGACTGGTGCGCGCAGGGCAAATTGTCCTCGCATGTGCACGCGGTCTATCCGCTTGAGCAAGCGCCGGCCGCGCTCAAGGCCATCGCCGCGCGCCAGGTGATGGGCAAGGCGATCTTGCGGCCTTAAAGTTTTGCCAACGCGTTACGCGCCGCCTCGCGATGCGCCGGGTGGATGTGGCTGGCGACCAGCCTGATCGCGGTCGCCAGCACCGCGGCATCGTCGGTGAAGCCGATGACCGGCAGCACGTCGGGAATGGCGTCGACCGGCAGGATGAAATAGGCGAGCGCGCCGACCAGCGTCGCCTTCACCGGCAGCGGCGTGTCGCGGTCGAAGGCGCAGTAATAGGCGGCGAGCAAATCTTCGGTGAAGGGAATGGAGGCGGCCACGCGCCGCAGCTTGCGCCAGAAGCTGCGGCTCATTGCGCTGCCGTCGTCATCCTCTGGGCGCCAGAATGCGGTGCGGGCAAATGGCATAGGGTTTAGATGGTTGGAGAAATTGGCCTCTGCAAGATGTTGTCGTCCCCGCCGACCCCCTACTTGATCGGGGGGAAGGCCGGGACCCATAACCCCGGTATTTAAGATACGGATGGACAGTGGTTATGGGTCCCCGGCGGGGCCTGTCATCGGGCCGCGCTTCGCGCGGACCCGTTGGCGGGGGACGACAGAAAGTTACCCAGCCAACTTATCCATCGCCTCGGCGAGCTTGATGTCGAGTTCGGTTACCCCGCCGGCGTCGTGGGTCGAGAGCGTCACCTCCACGGTCTTGTAGACGTTAAACCATTCCGGATGGTGATCCATTTTCTCCGCCACCAGCGCCGCCCGCGTCATAAAGCCGAAGGCCTGGTTGAAATCCTTGAACACAAATTTTTTGGTGATGGCGTCGCGGCCAGCCACGTCCGACCAGCCGGCGAGCTTGGCCAGCGCGGCCTTGCGGGCATCGGAGCTAAGTTTCTGCGCCATGGTGCTCCCTCATCCATTCAAAGTCGCGGCCCTCGCAATGGGTCCGCCCCGATATTACATTTTAACAGACGACCCCGATCCTACGAGGCTTTCATGTCCTGGTCATTGAATATCGGCAAGGTGGCGGGCACGGTCGTGCGCGTCCACCTTACCTTCCTGCTGTTTCTCGCCTGGATCTTCGCCGCCAGCTACAGCCAGGGCGGCGCCGCCACCGCCTGGGACAGCCTCGTGTTCATGGTGCTGCTGTTCCTGTGCGTGCTGCTGCACGAGTTCGGCCACATCTTCACCGCGCGCGCCTTCGGCGTGCCGACGCCCTATGTGACGCTGCTGCCGATTGGCGGCGTCGCCCAGCTCGAGCGCATCCCTGAGGAGCCGGGCCAAGAATTCCTCATCGCTATCGCCGGCCCGCTGGTGAACGTGGTCATCACCATCCTGCTGGTGGCGGTCGGCGGCGCCACGTTGCAAACAAACGCCGCGGCCGGTCTCGACAACACGCAATTTTCTCTGATCGACCGGCTGGCGGCGGTGAACCTGTTCCTCGCTTTGTTCAACATGATCCCGGCGTTTCCGATGGACGGAGGCCGCGTCCTGCGCGCGCTGCTGGCAAGCCGCATGGGCTATGTGCGGGCGACCGAGATTGCCGCCGCCATCGGCCAGTTCGTCGCCTACGCGCTCGGCTTTATCGGCTTGATGTATAATCCGATCCTGATCTTCATCGCCATCTTCGTCTATCTCGCCGCCAGTTCGGAAGCGCACATGGTGGCGCTGCGCGCCGTCTCGCGCGGCGTGCCGGTGAGCCACGCCATGGTGACGCATTTTGAGACGCTGAAGCCCGAGGAACACCTGGATGCGGCGGTGCAGACCTTGCTGCAAACCGGCCAGGGCGAATTCCCGGTGGTGGATTCCGCCGGCAAGCCGGTCGGCGTGCTCGGCCGCGGCGATCTGATCCGCGCCATCAAGCAGCGCGGCCCCGACGCCCGCGTCGGCGACGCCATGGTCGCGGACATGCCGACCGTCGGCCACCGCACGACGCTCGAGCAGGCGTTCAAGCTGCTGCAGCAGAAGCAGGCGCCGGCGGTCGGCGTCACCGATGCGACCGGCAAGCTGGTCGGTCTGGTCACCGGCGAGACCATCGCCGAGATGATGATGCTGCAGGACGCGATGCCCAGGGGCAGCCAGGCCGGGCCCTGGGGCCGGCCGGCGGGGGCGTAATAACGTCCTGCCAGACCAGCCGCCTCGCGGCCGACGGTGGTTTCGGCCCGATTCCTGCATGTTCAGCAATGCAATCTTGGCGATCCAAATGATCGCAAGGTATTCTTTTGCGGCCGGGGGGTCGCAAAATCGCGTCGAGGAAACCGTCAATGAACGACAGCTTACAGAGCTCGCGCGAAGCGATCGCCCGCGCGGCCCCGCTGCCGGCGCTGGGGCACTTCCTGAACCACTGCCTGACCACCTACGCGGCCGAAAACAGCGGCGCGGCGGCCAATTACATCCCGGAATTGAGCAAGGCCAATCCGGCGCATTTCGGCATCGGCCTCGCGACCATCGACGGCCACGTCTACGAGGCCGGCGACAGCGCGGTCGAATTCACCATCCAGTCCATCTCGAAGGCCTTCGTCTTCGCGCTGGCGCTGGACCTTGTCGGCCCGGAGCGGGTCGAAGCCAAGATCGGAGTAGAGCCAAGCGGCGAGGCGTTCAACTCCATCCGCCTGACCGCGGACAACCGGCCATTCAATGCGATGGTCAACGCCGGGGCGATCGCCTGCTCGGGCCTGATCCACAGCGTCGATGGGTCCGGCGCTTTCGAGCGCGTGCGCGACGCGCTGAGCCGCTTCGCCGGCCGCGAGCTCGGCGTCGACGAGGCCGTCTTCGAGTCCGAGCGGGCGACCGGCGACCGCAACCGCGCCATCGCCTTTCTGCTGCATAACTATTCCGTCATCGAGGGCGACGTCACCGAGGTGCTCGACGTCTATTTCAAGCAGTGCTCCATACTTGTGACGGCGCGTGATCTCGCGGTCATGGCGGCGACGCTCGCCAATCGCGGTATCAATCCGATCAGCAAGAAGCAGGTCGTCTCGCCTTATGCGGTCGCGCGCACGCTGTCGGTCATGACCTCGTCGGGCATGTACGACTACGCCGGCGAATGGGTCTACCGCGTCGGCATCCCTGCCAAGAGCGGCGTCGGCGGCGGCATCATCGCCGCGATTCCGGGGCAATTCGGGCTGGGCACGTTCTCGCCGCTGCTCGACAGCCACGGCAACAGCGTGCGCGGGATCAAAGTCTGCGAGGTCCTGTCGTCGCATTTCGAACTGCACGTGCTCAACCGTTCGCATGATGTGCGCGCGGCCGTGATTGCCGATTACGACATCAAGGGAATTTCATCGCGCCGCAGCCGGCAGCCGCACGAGCAGGTGATCCTCGACGATCATCACCAGGACATTCGCGTCATTGAGCTTGTCGGCGCGCTGACATTCGCCAACATGGATTACGTGACACGCCGGCTCGCCGAGCGAGCACGTCCGGCCTTGTTCATCATCGATCTGCGACGGGTGCCGGCGGTGATGCAAGGCGCGGCGCGCCTCATCGCCGACATGGTGCGCGATCTGGCGACGGTCAGTGTCACGGTGATCTTCTCCGGCATCGAGAAAAGCTCGCTGGTCTGGGACACGATCAGCGCCGCGACGAAAACCGTCGCCGAGGTGCGCCGTTTCGATCTGCTCGACGAGGCAATCGAATGGGCGGAAGATCAATTGATTTACCGTTATGGCGGCTTCTCGCATCCCAAGGATTCGTCGCCGCTCACCAAGCAGGCCCTGCTCGCCGGATTGACGCCGGAGGAATTCGCCGATCTGACCTCGCTCGCCAAGCCCCGCACCTTTCACATCGGCGAACGCATCATTGCGGCCGGCGATCCGGCGTCATCAATCTTCTTCCTGCTGAGCGGCATGGTCAGCGTCAAGCTGCACAGCGGGGTGCGGCTTGCGAGTCTGTCGCACGGCATGGCGTTTGGCGAAATGGCGTTGATTGAGGATATGCGGTCCGCCGATGTATGGGCCGACACCCCGGTGACCTGTCTCGAACTGGGCATCGAGCAGTTCGAAACCTACTGCGAACGACATGCGCGCAGCGGCCAGCGAATTGTGCACAATCTCGCGGCGCTTATCGCCAAACGGCTGATTCAGGCCAACACCAAGGTCGATCTGCTCAGCGCCTATTGATCAGTCCGCCGTTTTACCTCCGGCCGGCGGGATTTAACCCATTCCGGCCAATTGCCAGCCGGCAGTTGCTTCCGGCCGTTTCGTGACTATATTGCGCTGCAATAGCGTCGCGTCGCGGGTCCACAGGATTGCCATCCGGCAATCCTGTTGTCTTTTGGAAGACGGATTTCCTTCGGAAATCCTTTTGGGGCCCGCGCTTTGGTTTTTGGAACTCGCATGAATCTTCGCAACGTCGCCATCATCGCCCACGTCGACCACGGCAAGACCACGCTGGTCGACCGGCTGCTGCAGCAATCGGGCGCCTATCGCGAGAACCAGCGCGTGGTCGAGCGCGCCATGGATTCCAACGACCTCGAGCGCGAGCGCGGCATCACCATCCTGGCCAAGGCAGCCTCGGTGCTGTGGAAAGACACCCGCATCAATATCGTCGACACGCCCGGCCACGCCGATTTCGGCGGCGAGGTGGAGCGCATCCTCAACATGGTCGACGGCGCTCTGGTGCTGGTCGACGCCGCCGAAGGTCCGCTGCCGCAGACCAAGTTCGTGGTGTCGAAGGCGCTGAAGATGGGGCTCAAACCCATCGTCGTCATCAATAAGGTGGACCGCTCCGATGCCAGGCCGGTCGAAGTCATCAACGAAGTATTCGACTTGTTCGCGGCGCTCGACGCCAGCGAAGAGCAGCTCGATTTTCCGATTCTCTACGGCTCGGCCAAGCAGGGCTGGATGGCGACCAGCCTAGAAGGATCGCACGACGACGGCATGCAGCCGCTGTTCGATCTCATCCTCAGCCACGTCAAGCCGCCGGTGGTGGAAGCCGGCCCGTTCCGCCTGCTCGGCACCATTCTCGAAGCCAACCCCTATCTTGGCCGCCTCGTCACCGGGCGCATCACCTCCGGTTCGGTGAAACCCAACCAGCCGGTGAAGGTGCTCGACCACGACGGCAAGCTGATCGAGACCGGCCGCATCACCAAGTTACTGGCGTTCCGCGGACTTGAGCGCGTGCCAGTGGACGAGGTGGAAGCCGGCGATATCGTCGCCATCGCCGGACTGCCAGAGGCGACCGTCGCGATGACGATCTGCGATCCGTCGGTGGAAACGCCGATCCCGGCGCAGCCGATCGATCCGCCGACGCTGGCGATGACGTTCCGCGTCAACGATTCACCGCTCGCCGGCACCGAAGGCAGCAAGGTCACCGGCCGCATGATCCGTGACCGCCTGTTGCGCGAAGCGGAAGGCAATGTGGCGCTGCGCGTGCGCGAATCTGACGACAAGGACGCGATGGAAGTCGCCGGCCGCGGCGAATTGCAGCTCGGCATTTTGATCGAGCAGATGCGGCGCGAGGGCTTCGAGCTATCGGTGTCGCGGCCGAAGGTGCTGATGCGCGAGGACCCCAAGACCGGCGAGATGCTGGAGCCGATCGAGGAGGTCGTCATCGACGTCGACGAAGTTCATTCCGGCATCGTCGTGCAGAAGATGTCGGAGCGCAAAGCCGAGATGCTGGAGATGAAGCCCTCCGGCGGCCACCGGCTGCGGCTGGTGTTCCACGCACCGACGCGCGGCCTGATCGGTTACCAGGGCGAACTGCTCACCGACACGCGCGGCACCGCCATCATGAACCGGCTGTTCCACGCCTACGCGCCGCACAGGGGTCCGATCCAGGGCCGCCGCAACGGTGTGCTGATCTCCAACGACCAGGGCGAGGCGGTCGCCTATGCACTGTGGAATCTGGAAGACCGTGGCCCGATGATGATCGAGCCAGGCTGGAAGGTTTACCGGGGCATGATCGTCGGCGAGCATACCCGCGACAACGACCTCGTGATCAACGTGCTCAAGGGCAAGCAACTCACCAATATCCGCACCACCTCGAAGGACGAGGCGGTCCGCCTCACCCCGCCGATCCGCATGACGCTGGAAAAGGCACTTGCCTATATCCAGGACGACGAGCTGGTCGAAGTGACGCCGTCGTCGATCCGCCTGCGCAAGAAGCTGCTCGACGAGACCGACCGCAAACGGGAAGACCGCCAGCGCGCGGCCGCCGCCGAGGCGGTGTGAGGTCCGGCCGCCCAGGCCGGTCGCGGGCGTTGATGGTGTCCTATATTGGGACGATTCGAATCTGTGAAATCGAATCACCTGCCGCGGCGCCGCCGCCCCATGCGCAGCGCGAGCGCCGGGCGTGACCACGGTTCGCGCATTGCCTCGCGTCACCAGCGCGATTTACCAGCAGCCACAGCGTGTTTCTTGCCGCCCTGTGGCCAGTAATCCACACCGGTAACGTATCATTAATCATGGGGCTTGAAGGCCGCAGGGTTCGTTGCTTCTATTCCGTAATGAGTACGACCCTCATAGAGATTCGCCGTGCGAAGACCTCCGATGCGGTGGACGTCGCCGCGACCCATGACGAGGCATGGCGGACGGCCTATCAGGGCATCATCCCGGGCAACGAGCTCGGCAAGCTGATCAACCGGCGCGGACCGGACTGGTGGGACTCGGCCATCCGCAAGGGCAGCCGCATCACCATCCTGCAATTCGGCGACAAGGTTGCCGGCTACGCCAATTACGGGCGCAACCGGGCGCGCAGCCTGTTCTATGACGGCGAAGTCTACGAGCTTTATCTGCGTCCCGAGTTCCAGGGGCTGGGCTTCGGCCGCCGCCTGTTCTCCGCCGCGCGCAAGGACCTCGTGCAGAGCGGCCTGAAGAGCCTGGTGGTGTGGGCGTTGTCCGATAACGAGCCGGCGGTGGAATTCTATCGCGCGCTCGGCGGCCGCGCGGTCGCCCGCTCCTCGGAGCGCTTTGGCGCCAAGACGCTCGACAAGGTCGCCTACGCCTGGCAGTGAGGCGTTTCCCATAATTAAATCGTCGTCTGTGAACAACGGCTAGCCCATTGACGGAGAATCTGTTTTTGGCGAGCAGGCGGGATTGAGATTGCAAGATATTGTGGCTTGAGGGCGCGGAACCTTGCAATTTCGTTTTCGGGATTCCCTT
>Ga0209385_1000951_pt1 | contig 12131 bp, 16 predicted proteins | sample NGEPerB_FD_184506 | JGI IMG/M metagenome (GOLD analysis project Ga0209385, IMG submission 184506) | Arctic peat soil microbial communities from the Barrow Environmental Observatory site, Barrow, Alaska, USA - NGEE PermafrostAB12-B... | ecosystem: Environmental > Terrestrial > Soil > Wetlands >... | reverse complement strand
ATGTAGATGAAGACATCCTCGGGCATTGCCATATCGCCTCTCCTTGGCTGGACAGGTCCTGGACGTCCCTGTAGTGGAAATCGCACCGTGCGTGACTCCCGTCCCTGTGGACTGAACGGTAGCCCTGAAAGCCGTCGGCGTATCCCACTCGTGCCTGGTTCGTTGGGGGCATGGCAAGCCTGCCTCATGGGCTGTTCGATGAAGCCGGCGCGGGGGCGGCACTCAGGCGTCGCGTGCATGGCGGTGCCGCCCACGGGGACAGGCCAAGAAAGGTCACGACTTGGCCCGCAAACGGGCACAAACGACCACTGATGTCGCCTGCCTGGGACACATCCTCAGCGTGCATCGTCGATGATGGGAGGCGTCGATAGCTGGCCGGTGAATGTGACGACCGAGAACACCCGTCACTCCTCCGCCTTGCCTTGGCCCCATGGATGACAGCGACCATTACACCGAGGCCGTGGGCCGAGCCGTCGATATGCTTGCGGCCATGTCAGGGTGGTTTGAGCCGGTCTTGGATGCGCTGGGTGGCCCGGGGGTAGCGGATCGGCAGATGATCACATGGCTTCCCCATCAGTGGGGTGAGGTCGCGACCTATGCAGACCCATGCCGCGCTGCGATCACCGCTTTGGCTTCCGATTGCCCGGAAGGAGTCAGACGCCAGGATGTGGCAGCTGTTGGAGCTGAACATGGTCCGGTCGCACTGTTCGTTGCAGCGATGGTGTTTGGTCTTGGGGACCGACCGTCTGGGCCAAGAAGCGTGCTCGATATGTTGTCCGAGAGTCACGTGGCAGATGACAGTGGAGAACCTATCGAACCGCTCCGGGTGATCGAAGGAATGATGACAGGGTCATCGCACGTCTCGGCCGACATTGCGTTCCGGTCCCTCTTCAAGGACGGTGACACCCGAGTGCACGGCTTGAACGTCTCGCTTGGTACGAAGGCGATCTATTTCTCTGCACTTGAAGCAATGCCAAAGCATAGGGCACTCATCCTGGACGATTTCGTATTCAACGGGGTGCAACAAGTACTGCAGTCTGGCCTCGCCGAGCCCAACGCCATCGCCCTTGATCCACGCAAGCACACCTGGTCGGCGGACTACCTCCAGTACTGCACTTGGGCAGAGGACGTAGCTGAGGTGGAAAGGACGGTTCCAGAGGACGTTGAGGTTGCACTCTTCAAGCTCGGCAAGGGCGAGGTCTCTCCCCCCATAGCAGAGCTCTAGCCGTCCCCTCGGAGCGCGATCGCGGATGATGGTTCGTCGTACTCGTCGAAGAACTCTGCGTGCGGGATGACCTCCTCCTCGATCCGCTGGCGAACTTCGGCGCCCAGTCTGTAATCACGGAGCAGCTCGCAGAGGCCGTCACCATCAATCAGTTCGACGGGCGGCGCGCTGACCGCTCTACCGTGGACCCATGGACCACTGTGACCACTACGCCAGTGCCGTCCGGGCCGAACCGCGGGTCGCCGGGCGTATGGTCAGTCGAGGACCGGGCTACCGGGTAGACACGCCGACGGACTGCCCCGAGCCTGTCAAGTGGACGGGCCGAGCGATCGTGGGCAGACGTCGGATGCAGCTCTGGTCATGTGATCGGCACGCCGAGGACTTGGAGTGCGTCAGACGGCTTTCGGGCTGAAGCAGGCGGGACTGCCGGGGAGCCAAGGTCAGGAGCCGCCGAGTTCAACGTGCAGTTCGGCGAGGAACGCAGTGAAATCCCCTGCCAAGCGAGAGAGTTGCTCGTCCACGACCGACGACAACCTTCCCCAGTCTTGGTGCGGTTCCAGCCCTATGGTGATCAAGGCATCAGCGAATTGCTCGACCAGCTGGCGAACACGCTCCCGAAGAACCTCGTCGGGGCAAGGATTGGCCTCCAGCCAAACCCCAGCGGATAGCAGTGCTTGCCGCAGTAGCGGGGCGGTTATGGCCAGAGCGTCCGGGCCGTCCAGCGTGGCGTCGATGGCGGCGTTGACTCCAGCCATAAGATCGGCGATGGGCTGCATCGCGTCAGCGGACCAGTGCTCAAGGTCCTCGTAGGAGGTTCCCATGTGATCCCCATCATCGCCTCGATCGACGGCCAAGCGCGCTACTCGGTCGGTGGGGCCGTTGGGAGTCGGGAGAACCTCTAACGGTGATGGTGTTCACCTCGGCGTCGGAGAGGCTTAGAGGGCCGTCTATGGCGGGTCTGATTGCCGCTCTGTGACCCTCACGGCCAGAGCGTCCGTGGTCGGTTGCCCGATCAGGCAGTCAGAGGACGCAGATATCAGACGCGACTGGCGCGGTGATGGGCCTTCCCGAGGAGCATGGCCACCGTGGAGAATGGAATCGTCTTCACTTGCGACGGTGGCGGCACCGTGATCGTCGCTGGGGAGCCGTATCCAGTGAAGTCGACAGTGGCTGTGAGGCCGAGGGTGCCTTTCTTGGTGGCACCGGATGTCGTGACGTCAGCTTGAACGAGGCGATTCGCTGAATCTGCCCAGACACTCGCCGAAAGTGTGTTGATCTTGCCCTTGTGCGAACGCGTTGCGACGATTTTGCTACCAGTTGCCTGGACGCCGTCCACAGTGGCATTACCCAACGAGGTCACCGTGGCGTGATGTGCCTCGGCGTATCCAACAATGGCATTCACATTGCCGAGCGCGGATGCGACCTTGGTGAAGATCCCTGGAACGGCAGCCGTGGCCTTGGACGGCAAGGCTACCGACACCCACGGCTCCCCAACCATGGAGGCGAGACTCGGGATGTCCAGGTAGATCGTGTCTCCTGACAGGACCGCGTTGATCACTTCAGGTGACGCCGATCCACCGGGGATCAGTTTGGCAACGACAGCAGGGACGTTGACAGCGAGCGACACCGCGTTATTCGTCAAGTCGGCCTGACCCGTACCAGTCACTGTCACGGCCGATGGCGTCAGACCGCTGACCGACACGCTGAACCTGAAGCTCGCCGTGGTCACCGGACTGGCAACCACATTGCTGACGGAACTCGACGTGCCGGTCGAAGCGCCAGCGGCACTCACTAGCCCGAAGGTCGCTCCGACCCCAAGGGCACCGACAACTCCGACGGTTACCAACCACCTGGTGCTCCCTGGCGACCTCATCCGTCCCCCACTGCTCTCTTCTGGCCTCGGCGGTTTCTCGTCCATGCAAGAATCGTAGGGGAGAAGATCAGCCCAGGGACGTCGGTCATTCGGGAAGGATGCACTCGACAACGCTATCCGGTCCACAATCGACCCGTTGGCGGGTCCTCGGATCGATTCACAGGTGGCTCTACGGTCAGACCCAGGTCTCTCCTCAACAGCTTTCCTACCGTACCTGTTAGGAGGCAAGCAGAATCTCCGTCCAACTGCTTGATGCACAATGAACTGGATCATCATGTTGCCGCTGATTGCGATGGCTACCGCCATCGCCGCTATCCCTGCGCTCTACGACTCAGGCTCAGTGGGTGGTGATGACCACTGAGCCGATCGAGGTGGAGCGAAGAGGCGTGCCCGAGGGCCAGCGAGGCAACCCGAAAAGCCCTCGACTAGGACTAGGGGGAGCCGAGGGCCATTCAGGTTGTCCCAATCGCCCCCATTCAGCCAGCGAGTGGCCCAAAAGGCCCGCCCCGGTGTATCCGTCCCGCTGGCTGAGTGGGGGTCTTCAGTATCTTCTTCCGGGCCGATGTCGCCGACCAGGGCCGAAAGACCATTGTCAGTAGTACTGCCCGGTTCAGGAACTGGGTGAACGGTGGAAAAGGGTGGCCTCACACTGTCCCAAATGCGGCATGGCGCACAAACGACCGATTTAGTCCCGCTGCCGACGACATCATCACGCCGATGAGAAGCGTGTGTCTCAACCCATGTGCGAAATCAGTGTGTCACCAATCACTCGGGGTGTCGTTTCCGATACAATAACGTGATGACGACACTCATCGGCTACGCCAGGGTCAGCACCGAGGACCAGAACGCCTCCCTGCAACAGGACGCCCTGAAACAGGCTGGGTGCCTGAAGGTGTTCACCGACACGGCGTCGGGTTCCCTGGCGAACCGCCCTCAGCTTGAGCGGATGCTCGACCAGCTTCGCCCCGACGACATCGTGGTGGTGTGGCGGTTGGACCGCCTCGGTCGGTCCCTGAAGAACCTGATCGCCCTTGTCGAGGAGTTGGCCGAGAAGGGCGTCGGCTTTCGGAGCCTGACGGAGTCCATCGACACGACCACTGCCAACGGCAAGCTGTTCTTCTCCATCATTGGGGCTTTGGCCGAGTTTGAGCGTGACCTTGTCAGGGAGAGAACACTGGCCGGACTGGCGGCTGCCAGAGCACGGGGTCGTGTGGGTGGCCGTCCTCCAGTGATGACCCCTGACAAGGTGAAGGTGGCGCGGCAGATGTACGACTCCAGAGAGCACACCGTGGAGGCGATCGCCAAGACGCTGGGGGTCAGCCGAAAGACCGTGTACCGGCACCTGGAGCCACTGTCGCGTTGACTACCGGGGAACTCAGGGGGTAAGGCACCGCCAAGTTGCGAATGGCACACGGCCCAACGCGGTGCCCTTCCTGCGGAGGGATGATACGAAGGCACTGAGAAGGCCACAGCATCATCGGCCACCTCGGAGCAATGTCCCCTTCCCGGTGGTCTGGAACACGTCATGCAGGGGCGCCGTACCGTGGGGACATGACCCTCACAATCTTCGGGATCGTTGTTCTGACGTTCATGATGGCTATGTACGCGCTGGAGAGGCGTGGGCCGATCTTCGTCCTGGCGTTTGCTGTGGGTTGCGGACTTTCCAGCATCTATGGCTTCATGTCGGGTGCGTGGCCTTTCGGTGTGGTCGAGGCAATTTGGGCAATCATCGCCCTCCATCGCTACTGGGGCACCACCCACAGAATGGTTTCGTAAGACGCTCGCGCTGTTAGGTCGAGTTGCGAGGTGCGGCGATCCAGGTGAACGGCTGCACGGTCCCGGCTGGCGTTGTATGGACCTCACGACGGCGCTCCACCATCTTGAATCCACTTCCCGGGACCGCACCGAGTGCGTCCGCGTTGTACCGGGTCATCGGAAGTCCTGAACACCTTGGTGGACCGTCTGGTGCAATGGTGCCCGTGATGACCGATGCGCCTGGGGCGACAGGTCAGGGATCGAACGATCACTCTACGAACAGTTCGGCTCCCACCCCTGTCAAGCCGACTTGAGAGTGATACTTCCCCTGAAGGCGATTGCGGTCAGGGGTCCACCCGCACACGGCGCCGAAAGCCCCGCCATGTCATAGATGCTGGTTACCGTCAGTCCCCCGCCACCGGTGTTGGCAAATGATCCGGACGCAACACTTTCTCCGGAGTAAGCGATCCTCAGGAAGGTGTCACTGCCGGCCGTTACCTGAGACACCGAACCGCCCGTAAGGATGACACCAGTGGAGGCGGTGACTCTGGGCGTCGGCGACCACTTGATGGCCCCGCCGGAAACAAGGAGAAACCCTACGTTTGCCCCTGTCCAGCGCTTGTGCTCGGCGCGGGGGTTAGGTGCCGGTCCAGTCCCCAAATACCAGGGTCGGTTCAGAAGAATAGGGGTTTCACTTTCCACCCATCGGATGTTGAATCAACTCAGTCGCAGCCCTCAGGTGGCGCGATGCAGCGGACGGGGGGCATCAACCCCGTACCAGATCGAATGGACCTGCGCGGGGGGTGAGGGTCGCTCGATCAGCTGGCGATGGACTCCCGGCTGCTTCCGGGGTCCTTCGCGTCCCAACCTACCCTGCGCGTGGGTGACACTTCCCGGTACGAGCCGACATGGGCCCTACGCGGTAGATTGCCGGGTCAGGAACAAGGCGGCGGGACCTCGCTCTACTGACCCGGCGCCGCATCGTAACGAGTGGCTTCACTGCTTGCATGGGGCCGGGGACCACTTGAGTCGGGCCATGAGCGCCGCAGTGCACCTGCTACCACTCCCCACACGTTCGCTGCCACTCCCACGTCGTACCCTGTCCCCCGTGGATCCGTCGACCACTACGCCAACGCCATCAGGGCCGAACCGGGGGTCTCCTGGCGCATGATCAGCCGGGGTCCCGGCTACCGGGTCGACACGCCCGCGGACTGCCCTGAGCCAGTGCGGTGGACGGGCCGAGCCATCTTGGGCAGATGTCGGATGCGGCTCTGGTCATGTGATCGGCACTCCGAGGGCCTGGAGGGCGTCAGACGGCTTTCTCGCTGAAACAGGCGGGACTTGTCGGGGAGCCAAGGTCAGGAGCCGCTGAGTTCAACATGCATGTCGGCGAGGAACTCTGTGAAACCTCCTGCCAACACAGAGAGTTGCTCGTCCAGGACCGACGACAACCTTCCCCAGTCTTGGCGCGGGTCCAGCCCTATGGTGATGAGTGCAGCAGAGTACTGCTCGACCAGCAGGCGAAGACCATCGCGGAGAACCTCGTCGGGGCAAGGATGGGCCTCCAGCCAAACACCAGCGGATAGCAGTGCTTGCCGCAGTAGCGGGGCAGTTGTGACCAGAGCGTCCGGGCCGTCCAGCGTGGCGTCGATGGCGGCGTTGACTCCAGCCATAAGATCGGCGATGGGCTGCACCGCTTCAGCAGACCAGTGCTCCAATGCTTGGTAGGCGGCTCCCATGTGTTCCCTAACATCGCCTCGGCGTGACAGCCGTTTGATGACCCCCACTGTGCCATCGGAACGTCGGCTTTGGGCACTGTTCCACCCAACCGAAGGGGGGCACCCTGGTTCGATTAGTCCTTGGCAAACTCTGCCGCAGATCAAACAACTCAGGGGGTGCCGCTTGGTCGAACTTGGACCCCCAGGATGTCAGGCAAGGTCAAACGACTCAGAGCCTTGGTCGTTCGACGTTCAGAAGGCAAGCGTGCGGCCCTGGCGAGGATGCTTGCTCGCCGCCGCTGTCGTCCCACCGGACGGGATAGGGCGGCTCACCCGAAAAGTTCCAGATTCCAAACACCCTGCAAGTGCGCTCAGGCTCACCTGCCCGACGCCCGGCGACTACCAGTCGGTCCCCTATTCGCGCACGCACCGTGACCCCCCTCCATTCCGCCCCTTTCCTTACCACCATGCTCAGCCGACATTCTCACTTCCGCTAGAGGCAGAAGTCCCAATTCCGCTTCTCACTCACATTCGCGAAGCGCCACCCTCCTGGCGGTGGGTGATACCCGAGTGAGGCAGGCCGAGGATGCTAGAGCGAGGAACGCCGAGCGGCGATCCAGGTGAATGGCTGCACGGTACCGAACGGTGTTGTGTGGACCTCCCCACGGTGCTCCACCACCTTGAATCCACTTCCCAGCACCGCACCGAGTTCGTCCGCGCCGTACCGCGTCACCGGAAGTCCCGAGCACTGTTCTGGACCGTCTGGTGCGAAGGTCGCCATGATGACTGATCCACCGGGGGCGACAGCACGACGCAGAACGGTCCGATACGTATCGACCTCTGCACCGGAGAGGAAGTGGAATGTGGCCCGGTCGTGCCAGAGGTCATAGTGGCGTGTCGGCTCCCAGGACAGTAGGTCCGCGGTGATCCAGGTCACTCGGGGATCGTTGTCCACCCGTTGACAGCTGGATCGGAGACCAGCGTCAGAGATGTCGAGAACGGTCAGATCGGCGAAGCCCCTGGCGAGCAACCGATCGACAAGGAAAGACGCACCGCCGCCGATGTCGATCACCGCGGACTCTGGCGCTACGCCGAGCACGTCAACCAGTTCCAGTGACACGACCGGTTCAGGCTCATACCAACTCACCGCGTCTGGGCTGCTGCCCTCGTAGACGTTCTCCCAGTGCCTGGCTCGCTGATCAGGACTTGAAAGGTGGTCGGCCACTGGCGTCAGCCTAGCGACGGCAAGCGGTGAAGGAGCACACCGTGGAGGCCATCGCCAAGGCGCTGGGTGTCAGTCGAAAGACCGTATACCGGCACCTGGCTCCTGCCGGGTGATCCACCCTGGTTTCACAGCGATCATCCGTATGGTTCACGGCCCGTTACGTTGTCCGCTCTGCTGGGCCGCAACAGGCCCTCGGGGGAACGTCCAAGGGTGGATGGTGACCCACACGGCGGTGGGTGCGCATGGTCTGTGAGGCGGGCGTCGTGGGGTGTGACCCGATCTGATCATTGGGCCACCTTGCCCTGACGTTTCCTCCGCTTCCTGTTGCATATATGCTTACATCTGTGGAGGAAGCCTCCGATCTCGTCCGGCATGCTCGGCAGACTGCCGGTCTTTCGGCACGCGGTTTGGCCGAGCGGGCATACGTCTCGGCTTCCACCATCACCAGGGTCGAGTCCGGACGTGTTGATCCCACTGTCGGAATGCTCCGCAGAATCCTCGATGCCGCCGGACAGGATCTGCACGTCAGCGTTAGGCCAAAGCGCGAGGGACAACGACCGGCGCTCGCCGATCTTACGGACGCCTGGAACGTCACGCACACAGGAGACCGCCCGGACTGGACCAGGTTTCGCGCCTTCATCGACCAGCTCATGCTCCACCCCGAGCAGGTCGAGACAGCGATCGCTCGACGGCCGCCGAAGTCCGGGTCGCTGATGGTGGATGCCCTGCTCGCTGGAATCGCGGAGAAGCTCGCTGATGACGCCGGCCTCCTGCGGCCATCTTGGACTCGACACGCGCCGGTGCTCTCCGAGGAGTGGCTGAGCCCCGGAACACCCCGGATGCAAGCCGCCGTTCGAGCTGCGACACCCCCGCAGCTGCTCCAGCGCGGCCTTCTCATCGATGCCCGCAGCCTGTGGCGGGATCGGGCCACAATCGGTGCCTGAGGATCCGCTCACCGCAGACGACATCCGTCGCGTGCTGCTCGAGGTTGCCAACGTGCTCCCCACGACCGGTCCTCGGCACGTCGTCATCGTCATCGGTGGGTCTCTGCTCGCCTGGCACGGGCTCCGGGATACGACTGCCGATGTCGACAGCGTCAAGTGCCTTGAGAATCCATTGCGGGTCGCCGTCGCCGAGGTGGCGAAGCACCACGATCTCGCTGCTGGATGTCTCAATGATTTCGCCGCAGGATTCGTTCCAGCCACGCTCAGCGAAGAAGAGTGCCCCGTGTTGATCGAGCGTCCCCCCTGCTGGTGCTCGGCGCACCGCTGCAGCAGGTGTTCGTTATGAAGCTGTTCGCCGCGCGTGCAGCTGACTTCGACGACCCCACGGCCCTTTGGGGTCAGTGCGGATTCTCCTCGCCCGAACAGGCGGCCGAGTCCTACCAGGCTGCATACCCGCACCTGGAACGAGACGACATCCTCGCCGACTTCATTCGTTCGATTGCCGACGGTTGAAAGATTCGGCGGGGAGGTGCCGCGTGCCGAGGCAAACGCCGAACCGTCGATCTGCGTTCTGGGGTCCCGGGGTTGATCACTGGCTCCGGCCGCGCAGATGGACCGATAAGTACCGCTCGCAGAAGTGAGCACGTGGCCCCGCACAGCGCCAGCCATCGGTCCCGGAACCGAGAGCACGTTGAGTCATCCACTGGGCATCCGGATGCACCGCGATCGCTCTAGGATTTCGCCCCGGGATCTGGCGGCCGTGGAGCGGCGCGAGATGGCAGGGCGGCAAGAACCAGGATGACGCCCCCGAGCGCGACTGCCGAGCCAACCGCCAGCGATACCTTGTTTCCGCTCATGAACGCTGAATGGGCAACATGAGCCAACAAGACGCCGGTCGCACCTCCGACGGTCTCGGCCACTGCGAGGGCACCGCCGAGCGAGCCGAGAATTGTTTGTGCAGCGGCGGCCGGCACGTGCTGGCCGGCAAGTGAAGCTGTCATGTGATTCTGGTAACGAGTCAACATCACGCTTCCGATCACGGCGACGCCGAGCGCCCCACCGACCTGGATGGCCACGCCATTGGTGGCTGATGCGATCCCAGAATCGCCCCGGGGGACCGATCCCACGACGGAGTTCGTCGCCGTAGGCAGCAGGAGCCCGGCCCCCATTCCGATCAGCAGCATGCCTGGCACAACGTCTCCGTAGGTCGCCGCAACCGTGGACGCTGTTGAAATCTGCCACAAACCGCCTGCGATCGCGGCAAGGCCGGCAGCAGTGGTGAACTTGGTCCCGATGAGTCGGGCGGCGAACGGAGATAGGGGCGCGCTCACACCGAGCACTGCGGCGATGGGCAGGATACGCAATCCGGCCTGGAGGGGCGAATATCCGAGGTCGAATTGCAAGAACTGCGTTTGCACGAACAGCGCCCCCATCAGCCCGAAGAGTCCGAGGCACTCGCCCGCTGCGGCTACGGAGAAACAGCGATCGCTGAAGAACCCCAATTTGAGCATCGGATGGCGACAGCGGGCTTCCCAGGCGACGAACACGCCGAGAATGGCCAGGCTGGCCAGCCCGACTCCCGCGACGACATCTGATGTCCAGCCACGGGCCGGAGCCTCGATGATCGCCCACAGCAGCGAGCCCAGCCCGGCGATCGACAGCGCTGCCCCAACGGGGTCGGGGAGGTCGGCGTCAGGGTTCTTCGAGTCCGGGACCAGCACCAGGACTCCCACGATCCCGGCCATCACGATAGGAACGTTGACCAGAAAGACGGAACCCCACCAGAACCTCGTAAGCAGCAACCCGCCGGCGATCGGGCCGATGGCAATTCCGAGTCCGCTGGTCCCAGCCCAAACCCCGATGGCCCGGGCCCGCTCCGTTGGATCACGGAAAACATCATTGATGATCGACAGGGTTGAGGGCATCATCAGCGCTGCACCGGCTCCCATGACGGCTCGCCACGCGATAAGCAGATTCACGGATCCCGAAAACGCGGCACCGATCGATCCTCCGGCGAAGAGAGTCAGACCGATGAGCAAGAATCGTTTCCGTCCCAACCGATCAGCCAAGCTTCCACCGACGAGTAGGAGGCCCGCGAACGCCATCGCATAGGCGTCCACGATCCACTGCAGTTCGCTCGAGGTGGCGTGCAACTTCCGCACCAGGGTGGGAAGAGCCACGTTGAGGATGGTGATGTCCACATTGGCGATCAGGACAGACGAACACAGGACCACCAATGCAGCCCAACGGTGCCCCCGCGACATGGTCACTGATCGCGTCAGGAGTCTCACGGGCTCATTGCAACTCAGAGGGCGTCAACGTGCCAGGGTCGAAGGACACTTTGTCACCTGTGTTCAATCGAACCCGCGGGACGCTGCCGTGGCAGCGAAGGGTCTCCGGGAGTGATCGTGCTCTGAGCGGCGTGGTTCTGCTCGACAGCTACCTCTCTACGAGAGGCGGATCGAGCAGGGATCTCACACCAATTCGGCGATCTGCATGTAGTCCACCAACCCATCATGCGCGCCCGGAGCAGCGCCAGGGATCGCAGCGATGTGTCTGGCGCACTCGCGTACTGCCACGCTCGTCGTAGGGGAGCGTCGGGTTGCGACGGATGGCCGAGCAGTGTGGGGAATCCAGGCGGCCCATCAGTTCACGCGCGTCAACACGGCACGCCACGCGAAGGCACCGTCAGGTGCGAACGTGACGCTCATGCGAGCCTCGTCGATCGGGTCCACTCTCCATCCGTCGGCAAAGCTCGCACACAGCTCCTCTTTGGAGACCCGCCTCGGCCCGAACTCGCCCGGCATGCGATCGCTGAAGCAAAGCAGGAGGACATGCCCTCCGAGTGCAGTGGAAGCACGGAGGCTCCCGACATATCGAGTGCGCTGCTCTTCGTCAAAGACGTGGAACAACCCCGAGTCGATCACGGTATCGAACTGCTCACCCAGGGCACCCAGGTCGAGGGCATCGCCCACGAGGAACCGGACGGCGAGGCCACGAGCACTCGCCTTGTCTCGGGCGATGGCGATCGCCTTCGGGGACGCATCGATGCCGGTGGCCTCGAAACCCCTTGCCGCCGCGAGCAAGGCATGCTCGCCCGTGCCACAACCCACATCTAGGACACGCCCCTTCAGCGTTCCTCCGTCCGCGAGCTCGACGAGGTCCGGTTGTGGTGCTCCGATGTCCCACGGGGGAGACCCTTCATAGGCGGCATCGAAATCAAGGCCCGACGCACCTTGCTGCCGGGTCAGTGTGCCCGGCAAGAGGTCTCGTCCATCCAAGTCGGCCATTGTGAGTGTTTATCACTCAGACCCAGGAATCTCGCCCGCGCATGAGAACAACGATCGGAGTATCGGCAACACAGCAGCAACTCGTCGATCTAGGGTCTCCC
>Ga0209385_1000948_pt1 | contig 12134 bp, 16 predicted proteins | sample NGEPerB_FD_184506 | JGI IMG/M metagenome (GOLD analysis project Ga0209385, IMG submission 184506) | Arctic peat soil microbial communities from the Barrow Environmental Observatory site, Barrow, Alaska, USA - NGEE PermafrostAB12-B... | ecosystem: Environmental > Terrestrial > Soil > Wetlands >... | reverse complement strand
GTTAATTTCCTTGGCCCGTGAAGTCTGTCTTTGATACTTCACCGGGCAGCATGTCAGCGTTTCAGTGCTTCCAGCCTGTTTCCATAATTCGTGCCAATTCGCGATCACGTTTCGCGGCAGCGAACAGCGACTTTTGGGACACCCATCTTGTGGCAGGCTTGGGAAGCCCAATTCGCGTCGCAAATTTCAGCATGTCAGCGTTTCAGCTTTCAATATTTCAGCTTTGTTTATAGGTTTCACCGGGCAGCTTTTCAGTCTGCCAGCGTGTCAGTGTGTAATTTTGTGATGGCCCGCCGGAAAACATTTTCCTGAACAAAGAATGATATGCCGCTGCCGGATTTCAATGCCAACGGCGATCTTTCTCCGGGCGTCCATCGCGCCGCTTGGACCGAGGTAATGGAACGTTTCGGTGGGGGCGCAGGTCAGCGAGAGGTTTGCACGCAGCGCCTGGCCCATATTTACGAACTCGCGCGGCGCACGGGCTGTTTGCAGAGATTCGTCATGTTTGGCAGTTATGTGACTGCCAAGCCGAATCCGAATGACGTGGATGTCATTCTGATCATGGATGACGCCTTTCGCCTGGAGAAATGTCCGATGGAATCACGGGGTCTTTTTGACCATGCCGTAGCCCAGGCCCGTTTTGGCGCGAGCATCTTTTGGATGCGTCCGGCTTTGCTCATCGGAGAAACGGTTGAACAATTCATTGAATACTGGCAGATTAAGCGTGGCGGCGGTCAACGCGGCATTGTGGACGTGATATTATGATAACCAACGATCAAGAACTAACTGTGACCCAGGAACGGATTGCTCGGTTTCAAGGCTGGTTAAGGCAAATGCGCCAGACGGCGCAGCCTGAAGAATTCGCGGCGGTTGCCAGCGGCTATCGTCTTGAAATTGAACGTATGCAAGCCGAAGAGATGGAGTATTTGTTGCATCCAACCGGTGTGCAGCCGCAGCTTCAACTGGCATAGTCTTTTCGGCAACCGTCCGGAAATTCACCGGGCAGCATTTCAGCTTTTCAGAACGTCAGCGTTTTGCCGAATGGTTCGTGTGTTTGGTGTGTTTCGTGGTTAAAAAATCCGACCTCTGATCTCTGACCTCCGTCGTCTGGTTTAGATGTCAGCTTTTCAGAATCTCAGCATTTCAGATTTTGATTTTGCGATTTCCCTCGCCCCGTGAAGTGCGAAGCAAATTACTTCACCGGGGATTGGCCCGTGAAGTGCCAGACTACTTCACTGGGCTATTCCACCGGGCAGCTTTTTTAGCCCATGAAATCTTGCTCCATATTTCATCGGGCCAGCGTTTCAGCTTTTCAACTTTGGTCTTTGATTTCTGTTTTCTGCTTTCGTATTTGCCGTGGAAACTTGTTAGTGATAAACTTTCCGCATGAGCACACTGTTCGAGATTGAAGCCGCCTCGGAGGCGCTGCCGTTGGAACAGCAGGCGGAATTGGTCCGTTTTCTTACCGCGCGGCTGCGCCCATCGGTTCCGTCGTCCCGCCAAGCCCGCCTCGTGCGCGAAGGTAATGACGTGTTTCTGGAAGCGCCGCCCGGCGCGCCGCCCATGACGCCGCAGAACGTAAAGCGGCTGCTTGGCCTGTGAAATAGGAAGATGATTTACGTCTATGTGCTTCGTTCGATTTCGGACCGGCAACTCTATACCGGATGCAGTCGTGATTTGCGCGACCGGATGGCCCTGCATAACGCCGGCGAAGTTCCCTCCACAAAAGACCGGCGGCCATTTGAATTGATCTATTACGAGGCGTGCTTGAACGAAAAAGATGCTTTCCGGCGGGAAAAGTATTTGAAAACAACCTACGGCAAACGCTACATCAAATCCAGATGCAAGAATTATTTCACGGGCTGAAGAAGACTGGCCATGAGCTGGTTGCTGGATGTAAATTTAATTTTGGCGTCACGCTGGACGACCTACCCGGATCATTCTGCCGCGAAAGCTTGGATCAACGCCCTGGACAAATTTTACACCACGGCAATTACTGAACTGGGGTTTGTGCGGATCAGTTTGAGTGCGGCCTATCTGGCGACGTGGGACGAAGCTCAGGAGACTCTGAAAAAACTGCACGCGCGTTCCGGTCATCAATTCCTCGCAGACGATGTGGACGGCCGTGCCGCGCCAGAAACGGGTTCCAAAGACACCACCGATGCGCACCTCGTGACCCTTGACCTATGGAGTGTGCAGCGATTACTCCACAGGCCGAGGCGAAACGGCACGGGCTGAAGCTGGCCACGTTGGATGACGGTTTGATTGGCAAGCCGTGGGCGGCAGGCATTGCGGAAAATCCGCTGTTGTCGCCGAAACCTTCGTCAACGAGCGGATAACATTAGCGGTGTTTGAGTTTTCTGTTTTCCGAATGTCAGCATTTGGCTTTAAGTTTCCTTGGCCCGTGAAATTGCATTTAGTATTTCACCGGGCAGCTTTTTGATTTATTAATTTCCTTGGCCCGTGAAGTCTTCGGTTTGCTACTTCACCGGGCAGCTTTTGATTTATTAATTTCTGATTTTTTTGTTGCTTTCTCCGCGCGGCTGATGAATACTCTTAACATAATTTTTAACCCCCAAATCAGTCCACCCCGGACTGGTTTGGCACTGAACCCCATTTTTTCCGGGGCAACCCAGGAAAAAAAGGGGGCCGGATCCTGTGAAGACCCGGCCCTTGATACTAAGCGGCACCAATTACTTGGTCACCGCTGTCTGTGTAACCGGCGGAGTGGTCAAACCCTTCCGGGTCAGGCCGCTTCGCCGCGTGTTTTTCGTGACGTAACCCATCGCGGCGTAGAGGGAACCGTTTTCCCCTTCCTCAATGTCGCCTTTGACCGAGTTCACCACCAGTTGCGCCAGTTCCAGACTGGCGTCATCCGACTGATGGCGTTGCGTCAGATGATCCGTGGCTTGGCTGCGCACGATCACTAATTGATCCCGCGACGCCAGCGACGGCTGCACCTGGGCCTTGAACTGCTCCAGTGTCATGCCGGCAAACGACTTCGACGGACGAAGCGTTTCCCAGGCATTCACAACTGTTTGCAGCTTTACAGCCACTTTTTTAGGACTTGTTGTTGGCATTATTCTCGCCTTCACCTCCTTCCTCTTCAAAACAACTGGTTTTGAAAAATCTTTTAATCACCAACCCCAGCCCTGGAGAAAGGCGGCGCGAACAATTACCAGCCCCAAACTTAATTCATCTCTGAATTAATGCTGTTAATATACCCCAACCTGTGGGGGTGTCAAAAATAAAATGTTCACAATTTTAACAAGTTGTTCACAAGTTATTCACAAGCTGGCTTTCTGCAAACAACTGTCTTACAAGCCTTAATTCCCAACGTCTCCCCAGCAATAGCCGGTTTTTTGAATAAAACAATGCCACAAGGCCGTCGGACTGACCAGTCCTGAGACGAGGACGAGTCGTCCGCCCCGCGGGACGACCATTCCTCGCTGCCGGACAAGTCGTCCGGCCCGGCCGGACGATCAATCCGCGTGGCCGGACGACTTGTCCTGCCCGCAGAACGACCGCTCCTCCGCGCCGGACGAATCATCCGGGGCACAGGACAGAGGCAGAAAAACAGAAATGAAAAACGAAAGTAGAAAGTGGAAATGGGGTCTCTGACCTTCGACTTCTGATTTCCGATCTCTGTCTTTGATTTCAGCTTTCTACTTTCAAAATTTCAGCATTTGATTTTATAGTTTCCTTGGCCCGTGAAATGGCGTTTTCATATTTCATCAGGCAGCTTTTGATTTGATGTTTCAGCGTTTCCGCTTTTGATTGATTTCAGAATTTCAGAATTTCAGAATGTCAGCGTTTGACTTTAAGTTTCACCGGGCAGCCTTTCAGCTTTTTTAGCCCATGAAATCTTGCTCCATATTTCATCGGGCCAGCGTTTGAATTGGTGCTTTCTGTTTTCTGCTTTCGTATTTGCCGTGAAAACTTGTTAGTGATAAAGTTTGCCCATGAGCACACTGCTTGAAATTGAAGCCGCCGCCGAGGTGCTGCCGCCGGCAGAGAAAGAGGCGCTGGTCCGCTTCCTTACTGCCCAGTTGCGTCCGATTACCCCGTTCGCGCGTGGGGCGAGACTTGTGGCGGGGCCAAACGGCACCTTGCTGTTGGAAGCGCCAACAGGAGCGCCACCCATGACCACCGAACTGGTCAAGCAAATGCTTGAAGACTTCCCGTGAGTGGTTGGCTGCTTGACGTGAATGTGCTGCTTGGCTGCGCTTGGAAAAATCACGCGGACCATCCGGCCTTGCTTGCTTGGCTGTTACAAACCGGCGAGTGGGCCACCTCTCCAATCACTGAATCCGGTTTTGTCCGCATCAGCATGACGACAGCCTATCAGGCGTCTTTTGACGACGCCCGAAAGTCGCTCGCCACGTTGCGAGCACTCGCGGGATACCGGTTTGTGACCGATGATGTGGCTGCAGCGTCGCTACCGAAATTGACCAGCTACAAAGACACCACCGATGCGCACCTCGTGACCCTGGCGAAACGGCACGGGATGAAGCTGGCCACGTTGGATGAGGCGTTGATCGGGAAACCGTGGGCGGCAGGCATTGCGGAAAATCCGCTATTGTCGCCGAAACCTTCGTCAACGAGCGGATAACATTAGCGGTGTTTGAGTTTTCTGTTTTCAGAATGTCAGCATTTCAGTTTTCAGCTTTTGAATTTAGATTATCACCGGGAGGCGCAGTATCTGCGCTTCCGGCTAAACCCACGACGCTAAACCGAAACACAAAGTGTTTAAAAAAATAATTAACTTGCATCGGCTCAAATTCTAAACAAAAAGTAGTTTATATGAAAACAATGCCATCATTCACTTGTCTGGTCACTGGCGGGGCCGGTTTTATCGGTTCCCATTTGGTTGATGCCCTGCTGGCTGATGCCAACGTCACGGAGGTCAGGGTCTTGGACAATTTTTCTTCCGGACGCCGCGAGCACCTCGCGCAGCATGAAAACAATCCCAAGCTTAAAGTCGTTACGGTTGAGCTGTTGGATTTGGAAAAAATCCTGCCGCACTTTCAAAACGTGGATCAAGTGTTTCATCTCGCCGCCAATCCAGACGCACGGTGGGGAATTGACAACACCCGGCTCGATCTTGAACAGGAAACCATCGTTACTTACAACGTCCTTGAAGCCATGCGGCGCAACGGTGTCCCGCGCATCGTGTTTTCCAGTTCGGGAACGGTTTATGGCGACGTAGGCACGACGGTGACGCATGAATTGCTTGGCCCGGCGCTGCCCACCAGCCTTTATGGTGCGGGCAAGGTCGGCTCGGAAGCCCTGATTTCCGCCTTTTGCAGCACTTTTGGTTTGCGTGCGATTATTTTCCGCTTTGGCAACATCGTGGGCGAACGCACCACGCACGGCGTCATTTTCGATTTCATCCGCCAACTGGCGAAAAATTCCAGCGAATTAAAAGTGCTGGGCAACGGATTTCAGGCCAAACCCTATGTGTATGTTCGCGATCTGGTGGCCGGCTTGACGTTTGGCAAAAATAAATGCGGTGAATTGAAGGCGTCGCAGTTCGACGTTTTCAACCTGGCACCCGGCGGCGCGACGAGCGTAAGGTTCATTGCCGAGGAACTGATTGCTCAACTCGGATTTTCTGGGCAAACGAAAATTAATTATGGCGAATCCACGCAGGGCTGGCCGGGTGACGTGCCGCAATCCAGAATGGATTACTCAAAACTGGTCAAGGCCGGGTTTTCACTGACGCACAGTTCGGACGAAGCCGTGAAATTTGCCATCAACCGGATCATCCATTGGCTGGCGGGCCGCGCTTCTGCCCAAGATGGATTGCAATTGCCGGTGGATGCCCGCCCGGCCGCGTCCGTAGTCGGTTGTCAGTAGTCCGCAATCTATTTTGATTTCAGTTTTTCAGCGTGTCAGTATGCCGGCTTTTGACTTGTTAATGAAACTTTGGAACCAAATCAAAAATGAAATCAACGTGGCTGCTCCGAAGTATAGCACGCTTATTAGCTTTGTCTTGCCATATCATACTGGCGTGAAAATTGATAATTGTTTATGAATGGTCTTTATGTTCAATTCGGATGCGGGTTTTGTGCGCCAAATGGCTGGCTTAACTTTGATGCCAGCCCGACATTGCGATTTGAAAGAATTCCCATTGTTGGAAAACTATACTCTAAGAACGCGAGTCGTTTTCCAGAAAACGTAAGATATGGTGACATTGTCAGCGGACTGCCCATAGAACACGAGTCCTGTGAAGGAATTTATTGTTCCCACATTTTGGAACACCTATCACTTACTGATGCTGACCTGGCATTGCAGAATGTTTATGGTTATTTGATGACGGGTGGGACTTTTAGAGTTGTTGTTCCAGATTTGGATTGCCTCGCCCGCACCTACATCCAGAACTCATCTGAAACAGCGGCTCACCAATTTATGCAGGACTCATACTTGGGCCGCAAACAGCGACCAAGAGGACTGGCCGGGTTTATCAAGGATTGGCTGGGAAACAGCAACCATATGTGGATGTGGGACCGGAAATCTTTAACCGCAAAGTTGAAGCAACATGGATTTCGTGACATTAGGCCGGCATCGTTTGGCGATTCGGAGAATCCTAAGTTTATAGATGTGGAAGACAAGGGGCGTTTTGAAGGAGCGGTGGCCGTGCAGTGCAGGAAATAGCTCACGCCTAAAAGACGTTTGGCGCTGGACTCAGGAGCGAACCTGTTTGCCTAATTTTTCAACGTCATGGTGCATCTGTCGAGCGTCCTTCTGCTCGTAACTTCCTAGGCTCGTTTTGTTACAATTCAGAGCGCGAGGGTTTTAGAGTATGTCCCATCCTGCGACTTTTGTTTCATGCGGGAGTATTTGCGGTTGGGCGGAGGATAACTTGAGCGCTCCTACAAGCGGCACGGCTTATTAAATTACAGACAGGGCTTGAAATGGCAGGCGTTCGCAAAAACCTTACGGCGACACTTTACTCTAATGTGTCGTATATCGGCGGGCAGTTTCTACTGGTGCCGGTCTATCTCCATTTCTGGGGGGCGGAGCGCTATGGCTGGTGGCTTGTCCTTTACGCGATTCCCGCGTGTTTCACCTTCCTCGACGCCGGTATCTCAAACAGCCTCGGAAACGCGTTGACCATTGCCTACCAGCGCAAGGAGTTGCGCCAGGCGCAACAGATGCTGAACGCCGTGTGGAAATACCAGACGCTGGGTTTGGGCCTCGGGTTTGTTCTGTTTGCCGTCGCCGTAATGTCCCTGCCGTTGCGCCGCTGGCTGGCCTTGGAAAGTTTGGGAGCCGTTGAGTTCTCCATTGCTTCGCTGGTTCTCTGCATTTACACCGCGCTCTCCCTCCAGTTGGGCTTGTTCACCGCAATTTTCCGGGCCGCTGGTCGTTTCGATCAGTTTGTCCGCTGGAACGCTCATGCCCGTTTGGTGGAAGTGGCTGCGACCATTATCGCGCTCGGCGGTGGCGCGGGGATCGTTGGTGTGGCCTGGGCGCTCCTGTTGGTCAGAGGCATTCTCATCATCGGTTACTGGATCTCGGGCCGGAAGGTGTTGCCCGAATTGAAGATGACCTGGTCGGATGCACCGTGGAGCGAATTTAGGAAACTGCTCGCCACCGGTCTTGCCTTCATGGTGTTCCCAGTGACAGGAGGGATTATTAATCAAGGTTCGGCCATCCTGTTGAACCACCAACTGGGACCGTTTGCAGTCGTGGCACTTGGTGTCTGCCGGCAACTCGCCCGGCTGTATCTTAACCTCATCCAGGCTGTTTTTGCTGCACTTCAACCTGAACTAACCTCGGCCTACGCCGCAGATGACCATAAGCGGATGCAATCTCTCTACGAAGGGGATCTGTGCTTCATCGTGTGGACTGCCGTGCCGACAGTGCTGGCCATGGTGCTGGCCGGCCCATTCGTGATTCAACTTTGGACAAAATCGGCGGTGCATGTGGGGCATGTGCTGATGCTCGCCTGCGGAGTAGAAGCTGTCGTGGCCGTGTTGGGGCTTAACGCCGCACTCCCGGCCTTCGCCTCGAACCGCCACGTTGCCGTGTGCGCCACGTTACTTTTATGCACGGTCGCAGCTTTTATTCCCGCCGCCCTTTTGATAGGTGAAGGCGGAGCAGTTGCGGTTCCGGCGAGTTTCGCAGCAACTGGGATAGTCTTTGTCATCCATGCATTTTTTGCCAGTTCAGCGGTTGTGCGGGCTACTCCGTCCGAAATCTTCCGGCATACCATGAACCCTATACTGCTGGTGAGGCTGGCCCAGAGGCGGTGGCTGCTTCGGCGGATGTCAACCGCATAACTCTTGGACGTATTTGATCACATCATAATATAAATCTATTAGCTCGCTTGCCTAGGTTACATAAAAATAACCAACCTATGCGCAGGCCAACTTTTTTCGCTGCTTCTTCAGACGGTGCCCCGCTTCGGACTAACTCGGACACGAACTTCTACATTTTTGATTTTCAGTTTAATGCTGACGAACATAACTAAAAAGTAACAAACGCATGAATTTTATTCCACTTTCCTTGAAGCGCGCGGCAAAGACCAGATTGAGCAAATGGTTTGCACAGCACGGCTACCAAATAGGCAAGGTCATGGCCTTCGACGAAGGCACTACCTTGACGGCTTTTGAAATGCAAGCGCGGATCATTGGAGACCCTGGAGTCCAGCCTGTGATCTTTGATGTTGGGGCAAACCGTGGGCAAACAACAGCGCGTTACCGCACGCTCTTTCCAGCGGCGACGATTCATGCCTTTGAGCCGGTAACAGAATTCTTCCGTGAATGTCGCAGAAGATCTCTTGGCGACGGCCGAGTTATATTGAACAACGTTGCCTTGGGCGCGGCAGACGGCGAAATCAGCTTCCACGAAACTGTCGGAGGCCAGTCATCGAGTGCATTACAGCAAAGTGATCTGATTCCCTACTACTGGGCTGCCGGAGACTATACCGAAAGTCGCTCCTACCTGGTTAAGGCGCGGTCCATTGACAGTTATTGTCAGGAGGCCCAGATAGACCATATTGACCTGCTTAAACTGGATACGGAAGGATTTGAGTTGAATGTTTTGAAGGGTGCCTGTGGACTTTTGCGGGCCGGCCGAATCCGAGTCATTTACAGTGAAGTCAGTTTCGGACGGTTATGGCAGCAAGGCGCACTCTATCACCACATCGCTGCGTTTCTTGACGATTTTGGAATGGACCTCTTTGCCCTTTACGACGTTAGCAGTGGTGCGCTGGGTGCGACCAGATCGGGTGATGCACTATTCGTCCGCCGCGAAGAGAAGCGACGCATACTCGCTGACGCTGCGACCGGGAAAGTGGCCAAGAACCGTAGTTAAGCCGATTTGAAACCTAATGTTGTCATGTGAAGTTCCAAGATGATATTCCTATATGAGCAAGCAATCGTATGAGCATATTCAGATGGTGAGGAAGGATGGAAATATATTCAAATACTTGCTTTCGCGATGGGTTGCTCTGAAGCAATTCTTGAAACTCCCAGCCCTACAGAGAAAAAAGTGCGGCTACAACTGTTTGTGCTGGCCTACAATTTGGCAACTTTCTGCGGCAGGCGGTATTGCCGCAGGCGGTGCGCCACTGGACATTGACGACGTTGCGGGAGAACTTGATCAAGATCGGGGCGAAGGTCGTGCGCCATTCCCGGAAGATAGTCTTCCAGATGGCGGAGGTGGCGGTTCCGCGCGAGTTGTTCCGCGACATCCTGAGGGCAATTGAGCGCCTAAGACTGGCACCCGCGACGTCAGGATAAAGGAAAAAGTGAATGGAATTGCAAGAGAACAGCGAAAATCACGGAGGAGGTGTCTTCGCATGGAATGGAAAAGCGTGTGGGAAGGCACAAATGTCAACTAAGCGCTCCCTTCACCAGAGAAAAACCGAGGGTGGACTTGGAAAAGGACTTGTAAATCTGTTGAGAAGGAAGAAAATCACGAAAAAGGCCTACGCCGGGCGTGGGCAAGAAACCAAATGGGAAATGTCAATTAAATATGGTTATGTCTATACTGTCACTAGATCATGTAAAGCCGCAAACTCAAATACGATATCGCAAGATTCTTGACCGGTTAAGGTTTTTAAGGAGGCTGCGTAATGGAGTGGTTTGTTTCAGTTGGGCCGCGCGAGGGCGCGGGGCGCCGTTTCCCCCGGCAATAAAACGAGCGATGCTGCTTGATATTGCCGGGCGGCATAGGCTGGAATTGCTGGTTGAAACCGGCACATATTTCGGAGATACCAGTGCCGAATTGGCAAGTTGGTTTCGGCTGGTATACACGATTGAGGCTGCCAAACAACTGTTCGATGCTGCAGGTCTTCGGTTCTCTAATATTCTTAATGTCAAGCGGTATTGTGGAGATAGCGGTGATGTTCTACATGCTATTCTTCCATTACTGGATGGACCCGCGCTGTTTTGGTTGGATGCGCATGTCCAAGACTACGCCGTCAGCGGGGAAGCGAATCCGATACTGCGTGAGATTCGAGCGATCACATCTGACGCCCGCTAAAACCACGTCCTTGTCATTGATGATATGCGCCTTTTCGGAAAGAATAGCGAATACCCTTCTTTCGCAGAGTTGCGAGAGGCGGTCGCGGGAAAATGCCAAATGGTGATAATCGCTGACATTGCGATTGTTTGTCTTAACGATCGTGGGTAGTGGTCTGCCGACTCGTGGGCTATTGGATTTCGACATGCACTTTCGGTCTTTCACCCCGCCAGCCGATGTTGAACTCTCGATTTTCACTTTTGATGTTCATTCATTCCGTCATCAGTAGGCCGGTTAGAGGGGCGAAGTCCCCAAACCGAATTGCGCGCCAATATTATGAATGAGAACACCAGATCCCGCTTGGAGGGTAACGATTCCAATGCACAGCTAGTCCCAGTTCGCCGGACTGGGCGTGGCCAATCATCCCGCTACTCCCGCCACCGAACGGACTCAAGGCTTGTGAAGCGCCTTTATGCAATTCCTCTAGTTGTAATTTTTTCCATTTTGCAATATGCAGCCTATCTACAATTGGAATGTTTGCAGACCGAGATGATATTCATTGCCATCGGCATTGCTGGCAGGTGTATAATCGCAATAAGAATGCAAACGCTGCAACTGGCAGCACTTACGACCTGGGTTTATACAGAACTAAGTTTCTTTGGCTGGATTATAGCGGGGGGGATCAATTTAGAGAACCATGCATTGCTACAAACGGACGGGTTAATCTTCAGTTGTCGTTTCGGTGCGGTGGCGCTGTTGGTTCAAGGATTGGGGTATCATCTGTTGGATCGCATAGTGCCCGCATGGCGCTCTTGCCAGGAGCGTGATCCTAAAAATAATTTGCGGGCGAAAACATACATGATGTTCATTCTGTTTGCCCTATTTTCAATTTTCCTTTCGTTGTTCAGCAATTGGCTTGGTATTTCCGGCATGAGCATGGAAACAAATGTGTTACCGTATAAGCTTGGGGGACTTATAAATATATCGCGGCAATGGTTAATTCCTTGCGGATTCATTTGTTTTATTGATTACATGAGATGTGCCCATAAAAGGACGCAATGGCTGCTTATGGTGGTCTTCCTTCTATGGGCGCTCGTGGATAGTTATGTGCGGACCAGTAAAGGATTCGTATTTAGCATCGCCCTGCTTTGGCTGTTTTATAAGGCCAGCCGGGGAAAAATAACCGTAGGAGTTGCCGCCGCGTTTGGTCTAATGGCAGTAATCGCTATGGTGCTATTCCCATTTTTTGGCGCTCTTCGGAATGTGGCCGCCCATGGCCAGCGCGTCAACCTAGTTGACTTGCAGGCAGCGCTCGTGGAGAATCAACAATCAAAGGATGACTATGGCTTTGCCTTGATGTTTACCCGGCAATTTTCCAGTGGTCTATACTTGACTAAATATGCCGACTATCTTGGGATTGATACTTCAGGCGTGTTGGATGAAGTCAATGAAGTAGGAGGACCAGCAGCATTTCATACCGGTATAATCGACGGAATACCGGTATCGGCAATGACCAGTTCCGGCAGTTCGACGTTTGCCAGCTCCTTTCTGATTGCCGGAAAATGGGGGGCCCTGGCAGGCATGGTCTTTGTAACCACACTGGCATTCTTAATTGATCGCAAGCGGCTCGGCCTTTTCACCGCCACACCAGTCGCGGT
>Ga0209385_1000947_pt1 | contig 12135 bp, 9 predicted proteins | sample NGEPerB_FD_184506 | JGI IMG/M metagenome (GOLD analysis project Ga0209385, IMG submission 184506) | Arctic peat soil microbial communities from the Barrow Environmental Observatory site, Barrow, Alaska, USA - NGEE PermafrostAB12-B... | ecosystem: Environmental > Terrestrial > Soil > Wetlands >... | reverse complement strand
GTGATAAGCTGAAGAGGTTCCATATTCATAGAATGCTGCCGACAATCGGTTATCATTTCTGGTATCATAAGATCCGAATGAATAAACCATAAAACATCTTGTGTTATTTACCTTACTGTATTTGCTAATTATTGAACCATTATTCTCAGTTACTTGTGCACCTCTTGTATTTACCCAGAAAGAAAAGGAGAGGCCATATTGAGAGTTTATTGTATTGCTTAGTACAATATAATCTGATGTTCCGTTAAAATCCAGAGCCTGCGATTTTTTTCCCGGAACATATTTTTGAGAAGTATAATCAATTCCCCCATTATTATTCACACTCAGATCATTTACGTTCCCGTCAAAAGGCATATAAAGTACTAATCCGTCAGTAGGCATATCCAGGTTATTCAGTTTTATTGTAATTTTTGCATCTGCTTTTTCATTCTTACTGTTTCTTGCTTCTATAAGCAGATTAAATACCGGGGTTGTTTCGAAATCAAGTGCATCAGTATTGTTAACGGTAATGCTTCCATCTGTTCCTGAAAGATTAAAAGCTGAATTAGTATTTCCGCTGATGATAGAATATGATAATGTCAGATTGTCCTTGTCGGACGCCATAACAGCGACTACACTGTCTCCAACCTGGCTGTTTTCATCAATTGAGAATGATTGATTTGGTATTTTAACAGAATTTTCCTTTTTAACACAGCAAGATAATATCAGGGACAGTATTAACAAACCCGATTTCAGGAGGAATGTTGATTTTTTCATATAGAATGATTAAAGTTTAGCTCTCACAGGTGTTCTATGCTATAAATATAGCTCATTATATAAAGAAATCAAATTCTCTTTGATAATTTCAGTATTATATTCTTTCATAATTGCTTTCCTTCCATTTTCTCCCATTTCTTCTCTTAACTGTTTGTCATCAAGTAGTTTTACTATTGCATCATGAAATTCCTCTGTGTTATTGAAAATCAAACCGCAGTTATGTTTTTCAATGAGAAGTTGTTGAGGTTTACAGTTTGAAGCTATTACCGGTTTCCCTCCCAGCATATAGTCATATATTTTATTTGCGACACCCGACTCATGCTGAGGATTTTTATGAAAGGGGGCAATACAAATATCGCATATTCCAAGAAAGCGCGGGAATTCTTTTGAGTCGATCCATGTAATATAATGTATCAGGCCGGCCAGCATCTCCAATCCTGTGAGTTCTGTAAACAGTGTTTTGTCTTTTTTATCGACCGGCCCGATCAGAAGGAAATTTACGAAATGGCCCTCTTTGATAAGGTCGATAAAAATTCTGAGTGCATCAAAAATTCCTCTTCTTTCCGCAATCACTCCGTAATAAAAAATAATAGGGAATCCATTTTTAAATGGATTATTCGCAATCCCTTTGTTTTGGTATTCCGGTTGCGAAAGATCCGGCACATTCGGTAAAACGACAAACCTGTCTTCCTCCAGTTCATGATACTTTATTAACAGCACATCTCTGAAATCGTTGCTGAGAACTATTATCCGGTCTGCATAACTTAAATATTCACGTTCTTTTTTCTCCCATTCATCCGGTCGTGAAATGAGCCTCCTTAAAAATCCTTTCGTCCAGTTATATGTCCTTACTGTATATGGATAATTCTCATGAAGATCGAGTATCAACGAAATTTTAAGTTTTGTCATTCTTATTCCATTGTGTGCAGCACGCGACATATAAAGATCATGAACATGGAGAGAATCAACTTTGTTATGAATGATGAATCTCTTAATTTTTGCTGCCCAGAACCACTCATAAAGTGGAATAGTGTTAAGCATAAAAAACAATATATCCTTGACTTTTTTTGGAATATTTATTCTCGTGATATGAATCTGCTCAACAGGATCTTTATAGGTTGCGACAAACCCAAAGCATATTACATAAATTTCAAATCCCTGTTCCTTAAGAATCCCTATTTCCCTCAGAACACGGATATCATTATTCAATTCATTATCAACAACTATTCCAATCTTCATGATTTGGCATTTATAAGCAAAGGGATTATCTTTTTTGTCAATTCCCTTCTGCTGAAGGCTCCGTGAGAGTTCTTTTCGGTTAATGAATTTCCAGAAACAAGCTGCATCAGATATTCATAAATCCCGGTGGAATCCGAATAATCAAAGGTCCTTCCATACCCGCCGGTTCTGATCATTTCCGCGGCATCTCCGTCGGAGGGGCCAAGGCATATAATTGGTTTGCCGGAGGCTATATATTCAAATATTTTCCCGGTTATAATGCTCTTATTGCTCTGATGATTAGGGATGATCAGCAACAGGACAGATGAATTAAGCATAAACTTTACAGCGGCCGAATGGCCGACATACGGTATGAACTCCTGGTTTAAATCGCTGGTTACTGATTGTATGAGCTCCTTCTGACTTTGCGCTACAGAACCAATAAATCTCAGGATAAATTCATTATTCTTTTCTTTAAGTAACTGAAGAGCTTTTAGAAACCCATCAACAGGATAAATATCTGAAAGAGTTCCTACATAGGTAATTGTGAATACCGGAGGATCAGAAGAAAAGAATCCTGAAAAATCATCTTCATCATAGCCGTTGGTTATTACCTCTGTCTTACTTTCTATCCCTTTTACTTTTGACAGGAATAGTTTCTTCAGGGAAAATCCGACAGTTATAATTTTATCGGTTTTCCTGAGTACTGTTTCTTCATATTTTCTGTCTATCCATTTTGAAATAAAAGTAGGATAGAATTGACTATAATAGTATATGTTAGTCCATGGATCGCGCAGATCGGCAATCCAGTTTATATCCGGATATTTCTTTTTGAGCTTAAGCCCGATCAGTTGTGTCGAATGAGGAGGACTTGTTGTAATAATATTCTGTATTCCTTCGCTTTCGATTAGTTCGCATGCTTTTTGAAAAGCATATTTATTCCAGCCTCTTCTTGGATCAGGGATGAAGAAGTTTCCTCTTATGAATCGAAGTGCCTTACCTTTTAATGAGTTATCGATACTATTTGCAAAGCCGGCTGACGGGATACGGGTTTGATCTTTATTATATATTCTGAAATAATTCGTTGCCGGGGTTGTGAAGACTCTGACTGATGAAGGCAGATCTTCCATGAGTGAATTATCTTTTACGGGATAAGCGGCAAATTCAGGATCTACAGTAAGTATTAATGGTTCCCATCCGGATTCAGGCAGATATTTAGAAAATTTCATCCAACGCTGTACTCCGGCTCCGCCACTGGGAGGCCAGTAATAAGTGACTATAAGAACCTTATCCATTCTAAAGCTTTTTTAACAAGCTTTGTAAAGAGACTTTTTCTTTTATGATTTCTACTAGCTGTTTAATCTGAACCCTCTCCTGCAGCATGGTATCCCGGTACCTGATCGTAACACTGTTGTCTTCAAGAGTCTGGTGATCAATGGTTATACAATATGGTGTTCCTATTGCATCCTGGCGCCTGTATCTCCTTCCGATAGAGTCTTTGTCGTCATACTGACAATTAAAATCGAATTTAAGGTCGTTTACAATTTTTTCGGCAATATCAGGAAGTCCGTCTTTTTTAATGAGGGGCATAACTGCGAGTTTCACAGGGGCAAGAAACGATGGTAACCTAAGCACAATACGGGTATCGGAGCTACCGTCTTCTTTCTTCAGCTCCTCTTCCTGGTATGCAGCGGAGATCACCTGCAGAAACATCCTGTCAACACCTATAGATGTCTCTATGACGTATGGGATATATGATTCACCTTTTTCAGGATCGAAATACTGCATTTTTTTACCGCTGTATTCCTGGTGCTGTTTCAGGTCGTAATCAGTCCGTGAGTGAATTCCTTCAACCTCTTTGAATCCGAATGGATATTTATATTCAATATCTGTTGCTGCATTTGCGTAATGAGCAAGTTTGACATGGTCGTGAAAACGGTAATTCTCGCTTCCGAAACCAAGAGCCTGGTGCCATTTCATTCTTCTCTCTTTCCATTTTTTAAACCAGTCAAGTTCGCTCCCGGGTTGTACAAAAAACTGCATTTCCATCTGTTCAAATTCCCTCATCCTGAAGATAAACTGGCGGGCAACAATTTCATTTCGGAATGCTTTTCCTATCTGCGCAATGCCAAAAGGTATTTTCATCCTGCCTGTCTTTTGGACATTAAGGAAATTTACGAAGATCCCCTGTGCGGTTTCCGGCCGGAGATAGATTTTATTTGCTCCCTCAGAAGTTGAACCCATATCGGTGGCAAACATAAGGTTAAACTGTCTTACATCTGTCCAGTTTCGGGTACCGGATATAGGGCAGACAATTTCATTATCAATAATGATCTGTTTAAGTTCGACAAGATTGGTTTCATTTAGAGCTTTTGAAAACCGTGCATTCAATTCATCAATTTTTGACTGATTAGCCAGAACCCTCGGATTTGTCTCCCTGAATTTCTTTTCATCGAAAGCTTCTCCAAATCTTTCCCTGGCCTTTTCAACTTCCTTAGTTATTTTGTCGTCGATCTTTGCCAGATGTTCTTCAATAAGCACATCGGCTCTGTACCTTTTTTTGGAATCTTTATTATCAATGAGCGGATCATTAAATGCATCAACATGACCTGATGCTTTCCATATTGTAGGATGCATAAAGATCGCAGAATCAAGTCCGACTATATTATCGTTCAGCAGAACCATGCTATCCCACCAGTATTTCTTTATGTTGTTCTTCAGTTCAACTCCATATTGTCCATAATCATAAACAGCACTTAAGCCATCGTAAATTTCACTCGATGGGAAAACATATCCGTATTCCTTGCAATGAGCAACCAGTTTTTTAAAATTATCTTCCTGAGCCATAATTGTTTTGTTTGTTTTTGCGGAAGACAAAAGTAATTCAAAAAGTTGGGTTATACAATTTCTTGTGTTGACAGATTCCTTACAATCAAGATGTACACACAATTTGGACTTCCCCATTTTTATTACCTCTTCCCCTAACCTCCTTCTCCCAGGAGAGAAGGGGGAACAAAAACATTTACAGTTTCTTAGCCCCTCCCTCCTGGGGGAGGGGTTGGGGAGAGGTGGATTTAAACGCAGTTGCGAGTAATCAATAACATCTATTTGTATCTTTGCCCCCTGTTTTGCATTTAGTAATTATGAAAAAGAGAACTGATTTCCTTGTTATTGGTTCAGGTATTGCGGGGCTCACTTTTGCACTTGAGGCAGTGAAGTATGGTAAAGTCACAATTGTAACGAAGGCAAACCTCGATAATACTAATACACGATATGCCCAGGGAGGTATTGCTGCAGTATTCAGTGAACCCGATAATTTTGAGAAACACATAAATGATACCCTGATTGCCGGAGGTGGAATCTGTAATGAGGAAGTTGTAAGAATGGTTGTTACTGAAGCACCTGAACGGATTAAAGATCTTATTGAATTGGGAGTCTCATTTGATAAGAAAGAAGATGGCACTTACGATCTGGCAAAAGAAGGAGGACATACTGAGCACAGGATACTTCATCATAAAGATAAAACAGGCGAAACTATCCAGAATACTTTAATGGACCGGGTAAGGAATGAAGCAAATATCGAAATACTTGAACATCATTTTGCCATTGAGCTTCTTACTCAACATCATCTGGGAGAAATAGTCAAGAGAAATTATCCTGATATAAAGTGTTATGGCGCTTATGTCGCTGACCTTGTGAACCAGCAGGTGATAACATTGCTTTCAAAGATTACGGTAGTAGCTACAGGGGGGATAGGAAATGTTTACCTTACTACTACAAATCCTGAAATAGCTACAGGTGATGGAGTGGCAATGGTTTACAGGGCGAAAGGTACAATTGAGAATATGGAGTTTGTCCAGTTTCACCCTACTTCTTTGTATGATCCGGAAAGGAAACCTTCTTTCCTGATTACGGAAGCCTTAAGAGGTTATGGCGCAGTATTGAAGAACCTATCGGGAGAAAAGTTCATGAACAGGTACGACAGCAGAGGGTCGCTTGCTCCGCGGGATATCGTTGCGAGGGCCATCGATAATGAGATGAAAATCTGGGGAGATGATCATGTATGGCTCGATTGCGCGCACCTGAACGCTGAGGGACTAAAGGACCACTTCCCCAATGTTTATGAACACTGTCTTGATCGCGGTATAGACATAACCAGGGATATGATACCTGTTGTTCCCTGTGCACATTATTCATGTGGTGGCATTAAAGTTGATATCAACGGACAAAGTAATATTGACAGGCTTTATTCTTTGGGAGAAGCTTCTTCGACCGGGTTGCATGGCGCAAACAGGCTGGCCTCCAACTCACTTATTGAAGCGGCAGTGTATGCCCACAGGGCTGCAATCCATTCAGGAAAACGGCTCAAATCCCTGACATTTGAAGAAAAGATACCTGTCTGGGACTATAAAGGTACAACACATCTTGAGGAGATGGTTCTGATTACCCAGAGTTGCAAGGAAGTTCAAATGATCATGAGCAATTATGTCGGCATAGTCCGATCCGATATACGACTCGAAAGAGCGATGGTACGTCTTGATATATTATACGAAGAAACGGAAAGGCTTTATAAAAAATCTCTTATTTCCAAGAAGATCTGTGAACTAAGAAACCTTATAAATGTTGGTTATATTATAATCAAAATGGCGAAGAACCGTCATGAGAGTGTTGGCCTTCATTACTCAATTGATTATCCCAAGAGGGCAACCTCAGAATTCTGAAAGATTTTAATTTTTATTATGAACCATCTTGAATCAACATTTGCAGGGAAAAACAGCTTCTGGAGATATATTGTAATGTTTGCAGTTATTCTCATTGTTTCTAACACCATCGGAGCAATTCCTCTGCTGATCGCAACACTGATTAAGTCAGCTTCAAATCCGGCAGTATTCTCTCAGCTCGCTGCCAACCCGAATGATATCAGTGTGGTAGGACTGGCTCAGAATGAAGGGTTCATTATGATGCTCTTCCCTTTTATTGCCGGTTTAATAGCTTTTATTATCCTCATAAAACCTCTGAATAACCGAACCCTTAAAATGACTATTAATGGGGGCGGGAAGATCAGATGGAACAGGTTCTTTATTTCGGCAACTGTATGGACGATCCTTTTAGCCTTATATCTGATATTCTACCTTAAGCTCGATCCTGAAAACTTCACGGTTAACAATAAGACTTCTTCGCTGATTCTCCTTTCAATAGTTGCAGTTCTGTTTATTCCATTTCAGGCAGCATTCGAGGAGGTGCTTTTCAGGGGATATCTTATGCAGGGATTTGCCGCGCTTATTAAAAACAGATGGGTTCCGGTTATTATGACTTCAATTCTTTTCGGCCTGATGCATGGAATTAATCCTGAGATAAAGGAATTTGGATTTTTCACAATGATGCCACAATATATAACCTTTGGCATGATATTCGGGATTATTACCATCCTTGATGATGGTATTGAAGCTGCGATGGGTGCTCACACAGCAAATAATATTTTTCTGTGTATTATGGTAACCAACCGGTCATCGGCCCTGCAGACACATGCGCTTTATGAACAGTTTAATATTCACCCCTGGACTGAATTTCTTGCGCTTGTAATTACCGGGATCATTTTTGTTTTGATCCTGAAAATAATTTTCAAATGGGATAAATTTTCGTTGCTGTTTGAACGAATCAGGGTTAATCAATTGTAGAGACAGGTCTCAGACCTGTCTCTGCTGATTTATTATAATGAAATCAGTACATTTCAGACATTATAGACTGAAGTTTTATCCTCCGTCCTGAATTCACCCCATTTCGCACGGATCTCATCAATAATGATTTTCACGTCATCTGCCTCAATTGCTGTCAGAAGTTTCAGTCGCATTTCCTTAAAATGAGGCAATCCTTTAAAGTAATTGGATAGATGCCTGCGCATCTCAAATATGGCTCTCTTTCCCTCTTTATATTCAAGCGATTTATCAAGATGAAATAGTGCAATATCGGCTTTCTCATTTACTGTTGGTTCCTGTAAAAATTCACCGGTATTAAGGTAATGTCTGATATCTCTGAATATCCAGGGTCGTCCCACTGTTGCACGGCCAATCATGATCCCATCCACACCATATTTATCGAACGCCTCCTTCGCCCTCAGCGGTCCATCAATATTTCCATTGCCGATTATCGGGATTTTTATCCTTGGGTTATTTTTTACTTCACCTATAAGCGTCCAGTCAGCATTTCCTTTATATAATTGTGCCCTGGTCCTTCCGTGTATTGTTAACGCTTTAATACCAACATCCTGCAAACGTTCTGAGATCTCTATAATGTTCTTGCTGTCGTCATCCCATCCGAGCCTGGTTTTCACAGTAACAGGAAGCTTCACCGATTTGACTATGGCTTCAGTCATTTCAATCATTAATGGTATGTTCCGGAGCATTCCTGCACCAGCCCCCCTGTTAGCAATTTTTTTTACGGGACAACCAAAATTGATATCGATCAGTTCAGGTTTTGCTTCTTCAGCAATAAGAGCTGCTTCAACCATAGAATCAGTTAAATGCCCGTAGAGCTGAATACCTATTGGTCTTTCATAGTCATAGATATCAAGTTTTCTTACACTTTTTTGTCCGTCGCGGATTAGTCCGTCAGAAGAGACAAATTCAGTATACATGAAATCAGCTCCGTGCTTTTTGCATACCATCCTGAACGAAGGATCTGTTATATCTTCCATTGGCGCCAGGAATAACGGCCTGTTACCCAGAAATATGTCAGCAATTTTCAAATTTTTGAAATATTAAATTAGGATGAAATATTGTCGTAGGAACGTTGCATGTAACGTTCCTGCAAACACATAATTGTGTATATTTATGTGCTGCAAAATTAGTAAAATGCCAGACAAGCAAAGCCATTTTAAACTATACAGGGAATCGCCTGTTTATCAACTTTTTGTATCAATACTGATAGTTGCGGGAGTTGGTATTGTATCATTGATCATCTTTATTCTGGCAGGTATACTGATATTTGGTTCTGATTTGTCGGTACTTGAAAAATCAGGTGCCGTATTAAGCAATACCGATTCCGGATTTCTGAGATACCTGCTGATTATTCAGGACATTTCACTTTTTATTATTCCTTCGATAATAATTCTGGTGATGATGAAACCTGATTCTACAAAGAGGCTGAATGAACTAAAATTTCCTCTGCTGAAGGAAATCGGTCTTGTTATTGTTCTTGCTTTTTGCATCTTTCCGGTTACCAGTTTTACCGGACAGATTAACTCGGCAATGCATTTTCCGGACTGGCTTTCAGGTGTGGAAAAGTGGATGGAGGAAAAAGAAGATTATGCAAACAGTATAATAAATCAGGCTTTATTTGCTCCTTCTTTCGCCATGATGATCATAAATCTTTTTATCATTGCAATTCTTCCGGCAGTCGGAGAGGAATTCTTTTTCAGGGGAGTTTTACAGAAGATATTAATTAAACTTTTCAAATCGGGGCATGTTGCAATATGGGTCACAGCTTTTATTTTCAGTGCCATGCATTTTCAGTTTTTTGGATTTGTTCCCAGATTTATTCTAGGATTGATTTTTGGTTACCTGTTTTTCTGGAGCGGCACTCTATGGCTGCCGGTAATTTCACATTTTATTAATAATGCAGTTCCTGTAATAATGGCTTATAAACAGGGTATGGAGAAATTCAACGCCCCGTCAGATACTCCTTTATGGAAAATGGCACTTGCCCTACCATTGCCTGTCGCAATAGGTCTGATAATTTTGTTTTATTTCAGAAATAGAAGTAAGATAAATGACAGGCCTGAGATTACTCAGGGTGATTTATTTTGAATTAGTCAATGTCTTGGTCTGAGCTTCAACTGCAGTTACTTTTCCAAGTTCCCCTTTCCTGTAGAAATATACCAGTCCGTATTCCTCATTTAGTTTTTTTCTTATTTCTTCAGGAAGTGAAATATGATAATTTTCTACTTCATTCCATAGCTGTAGAATAATTTCGTCGGCTTCTTGCCGTAGTTCGTTATTCTTTACTGTATAATCTGAAGTTTTTTTTGCAAGTGTATGATGAAATGTCCAGGCTTCAATGAAATTTTCAAACCTGACTTTTACTACTGCAATCGTAGGGTTTGTTATGGGACTGGCTCCCTTTTTTATCCTGAACTCTTCACCTTCAATAATTCTTCTTCCCCAGCTCATCAAGTCGTTCTCGGTATTAAATGAAGGAACCGTTGATTCGTCAGTTGCAAGTCCGTAAAAGGCTCTCGTTTCAGCCGGCAATTCACCACGGAGTATTGCCATATTCATCACCCTGACAAAGTGAGTCAGATAAATACGGGCCTTTCTTATTGTTTCGTTGTAATCCTTACCCTTTCTATTCTGTGAAGACAAAGCCTGCCTGTATAACTTGAAGTTATGTTCAAATACCGGAAGAAACTTTTGTAGACGCACTATAGTCTTTGATGAAAATGCCAGTTTATTAGGAGGAAGCTCTTTCCCTTTTTCAAGTGCAATTTTCATAGCCTTTATCCGGGCAGTATCAGTGTTGGGCAATCTTCTGTATGGCATATCTGGTTCAGGTTGTTAATAAAATGTTCATAAGAGAAGCGAATATAACGAATATTTGTTAATAACCAAGGCTATTCGCATTTTATTATTCTGATAATTACAATTGTTGACTTTACATTTGCTGATAAAAGATTGTTAATATCATTTTAACGTAGGTGAAAAAGTTAGGTTACAGAAAATTAGTAAAAAGTAATATTTTGACTCAGATCAGATCCTTGCCAGAGCAAGGCATGCAGCATGGAGAGTGACGGTAAGAACCAGGTAAAGATTCCTGGCCTGGTCGGGTCTCAATTTAAGGAAGCTGTATTTAATTGAATTCTGATGGCAACCGGCCAGACAGTCTCCGCATAAAGTACAGGTGATTGATGGTTTTGCATTTTTTATATCCTGTGGATTCAGTGCATCATATTTGCAGAATCGTGTACAATTCATGCATAGTGTGCATGTTTTATCAATATACATTCTGAAAGGATTGATATGTTTAAATACATTTACTATTGTACCGATAGGACAGTACATAATACAATGAACCATTTTCTTCTTTCTAAGAGAGTAGAAAATCATTATTGAAATTCCACCGACACCAAAAGCTACTGCTATCATGGTGGAAACAAGCATTCCTGCACTAAGCCACCGGAGCATGATAGCCGTTGAAATCACCAGTATCAAAACGGTGGATTTAATTACCCCCTTGTATTTCAGAACCTCTTTTGAAGTTTTACCGCCCGAAGCCAGATTATCAAAAGCTCCGAAATAACAGAGCTGGCTGCACCAAGCCGGACCGGTCAGTACAACGGTGCTCAGGAAAAGAATCGTCATAACGGAGAGTTGTCCCCTGTAAATTGGACCTGCAAGAATCATCATAGGTATTGGGAGATGAAGTATCCCCGTCATCAAAAATTTATCCGCCCCAAGTAGTCCAATGATAAGCTGGCTGAAAAAAACAATTGAGAATATGGTCCATCCGGTTTTTCTCCATTTTGGCACATTCATAGGATCATTCATTTTACCAGCGATAAATGCTCCGTAAAATGATATAATAACTATTTCAACCCAGCCGGCACCTTTAAGAAAGCGCTCAGCAAGCAGCATGGGTCTTCCGGCTTTTATCTGGACGATTGCCAGCAGACTGAATGTCAGAATAAAAACTATTATAGGAAGTTTATGTTGTTTATACATTATTTGGGGAATTCTTTTATCCCATTTTCTTTTTATAGACTTTTTCAGCAAGACTCTGCACAGTCTCCTGGGAGATCAATTGATTTATGGCTTCTCTTATTGGTGCATATTTTTCATGAAGAGGGCAGGGGTTATCTGAATCACACTGTTTTAATCCAAAGCTGCAGCCCGAAAAAGACCTGTCGCCTTCAATTGCAGAAATGAGGGTTATGATCGGCAGATCGGGTTTGTCAGGTTCAAAATAGAATCCGCCGCCTTTCCCTTTTAATGACCTGAGAAAGCCTGACCTCACAAGCCTCTGTAATATTTTTGCAGTGAAGAACGGAGGGGCTTCAATTTCTTTCGCTACCTCAGAAGTCCCGGGTCTTCTTTCTTTTAAATTTTGTAATTTAATGTAAACCAGTCCTCTGAGGGCATATTCTGTTTCTTTATTGAACATATTATC
>Ga0209385_1000946_pt1 | contig 12137 bp, 10 predicted proteins | sample NGEPerB_FD_184506 | JGI IMG/M metagenome (GOLD analysis project Ga0209385, IMG submission 184506) | Arctic peat soil microbial communities from the Barrow Environmental Observatory site, Barrow, Alaska, USA - NGEE PermafrostAB12-B... | ecosystem: Environmental > Terrestrial > Soil > Wetlands >... | reverse complement strand
CGTTCGTCTTCAACGTGTACGGCTGACCTTTCGGAATCGCCCCGGTGACATAGGAGGGCAGTCCGGACGACGGGGCGTCGTAATGCAACGTCACCGCGACGTCCAGTTCGCGTCGGCCGTCGGCGCGGCACTGGCCCTGCGTCACCTTGACCTCGTTGCTGAGGTAATAGCCGAGTTTCGCCCCGGTGCCGTCGTTGAGGAACACCCCGATGCTCGGGGACACGGGGTTCTCGTCCAGGCCGCCGGCCAGGTTCGTCTGAGCGAGGTCGGCCTGCTCCGTCGCATTCGTGCTGTACATCAGGATCCGGCGCTCGGCCGCGGCCTGGCGCAGCCCGTCGAGAATGACGACGCTATCGCCCCTTCCGGACATGACCTCGGAGAATGCCATGCCCGTCCCGTGGGCCAGGAAATCGTCCCGGGCGTACTGGTTCTTCTCGTCGAACTGCTTGTACGCGGTGGACAGCAAAGTGGGCACCACGTTGTCGGCGGTGATGGTGAAGCCCTGGCCGATGTCGATGGGGGCGGTGCCCTTGAGGGCGTAGGACAGCGCGACCGGGTCGATGGACATCACGCCGTCCACGGTCGTACCGGTACGCAGCCGGTACATCTCGGCAAACAGCGGCGCGGCGGTGGCGAAATCGGGGGTGAAATTGACGTCCTGCGGATATTGAGCCATCAACTCGCTGTAGAGATGCTTCTGGTTCTCGGTGAGTTCGGCCACCGGCGGATCGAAGAATCCCAGAGTCCGGCTGGACGCGCCCTGCTGCAAAATGGTGACCTTTCCGTGGTCCGCTTGGATCAGCGCGAAGGAGCCGAAGATTCCGCCGGTGGCGCGCGGCTCGGCCAGGTTCTGGAAAACCATCAGATAGGTCCTCGGCCCGTCCGCACCGAGCATCGGCGGCACCAGGCGCGCGATTCTCGCGCCCGGCCCGGTAAGGTCCGCTGCCCCGTCCAGCTTGCTGGACAAGCTGTCCACCGCATCACCAACCGGTCCGATGACGTTCGACCGGTCGATCGCGGCCAGCTGTTCTCTGGCCTGATTCACTGCCGCGTCGGCGTTCTGCAGCAACGGGGAGATCTGCTGCAGCGGTTCCACGTCGATGGTGCCGCCCTTGGGGGCCAATTCGCTGGGCTGCAGGGTGCTCGCGATCTGCACCAGCGACGGCATCACGTTCTGTGCCAGCGAATCCACCGTCAGGGTGACCTGGCGAATGGCGTCGAGATTGGTCCCGACGAACGGAATCACCGTGGCGACGCGATAGAACGGGTCGTTGACCGCGGAAACGGCACTGTCGGTTTCCGCCTGGAGTTCGTCGACGGTCTCCGAGGTCGCGGCCGGGTCGGCCTTGGTGATGTCGCGGACCTCGTCCTGCAGGGTGCTCACCGCCGCCGCAGCATTCTGCAGGTGGGAGTAGGCCTGATAGGTACGAAACGTCACCCAGAGAATTCCCAACAGAACCACTGCACCGGCGCCGAGCAGCACGGCCCGGGTCGTCCTCCTCCGGCGCTTCGTGCGCGCCCGCGCCGCTCGCTCGGCGCGCTCTTCGGGAGTGATCGTTCGCGGCTCGCGATAGCTGACCTTGGGCGGCGGCGGTACGTAGGTGGACAACTGGAAGCGCTGGTCGTCGCTCACCCGGCGCGAGGATGGCGGCGCCGAGCGCAGACCTCGGGTGAGAGGTCGGCTCGGCGGCGCAACATCCTCCGCGGTTGATTCCGCCGGTCGATCGGCGTCCTGATGCTCCGGACGCGGCGCGGGTCCCTCCCCCTCGGCGTCCGTCATCCGACGCCTCCTTCCACGTTCACTGAGCGTGACGCTACCTTAAGGCAGCGTGGTATTCGTGTGAACGAATCCCCCCGATTTACCATCCTATTTCACCAGACGCGACCGTCTGCGATCAGCCAGCAATCGCCCACCCGTTTGGCACGTCGGACAGTATTGAAAGGAACGGTCCGCGAAGGACACCTCGGCGATGCTGTCACCGCAGACCGGGCAGGGCAGACCGGTCCGGGCGTGCACCCGCAGCCCGATCCGCTTCTCCCCCTTCAGCCGCGCCGCCTCGGCTCCGACCGACCGCGCAACGGCGCCGTCGAGAACCTCCGACATGGCCAGCGCCAGCCGATCGAGCTCGTCGGGTCCCAGCGACCGGGCAGTTGCGAACGGGGACAGCTTGGCCATGTGCAGAATCTCATCGGAGTAGGCGTTGCCGATCCCGGCGAGCACCGTCTGGTCCGTGATCACCGTCTTGATCCGGCCGGGGCGGGACGCGAGCGCGGCGGCCAGCCCGTCCCGATCCAGCTCCAACGCATCGGGACCGAGCCGGGCGACACCGGGGACCGCCTGCGGGTCGACCACAAGGGCGGCGGCGACGGACTTCTTCGTGCCGGCCTCGGTGATGTCGAAGCCACCGCCCTGCTCCAAGCGGACCCGCATGGCGATCGGCCCGCCCATCTTGACCGGCGTGACCGACAGCGAGTCGGACCACCGCAACCAGCCTGCCCTGGCGAGGTGGAACAGCAGGTGCAGGTCCTGCGGGGGGCCCGCACCTTCCGGGCCGGCTGCCGTGACGATGTCCAGGAACTTGCCGTGCCGCCCGACGCCGGTGACCACCCTGCCGACCAGCGCGGACGTCGGGGGGTCGTACGTGGTCATCACGTTCAACGAGGCGACGGTGACGGCGGCGATGTGCTGGCCGGTCGCATGACCGGTCAGGAAGGCCGCCAATGCGGCGACCTCGGGCAGTTCCGGCATCCGACCAGTGTGCCCTGCCGACCGGCCTGCCCGAAATGTGGACATTGGTGATCGGGGGCGGAGCGCCGGGCGGCCGTGCGCGCGGTGTCACACACTTGTCGGTATGAGTCAGCAGCCCGCCAGGGCCGACATCACCCTGCTTACCCTCCCTATCACCCTGCTTCCTCTATCGCTGATGATCACTCAGTGGTCGTCTGTGCGGATTTCTCGGCTGGCCGCGCGATGACCGCGGGGCGCCGACAACCACGTGTCGCCGTGATCGGCGCGGGATCATGGGGGACCACCGTCGCCTCGATCGTGGCCCGCAAATCGCCGACGCAGATCTGGGCCCGGTCCTCCGAGGTGGCCGAGGAGATCACCACCCAGCACCGGAACAACCGCTACCTGCTCGACTTCCCGCTGACCGAATCGCTCACCGCGACCGACGACCTGGCCGCGGCCGTGGAGCCCGCGGACATCATCATCATGGCGGTGCCCTCCCACGGGTTCCGCTCCGTGCTCACCGAACTCGCGCCGCACCTTCGGCCCTGGACGCCGGTGGTCAGCCTGGTGAAGGGCCTGGAACAGGTCACCCACTTGCGGATGACCGAGATCGTGGACGAAGTACTGCCCGGTCACCCCGCGGGCGTGCTGGCCGGCCCGAACATCGCCCGTGAGGTGGTGGCCGGATATGCGGCCGCCGCCGTGATCGCGATGCCCGACCTGCACCTGGCCGCGCAACTCGGAGAACTGTTCCGCACCACCCGTTTTCGCATATATTCCTCGTCCGATGTGGTCGGCGTGGAGATTGCCGGTGCGTTGAAGAACGTGTTCGCCATCGCGGTCGGCATGGGTGACGGGGTGGGCAGCGGTGACAACACCAGGGCGATGGTGATCACCCGGTCATTGCGTGAGATGAGCAAACTCGGCGAGAAGCTGGGTGGCGATCGGGACACCTTCGCCGGCTTGGCCGGGATGGGTGACCTGGTGGTGACCTGCACCAGCCCGCACAGTCGCAACCGGCACGTCGGGGAGGAACTGGGTCGCGGGGTGCCGATCGGACAAGTGCTGGCCGGGATGAAGCAGGTTGCCGAGGGCGTCAAGACCGCGTCGGCGGTGGTGAAACTGGCCGCCGGGGCGGGTGTGACGATGCCGATCGCGCGCGAGGTCGACGCGGTCGTCAATCACGGCTGCAGCCCGGTCGACGCCTACCGCGGCCTGCTGGCCATCGCACCTGGTCACGAGGTGCACGGCGACAGCTGGTAGCCAGGCGGTCGACGAAGCGCTGGGCGACCGGCGGTGCGGTTGTGGCGGTCGTGCGGCGGGGACCGCTGGGAGCGGCGTGATTCCACGGCCGGTGCGGTAGCTGCGGGCCTCCGCGACACCGCCGTCCGCAATTGCTCCCGGAAATCCTCATCCATTCAGCTGCCGAGGACGGTATGAACGTCGGTGACCGCAGTCGGCCACCCGTGCCCGCCCAGGCCCTCTCGGCGGTGGGCGGCGCGGTCCTACGGAATCAACAGGCTCGATCACCGAGGCCATGAACCTTCCCCAAGATCACGCGGCCGTTGTCCTGCGATACCAGCGCCATCGATCACAATGATTTCGACCTGCGAGTTCAACCAGCGAGTTCGATCAGCACTCGACAACACCGATCGGACCCACCCGCGAGGGACCCGGCTCCGAACCTTGTTCACGAGTGCGGGTCGCGAAGCTGACAGAGAAGCTGACAGCGCCGGAGAGGATGCACCACCATGGCATTGCTCAGCCCGACCCGTCCGCGCTCGATTCCGCGGCCATCGGCCGGTGTCTGGCCCGGATTGTTCGACGTTCCCAGAGTTCCGGTTCACACCGCCATTGCCCGCCGGCTGGCCAGGGCCGCGTTCTCCTCGCTGCCGATCACGTTGTCCTTCCCGGACGGCCGGCGATGGGGAACCGGAGGCCCGCGGCTGGACATCGTTCGGCCGGAGGCGTTCTTCGCCAGGCTCGGGGCCGACGGCTTGATCGGGTTCGGAGAGGCATGGATGACGGGCGATCTGACCGCTGGCGGTTGGACGGTCCCGACGCCGTACGACCGGGCGCCGCGGTCGATCGGTGCCCGGGTGGCGACCGAAGATCCCGAGAACATCAACGCAGCCACCGACGAGCTCGCCGCGGTACTGACGATCATGGCGCAGCGGATGTCGGTGCTGGTACCGCGATCGTTGCAAAGACTCCGGCATGCCTGGCAGACCCGGCCGCCGAGCACCGAGGAGAACACGCCGACCGGTGCCAGGGAGAACATCCACCGGCACTACGACCTGTCCAACGACCTGTTCGAGCTGTTCCTGGACCCGACCCTGACCTATTCCGCTGCCTGGTTCGAACCGGGTGACGACCTGCAGACCGCGCAGTTGCGCAAGATCGACGGGATCCTGGATCTGGCCAGGGTCGGACCGGGCATGCGGGTGCTGGAGATCGGCTCCGGATGGGGCGGGCTGGCCATCAGGGCGGCGGCGGAGCGCGGCGCGCACGTCACCACCCTCACCCTGTCCGAACAGCAGAAGGAACTCGCGGACAAGCGGATCGCCGCCGCGGGTCTGTCCCACCGGATCGATGTCCAGCTGGAGGATTACCGGCACCATGCCAACCGGGAGCCGGGAGCGTACGACGCCATCGTCAGCGTGGAGATGATCGAGGCCGTGGGCGAACGGTACTGGCCGGACTACTTCACCGCGGTCGACCGGATGCTGGCCGAGGGCGGCCGGATGAGCCTGCAGTCGATCACCATGGCGCACGAGCGGTTGCTGGCCACCCGGAACGGCTACACCTGGGTCCACAAGTACGTCTTTCCCGGTGGCATGCTGCCCTCGATGACCGCGATCGACCAGGTGGTCAAGACTCGCACGCCGCTGCGGATCCAAGAGACCCGCCGGCTCGGCCCTTCCTACGTGCCCACCCTGCGGCAGTGGCGCCACCGGTTCAACGAGAAGCTCAGCGAGGTTCGCGCGCTCGGATTCGACGAGACCTTCATCCGGATGTGGAACTTCTACCTGGCGTATTCGGAGGCGGGGTTCGCGGCGGAGTACCTGGACGACTGGCAGATCGGGCTGGGTCGCGGCTGACGCAGCGGACGATCAACGGCGGACGATCAACGGCGGACGATCAACGCCACGATGGGCCCGCGTGGGGCGCAGCGTCGCCAGATGGCCACGCCGTGCCGCCGGCCGCTACCGCCCTGACTGCATTCACCAGTTCGTTCGGCGGACCGCCTTTGAGCAGGTAGCCGACGGCGCCCGCCTGCATCGCCTCGTGCAGGCTGCCCCGGGTCAGCGAGCCCGTCAGCATGACCACCCGCACCGACGGGTGGCAGGCGAGCAGGTCCCGGGTCGCTTCCATCCCCGACTTCGCCGGCATCCGGACATCCATCAGCACCACGTGCGGCAGCACAGATGACGCCGTGTCCGGAACCTGTGTCCCGTCCTCGCATTCACCGACGACCTGGATGTCGTCGGCGCCATTGAATATGCCGAGCACCCCGGCCCGGACCAGGGGGTGGTCGTCGACGATCAGGACGCGGATCACGTCCGGCTCACCGGGAGAAGGAGTCTCATCAGTGCAACGATGGCGGGCCGCCGCCGTCTTGGCGACCCCCACTTTGTGGTGTCCCTCCGTGACCGCCAGTGACGCCGACGGGCGGCCCGCGGCCCAGCAATCCACCGGGACCTCCCACGCAACTGAAACATCCTGTTGCCCTTTTGACCCCCCGAGAGCACGCGGGAACAGCCGCGCACGGGGCCTATCCTTGCCGGTGGTCATAGGGGAAACTCTGGGGTCAGTCGATCCCGGGTGGGCCGCCCGTCGATCCCGCCGCGCTCGCGTACGGCTACGCGGTGATCGACAGCACGACCGCAATGCCCACGGTCGCGCCCATCAGCAGCAGCTCGCCGGCCGCCAGCCGGAGCAGTGGCCGCAAACACCCGGTGCGCACCGCCGGGACGGTCCGCTGGCGATGCCAGTAACCCACGCTCGCGAGCAGAACCAGCGCCACCGTTTTCACGACGATGAGCTGGCCGCGGTCGGTGCCCAGCAGTGCGGCCCAACCGTCGAGCATCACCGCAATTGCCAGGACGCCCGAACCTCCCACCGCGAGCGCACATACAAGCGGGGCCGCGCTGAATCTCGGTACTGCGACACGCACGTGGTCGGGAAACCCCCGCAGGTGCGCCACCAGTGTCAGCAAGCCGCCGATCCAGATCGCCGCACCGACCAGGTGCAACCCCAGCGCGACCATTGCCACTCCGGGCGACAGGTGGTATCCGGCGTGACCGGTCAGTGCGCTGGGTAGCAGGCCGCGGCGCTGATGACCAGCGTGACTCATGGCGGCGCTGCCGGACAACCGCGCTCCGAACAGCGCCGCCGCCAGCGCCACCCAGAGGGTGGCACATTCGGCCAGCACCCGGTCGGTCCCGGACACCGCGACCCCGGCGTCGGCGTGGCCGAGCAGGTCGCCGAGTCCTGTCCCGATCACATCAGACAAGGTGAAGGCGATCCAGGCGAGAGTGCTCCCCGCCCAGAGCCACGCCCACCGGACGGTGATCGCCGCCAGGTGCGCCCTGGCTGGCTCGGTCACGCGGGAAAGCAACACGGCACGCAGGAAGATCAGTCCGACGACCGCAACTCCGGCCATCTCGTGGACGAATTGCGTCACCGGCAGGCCCATGGCGGTCAACGCACCGATCGGGCAATCCCAACGGCGCCGGGAGGTAGCGGGTGCCGGTCCACCATCGGGCGATGACAATGGCCGCGAGCCCGGCGAGGAAGAGGGCCGCCAGCACGGCTACGGTGCCAGGTGCATGAGCCACCGGCGCCTTGCGTTCGACGCGTGGGGCGAGTTCGACCATGACGGTCAGCTCCGGGTGGACACGGGCAAGCGGCTGGAGTTCTGCGGAAAGTCAAGCGCGACAAGCAGTGTCATTGTGCCGGCCCGGGTGACCGGGTTCAGCTCTGGCAGATGGAGCCGATCCGCAGCACCAGCCGGCCCTCGATATCGGCAGTGCGAATCGGGCCGTACGCCCGCGAATCAATGGACGTCTCTCGGTGATCGCCGATGACGAAGACCGTGCCGACGGGCACCGTAACGGGGCCGAAGTAGACGCCATCGATGCTGGCGTGGTCGAAGTAGGGCTCGTCGACCACCTGTTCGTCCACGACCAGCTCCGCATCCCTGATCGCCACCCGCTGGCCGCCAGCCGCGACGACCCGTTTGATCGTCGGGGTGCCGTCCTGCGGGCTGGGGAAGGTGACGATGTCACCGACATCCACTACCTTGGTCTCCCCGCCGTGCAACCGGGTCAGCAGTACGGTGCTCCCGTGCAGACGGTGGGTGCCATGCTGTCCGAGGACACCGACGCGGTGGCCAGGAACTGCGTCCGGATCACCACCACCGCGGCCAGCGCGACGCCCACTGCCGCAGCAGTCACCATCGCCTTCGACCAAGTCGCGCCGATCATCAGGGCGAGTCGTCGCCTGTCGCGGGATCGGCCCAGATCGGGTCGTTGACATCGACGTCATCGGCCTTCAGTCCGACGCTGAACTGGTGCATCATGTCGTGATCCTCGTGCGGCAGGTTGTGGCAGTGCACCATGTAGTTCCCGCGGTGCGGATCGAATTTTCATGATCAGCCGGACTTTCTCGCCCTCGCCGACGTACACCACGTCCTTCGGGCCCAGCTCGTAGGCGAAGGGCGCCTTGCCGTTCCGGCTGAGTATTTTGAAGTCGATCAGGTGAATGTGCACCGGATGGAACCAGCCACCCGACTTGTTCTCGATCTCCCAGATCTCGGTATCGCCCAGTCCTGGATCCGCAAGCACCTTCCGGAAGCCGGAATCGACTACTTCGTGCCAGGTCTCGCCGTTGAGGTTCCATTCGTTGGTGCTGTCGTTGCGCTCGACCCGGATGTTGCGCACCTTCATCCCCGACGTCGCTGCCAGCGCCATGACCACATTGCCCGGATTGAGCAACTGAGGGATCGTTCCCGCGGTGGGGTCATTCCGGTCGAAGGCATCGTCGATCACGTCGAACGCCATGATCTTGTTGGTGTTGTCGAAATCCCGGTTGTTGGTGTTGAACAGGTTCTTCAGCTCAATGCGTTGTCCGGTCTTGACTTCGAAAAATCGATCAGCACCTCCTACCGTTCGGCACTGCCGTGCCGCCATTCCGTCACCGCCTGTGACTTCGGCATCAGTCCGCCGTCGGTCGCCACCACGTACATCGGCGCCGCCGGCGAAGTGACCGGCCGGTAGGAACGCGACAGGGACGCGTTCAGGAATCTGAACCGTTAGACGCGCTTCTTGACCTTCATCACCGGCCACGGCCGGCCGTTGACCAGGATGACATCGCCCCACAATCCGGAATGGCTCCGGTCGTCGTACAACTGGGAGCCGTTCGCGGCGAACATCGTGTCCGACAAGGTGATCGCGACGTCGTACTCGCCCTGCGGGAGCAGCGCGCGTTCCATCGGATCGTGCAGCTGATATAGCGAGGCGAGCCCGGAATAGGCGTTCTGCGCCGTGTAGTGCACGCCGTGGTCGTGATACCAGAGTGTCCGCGCACTCTGGAAATTCGGGTAATGATAGCTCTTCTTCTGCCCGGCGCGGTCACGTCGCTGGCGTAGCCGTCATCTTGTGGCAACGACGCGGACCCGTGCAGGTGGGCGAAGACCGGCGTGGTGGGCAACCCCCGAACACCCCAATCCGCAGGACCGCGGTCGCGGGTCGCGGGTGGTTTCACAGGACGACGCGTCGACGCGTCGACGCGTCGTCCTGTGAAACCCCCGATGAAAGGGGTGCGTGGGCCCCCAAAATAGGGGATCGGTGAACCCCTATCCCTGAAATTGGGGGTCTGATATCCCCCCTTTCGGGCTTCCCGTGGACGGCGCCGTTGACGAACCTTGCGGTGACGTCCGGGCAAACCGGACAAGCCCAGCGGCCGGCGATCAAGGGAATGATCATGGACACAGCACACGTCGCAGTAACGCCGACGCATCGGCATCGGCGCCCGAGGTCGGGGGGCCCGACCACGCGAAAGATCTCACTGGTCATTGCGGGTGCGCTGGTTGCCGGCGTCATCGCCCTCGATGTCGGCAGCGCCACCGCGGCGCCACCGGACTTCCCCAACAACATCGTGGTATTCCCCGATCGTGATTTCGTCACCTTCGAGGGTTTCCAGGACCACATCGGCGAGACGGCGACGGTGGAGGTGACCAGGGCCGGGGTCGGAATCATCGGTTCGGCACAGGCGGTCGTGGCCGAGGGTGACGTCGCCTTCGAGATCAATCACCCGGGCGGCGCCTGCTGGGGTGCCGGCACCAACCTCAAAGTCACGCCCGACATCCAAGGTGGGGACGTGGTGGTGATCCGGTTCGGCGCTACCCAGGCCGGCGACACCACGGTCGCCGACGCGGGCGTCACCGAGGTTCAGTACGTTCAGGGGTCAACGACGCTGAAGGTGGTGGGACACCTCGGCCCAGGCGTGAACCCGGACCAGCTGGAGCAACGGATCGTCAACCCGGCGCTACGCACCACCGCCGTCAACCGTCGCGACGTGCGGGCCGTGCCCGGCCCGCTCGCCACCGCTCCCCGAGGTGGGTATTCGTCGGCTCTCGCGACCACCGGGTCGACCTTCACCGCGACGTACCAGTTCGACGATCCGGCGGTAGCCGCAATCGCGGCCACCGGCGGTGGCCAACGGCTCATGGCCTGGCAGGTCCAGGACGCTGACGCCAACCGGCAGGGCCTGACCATCTCCGAATTCGGGGAGCTTGGCGGACCGGGAATGGGCGGCTGCCCGAACGGTCCACTGACGTCCGGGCCTCCTGGACCGACCGGCGTGAGCGCCACCGTCGTCAACGGCGGGATCAAGCTGAATTGGACACCCGCGGTGGCCGTCCCCGGCACCCCGGCCATCACCGGCTATCGGGTGACCGCCGTGTCGCAGACCGTCTCCGGCAACGAGCAGGCCGAGATCGGCAAGCGGATCACCGGTCAGGCCGCCAAGACCACCACCATCACCGGCCTGTCGTCGTCCGACAGCTATGAGTTCGAGATCGTGTCGGTGAGCAGTTCCGGACTGACATTCCCGGCCGTGACTGCCATCCCCGTGACCGACGTTCAGCCCCCCACCGTCACTGCGACGCCCGCTGCCGGGACCTACGCCGTGCCGCAAACCGTCACCCTGACGTCCAACGAGGCCAACACCGATATTTACTACACCACCGATAACGCCCTCGACCTGCTCGACGGTGACTCCGTCTCCGTGGACGCCGTGCACTACACCGGGCCGGTTTCGATCGCGAACAGCAGCACCCTGCGGTGGGTGGCGTTCGACGTCGCCGGCAACCTCTCGGCCGATCAGGCCGACTACTCCATCACGAACACCCCCGTCCCGGCCGCTCCGGTGCTCGGTGCTCCGACCCTCGGCAACTCGTCGGTCACCGTGGCGTGGACCACGAATGATCCGTCGGTCACCGAATTCACGGTGCAAGCATTCGACTCGACACACGCGCGGTTCGGCGACCCACAGACGGTCACCGCGTCGCCGGTCACCATCAGCGGACTGGTTCCGGGCGACAGCTACACCGTCGAGGTGTCTGCCACCAATGCGAACGGGACCAGCAGTGCGGCGGTCCTGGGACCGTTCGCGGCGCAGGGCGCCGTCAACGCCAACGCAGGGCCGGACCAGCAGGTGCGGCGCAACACCACCGTCACGCTCAACGGGGGCGCCTCGACCCAGGCGACCGGTGTCACCTATCTGTGGGAGCAGGTGCTCACCGGTGCGACCGATCCTGACAAGGTCACCCTGAACGGGGCCAGCACGCTGACGCCGAGCTTCAGCTACCCGCTGTACAAGTACCCGATGACGAACAACCCGTTGACCTTCAAGCTGACCGTCAGCGACGGCACCACCAGCAAGACCGACACGGTTCTCGTCGCGGCGATCCCGGACAAGCCGACCATCGCCACGGCGAAGTGGAAGAGCGGCGATTTCCGGATCACCGGATCAAACACGACGGTAGGCGCCACGATCACCGTGCGGGCGTTCAACAACCCCAGCCAGGTGCTTGGCACGTTCATCGTCACCGCGGCGGTGCCGCCGGCCACGGGTGGTGTCTACGACCTCCGGATCCGTACCGGCGCTGGGGCCACCACCAACCCGGGCAGGATCTACGTCGATTCGAGCTTCGGCGGAACCGTCGGACCCTTCACGGTCACGACCTGACAGATCTGGTGAACACCGCTCGTTGAGTTCACACCAAAGGGCCCGTCGCTGGCAGCGACGGGCCTTTGGTGTTCTTCGAATTCGTGCATACCAAGGAGAGTTGGACAGAACCCCCCATTTCGGTCCGGGCTATCATCGCAGAGTAATGTTG
>Ga0209385_1000943_pt1 | contig 12155 bp, 8 predicted proteins | sample NGEPerB_FD_184506 | JGI IMG/M metagenome (GOLD analysis project Ga0209385, IMG submission 184506) | Arctic peat soil microbial communities from the Barrow Environmental Observatory site, Barrow, Alaska, USA - NGEE PermafrostAB12-B... | ecosystem: Environmental > Terrestrial > Soil > Wetlands >... | reverse complement strand
GTCAAGTATACTTAATAGTATATGAGGTAATTAATATAAAATAACAGGTATAATCTATAAATAACCTGAATTGAAAAACTACATTGTAACTCCTGAAGACTTTCTAAGGAGGAAAGAACGTCAGCAAATATTGAAAACCTGTCGGGAAAATGCCGAATTGGATTTAATAAAAGGACGTCAGACCTGGCCTGTTCGTTTTATGTTAGTTGATCTAGTGCAAAAGCCGGATATCTTGACCACCTTTGTCCGGTCATTTTACAATTATTGTACATAACTATGCAACAGGCATTTAACACCGGCGTTTGGTGATCAATAATATCCGGCTAACAATGGTCAAGGTCACTGGCTTTTCCATATACATTTAATTTATTATAGAAATAGGGTCTAAGGATTATATTATAAAAAAGTTCAAACCATACTCAAACCGGTCATAAAAAAAGAGATCAGAATATTTGTCTAATCTCTTGATTATCAAGTGTGATTCCGGTGCGACTCGAACTCACGACCCACAGCTTAGAAGGCTGTTGCTCTATTAAAATAATAATCATTCAAATCATATAACTGTTATTGGTACTTGATACAATTAGATTCTTTACTGACAAACATACATGTATAACGGGAGTCAATGTACGTAAGATAGGGGTACCCTTATTTTTAGAAAAACAGATTAGTTTATCCCACCCCCATGATGAAAGCATTCTATTTTCTTGATCTTCGATAAGAACTAAAGGCAAACAATGATTTGACATATAAGCAAAAAACGCATTAAAAGGGATTTTGTGTATTCAAATGTGTATTCAAATAAAAAAGCAGCTATGATTATGTATTCATAACTGCCTCATTTTTACTGTGGAGATTGGGAGAATCGAACTCCCGACCTTGTGACTGCCAGTCACACGCTCTAGCCAACTGAGCTAAACCCCCAAAGAGTTCGTAAAAGTAATAATAAAATGGAAAGTTGCAAATAGACTAAGGCTAAGGCTAAGATTAAGAGCCTCTCAGCCTCGACCTCAACCTTAACCTTAGCCTCAACCTCAATATTTATGATTTCCTTAACATTATAGTTTTGGCAAAAAGCCACTATTTTGTAATTTTACCCGATAGTTAAAACGAAGGGTCGCCTTATTATTTACATTTACCCGGAAAGAATTACAATGGTATTACTCTTGAATTATAGATTTGCGATAATTATTCCCTGAAAACTGTTTGACTAAAAGATATTGTCATCAGCTTATATTACAGCAAGAATGTACGATAATCTCAGAAGATGGCTTGATATTGATGATCTGCTTTTCCGACATCGGAACAAGGAATATGGAGCCTATCAGCTCAGGAAAAGATATAATTCTGTTGTTATTGTAGGAATTTTCTTTGCTTCAGTCATTGTAAGTTCTTCGGTGATACTTCCTTTTGTACTTACTTCTCATTCTGACAATGTTCTGATGGGCAACAGAAGCTTTGTTCAGGTTAATATGGAAGCGCTTGAGCCGCCTAAAGAGGAGATATATGTTCCGCCTTCTCCGCCGCCGCCTCAGGCTGTGCATGTTGAGGAGATTGTTAAATATGTTCCGCCAGTTATCGTCGATAGCATCCCGCCTCTCGAAAAAGCTCAGCTATCCACTGATGAATATCTTAATCAGTCTACTAAAGAGAAGGCTGATATTACTACCGGGACAGGCACAGGGGAAAACCTTACATCAGGACAAGACGGAACAGAAACCGATGCACCATTTTTCCTTGTGGAAGTAATGCCCACATTTAAAGGTGGCGGACTTGAAAAGTTCAGAGATTGGGTCCATAATAGAACAACATATCCCCAGGCAGCAATCGATAAGAAGATAAGGGGTACTGTATATCTCACATTCATCGTTGAGAAAGATGGATCAGTAAGCAATGTAACAGTTGTAAAAGGTGTTGACCCCCTGTTGGATGATGAAGCTGTGAGAGCTATCTCCGCATCTCCGAAATGGACTCCGGGTCTTCAGAGGGGAGAATCAGTAAGAGTGAGATATTCAATTCCTCTGAGTTTCCATTTTTAATATAATTTGTCAACCCCCTGTTGACCAACACTTCTGCCGTTTCAATGTTTTTATTATCTTTATCAGCACCTACTTTAAATTTAGCCCGTATGAAAAAAATTCTACCTTGTGTTTTTATTTTAATAAGCCTGCTTTCAGGTTGTGGTTCTTCTAAAAAACAACTCGAAAAAGGAAACTATGATGCTGCTATTCAAAAAGCGGTGAAACAATTAAGGAAAGACCCAAAAGATGCAGATCAGATTGATATCCTCAACCAGGCTTATAAAGTTGCCAATGACCAGGATAATGAAAGAGTCCGGATGTTGAAAATGGAAGCGAAACCCAATAGCTGGGACGAAATATACCTTGTATACAAAGCACTGAACGACAGACAGTCACTTGTAAGAACAGTTACTCCCCTGAATCTGAATGGAAGAACAGTTGATTTTCCATATATCGATTATATGCCCGACCTGGTTAATGCAAAACGCAAAGCCGCCGATTTTTATAATACACATGCTGATGATCTAATGAAAACCGGCATCAAAGAATCATTCAGGCAGGCCTATATGGAATATCTGAGGGCAAAAGAATATGTTGGTGATTATGAAGGGATTGATAATAAAATTCAGGATGCAAAACTCAGGGGTATGAGCAGAGTGTTTGTTTCAGTTCAGAATAGCTCAATGCTTAAATTTCCCAGGGAATTTGAAGATGACCTTATGGCTCTCGACTTCCCGCGGCTGAATTCGCAGTGGGTTGAATACTATACACAAAACCTGAATGATAATACGCAGTATGATTATTATGTCAATGTGAATATAAAAAACGTATGGGTAAGCCCCGATCAGTCCCGGCAAAGAGATACTGTCATTAAAAAAAGGATTCAGGATGGGTTTACGTATGTTCTTGATAAGAAAGGCAACGTAATGCAAGATTCCCTCGGCAACGATATTAAAAAGCCAAAATATAAGAATCTTCAGTGCGCTCTTGTTGAAACAGCACAGTCTAAGACCTGCCATATTGATGGTGATGTGGATGTGATTCAAATGAATCCTAATAAAGAGATGAAAAAAGATCCGATCAGGGCTGAATCGAACTTTGAAAATATTTCATCGCGTGCTGTCGGCGATATCCAGGCGCTTAATGCGAATCAGCTTGAAAGAACAAAAACATCAATAGTGCCATTTCCAACTGATTTTGAAATGGTTCTAAGGTGTTCGGAACCTCTGAAAAGAGCCGTCAGGGAGACAATTCAAAATGACAGGAGGTTTATTTATTAGAATATTACTATAGAACCTGATAACCGGTAAGTGCGCAAATATGCCTTTACGGTTAATTATTTTTAAAAACGCGAGAATGATTGAAACAAATAAACCCCTGGAGAGGGCAATTCTGATTGGAATATTATACCATGGACAGGAGGAAACTGAAGTTGAAGAATTCATGGAGGAACTCTCATTTCTTGCCCAGACTGCAGGTGCAGATCCGATAAAACGTTTTATCCAGAAACTTGATGTCCCAAACCCCAGAACCTTTGTGGGTTCAGGTAAAATTACGGAAATTGCATCGTTCATTAGTGAAAACAAAGTAGATATTGCAATTTTTGATGATGAACTTACGCCAAGCCAGCTTAGAAATATCGAGGAAGCACTCGGCTGCCGTATCCTGGATCGTACGAACCTTATTCTTGATATTTTTGCCCACCGGGCACGGACATCTCAGTCGCGCACTCAGGTTGAGCTTGCACAATATCAGTATCTCCTTCCACGGCTTACCGGCATGTGGACACACCTTGAACGTCAGAGAGGTGGTATCGGATTAAGAGGACCTGGGGAAACCGAAATAGAGACTGACAGAAGAGTTATCAGGGACAGGATTTCTTTTTTAAAGGATCAACTCAAAAAAATAGATACCCAGATGGCCACGCAACGGAAAAACCGTGGAAAGATGATCAGGGTATCATTAGTTGGCTATACGAATGTGGGGAAATCAACCATTATGAATTTGTTGAGCAAATCTGATGTGTTTGCTGAAGATAAACTTTTTGCGACTCTCGATATCACGGTCCGTAAAGTTGTAATCGGAAATCTTCCGTTTCTGCTTTCTGACACCGTAGGATTCATCCGCAAGCTGCCGACTGACCTTATCGAGTCTTTCAAATCTACACTAGATGAGGTAAGGGAATCAGATCTCCTCATTCATGTAGTTGATATCTCCCATACAGCCTTCGAAGAACAAATAAAAGTTGTCAATAATACCCTTAAAGATATGGGTGTGTCCGATAAGCCACTGATAATCGTATTTAATAAAATGGATGCATTCAGTTATACGGTAAAAGATGAAGATGATCTGACTCCGGTATTAAAAGACAATTATTCCTTATCGGATCTTAAAAAAACATGGATGTCTGCAGATAAGCATCATACAACAGTATTCATATCAGCTAAAACAAAAGAAAATATTGAAGAACTGCGTAAACTTCTTTATGAAGAGGTAAAAAAAATACACTTAAAGAGGTATCCTTTCAATGATTTTCTGTTTGAGACATAGGCCTCTTTACTCTCCTTATTTTACCCCCTAAATCCCCTAATTGGGGGTTGGGGGGTTAATATAATTTATTCGCTGCCATATACTCGGCAATCTGAATTGCATTAGTGGCTGCCCCTTTTCGGATATTATCCGATACAATCCACAGATTCAGGCATTTATCCTTCGAAAGGTCCCTTCTGATCCTCCCGACAAAAACCTCATCCTTATTATGGGCAAGTATCGGCATTGGATATTTGTTTTCTGCAGGATTATCATAAACAATAACTCCAGGAAACTGATTTAGTAATTGAATAATATCTTTTATATCAAAATCCTTTTCAAACTCAATATTTACAGCTTCGGAATGTCCTCCGACAACAGGGATCCTTACCACTGTTGCAGTTACCTGAATTGTCTGATCCTCAAGTATTTTCCTCGTTTCGTCGAGCAGCTTCTGTTCTTCAGTGGTATAACCGTCGGACTGAAAAGTTCCTCCGTGCGGGAAACAGTTTTTATCAATCTGATGTGCATAAACCATATCTCCCTTTATCCCGGCTCTTTCATTCTCCATCTGCATAACGGCCTTCACTCCTGTACCTGTAACCGATTGATATGTTGCTACTACCAGACGTTTGATCTTATATTTTCTATGCAGCGGTGCCAATGCCATTACCATTTGTATGGTTGAACAGTTTGGATTAGCTATTATAAGATCACCCTTTTTTATGACATGACTGTTTATTTCAGGAACGATCAGAGGAATATTTTTATCCATCCGCCAGTAAGAAGAGTTGTCAATTACAACAGTACCGTTTTTGGCAAAAACCGGAGCCCAATCTCTTGAAATTGATGCTCCGGCAGAGAAAATCGCAAATTCCGGTTTTGCTTCAACTGCTTCCATAACACTAACGACCCTGACCGGCTTTCCCTGAAAAATAACTTCTTTACCAACAGATTTTTCAGAAGCAGCAGGCAACAGTTGAGTTACAGGAAAGTTTCTCTCCTCGAGTACTTTTATCATTGTCCTGCCAACCATTCCGGTTGCTCCAACAACAGCAGTTTTCATTTTTATTTGGAATAATTTAAGTTATTGTTTAAATTTACTGTGACATTAAAACTGTCAAAATTAACTTTTTTTTTCAATCCGTCCCGCTGCATGAAAAAAGTTATTTTGCTGGCTTTATTAATGCCTGTATCGGCATTTGGCCAGATTGTGGAAAACTTCGAATCCGGAAATATTACCAACTGGGTTCAAAGTACCGAAGGGCGCTGGAATGCTGACACAACAGCGAGCCTTTCAGGAAGGTATTCATTGCATCATATATTCGATAATCCCGACGCAGGGATTGATCAGATTGGTATACCACTAAAAAACCTGCATCCGTCGGAGGGTCTTATCAGATGGTCATTTCTGGTCAGACATGGTTATGACCCATCTTCATCAAATAACTGGTCAGTATTCCTGATGTCAGATAACGCTCCTGTTAATATGTCACTGGATGGAAACACAAATGGTTTTGCTGTCGGAGTAAACCTTACAGGTTATGATGATACTCTTCGTCTGTGGAAAGTAAAAGGGAAAGAGGTCACAACTGTAATAAATAGTCATATTGACTGGCAGACCTCAATTGGCACAACAGACGCAACAAAAATCATGGTTGAAAGAACACAGGAAGGAACCTGGTCTCTTTCTGTTTACCGTCTTAACGGCGATCTTGCCGGAATGGCGACAGAATCCGATATTGAGTTATTCACGGCCGGATGGTTTGGAATATATTATAAATACACCTCAACCCGTGACAGGCTTCTCTGGCTCGATGACATCAGTATTGATGGTAATTTCTTTGCAGATACTGAAGCTCCTGTTATCACTCAATGTAAAGCATCAGGTAAGTATTCAGTAGAACTCTCGTTTAATGAGGAACCAACTGATCAATCAATGGTCCCTGAAAATTTTTACATGAATTCTCCGGAAAACAAAGCTGTGTCTGTTGTGAAAACAAGCAGCCTGACCTGCAACATAGTGTTTCCTGAAATGTTAGAAAATAGAGAGTTGAATAATCTGAATGTCAATAGTATATGTGATAAATCAGGTAATTGCAGGAGATGTTGTGATCTCAGAGATAATGGCAGATCCGTTACCTGAAGTCTCATTGCCCGGAAAAGACTTCATTGAAATAACCAACAGAACCGGATATGCCTTCAATCTGAAAGACTGGAAACTTTCAGCTGGCGATAAAAGTATGACTTTCACGGAAACTACTATCGGCCCTACAGAAATACTGATTCTATGCGCATTACAGGATACTTCGCTTTTTACCAGATATGGCGGAGTTATAGGAATGAAGCAATTTCCGACACTTACAACCGGAGGAGAAATATTGTACATTTCTGACAGCACCGGAATACTGATTCATGGAGTGGAATATTCGTCTGACTGGTACAAAGATGATTTGAAATCAAAGGGAGGATGGTCACTCGAAATGATAGATTCACAATTCCCATTTTACGACAGGAATAACTGGATTGCATCGAAATCAAAAAAAGGCGGCACCCCCGGAGCAGCCAATTCTGTAGCAGGAAGCAATCCTGATGTTTTATTTTATGGAATTCAGAATGTTTTTCCCGATGATAGTATGAGCATTCATGTCATGTTTTCAGAACCGGTTTTGGGCCTGCCGGAGAGAATTAATAGTATAACAATTGCGGGAACCACAATATCTGATATTTATCCAACGGACCCCCTGTTCCGTGACTTTTCGTTTAAACTGGCGGTTCCATTGAACAGGTCAAGTGCTTATTCGCTTGGCCTGCCAAATGATCTTGAAGATTTCGCCGGGAACAGGATACAAAAAAGAAATTTTAATTTTGGCATGCCTGAACAGGTTTCCCCTGGCGATGTTCTGTTCAATGAACTCCTGTTTAATCCGTTCCCGGGAGACCCTGATTATATTGAACTTTTTAATAATTCAGAAAAAATTATTGATGCATCAAGACTGCAACTGGTTTCTGTCAGTGACGCGTCTGGTGATACATCTGAAACAGCAACGGTTTCTGATGAAAAGAGATGCATCATGCCGCATTCATATTATGCAATTACTACAGACCCGGAAATTATTTCGGAAAGATATTTCTCCGCAAATAAAGATTATCTCTTCAGGACCGGAAATTTGCCTTCGATGCCAGATGACAAAGGACATGTTGTGCTCTATGACAGGGAACTTGATAAAATAGATGAAGTATTTTATAACGAGAAAATGCATTTTTCTCTTCTTTCAAGTTTTGAGGGGGTTGCCCTGGAAAAGACTCTTCCTCAGAATAAATCTGAGGAATCAGCTTACTGGCATTCCGCAACAGAGAACTCCGGATGGGGAACTCCGGGGGCGCCTAATTCGGTTTTGAGAGACACTCTGCCGGCCTCTGATAAAGTTGCACTTTCTTCAACTAAAATAACGCCAAATAATGATGGCAGTGAAGATTTTCTTAATATCAGAATGAATCTGAACGGGAGCGGGAATGTTGTTTCAATAACTGTATTTGATGAAGTAGGAAATTACGTGAGGAAGATTGCAACAAATCTTTATACCGGTGCTGAGGCATCATTTATATGGGATGGAACAACAGATGATGGCTCTTATGTCAGAACCGGAATTTACATCATACTCATTACACTTTATAATGATACAGGAAAAACAGAACGCTGGAAAAAGGTCTGCACTGTAATAAGAAACTAATACAAAGGCTAAGGTTTAGGTTAAGGTTAAGAAGAACTCAACCTCAATCTCACCCTCAGCCTTCTGTGGTAAAATTACAAAGTCGAAATCATCTCTGTTATAATTCTTGTCATACGCGATTCGGTTTTAGCAGCCTCATTCTGGACAGATTCGTGAGTGGTGTATTCAATTTTGCCCTCAACACCCAGGTCGGTAATAACGCTGACCGCAAAGCAGCGGAGATTCATATGACGTGCGATTATAACCTCTGGAGTTGTAGACATTCCCACAGCATCAGCACCGATTATCCTGAAGTACTTATATTCAGCAGGTGTTTCAAAAGTAGGACCACTGGTAGCCAGATAAACACCTTTATGAATCCTTATGTTATTTTCTTCCGCAATTTGCATTGCCTTATTAACAAGGTCCTTATCGTATGCTTCTCCCATATCCGGGAACCTGGTACCAATATTGTCGTCGTTAGGTCCGATCAGAGGATTTGGCAAGAGGTTGATATGATCGGTAATTACCATAATATCTCCAATCTGGAAAGAAGGATTAACCCCTCCTGCTGCATTGGAAAGAAATAAGCATTTAATACCTAGATATTTAAGCACCCTTACAGGTAATGCAACTTGTTCACGGCCATATCCTTCATAAAAATGAAACCTTCCTTTCATGGCAATGATTTTCTTCCCGCCGAATTCCCCATAGATCAGTTTCCCTGCATGACCTTCGACTGTTGAGACCTGAAAATTCGGAATATCACTGTAATCTATTTCAATTGGCTTCTCAATTTTAGAGGCAAGTTCACCAAGCCCGGTTCCAAGGATAATGCCGGCATCAGGATTAATAATCCCTTTTGATTTCAGAAACTCTGTTGTTTCGATGATTTTTTCTAACATAGTTAATTATCAGATTATCAAACTCATCTTTATCTTCGTTCAAAAAATATATTTCAATTGGAATATAAAAAAATGCAGATTTTATTGGTTCTGCGATATTGGCAAATTCGCGTAGCCTGACTGCATCTTTCTCTGTTGTGAACAGATACCTATGCACAGACTTCAGACTGTTATAGGCTGAAGAAAAACTGAAAAGATCCTCTTCATTGTAATTATAATGATCAGGAAATGTAAGATGTATAATCTCACTGTAAGTTTTCAGAAGATACTCTTTCAGGGGAAGGGGATTGGCTATGCCAGTTATGAGAACAATACCGCATTTGTCACATTCAGTGAATTCAGATTGAGTTTCTTCATTAATATTCTCAAAAACATGAACTGGCTCTTTATATCTGAGAGACGTAAAATAGAGATTCTGATATGGCGTCTTGTCAATTTCTTTTACAATCAATCTTCTTTGTATGGGGGAGATATTCTCAGGAGACTTTGTTATCAGAATCATATCGGCTCTCCTCATGTTTCCTATGTTTTCTCTCAGATTGCCATAAGGGAGTATGTGATCTCTTATAAAAAGCCTGTCATAATCAGAAAGAAGAATGGAAAACCCGGGCGTTATTCTCCTGTGTTGGAACCCATCGTCAAGAATGATAACTTCAGTTTCAGGATATTCCTGTAGAATTTTATTTACGCCATGGACCCTGTTTTTATCAACGGTTACAAGTATATCAGGAAAATTATGGAATATCTGCATGGGTTCATCGCCGATTTCACTGACACGAGCTTCTGATGACGCTATTCTGAAATCAAGGGTCTTCCTCTTATAGCCCCTGCTGAGGGTAGCAACTTTAAAGTTTTCTCTGAGCAATCCTGCAATATATTCGGTATGCGGTGTTTTACCGGTACCACCGACAGTAATATTTCCAACACAAATAACCGGGAAGTGAAATTCTTCAGAGTGAAGGATCCCTGAATCGTACAGGAAGTTCCTGATTCCGGTTATGAGACCATACAGACGTGAAATGGGGTAAAGTAAAATACTTTTAAAATGCATCATTTCTTAGAGAAGTGCCTAAAGTGCCTGGAGTTCATGAAGTTATTCTGAGAATGTTGATATTCATCTTCTTTTAACTTTAGTCACTTCACACTTTAGTCACTCCAAACTTTATTTAATGAATATCAATAAAATATGGTAATCGGGCCTGTACCCCCGACATATCTTTTAATTCCTTAGCCATGTTAAAATACTTAACCGATTCTCCCAGCTCATTTTTCAGGAGACTAAGCTTCATTTCGCCAGTAAGCTGGGTCAGAATTCTTGTATAAGGGTCTTCAAGTACCGGCAATTCTCTCACTGAAAAGGATCCGATACCTGCCAGTTTTGCAGCGCTGTTAATTGCATCGTTCAGTCCGCCTATTTCATCGACAAGCCCAATTTTCAAAGCGCTTGTTCCACTCCAGACCCTGCCCTGTCCAATGCTGTCGACAGATTCAAAGCTCATCTTTCTACCGGATGCTACCTTGCCTACAAAATCGCTGTAAATCTTTTCAACGCTCAACTGCATTATCTCTTTTTCGTAGGTGCTCATGGGCCTTAGAAATGTAGGAAAATCTGAATTTTTATTTGTATTTACTGTTTCAGTAGTCAGTCCCAGCTTATCCTCGAGTAATTTTTCGGCATTAGGTATCAGGCCGAAGACACCGATAGAGCCTGATATAGTCATCGGATCGGCATAGATTTTTGTCCCTGGGGCAGAGATGAAATATCCTCCTGAAGCTGCATAATTACCCATTGATATAACCACTGGTTTTACCCTGGAGGCCAGGCTTAGTTCGCGCCATATTATATCAGCGGCTGTTGCGCTTCCACCCGGGGAATTAACTCTCAATACAATTGCCTTGACAGAAGTATCGATCCTTGCTTTTCTTATCACGTCGGCATAGTAGTTTCCACCTATGTTTGTATCATTTCCTTTACCTGTCACAATAGTCCCTGATGCGTATACCACAGCTATTTTATTCCTTTGAGAATATATTTTTTTTGTTTCCGGTACCTTAATATATTTGGTCATAGAAACCAGGTTAAGTTCTTTATCCTTGTTTATTCCTGAAAGGCTTTTAAGTGTATCCAGCAGCTCATCGCGGTACATCAGTCCGTCAACAAGCTTGTTTTCATATGCTCCGGATGCCAGGTTTCCGGTAAGGTTATCAGCGAGCCTGTTAAGCTGTTCTGCAGATATGTTTCTCGATTTTGATATATCCGTAACAACCTGGTTCCATAATGATCCGGCATAATCTTTTATCTGGCTTCTGTTCTCATCGCTCAGTTTATCGAGAATAAATGGTTCTACTGCACCCTTGAATTTACCGTGCCTGATTACCTGGACTTCGATCCCAATCTTCTCCAGGGCTTTTTTATAGAACATTACCTCGCTGCTCAGTCCCTTGAAATCGACCATTGCCCCGGGATTAATATAAATTTTGTCAGCTGCGGTAGCAAGATAATAACACTCCTGTGTCAGAATATAATCAGAATAGGAGATGACGAACTTTCCTTTCTCCCTGAATTTAATCAGAGCATTCCGGATTTCCTCCGTTGTCGCCCAGCCGGAGGGAAGAAGTCCGTTTTCTACCAGGATTCCCTTTATCCTGCTGTCACCCGAGGCTTTTTCGATGTTATAAAGAATATCATTGAGTCCGGGCGCCTGAGAAAGTGTAAGATTGAACAGGTTAATTCCGGAAAGAGGATTCTGATCACCTCTGTCAGGAATCGATGCACCGGCTTTGAGCACCAGAATGGAATTATTGCTAATTGATACAGGTTTATTACCCGATGATAAAATGGCGCTTAAACTTGCCAGTAAAACGACGAAGAAAATAATAAAAGCAATTATTATTCCTGTTATGGTCGCAAGAGTGTATTTGAGAAAGTTTTTCATTTTCTAAAACAAATTAATGGAATGAATTTTAAATATATAAAAACAAAACGA
>Ga0209385_1000941_pt1 | contig 12178 bp, 9 predicted proteins | sample NGEPerB_FD_184506 | JGI IMG/M metagenome (GOLD analysis project Ga0209385, IMG submission 184506) | Arctic peat soil microbial communities from the Barrow Environmental Observatory site, Barrow, Alaska, USA - NGEE PermafrostAB12-B... | ecosystem: Environmental > Terrestrial > Soil > Wetlands >... | reverse complement strand
GCCACAACAAGTACGTCCAGGAGTTCGGCAAGGTGCGCGACCTCGATGAGATCGCGCGCCGCGAGTTCCTGTGGGAGAAGGTCCTCGGCGCGATCGAGCACCACGTGGGCCGCCAGGTCGCGTCCCTACCGCCCGAGGAGTTCCGCCGCCACCTCGCGCAGCGCCTCGACCTCAAGAGCTTCATGGAGAGGTAGGCGAGGCGCTTCCGGTTATGGCACCGCGAGAAGATAGTCCGACATCGCCGAAAGCTCGGCCTCGGGCAGGAACCGGAACGGTGGCATCTTCGAGCCCGGCACGAGCTTCTTCGGCTCCTTGAAGTGCGCGACGAGCCAGTCCTTGTCGCGCTTGCCGAAAAGGTGTGCGAGCACGGGTCCGCGCCGGCCGCCTTCTCCATAGAGCTGGTGGCACTGCCGGCAGTCTTCGCGGTCGATTGCCGCGCCGCCGACGCGGATCGGTTCCGGAAGCGCGGAAAGCCGCACGCCGTCCTTCGCAATCGCCTCGACGTACGCGAGGAGGGACGGCACGTCCTTGTCGGGGTTTTCGCCCTCCTTCTCGGCAACGAGCGGCTTGACGCTTTTCTCCTTCACGTGCGCGACCAGCGCGTCGCCCTGGAGAACGTGCGCGCGCGCCGCGAGGCCGACGGCGTTCGGCGAAGCGTCCGCCGCCGGCCGGCCATCCGCCCCGTGGCACGACGCGCAGCCGCGCCTCTCGTAGGACGCGAGGCCGCCGAGGAGGCGCGGATCGGGAGGTTCCCCTGAGCCGCCGAGGCCGGAAGGCGCTTTGATTTTCGGTGCGTCGAGCGCCCCGAAAACGAGGAGCGCGAGGAGGCCCGCGCCGACGAGGCCGCCGAAGACGAGGACGGGCCTGCGATCCCGGGGCCGGCGCGAGGCGCCCCGGTCGAGCCACGGCACGAGCGCGAGGAGAAGCATCGACAGACCCGGAAGAACCACCGTGCCGATCGGCTCGAGCGGGCCCTTGAAGTACTTCAGGAGCTGAAAGAGCGGCAGGAAGTACCACTCGGGGCGGGGCACGGACATCGTGTCCGTCGGATCGGCGAGCCTCTCGAGCGGCGCGGGATGCCGTGCGGCGAGCCAGAAGAGCGCGAGAATGACGGCGAGAGTCACGACGCCGTCGCGCGCAGCCTGGAACGGGAAGAACGGCTCTTTCGGATCGGGTTCCGTCGTCGGTCCCGCGTGAGAGTGCCGACGCAGAAGAAGCAGATGGACAGAGATGAAGGCGAACGCGAGGAGCGGCAGCAGTACGACGTGGAGCGCGTAGAAACGCGTCAGCGTCGCGGCTCCGACGGCGGGCCCGCCGGCCATGAGGCGCGATGCCGCTGGCCCGACGAAAGGAAGCGCCGCCGGCACCTTCGTCCCGACGACCGTCGCCCAGTACGCCTTCTGGTCCCACGGGAGGAGATAACCCGTGAAGCCGAATCCGAGGACGAGGACCAGAAGCGCGAGGCCCACGAGCCAGTTCAGCTCGCGGGGGCGGCGGTACGCGCCGAAGGCGAACGTACGGGCCATGTGGGCGACGGCGAGGACGACCATCGCCGAAGCGCCCCAGTGGTGGAGGCCCCGCACGAGCCCCCCCGCGAACAGTCGCGTCTGGATCGCTTTCACGCTTTCCCACGCGTGATCCGGCGTGGGAGCGTACGCGAGAGCGAGCGCGAAGCCGGTGACGAACTGGACGAGGAACACGGCGAGCGCCGCGGACCCGAGCGTGAAGAGCCACGCGCGCCGGACGGAGACAGGCTCGTCGGCGAACGCCCGCCAGAGCGAGACGAGGCCGAACCGCGACTCGAGAAAATCCAGAACTCTCTTCACGCGTCGAGTGCCGCCGTGTCGAGCTGCAGGCGTCCGCCCGATACGACGAGCGGCAGGCGGGTGAGCGGCTTCGGCGGCGGACCGGCCAGCACGTTGCCGCCCGGCCCGTACACGCCGCCGTGGCAGGGGCACAGGAACGCCTTTCGCGCGCCATTCCACGACACGCCGCAACCGAGATGGGTACACGTCATGCTGAGAGCCGCGAGGCCCGTGGCGGCCTCCGCGTCCGGGACGACCGCGAAACGCTCCTTCACGCGGCGCGTCATGTAGCCATCCTCGACGGTGCGCTCCACGACGACCTCTTCCGGTCCGGACGTTCCGGCGTGCAGCGCCTCGAAAGCCGAAGCCGGACCGAGGTCCAGAAACGCGGACTGCTTCGGCATGCGGCGGCGCAGCGGCCCGAGGACGAACGCGAGCGCGGCACCGGCGACCGAGGAGGCCGCGGCGAGGGCCGTCCCGATCGCTGCGAGCGTGAACGTCCGGCGGGTCTCCATCGGCTCGGAGGGACAATGATACCAAGGGTGAGGACGAGGCGTCCTATGCGCACGTCCCCGGTATCCTACCGAGCGGAGAGCACCCGATGACCGCGGCCGCTCGTCGCTTCGTCTTCCTCGATCGGGACGGAGTCCTGAATCGCCGATCGTCTGTGAAGCGATACGTCACGACGCCGGAGGAGCTGGAGTTGTTGCCCGGAACAAGGGAAGGCCTCTCTCTCCTTTCGGCGCACGGCTATGGGATCGTGATCGTCACAAACCAACAGGGGGTGGCGCTGGGGCGACTCTCGAGTGAGGCCCTTGCAGCCGTCCATGACGAGCTACGACGGCAAGTTTTCGGGGTGGCCACCTTTCTCGACATCCTGGTCTGTCCTCACTCCGAGGACGAGGCCTGCCCGTGCCGCAAGCCGCGACCAGGCATGCTGCTCGAGGCGGCTCGGCGCCACGCGATCCCTCTGGCACGGTCCTTCTTCGTGGGCGACAACCCCACCGACGTCGCGGCCGGGCATGCCGCCGGCACCCGAACGATTTACGTGGGCGAGCCCGAAGCGCTGGCGGGGCAGACCCCGGATTTCTTTGCCGAGGACCTGATCGCGGCCGCGAGGATCATCCTCAGGGAGGATGGACTCATCGAAGGGACGGCATGAGAGCGTTCGTCACCGGGTGGCGCGGGATTTATCGGCAGTTCTGCCGGCGATCGCGGCGAGCGTGAAGGTCCGGCGCGTTACCATGGATCGTCCGGAACTACTTCAGCTTCTCCCTGACGATCTTGAACTGCGCGGTTCCCATGGTCATCGGCTTTTCGTTCCCCGCCTCGGCCAGAGACATCTCCAACTCGTAGTCGCCAATCGGCCAGCCCTTCGAGTCGGCCTTGAAGGCGGCGGCCGGGTTCTCCTTCGAGATCGGCGCTTCCTGGCGCGAGAGCGGCCTCTTGTCTGGAAGAAGCGCCCAAGCGACCAGTGCTTTCGAGCCCGCGGGAGCGTTCTGGATCTCGAACGAGGCGAAGACCGCTTCTCCCGGCTGGAACGTGCGGGTCTCCGCGGTGACGATGCCATCGGGACCGGCCGCCGAGCCGATGCGGAACTTCGTCATGAACGTGCCCTTCGGAGCCTCCACGGCCGGCGGCGCGGTCTCCACGGCCGCTGCCGGCTTCCCGGCGGTCGCGGGGCCACCGGGGCCGCCCTTGCCAGGCGTCTCGGTCGACTTTCCGCCGCATGCCACGGAGAGAACGCACAGAGCGACCGGAAAATAGCGCCATTTGACCGTCATCTTCTTACTCCTCGCGAGGCTCCCGATATGGGTCCCGGACGGGCCGTCCGGCGATTCTGGCCTCGGTTCAGAACGCGGAGGCATGATATCAAGGCGGCGAGCGGCACCGCCGACCTTCTCCCCCGCTATCCTACCGACGGAGAGCACCCGATGGCCGCGGTCGCCCCGTACCGCCTCGAATCATGCGCGTGCCCGCTCTGCGGCGAGCCGCCTCCGACGAGGACTCGCGCTCGATTCGGGCCGCACCGCGTCGTGGACTGCCTCTCCTGCTCGATGCGCTATCTCACCCCGCGCGTCGAGGCGGGCGACGTGCCCCGCTTCTACGGGTCGGAGGACTACTGGGAGAAAGGCGGCAGCCAAGGCGGATACTCCTCCTATGCCTCCATGGAGCCCCTTCTCGTCCGCACGTTCGTCCGGCGTCTCTCGCGGCTGCCTTCGCCCGCGAGAGGAGCCCGCCTCCTCGACGTCGGATGCGGACCCGGCGCGGGCCTCGAGGCGGCACGATCTCTCGGTTACGAGGGGTGGGGTCTCGACGTCTCCGAATCCGCGGTCAAAATCGCCTCGTCTCGCCACCCGGGACGCGTTCGCCTCGGGACGCCTTCGGACCGTCTCTTTGCCCAGGGATTCTTCGATGTCATCACGCTCTTCGACGTCATCGAGCATGTCTACGACCCCCGCGCGCTCGCGGCGGACCTCGCGTGGCACCTCGCGCCGGAAGGGCGCGTCCTCGTCGCCACGCCGAACGTGAAGAGCCTTCTCGCGCGCGTGACGGGACGCCGGTGGGTGTCCTACAAGATCCCCGAGCACGTCGCGTACTTCTCGCCGCGCACGCTTGCCGAGGTGCTCGCGCCGGGATTCGAGATCGAGCACGTCTCCTCGTGCGGCCAATACGTGTCTCCGGATTTTCTCCTCTCGCGGATCGGGGACGCGCTTCCGTTCGGCGGGGGCCTCCTGCACGCGGCTTCGCGCCTTCTCCCCCAGGGTCGCGCCGCCCTCTACGCGAATTCCGGCTCGATGCTCGTGACGGCGCGCCGGAGCCCGGCTCCGTGACCGCCGAGGCTCTTCCCGATCTTTCCCTGGTCCTGCCAGTTTTCAACGCGGCGGGTTTCGTGGAGCGGAGCCTCGCCGAGGTGACCGAGTTCCTCGGCCGAGGGGTCCTGTCGTGGGAGATCGTTGTCGTCGACGACGGGAGTTCGGACGGCACTGCGGATCGCCTGGCGGCCTTCCGCGCGAACAACTTGACGATCGTCTCCCTCCCCGGGAACCTCGGAAAATTCGGCGCGCTGAAAGCTGGAATGCTCTCGAGCCGCGGCCGGTGCCGCATCTTCACCGACGCCGATCTGCCGTTCGACCTCGACGCGGTTCCTTACATGACCGGCCTCGTGAACGACCGCGGGCTTCACGTCGTCACCGGCGATCGGACGCTCCAGGGATCCGACTATCGACCCCACGTCTCCCGGCACCGGGACACGGCCTCGGCCGCGTTCTCGTTTTTCGTGAGGATGCTCGTGACCGGCGGCCTCTTCGACACGCAGTGCGGCCTGAAGGCCTTTCGAGGCGACGTCGCGGACGCGCTTTTTCCGCTCCTCGGAGAGAACGGCTTCGCGGGAGACGTGGAGCTCCTCTACGTGGCGCTCAAGTACAACCTCGAGATCAAGCGCGTGCCGGTTCGTCTGCGCCGCTCCGGGCCGAGCACCGTCCATCTCGGCCTCGATTCCCTGCGCATGCTGGGCCGCATCGCGACGCTTCGGCGGGCGTGGGACGCAGGACGCTATCGATCCCCCGCGCTCGAGCAGATCGCGAGGCAGACGTACTGGACAGCGGAAGCGCTCTCGTCCGCGAGCGGGTGACAGTGCACCCGTATCCTTCGATCGGCGCCGTGAAGCTTCCTCCGCGAGCGGCTTCGATCGGGACGGCCGGGGTGGCGCTCGCGGGACAACTCCTGCTCGTTTCGCACCACGAGGCCTTCGGCCTCGCCCTGCTGCTCGTGAGCACCGTTGTCGCGTTCTTTCTGCCGGTCGAAGGAGGTGAGGCCTCTCCAGTTTCGAGGCCCAGGTCTCTGCGCCGAACTCTGCTTCACCTGGCTCTTGTCTCGGCCATCGCTGCCGCAGCGCGCTTCTACCGCTTCGGCGACGTTCCGCCCGGCCTCTGGGCGGATGACACGGAGGTCTCACGCCTCGCTCTCGAAGGACTTCGCGGACACGGAGCGGTCCCGTGGCAAGTCGTCCCGCACCTGGAGGCGGCGTGGGGATACTTGTGGATTCAGGCGCTCGCCCTGAAGGTTTTCGGGACGGGAGTCTTGGGCGTCCGCATCCTCGGAACTCTGGCGGGTATCCTCGTGGCTCCGGCGCTCTACGTCCTTGCGGGGCGCTTCTTGAGCGAGGAAAGCGCGCTCTTGGTGGGCGGCCTGTGGGGTGTTTCGTTCTGGGCGCTGAACTTCGGCCGATGGGGACACGGCAACTGCTTCACGCCGCTCTTCTTCTGTCTCGGAATGACCTGCGTGTGGGACGGCCTCGCAACAGGCCGGCTCCGGTCGTGGGCGCTCTCGGGAGTGATCGTCGGCGTCGCTCCGTACTTCTACGCCGCCAACCGGGCGCTCCTGCCGCTCCTCCTCGTTTTCACTGCATACTGGGTGCTCGCCGTCGACCGCAGCGCACTTCGCCGAGTGGCGCGCGGGCTCCTTGCCTTCACACTCGCGGCGGCCCCCCTCCTGGCGCCACTCGTGTGGTGCTACCTCTCGAACCCGAGTCTCTACCTCGAACGTACACACTCGGTGAGCATCTTCGATGCGCGCTACACGCCCGATCCCTGGAGAAAGCTGCTGAGCAATCTGGGCACGTATGCACGCGCCCTTCATTACAAGGGTGATTCAATCCTCAGGCACAACATGCTCGAGAGGCCGATGCTGAACGTGCTCCTCGCGGCTCTCTTCACCGTCGGGCTCGGCCGCGCGCTGCGCCTCGCGAGAAGACCCGGCGCTTTCCTCGCGCTCTCCTGGGTGGGGCTTTTCTACTGCGCGGGAGTCCTCACGACCGAGGCTCCCAACGTCTATCGCGTCTTCGGAATCGTTCCGGGCGTTCTGCTCGTCGTCGGCCTTGGATTTGAGGCGCTCGTTTCGCCGTGGGCCGCGGTGCCGCATGCCCGCGTTCGCCGGACAGTCGCTGCCGCGCTCGTCTTCCTGGGCGTCGCCGCCGTCGACCTCTCTGCCTATTTCGGACGCTTCGCCGTCCTGCCGGAGACATGGGCAGGGTTCCGGGCCGCCGAGACCCGCGCCGGGCTCGCGCTCGCACGCCTTTCGGGGCCATGGACGGTTTACACCGACTTCCTCAACAACTCCACGAACGCGGTGCTCGCGGCCGATCGCCCCCAGGAGGAGCTTCGCGTCACGGACCACCTGCTGGCGCCGGCGCACAGCACCGTTCCGACGCTCTGGATCCTCTCTCCCTACGACGTGCCGCTCGCGTCGTTTCTCAAGCAGGCTTACCCGAAGGCGGAGGTCGTCGTCGAGAGCAGTCCGTCCGGCGAGACCCTCTTCGCCTCGGTCGCCGTCGGACCCGACGCGAACCGCAACGGCCTTTTGTTGGAGCGCCGGAACGGCGACCGCGCCGCCAACGGCCCTCGAACTCGGCCGGTTGTTTCGCCGCTCGCGCCTGAGCCGAAGATGGGATCGAAGCCCTACCGGGTGCGCTGGTACGGGGCGCTTCGGACCCCTGCGACGGGCGCCTACCGACTCGAGCTTCACTCCTCAAACCCGACGACACTGCTCCTCAACGGCGAGACGATTCTGAGCCTGACGGGCTCGGGCCAAGCATCGGCAGACCTCTGGCTGCCCCAAGGGACGATTCCGCTCCGCCTGGAAAGAACAGTCGTCGAGGGGCCGGACGCGCTCGAGGTCTTCTGGCAACCGCCGGGCGCTGAAGGTCTGTCACCTCTTCCGGCAGAGACGACGGCGCCGGTCGCGATCCCGGAAGGGGGCCTTCTGGCCCTCACCTGGGAAGGCGCCCGTTTCACGGGGGCGCCCGTGGCCGTCCGTCACGACCCGCTTCTTCTTGCCGTGCGCTTCGGCAACACGGCCATCTCCGCGGAACGCTGGATCGGAGACCTCCTGGTCCCGAAAACGGGAACGTACGAGATCGTTCTCAACTCCGACGACGGCTCTCGCCTGTTCCTCGATGGGCGCCTCGTCCTCTCACACTGGATCCTCGACGCCGGCGTGGTGAAGACGACCCTCGAGCTTCGCGAAGGGCGTCATCCGCTCGTGATCGAATTCCTCGACTACGGAGGCTCTCGTTGGTTCGAGGTCCGTTGGAAGCCGCCCGGCGGGGTGGAGGAGCGCGTCCCGGCGACGGTGCTGCGTTGGCGAAGCACACAGCTGGCCGAAGCGCTGACTCGGCGTCCCGAGCCCGAGGTCGCAATCGACAGTACGGACGTCTCTGGCGACCGGCAGACGCGCGTCAAGCTCAAGGCCGCCCGCCTAGCGGACCCGGAGCGTCCGGCGCGTCAGAATGCAAACGCGCTTGGCTGGATCCTCAAGGGAGGTGTCCGCATGTGGGATCGCGGAATCGGTGTGGCCGGTTCGACCTCCCTGGACTTCGAGCTGGGTGGCGGCTGGTCGCCTCACCGGCCGATTCGCCGTCGACCGCGACACATGGGGCGACGGCAGCGTCCAGTTTCGCCTGCGCGGGGACGGCCGCATGCTCTTCGAGCAGCGCAGCCCGCCCCTCCCCGACCCTCCAGGCTCGTTTGACGTGAGCGTTGCTGGCGTCAGGGTGTTGACGCTCGAGGTAGAAGACCCGAACGATCCAAAAGGAGATTTCGCCGACTGGCTCGAGCCGAGGCTCATCCGCTGATCCGGCGACTCTTATCTCCTGTTATCGCTTCGGCGGGCCGAGCTTGAAGTCAAATACGCCCAACGTCCGCGTCTTGTCCTCTTCGACAAGCTGCATCTCGAGCCGGTAGTCTGCCTGAGACCACGTTCGCGTGTCCGGCAATGCAAAAGCGACCGCGTTCTGCGGCCCGGACGGCGCTTTCTGATCCTCGTGGATCTTCCTCTTGTCCGCCAGGGTCGTCACGATGATCTTCACGATCGATCCAGCGGGTGCGTTGTTTACCCGGTACGTGAAGTGAATCGGCTCGCCTTGCGCGAAGGGTCCCCCTTCGCCCGTCGCCGTGCCGTCAACCCCCAGCGCGCGCCCGAACTTGAAGCCCGATATTTCGACGCCTTTCGTCTCCGGGATCGGTCGTGCGACTCTCTCCGACGGCGTTTGCTGGGTGTGTTCGTCACCCTGTCGGCCGCCGCCCGATGGAGTCTCCTTCTTCTCGGAGCAGCCCGCCACGCAGAAAGCGAGAGCGAGCGTTGCCCAACGCATCAATCTCATTCTTCTCGACCTCCACGGCAACATGGGAGATTACTCGAAACGGTTTCAGTTTTCCTCGGTGGGGGCGTTTTGCGCGCGCCTTCGCGCCCTCGCCGTGAATTCTCGCTACCACCTCAAAAAAACGGGATGGTCGACGAGAGGGGGGCGGTCGGGCGGCCCGAAGTCTTCCGGCTTGCGCGGCGGCGACACACCCACACCCCGTGGAGGCCGGAGCGCGAACGGCGGGACGATGGAGGTCTTCCCTCCGGGCGGGGTCCAGGTCCATTCGAGCCTCGCGGGTTCGACCGACTCCTTGAAGGAGAGCTCTACGGCGTGCTCGCCGGCCGAGAGATCGAGGCTCACCGTTACGGGCTTGTCGTGCGCGCCCTCGCTCTTGAGAATGGTCTGGCCGTCGATCTTCAGCTCGACCGTCCCCGAGGCCAGAAGGCCCATCTCGTAAGACCCAAGCGCAGGCGCGACGACGAATCCCGTCCACGCGGCGTCGAAGGGCTCGCCCCCACACTGAAGCTCCTCGCAGAGGTTCCACGTTGCGAATGTGCCGTCGAGCCGCTCCTGCCTTCGACCGCCACGAAACGTCACAACGCCGAAGAGACCGCCCGGGGGTACCGCGAGCGGTCTCAGGATCGCCGCTGGGATCGCCTGGAAACCCGATTGTTCTCGCGGGTTCCAAGCCGGGGCCCAGAGAAGTCGCGCGCGCGCGCGGTCCTCCAAGCCCCCGGCTTCCAGCTCGATGAAGTGATCGCCGCGCGCGAGGCAAACGGTCATCTCTTTCACGGGGCTGCCCGCGGTGATCGACAGGACCTCGCGGCCATCGATCGTGAGGCGGGCCGGACCGGGGCCGGCGCGGAACGCGTAGTTGCCGAAGCGCGGCACGCGCATCGCGGCCGTCCATCTGATTTTCGCGTCGGGGCGCGCCCCAGGAGCGGGGTCCGAGAAATCCGGGACGCGGACGGAAAGCCCTCCAGCTACGTGCGCGAGAGCACCCTGCGTGGCCTGCCAAACGGCCTTCGGCACTCGATAGACGTCGAAGATCCACTGGTCCGGCGGAAGCGGAACGCGGTGAAAACTGCCTCCGGGATAGATCGCTTCAACGAGATGCCGATAGGCCTCCTGCCCGGGGTAGAAGAGAAACGCGAGATCGCGGTTCGCGGGCATCGTCAGGGGAAGGTGGAAGCCCGGAGACAGGATGCCCGCCCGATAGGAGTCGGGTGCGAGGTGATAGACCCAGCCGGAGTTGACCATGTGAAACTGGTTTCCGAGGCTCACGACCCAGGCGTCGCGCCCCTCCTCGGCGACCGCGCCTCCCTCGATGCGCGGGTACGGCCACCCATCGAGCTTCGCGTATTCCCCGAAGTAGAAGACGAGCTCCCGCGCCGCCAGCGCGAGTGCGGCCGCCGCCACGATTGCGGCGACGGCGACGCGGCCTCCACGCCCCTTCACGGGCGCCGCGAACCGGCGCGCCACATCGTCGAGAACGAGCGCCGCGAAGATCGCGAGCACGGGCACGGCCGTCGCCATGCGTTGGAGATTCGGCGTCTCGACGGTGACGACGACTCCCACGAATCCGGCCCAGAACCAGGCCGCGAGGAGGGCGAGGCGCGGGTCCCGCGCGCGCCAGAGGCTCGCGAAAAGTCCCGTCATCGTCAGCGCCGAGAGGAGGGGAGGCAGGATGGGTTTTCCCGTCGGCCAGAAGAAATTGCCGTCCGGAAAGCGGTTGAAGATCCCGATCGACCGCTCGAGCTGCGCGAGGAGGAGGCGGGGCGTCGACCATTCGGGATGAACGTACGGCAGGCGCGCGAGGTTCCGGTGGACGAAGATGCTCGTCTCCCGGGCGCGGACGACGAACCAGTCGGGGTTGACGTATGCCCGGTAGAGAAACGGCGCGGCGATGAGGAGCGCGGCAAGCCCCCCGAGGAGCGCGCCCGCGAAAATCCTGGCGCGCGCGCCGCGGGGAGCGGTCGGAAGGAGCGAGAGCACGAAAAGAACGGCCAGGACACTCCACAGGCGCCCCGTCGCATAGAAGTAGAGCGAGAAGCCTCCCGCGAGCCCCGAGAGGATCCAGGTCCATGCGCGCCCCGTGCGCGCCGCTTCGAGGAACAGGAGCGCGCTCACCACCCAAAGCGTCGCCGTGGGGCCGGCCTCGGTCGTCTCGCGCGAGAACTGCAGGCACGGCCCGAAGGAAGCCGCGAAGAGGCCGGCGAGAAGTCCGGCTCTCCGGCCGAAATGCCGCACGCCGAGCCAGAGGACGAGACCGACAGTGGCGATTCCGGCGAGTGCCCCGAACGTCCGCGCCCCGGCGACGGTCGCGCCGAAGACGCGCATGACCATCGCGAGGAGCCGGAAGTAGACGATGCTGACGTGGTACCAGCCGACCTCGAAAAGAGGTCTCGCATCATGGCCGCGCAGGATCGAGAGCGACACGGCCGCCCGATCGCCCTCGTCCGCGTTGATTCCGAAGGGAATCCTGTCGAGCGCGGGAAGGCGGGTGGCGGCCGCAAGGCAGAGGATCAGGACGACCGCAAGCGCGAAGAGGAGGCGGCTGGGCCGGCTCTCGAGCGGGGGAGCGGCGTCCCACCGCGGCGGGAAGGCCGTGAGCTCGCCCCCGAAAAAGCCGGCCGCCGCGATCAGGAAGATCGCCGCGAGCCACGGACCTTCCGCGACCACTTCGCGCTCCCGGGCGTAGAGCCTGAGACACCAGACGATCGACGCGATCGCCCCCAGGGAGCTGACGGCGAACGCGAGAAGCGCGCCCCGGCTCCTCCGGCCGGCGGGCGGCGCGAGCGCGGGTGGCGCCGGCCGCGGCCACGCCCCCCACGCGAAGAGCGCCGATGCGACGAGCTGCGCCGCGATCCCCGCCCACGGCGCGCGGCCCGTCCGGATCAATTCCTCGCCGACGAACGCGAGGCCGAGGGCGAGCACGGCGAGCGTCCGGAGGGGGGCGGTTCGTTTCACGGCGCCTCGCCCGGCGTCAAGGCGTGGATCGCCGAAACGGTCGCATCCAGGACGTAGAGCTCACGGGACACGTGGAAGAAGCGATAGGGGGACGTGAGATCCCGGCGGCGGAGGTCGCTCGAAGAGTGCGCCGGCATCTGGCGGGTTCCGTGGAGATCGACGATGAGCGGGGCCTCGTCGGGGTTGTACGGAACGAGAAGCCGCGGCCCGTCGAAAGCGGCGCCGCGGAGATACTCGGGATGCGGCTCGCGCGCGAAGG
>Ga0209385_1000939_pt1 | contig 12184 bp, 9 predicted proteins | sample NGEPerB_FD_184506 | JGI IMG/M metagenome (GOLD analysis project Ga0209385, IMG submission 184506) | Arctic peat soil microbial communities from the Barrow Environmental Observatory site, Barrow, Alaska, USA - NGEE PermafrostAB12-B... | ecosystem: Environmental > Terrestrial > Soil > Wetlands >... | reverse complement strand
GTGATCATTTCCCACGACGTCGACCTGCTCGCGGCGGTCGTCAACAAGGTGTGGTTCCTGGACGCGGTGCGCGGTGAGCTGGACGTCTACAACATGACGTGGCAGCGCTACCTGGAGGCCAGGGCGACCGACGAGCAGCGGCGGCGGCGGGAACGGGCCAACGCGGAGAAGAAGGCATCCGCACTGCTGGCCCAGGCGGCCAAGCTGGGCGCCAAGGCCACCAAGGCGGCGGCGGCGCATCAGATGGTGCGCCGCGCCGAGAAACTCGTCGCCGACCTCGACGAGGTGCGGGTGGCGGACCGGGTGGCCAAGATCCGCTTCCCGCAGCCGGCGCCCTGCGGGCGGACCCCGCTCACCGCGACCAACCTGTCCAAGTCGTACGGGTCGCTGGAGATCTTCACCGGGGTGGATCTGGCCATCGACCGGGGCAGCAGGGTGGTCGTCCTCGGGCTGAACGGCGCGGGCAAGACGACGCTGCTGAAACTGCTCGGCGGCTTCGAAGCCGCGGACACCGGAGAAGTGCTGGCCGGGCACGGGCTCCGGCTCGGTTACTACGCCCAGGAACACGAGACGATCGACCCGGAATCCACGGTCTGGGAGAACACCCGCCGCGCGGCGCCCGATGCCGGCGCGCAGGAGCTGCGAAACCTGCTCGGCGCGTTCCTGTTCTCCGGGGAGCAACTCGATCAGCGCGCCGGCACTCTGTCCGGCGGCGAGAAGACCCGTCTGGCGCTGGCCGGTCTGGTGTCCTCCGCAGCCAACGTGCTGCTGCTGGACGAACCCACCAACAACCTGGATCCGGCCAGCCGCGAGCAGGTGCTCGACGCGCTGCGGCGCTACGCCGGCGCCGTCGTGCTCGTCACCCACGATCCAGGAGCGGTGACGGCGCTGCATCCGGAGCGGGTCATCCTGCTGCCGGACGGCACCGAAGATCATTGGTCGGCGGACTACCTGGACCTGGTGGAGCTCGCCTGAGCGGCCACTGTCGAAGCCGCACGGTTGTTCTCGGACATCCGTTCGTCGGCCGACGCTGACCCACAGCCCGACAAATGCCCCGTTACCGGTGGCGGACCTGCCCAATCTGTTCGATCATGGACTCCGAACCCAACAACCGTTGATGCGACGAGGCATCCTACAAAGGGGTGGCGCCGTGGCCACAGAGACCAAAACGACATCGAAGAGCGCCAAGACGATCACCATCAAGAAGGGTGCCCGGATCACCGGCGCTGCCCGCGACAAGCTCGCCGCCGATCTAAGGAAGAAATACGAGAAAGGGCAGAGCATTCGCGCGTTGGCCGAGGGAACCGGCCGCTCCTACGGGTTCGTGCATCGTTTGCTGCTCGACGCCGAGGTGCCACTCCGCGGACGAGGCGGGGCGACCCGTACCAAGAAGAAGTGACCGCGCCCACGACACCTCAGTCCGCCGAGCCAGGCATCGACCCCACCTTCGATCACGACCTGCTCGATCGTGGTCACGTTGCGCTGCGGGTGGAAGGGCCGGTGGCCACGGTCACCCTGAACCGCCCGCAGGTGCACAACGCCCAGCTCCCGGAGACCTGGGAAGCGTTGGCGCATTTAGGGTCTCGCCTTCCCGGCGAGGTCCGGGTGGTGATCGTCAGCGGCGAGGGAGCGTCGTTCTCGGCAGGCCTGGATCGCTCTGCGTTCGATCGTTTACCGACCGCACTGCTGGGCAGGCTGGCGCTCGCGTCGACCGCGGCGGCAGACGAGGCCATCGCCGGCTTCCAGCGGGCGTTCAGCTGGTTGGCCGACCCGCGTTTCGTCTCGATCGCCGCGGTGTCCGGGCACGCCATCGGTGCCGGATTCCAGCTCGCCCTCGCCTGCGATCTGGTCGTGGTCGCCCAGGACGCGCAGTTCCGGATGGCCGAGGTCAGCCTCGGCCTCGTCCCCGACCTCGGTGGAACCGCCAGGTTGGTCAGGTCTGTGGGGTATCAACGCGCCCTGGAGATCTGCGCGACGGGCCGCCATGTCGGTGCCGATGAGGCGGTGCGGATCGGGCTGGCGCTGGCCTGCGTACCCGTCGACGAGCTGGACGCCGCCGTCGCCGACCTGACCGCGGCGCTGATCGAGAGCCCGCCGGAAGCGGTGCGGGCGATCACCGCCCTGATGAACCAGGCTCAGACCAACTCAGCGGCGGATCAGCTGGCCGCAGAGCGCTCCGCACAGATCGGCCTGATCGGGGCCATGGCCCGGGCCTGACTCTCGCCCAAACGCGTCCGAGCACAGGTGGTTTCGCTCGTCCGGGTGATTACGTGCGGTATTCACCTCAGCCGGACGGCACCCTCCACCACGTCCAGCACATCGTCCAGTTGATCCGTCGGCAGACCGGCCGCCAGATGCGCGATCAGTCCTTCCCAGACCAGTTCCAGATAGCCGGCCAACTGCTCGATGTCGACGTCGGCGCGCAGCGACCCGGTGGCCCGTTGGCGTTCCAGCCGATCCAGGGTCGCCCGATGGATCCGCGCGGAGTACGGCGCCCATGTCACCTTGAAGTCGGCGTCGGTGCGGACCCGCCGGGCAACCTCGAGTTGCACACCGAGCCGCCCGGTGTCTGGCGCACCGACCATCTCCCGCATCACCTGGACCAGGCCGTACTCGGTCACGGTGTGCACCATGGTGTCAGCGTCCTGCGTGGCCAACGCCAGGAACAGCGCGTCCTTGTCGGCGTAGTGGTGGAAGATGGCGCCGCGGCTCAGCCCGATTTCCTGTTCCAGGATCCGGACCGTCGCCCCTTCGTACCCGTGCCGCGCGAACGCGGCACGGGCACCGTCGAGGATCTGCCGGCGTCGCGCCTGCAGGTGATCGACGCTGACGCGTGGCATGAAATCCGGCCGGCTCAGCCGCCCGCGGCCAGCAGGCTGCGCAGCACGTACTGCATGATCCCGCCGTTGCGGAAGTAGTCCGCCTCGCCGGGGGTGTCGATCCGCACCACCGCGTCAAACTCCACCACCGCGCCGGACGGCTTGGTGGCCGTGACCTTCACGGTGCGCGGGGTCCGACCTTCGTTCAGATCGGTGATCCCGGAGATGTCGAAGGTCTCGTCGCCGTTGAGCGCCAGGGTCCTCACCGTTTCTCCCGGCGGAAACTGCAGCGGGATGACGCCCATGCCGATCAGGTTGGAGCGGTGAATCCGTTCGAACGATTCGACGATGACGGCGCGAACACCGAGCAGTGCGGTGCCCTTGGCCGCCCAGTCCCGCGACGATCCGGAGCCGTATTCCTTGCCGCCCAATACGACCAGTGGAATGCCCTGCGCCGCATAGTTCTGCGCGGCGTCGTAAATGAATGCCTGCGGCGCGCCTTCCTGGGTGAAGTCGCGGGTGTAGCCGCCCTGCACCCCTCCGGATTCCAAGGTGTCGAGCAACTGGTTCCGCAGCCGGATGTTGGCAAAGGTGCCGCGGATCATCACCTCGTGATTGCCGCGCCGTGACCCGTAGGAGTTGAAGTCCTTGCGCACGATGCCGTGCTCGGTCAGGTACTGGCCGGCCGGGGTGTCGGCCTTGATGGCGCCGGCCGGCGAGATGTGGTCCGTGGTCACCGAATCGCCGAGCTTGGCCAGCACTCTGGCTCCCGAGATGTCCGTGACCGGTGACGGCGCCGCCGGCATTCCGTCGAAGTAAGGGGGCTTGCGCACATAGGTGGATTCCGGGTCCCACTCGAAGGTCTTGCCCTGCGGGGTGGGCAACGACTTCCACCGCTCGCCGCCGTCGAAGACGTCGGCGTAGCTGGAGGAGAACATCTCCTTGTTGATCGAGGAGGCCATCGTCTCCTGGATCTCCTGCAGGTTCGGCCAGATGTCCTTCAAATAGACGTCCGTACCTGTGTCATCAGCACCGAGCGGCTGAGATTCGAAATCGAAGTCCATCGTCCCGGCCAGCGCATAGGCGATCACCAGCGGGGGAGAGGCCAGGTAGTTCATCTTGACGTCCGGGTTGATCCGGCCCTCGAAATTGCGGTTTCCCGAAAGCACCGAGACCACGGTCAGGTCGGCCTCGTTCACCGCCGCCGAGATCTCGTCCGGCAACGGGCCGGAGTTGCCGATACAGGTGGTGCAGCCGTACCCGACCAGGTTGTAGCCGAGCTTCTCCAGATAGGGCCAGAGGCCCGCTTTTTCGTAGTAGTCGGTGACGACCTGCGACCCCGGAGCCATGGTGGTCTTCACCCAGGGCTTGACCGTGAGGCCCCTGTTGACGGCGTTGCGGGCCAGCAGCGCCGCACCGAGCATCACCGACGGGTTCGAGGTGTTCGTACACGAGGTGATCGCGGCGATCACCACGGCGCCATGGTCCAGGATGAAGTTGCCGTACTCGGCCGTCTCCACCGGCGTCGGCTTCGACGGACGCCCGGACGAGCCTTCGGCAGCCGACTTCAGAGCCGCCACCACCTCGAGGTCGGCGTCCTCGTCGACGTAGGAGATGGCGGGCGGGTCACTGGCCGGGAACGACTCCTCAGAGGCCTCGTCCACGTTGGTGTGCGGGGTGCTCGCGCTCAGGTCGACGTAGTCGTGGATGGCCTTGCGGAACGAGTTCTTCGCGTCGGACAGTTCGATGCGGTCCTGCGGTCGTTTCGGCCCGGCGATCGACGGCACCACCGTCGACAGGTCCAGCTCCAGGTACTCGGAGAACGCCGGCTCCTTGTCCGCGTCGTGCCACAGGCCCTGGGTCTTGGCATAGGTTTCGACCAGCGCGACCTGCTGCTCCGGCCGGCCGGTGAGCCGCAGGTACTTCGTCGTCTCCTCGTCGATCGGGAACATCGCGGCGGTGGACCCGAACTCCGGGCTCATGTTGCCGATGGTGGCGCGGTTGGCCAGCGGAACCGCACCGACGCCGTCGCCGTAGAACTCCACGAACTTGCCGACGACGCCGTGCTTGCGCAGCATCTCGGTGATCGTCAGCACCACGTCGGTCGCCGTGGTGCCGGGCGGGATCTCCCCGGTCAACTTGAAGCCGACGACCCGCGGGATGAGCATCGACACCGGCTGGCCGAGCATGGCGGCCTCCGCCTCGATGCCGCCCACGCCCCAGCCGAGCACACCGATCCCGTTGACCATCGTGGTGTGCGAGTCGGTGCCCACGCAGCTGTCCGGGTAGGCCTGCAGGGTGCCGTTGACCTCCCTGGCCATCACCACCCTGGCCAGGTACTCGATGTTGACCTGGTGCACGATGCCGGTGCCCGGCGGTACCACCTTGAATTCGTCGAACGCCGTCTGGCCCCAGCGCAGGAACTGGTAGCGCTCACGGTTGCGTTCGTACTCGAGTTCCACGTTGCGCTCGAAGGCGTCCGCCCGGCCGAAGATGTCGGCGATGACGGAGTGGTCGATGACCATTTCCGCGGGCGCCAACGGGTTGATCTTGTCCGGGTCGCCACCGAGATCGGCCATCGCCTCCCGCATGGTCGCCAGGTCGACCACGCACGGCACGCCGGTGAAGTCCTGCATGATCACCCGTGCCGGGGTGAACTGGATCTCGATGTCGGGCTGGGCGGCGGGGTCCCAGTTGGCCAGTGCCCGGATGTGCTCGGCGGTGATGTTCGCGCCGTCCTCGGTCCGGATCAGATTCTCCAGCAACACCTTGAGCGAGAACGGAAGCCGCGCGGCGTTCTCCAGCCCCTTGATGTCGGCGATCCGGAAGATCTCGTAACTCTGCCCACCCACGGTGAGCGTGTCCTTCGCGGCGAAGCTGTCCTTGCTGGCGGCAGGCACGGCACTCTCCTTGTTGAAGCGGCGTCGATCGGCGCGGGCGGTGTGACGATCCTCGGGCGGCGCCGTGGGGACCAGGGGCCCATCTTTCCCTTGCGTCGTGTTGGACGTCCCAGCAGGGTTCACACACCGACCCCGGCTAACAGTACGCTTGTCCTTTTTAGGCTGGCAACCGGAGCGCCGGCGCCGAACGCCGTCGCCTCAAGTAGCCTGCTTCGGTTCGGTCTGCCGAATGATCTCGGAGAAGGTCCGACCCGTCCGGCGCCGGTAGACGACTTCGAACAGATAGCTCGCTGCGAACGTGACGACGAGCGCAATCGCCGAACTGAGCGCGGACGTCAGCATGTAGTAGAAGAGCACCCCGAACAGCGTCAGGCACGCCCCGATGGAACCGACGATCGGCCATGCCCGCGCGCCGGTCTGTCCGCGGATTCTCAGGTGGCCGTAGTTGACCGCTGCGTAGACGAGGAGGAACCCAGCGCTGCCCATCGAAGCGACAGCGCTGAGCGGGAACAACACCACAAAGACGACGACCAGGCCCGCTGTGATGAACAACCCTTCGACATCGCGTCCCCAGAGTTGGCGGTCGAACGCCTGCGGCAAGCCGCCGTTCTTGGCGATTTGGTAAGCGACGTTCGCCGCTCCGAACAGGGTCGCGTTGACTGCCGACGAGGTCGACAGCAGTGCAGCGATGGCGATCAGGGTGAACCCGGTGTGGCCGAGCGCGGGTTGAGCGGCGACGGCCAGCGCGGAGTCGCCCAATCCTTCGAGAACGTTCAGTGGGACGTTCGTCACCACTCCGCCTGCGACCATTATGTAGATCACCACAACAATCGCCACGCTGGCGTAGATCGCACGCGGGAGTTCCTGTCGGGGACTGCGCATATTCGCTGCCGCGTTGGTGATGAGACCGAAACCCTCGTAACCGACGAACAACACGCCGGCCCCGGTCATGATCGCCAGCGGGCCCGGCCAACTCGTCGGCTCCAGGCGCGCAGCGCCCGCCTTGTCCAGCGCCAGGAACGCGGCCGCGATGAACACGACGAGGATACCCACCTTGATGATCACGATCACGGATTCCGCACGACCCATCACGCGGCTGCCGAGGAAATTCACCAGCGTGAAGGCGAGCACGACACCGATCGCCCACACCTTCGTCGGCAGGTCGATGAAAGTGGCCGCATATGCGGCAAATCCAGTTGCGTACAAGGCAATGGAGATGATGTACGCCAAGTATTGAAAGATGTTGAGCGCGCCGGACGTTACGCCCTCTCCATATCCACGAACCAGGAATGTGACGGCGCCACCGACGCTGGGGAACGCCTTGCCCAGGGCAACGTAGCTGTAGGCCGCCAGGCCCGCGACAGCCCCGCCGATCGCAAAAGACAACGGCATCGCGGACCCGGAGATGCCGGCGACGACGCCGAGAATGGAGAAGATTCCCGCGCCGATCATCCCACCGACGCCGATACTGATCGCTGCAACAAGGCCGATGTTCGAATTCCCCGTCTTGCCCGTCATCGCGACTCCCATCGACGGCCGCACGGACCTCGATCGTCACCTGCCACGGTTCGGTCGGGGATGCCACTCGGCAGGGGTCCGTTCGGCAAGTCCAACAAATGACCGGGAGGTCACCCCCTCGCGTTGCCCCTTCGCGCACGGTGCCTGATGCCGAGTGTGGTGCTTGCGTCCGGTTACCACAACACCAGCGCCCACCGCCGAAGCGGTGGGCACTGGGACGACAGGAAGCCCGCACAGACGCGGGGACACAGTGATCCTGATTCCGCAGCGGCTCGGTGTTCCGAGGCCGAGGCGCGAACCGGGGTCCTGACCGGATTGGCTCAGTTGCCTGCCAGGCTGATCAGGTAGTCGACGTCGGAGGGCTGCAGGCCCTTGAGCAGCGACACGAAGATGTCGGAGAACGACCGCACCGGGCTCACGTACCACTGCCCGTCCACCTCAACGGTGACGATGCCCAGCCCGACAATCTGCTGGAACTCGCGCTTGATGATGTCGACCATGGTCGGGTCCAGGTCCTGGCTGCCGCCCGCCTGGGCGATGAAGTCCTCGATCGTGGACTGGTCGAGGGTCTGCGTCTGACCGTCGAGAACGACGGTCAACGAACCGGCCGCCGGGTCCCGGGTGATGGTCGCCGTCTGGCCCTGTGCATTGACGGTCAGTGAGGCGAGCGAGACCTTCTTGCCCCCGGTCACGTCGCTGACCGTCCAGCTCGCGTCCTTGACGGTGAAGCCCAGGTCGCTGACGCCGGACGTCAGGTTCGAGGTGTCGATGTTGTCGACCAGCAATGTGCCGTAGTCGTGCAGCACGCCCATTTCGTCGGGGGCGGTGAGCGCGATGACGTCCTTGATTTCGCCTTCCGATGCCTTCTTGATGAAAGCGTCGACCGCGGCCTCCGGTGACGGCGAGCCGATGGCCGCGATCCGGTCGGCTGCGGTGGGGTTGGGCAGCCCGGCCTGATGGGTGACGTTGTCGGCGATCGAATAGAACAAACTGACGTACCACGCTCCGTCGCGCTGCACCGTGGCGATCCGAATCGGTCCGCCGTTGCTGGGAACGGCGTCGGCGAAATTGAGGGTCTGGCTCTGCGGTTCGGCCTGGCTGATCTGGTCGGCGAACTTGCTCTTGATCTTGTCGCTGAGCGGGAGCTGATCGGGGTTGCTGGCGATGGTGACCGTTCCGCCGGTCAGCGTGACGACCCGGAGGTTGTCGTTGATCGTCTCGTCGGCCGGGTCGAAGGTGAGTCCCGAAACGGTGATCGACGTGCCGGTCAGCGACGTGGTCGACGCGGACGGCCCGAGCACGTCAAGTCGCTTCAGCTCGGAGAGCACGTCGGCGTTGAGGTCGGTGAACAGCGAGGCCTCGGCCGGGTCCAGCTGACCGGCGAGCCCGATCGGGTCTGAGTTGCTCAGCGACGTGAACAGCGCGTTCACCGCTGCCTGCGGGCTCTCCTGACCCGACGCCGACTGGGTGTCCCGGATCGCGAAGAACCAGACGCCGGCGCCGGCCAACAATGCCACCACCACGGCGATCGCCGTGACGATCATCGGCGTGCGGTTTTTCGAGGCTGCCGCTGAAGGTGGGGTCTGCGGTTGTCCTGGCTGCTGCCAACCCTGTTGCGGCGCCGGCTGCTGCCAGCCCTGCGGACCGGTGGGTTGCCCGGGCTGCTGCCAGCCCTGCGGACCCGTCGGCTGCTGCCAACCCTGCGGGCCGGTGGGTTGCCCCGGCTGCTGCCAGCCCTGCGGACCGGTGGGCTGCCCCGGCTGCTGCCAGCCCTGCGGACCGGTCGGTTGATGGGGCTGCTGCCAGCCAGGCGGTGCGGGTTGCCGTGGATCGCCCGGCCCGTAGGGCGCCCCGCGATTTGCTCCGCCCTGATTCCCCCTGCCTTGATTTCCCCCGCGTTGATCTCCTTCGCCCTGATTTCCCCCGACCGGATACCCCCCGATGTGCCCGCCTTGGTCGCTCACGAGTAGTGCCATCCTTCCTGGTTCCGGTCAACGGAACGTCTCCGGCGCATCTGTCAGCCCCGCCCGTCGAGGCATGGCCAGGAGCACCCCCTGCCCACCTGGATACTCCTGATGGCCGTATCCCATTGTGAGGCCTCTCTCAGCCGTTTGGTCGCGGTCTCGGGCCCGAATCCCGCCAGACGCCGATGGTCAGCCATGCTCCGCCCACGGTGAGCAACATTCCGCCGGCAGACGTCACAGATGGCCCTATCGGGTCGACCTGTACGCCGATCGCGCCGCCACCACCGACGGCCAGCAACGCCGACGACACCGCGGTCATGGCGATGCCGAGCAGCACACACAACGCGCCGGCGACCGCCCACCGGCGGAGCAGGGCGGCCACCACCGGCGTCGCGCACAGCAGTCCTATCAGCGGCCAACCGGCCACCAGTGAGCCCAACACTCCGTCGCCGGCGATTCCGAGTCGATCGATCATGCCGGTCACTGCGTAGCTGGAGCGCCGAACCTGCCCGGAGACGACCCACGGCAGGAATGAACCGATCAACGCAAGGACCAGGCCGGCGGCGGCGAACACCACCGCGGCCACCCTGCCGGCATGGGTCGCGGGCCGGTTTTCGAGCGCATGAATCACGGGACCAGTGTCGAGGATGATCACGCTGCGTAGAAATTCAGTGACGTTCGTCATGGATGTCCGAATTGGGACCAATGGGTTTAGCGTGACCACTGGTCAATAGGGGGAACAAAGTGGCAAGGTTCTCCTTGGCGTGTCGTGTTGACATCGTCACGGTCGGTAGTTCGACCGGTCATCCGCGAGAACGTTCGCGGGGGAGGAGCCTGAAGTGCCCGTCCGCACCCGTCCCGGCGGCATCGTGTCGATGCTGGGCGGCGTCGCACTGGCCTGGGTCGTGGTCATCGGCATGGCGGTCCCTGCAGGTGCTGTGCCGCCCCCGCCGGGCAACCCGTCTGACGACCAGATCCAGGCCGGGCAGAGCCAGGTGGCCAGCTCCGCCTCCGAAGTCGGCCGGCTGTCCGGGCTGGTCAGCAAGACCGAAGGTGACATCGAGCGCCTGAAGAACGACATGGAATTGAAGGCCGAACTGGCGAACAAGGCCGCCGTCGATCTGCAGGTGGCGCAATCCGATGCCGCGTCCGCGTCGGCCGCCGCCACCCAGGCGCAGTCGGAAGCCGACGCCGCAGCCAGGGCCATCGACGACGCCAAGGAAAAGGCCGCCGCGTTCGCTGCCGCGTCATTCCGCCAGGGCTCCGTGCTCGGGTCGATGACGGCACTGATGGACTCCGGCAGCGCCACCGAACTACTGCAGCGGCGGGAACTGCTCGACCAGGTTTCCGGAACCCAGCTCAACGCGATCTCCAACCTCGAGAGCAGCCGGAACCACAAGGCCAACCTCGACTCGGCCGCCCGCGCGGCCCTCGATGCCGCCAACGCTGCCCAAGCGCGAGCGGACCAGGCAAAACAGGATGCCGACAGCGCCCAGCAACAGGCCGCCGACTCGCTCGCCGCCGGTCAGGACCAGCTCTCCGCGCTCGAAGGCCAGCTGACCCAGCAGCAGAACGACTACCGGGCGGCACTGTCGAACGTCGCCGGTTTGCAGCAGCAGCGGGATCAGTACAACCAGTGGCTCGCGCAGAAGCAGGCCGAGGAAGAGGCGGCCCGCAAGGCCGCCGAGGAGGCGGCCAGGCAGGCCGCCGCGGCCGCGGCGGCGGAGGCTGCCCGCCAGGCCGCCGAAGCGGCCGCCGCGCAGGCAGCGGCCCAGGCGGCGGAGCAGGCCGCCGCGGAACAGGCGGCGGCGGAACGGGCGGCCGAGCAGGAAGCAGCCGCGGAACGTGCGTCGGCCGCACAGGAGGCCGGCAACCAGGCCGCTCGGGCGGCTCAACAAGCCGCAGCCAGCTCCGAACCGTTCTACGACAGTTGCGACGCAGCGCGCGCCGCGGGACGCGGCCCGATCTCCCAGGGCGAACCCGGCTACCGGTCGGCCCTCGACCCGAATGGCAACGGCGTCGCCTGCGAGGGCACGGTGGCCGTCGCCGCAGCCACCGCAAGCTCTGACAGCGTGTATTACGACAGCTGCGACGCGGCCAGGGCGGCAGGACAGGGGCCCATCGCGCGCGGAGAACCCGGCTACCGTGCCGCCCTTGATCCCAACAGCAACGGCGTCGCGTGCGAGGGCACGGCCGCGACCACCTCGGTCTCCACTGCCGTGCGGACGGTCAGCTCGTCCAGCTCCTCCAACTCTTCCCGTGGCCAGCAAGTGGTCGATGCTGCGATGGCCTACCTTGGCACGACCTACGCGTGGGGCGGCGGCGACTACTCCGGTCCGTCGCAGGGCATCCACGACGGCGGCGTGGCCGACCGGTACGGCGACTACAACAAGATCGGGTTCGACTGCTCGGGGCTGGCGCTGTACGCCTGGGCCCAGGTCGGGGTGTACCTGCCGCACTACTCCGGATACCAGTACACGGGCCAGCCGCATGTCTCCAGCAGCGCCCTGCAGCCCGGTGACCTGGTGTTCTACGCCTACAGCACGTCCGATCCGAGCACCATCCACCACGTGGCGATCTGGATCGGCAACGACCAGATCATCGAGGCGCCCAACTCCGGGTCCTCCGTGAAGATCTCCGCGATGTACTGGAACGGGTTCATCGGCGCGTCAAGACCCAGCGGCTGAGGCGTCGGCATCGAGGGTGAGGTGCCAGGGCCGGCTGCCGCGATCGTGCTGGCCGGCGGGCGCGGCCACCGATTGGGCGACGTCGACAAACCGGAGCTGGCCGACCGCGACGGACGGACCCTGCTGGACCGGGTGCTTGCGGCTGTGTCCGGCGCACTCGTGGTCGTCGTCGGACCGCCCAGGAGCCTGGCACCGGGGATCCTCTCCGTGCGTGAGCACCCGCCCGGTGGCGGCCCGGCGGCCGCGGTCGCCGCGGGATGCGCGGTCTTTGAGGAGTCACCTCGGCCGTCGGGTTC
>Ga0209385_1000937_pt1 | contig 12193 bp, 9 predicted proteins | sample NGEPerB_FD_184506 | JGI IMG/M metagenome (GOLD analysis project Ga0209385, IMG submission 184506) | Arctic peat soil microbial communities from the Barrow Environmental Observatory site, Barrow, Alaska, USA - NGEE PermafrostAB12-B... | ecosystem: Environmental > Terrestrial > Soil > Wetlands >... | reverse complement strand
CCAAGTGCGGTCGGCTGACACCGACCGTCAACGCTCCGCTGTGCTCGTTCAAAGAGGCATGAGGATGTCCAACGTTGCCACAAATGTTAGGGCTGCTGAATCGCGTTGCCGCATCGCAGTGAGCGAGCTGCGCGGTTTTTATTTGCACGCTTTCGGGTATTTTGAGCACAGGACTAAAGAACTTGAGCGAGAGATCGCCAAGACGCCTCCGAAGAATTCCGAAGATGAGAGCTTCGTCGGTGACACCTTTGCTGAATTGAAACTTGGCAAAACGCAGAGCGGATACCTTTGCGTCCTGATGATGTTTTCTGCCCTTGAACGGTTCTTGCAAGACATCCATGATCTGACCATGTTCTTGGGAACTACGGCAGAATTGAGGAACGTAACCCTATATTCAGGCCAGAAACGGCTCTCGCTAGATTATTTCAAGTCGTTCTTTAAGCGATTGGGCATTGATCTTTGCACCGCTCCGTACGATTGGGCGAGTGTGGTGCGGCTACAACAATATCGCAATGCGATCGCTCACCAAGGGGGTATGGTGACAGAAAGTAACTACAGAGTGCTCTCCCCTTACGGACACGCTTTAGGAGAACAGATAGAGATCAGTTTGGAGTATGTGACGGGGACAGGAAGGCTCATCGACCAAACCGTAACTCGATTCTCCAACAACTATCTTGTGGAACTCCAAAAAAGAAATCTTTGACCGAGACTCCCGCAGAATCCGCGACCCCGATGGGGTGAGCCTTGATCACGCGGCCTTCTCGCTTCGACTGTGCCCTTGGTTTAGAATGATTCGTCCTGTGATTCGCGGGCCCAGCCGCAACCCTGCGGGACCGAATTCAAATCCATTCATACCGGGCGCGCCGCGCCTGAGGAAGGTTTTGCCATGAAACTTACTCCCGGAAAACTTGCGGGCATCAAGGCCGTTTCTAACCCGCGCGGCGTCATCGCCGCGGCCGCCATGGACCAGCGTGGTTCGCTGAAGAAAGCGCTGGGCACCTACGCCACTGACGCCGGTCTGGAAGAATTCAAGATCAATGTGTCCGAGGTGCTGACCAAGCACGCCAGCGCCATTCTCCTCGATCCTGAGTGGGGACTGCCCGCCGCCAAGCGCCGCGCCAAGGGTTCGGGCCTGCTGCTGGCGTATGAGAAGACTGGCTATGACAAAACGCTGCCCGGCCGCCTGCCTGACCTGCTCGATGTGTGGTCGGTGAAGCGCCTCAAGGAAGCGGGCGCCGACTGCGTCAAGATCTTGCTTTACTACACGATCTTCGATGACAAAAAGATCAACGATCTGAAGCAAGCATGGACCGAGCGCATCGGCGACGAGTGCAAGGCCAATGACATCCCGTTCTTCCTCGAACTCATCGGCTACAAAGAGGGCGTGGACGAGAAGGGCGCCGAGTACGCCAAGCTGAAACCTGAAGTTGTGGCCAAGTCGATGGAGGAGTTCACCAAGGACCGCTACGGCGTGGATGTGTTGAAGGTCGAGATCCCGGTGAACCTGCAGTTCGTCGAGGGCGCGAAGTCGTTCAAGGGCACCGCTGCTTATACGAAGAAGGAAGCGCTCGATCACTACCGCGCCGCCGCCGGCGCAACCAACAAGCCGTTCATCTATCTGTCGGCCGGCGTGAGCAATCCGGAGTTCATCGAGGACCTAGAGTTCGCCGCTGAAGCGGGCGTGAAGTTTAATGGCGTGCTCTGTGGGCGCGCCACCTGGAAGGATGGCATCCCCATCTTCGCCGAGAAGGGCGCCGCCGCTTTCCGCGCCTGGCTGGAAGACGAAGGCGTGAAGAACATCGGCAACGTAAACAATGCGCTCAAGGCCGCGACTCCCTGGTACAGCATTTACGAGGTGTAGGAAGCGGTCGCGACCAAGTAGATCCGCATTGGCGGACAGTCAAACATTTTGCGAAGTCATGGCGCGCGGAAGACCTCTGCGCGCCATTGTTGTGGACCCTCGGCAGGCCAGTGCCGACGCTGCCCGCGACCTTCAACATCGAGAAATCGCATGAAAAATGGAGTTGGTCTGGTGAGATCACGAGTACACATTCTTTTCACCTCGGTCGCGATGGTGAGCGTCGGCGCAATGCTTTGGCTGGCGCCTTCCTCCGCTGCCCAGAGTTCCGGCTTCCGCAATGCGCCTGCATCGGCCGCAGAGATGAAGAATCCGTATCAAAGCGCCTCAGCCGCCGCTGCCGGCAGGAAGCTGTATGCGCAGAATTGCGCGCAGTGTCACGGCAGCAATCTGCGGGGAATAGGACCGGCGCCTGCACTCGACGGTGCTCCAATCAAGAACGCAAAGCCCGGAGAGATATTCTGGTTCATTACCAAAGGAAAGCTGGAATCGGGCATGCCCTCGTGGGCGAGCTTGTCGCAACAGCAGCGCTGGCAGATCGTGACTTTCCTGGAGTCGCAGGGCACCGCAAAGGCCGAAGCGAAGTAAGCATCCGCTTCGTCGAAAATCATTCGCCACAGAGGGCACGGAGGACACGGAGGTTCCGGTTTCTGTCGAGTTTTCTCCGTGACCTCCGTGAATCTCCGTGGTTGATTTTCATTGTATGCAGCTCGGGATTTTCCCTTTTTGTCACTGCTGCGATGACCCGAAATCCGCTATAACAGAGTTGTGAGTGCAAGCAATCCCTTCTTCGCTCCCAAGACGGCCTTGATCACAGGCGCGTCCAGCGGCATTGGACTGGAACTGGCGCACCTGTTTGCGCGCGACGGCTATCGTCTGGTGCTAGTGGCGCGCAGTCGTGGCGCGCTGCGTGAACTCGGCGACGACCTGCAATCGCGCTACAGCGTGACTGTACGTATCTCACCCAAGGACCTGGCACATCCGGCCACGCCGAATGAGCTCTACCAGGAATTGCAGGAAGCTGGCATCGTCCTCGACGTGTTGGTGAACAATGCCGGCTTCGGCGGCGGCGGACCGTTTCTTTCCACCGAATGGACCAACGAAGCCGAGATGATGCAGGTGAACATGGTGGCGTTGACCCACCTCACCAAGTTGTTTCTGCCGCAGATTCGCGCGCGTGAGGGAAAAGTGCTCAATGTCGCCAGCACCGCCGCGTTTCAACCTGGGCCATTCATGGCCGTGTATTACGCCAGCAAGGCTTACGTACTGCATTTTACCGAAGCGCTGGCGGAAGAGTTGCGTGACACCGGCGTTACGGTGACCTGCCTCTGTCCCGGACCGGTGAAAACCAACTTCCAGAAACGCGCCCACATCGGCGACACGCGTTTAATGACCAGCCCTCTGCTGGTGGACGTGCGCGAGGTGGCGCGTGTGGCGTATGAAGGCATGAAACAGGGCAAACGCGTGGTCATTCCGGGATGGAAGAACCGGTTTGGCGTGCAGATGCTGCGCTTGTCCCCGCGCGAGATGGTGACCAAGGTGATTCGGAAGATTCAGGAGAGCAAGAAGTAGCAGGCAGCAACTAGCAATTAGCAACTAGCAAAACAGCCCAGCCCGCGAAAATTGCTAGCTGCTAGTTGCTGCTCTTACAGCCCAAACAGCTCCCGCAGGCGTTTGGTCTGGGCGCGACTTACAGGGACCTCAGTCTGTTTTCTGTCTTCCATGCGGATCTGGTACGAGCTCTTGAACCAGGGCACGACTTCCTTGATTCGGTTGATATTCACCAAATACGAGCGATGCGCACGCCAGAACATGTTTGGGTCGAGCGAGTCGAGCAGTTCCTCCAGAGTGCGGCAGTTCGATTGGCCTTCCATCCCGGTCGCCACAACGGTGATGATTCCATCCTCAATCGACGCGTAGCAAATGTCTTTCTGGTCCACCAGAAAAAGCCTGCCGCCCGACTTGAGCAGCACCTTGGCGGCTGGCGGACGCGCCTGCTGCTCCAGCATCTTGACGATGGTCCCGATTTGCTCGCCGGGCGAGCCGGCGGTCTCCAGCTTTTGCCGGGCCTTCTCCACGGCCTTCGCGACCCGCTTCTTGTCGAACGGCTTCAGCAGGTAGTCAACCGCGTTCACCTCGAACGCCTTGACGGCATACTGATCGTACGCGGTGGCGAATACGATTTGCGGCAGCGGCACTTTCTTGTCGATCAGCTTTTTGATGGCGCCGAAGCCGTCAAGTCCGGGCATTTGCACGTCAAGGAAGACGAGTTCGGGCGAGAACTCCTTGATTAAGTTCACTGCGTCCATGCCGTTCTTGCCTTGCGCCACGACCTCCACATCAAGCTCTTTCAACAGATAGGCGAGTTTCGTCGCGCGCCAGTTGCTCGTCATCGACAATGACAGCGGATAGTGACATCCAATCTCCTCAATCCAGAACTGCTCAAGCATAACTATACCCAGATGGAGCGCCGGAACCAACCGGCGAAGGAAATCGGGCTACTCGGAACAACTCACATGCGGCATCCTCAAAGAGGATAGCGGTTCAGTCGGAAGCAGGTCCCTCCGCTCGCCCGCCGCGGCGGGCTCGATCGGGATGGCAAACCGTAAACCACCGAGAGCTGACGCTGACGGCCAACGGCTCCCTTGTCGTACACTAATTTCAAACATGGTCGTCATCTACGGCATTCATCCGGTCAGCGAGGCGCTGAAGTCCGGGGCGCGCAGCTTTGAATACGTCGGCATTGCGCGCGAGCGGCATGATCAGCGGGTACAGCGCCTGATTGACGACTGCCGCGCCAGCGGCGTGCAGGTGCGCTTCCTGCCGCGCGAGCAACTCGATCGCACCGCCAACACCAACACCCATCAGGGCGTCATCGCGGTCACTAGCAGCAAACAATACGCGGACGTTGACACCCTGCTCGAGCAGCGCCACGGTGAGTACAGTTTCCTGGTTGTTCTCGATAGCGTGGAAGATCCTCACAACCTGGGCGCGCTGATTCGCACTGCCGATGCAGCCGGCGCTGACGGCGTCATCATCCCTGAGCGTCGCGCCGCCGGATTGACGGGCACGGCCGTTAAGGCTTCGGCTGGAGCGTCGGAGCACTTGCCGATTGCGCGGGTGACCAACATCTCGCGCACACTGGATGAGTTGAAAGAGCGCAACGTGTGGACGGTTGGGCTCGACGAACGCGGAACCCAGAGCTACGACGAAGTGGATTACAACATGCACTGCGCCATCGTGCTCGGCGCCGAAGGCAAGGGAATGCACAGCTTGGTCCGCGGGCGGTGCGATTTTCTGGTTTCCATTCCCATGCTCGGCAAGGTGCCATCGCTGAATGTGTCGGTGGCGGGTGGCGTGGTGATGTATGAGTTGGTCCGCCAGCGCCGCGCCACTCTAGGGGCAGATAAGGCCAAGCCGAAGCGCTCCGGAGAAGATTGACACAACGTTTGCCGCGGAAACGCCCGAAGAGGTGGCTGCCTCGCTATGATCGTATTGTTCGTGTTGACGATAGGCTTGGCTATCTGCGGCTGGCTGTGCGTATTTAGAACAGAGGCATTGGTCGAACAGCAACAGAAGAACTACGCCAAACATGAGTTTGTTCGAGCATACCCATTCTCAAGTATGGTCTTGAAATCCTGGTACCCAACTTACTTGCGCTGTGCAGGAGTATTCGCTTGGGTGTGGGATGCAGTCATCATCTATCTCGTGTGGATACGGAAGCCGCGGTAAGTGCAGTGAAAATTAAACCGAACTACCCGGTGAAGCGGCTGCTCGCTTTCCTGTTGATCTGCGTAGGAGCATCCACCCATTTAATGGCGATTGATCGCGAGGCTTTCACCATCTCCCGCTATCAGCTTGAGGTGCAAGTGGACCGCTTTGCGCATGTTATCGCGGTCACCGGCAAGCTCACTCTGCGCAACGATTCCAACAAGCCACAGAAGCTGGCTACCTTGCAGGTATCGTCCTCTCTGGCATGGAATGCCATCGCTTTGGATGAAAAGCCCGTGCAGTGGCTCGGCGACAACTACACCTCTGACATCGACCACACGGGAAGTCTTTCGGAGGTAATCGTCACGCTGCCGAAGGAAATTGCTCCGGCGGCTACGGTTACGCTCGAGGTGCAATACGGTGGAACCATCACGCCTGATGCCACTCGTCTTACGCGCATGGGCGCTCCTGCCGACGTGGCCGCGCGCAACGATTGGGACGAGATCAGCGATCCCTTCACCGCGGTACGGGGACTGGGCTATGTAGCCTGGTATCCCGTGGCAATCGAATCCGTGAGCCTGAGTGACGGTAATGCCGTCTTCGACGCCATCGCGCGCTGGAAGCATCGGCACGACCGCAGCGAGTTCGAGGCTGCGTTCGCGATCGAAGCGGGTGACGGCAAGCAGCCCTTGCGCATTGTGACCAACATAGCTGACTCGGGCGAAGGCAAGCTAGTGCCGGAAGTGCGCGACGACAAGACTTCTTACCGGCTGGTGGCGAAAGCGCACCTACCCGAACTGGGCGAGGTTGTTCCTACGTTCGCCGTCGCCAACTACGTCGAACTGGCGAGGCCGACCGTTATACTTTTGCATATTGCCGATCACACGTCCTTGGCCCGCGACTACGCGCTCGCGGCGGAAGGCAACGACCCCCTGCTGCACGATTGGCTGGGCGAACCGGCTCAGCCAGCGCGAGTCATCGAGTTGACGGACCCAAACGCCAATCCCTGGCAAAACGGCCCGGTGCTCTTCACGCCGCTGCGCGAGGCGCCAACCGCGACCTTGCAGCTCCTGCTGCTCCCGGCGCAGGTCGCGGCTCGCTTCCACTCCCCGCACGCCTGGATTCAGGATGGGCTCGAGCGATTTATGCAAACCCTCGCCGTAGAACGCCGCAGCGGACGACATGCAGCCGTGGAATTCCTCGACCAATATCGTGAGCCCTTGGCGCAAGCGGAGCAAGCAGCGCACCCGAAAGCAGTGACTAAAGGATTGTCAGAGGAGAACGCAGCCAACAACACCCTTCTTAACACGAATGACGAACTCTACCTGCGCGGCAAAGGCGGCTTCGTATTCTGGATGCTGCGCGACATGACCGGAGATGAAGCCATGCAACGCGCCATTGCGGCTTATCGAGGCGGCGCCGATAAAGACCCCAGCTACTTTCAGCATCTGGTGCAAAGCAGCGCCAAACGCGATTTGGAATGGTTTTTCGACGATTGGGTATACCGCGATCGTGGCTTGCCGGAGTTTCACGTGGAATCGGCGTACACCCGCCCCCTGCTCAACGAGACCAACAAGAGCTTCCTTGTGACTGCGACCATCGAGAACCGCGGCGGCGCAGGAGCGGAGGTGCCGGTGCTGATTCAGACTCCTTCCGGGGAGAAGAGTGTTCGCGTAGTGGTGAAGGCGGGAGAAAAGGGTACGGGCCGCATCGAAGTGCCAGTGGCGCCCGACAAAATTGTGGTTAATGATAGGAGCGTTCCGGAAGCCAACCTGGGCAATAATGTTTATGAAATTCCAGGCAAGCAGCCGTGAAGAAAAAGCTCTACCACAGAGGCACAGAGGACACAGAGAAAAAACAATACAAATAACCACGGATTTTCACGGATGAGCACAGATCAGATCCTTGTGCTTGTTCTCTGTGTTCTCTGTGCCTCTGTGGTGGGTTGTGGGAAAGCTACGAAGCCAGCGCGGAGCCTATAGCCGCGTAGATAATGGGGTTGAAATCGTGCCAGAACCATTCGCCAGTTCACGTAGCAAACTCGCATGGGCTAAGGAAAACCTCCTCCCCGATCTCGACCGGAGAATCCGGGAGTTTCACAACCTCGATCCATACGCAAAGGTCGTCGAACCCGATCCGCAAAGACCGGGCTGGGAGATTCACAAGATAAAACTTGTCCAACCCTTTCCAGAAGCATTTGGCAACATTACCAGCGACATTGTCGTTAACCTGCGAAGCGTTTTGGACAATGCCGGTTACGCCATCGCCGACGCAGTCGGAAAGCCTGACGCTAGAAACTGCGCTTTTCCGTTCGCCAGTGACGTTGACAACATGGCTCGCTCTATCGGGCGTTCCGCTGACCTCCCGAAAGAGATTCAATCGCTGTTTTGCGGGTTCCAGCCGTACAGAGGAGGCGATGACCTCTTGTGGGCATTGAACGAACTGTGTAACGGGAATAAACACAAATTCGTTACGCCCATGCAAGCCATCATGTGGCGAGGACGCGCTTCCGTTAAAGGATTCGGTAGGCCGTTCGATATGCCCGATCCCCATAAATGGGACAGCGCTAGCAATGAGATGGTAGTGGTCAGGCTCGGACCCATCGTTGCTCCTAACGCGACATGGGATTACGAGTTCGACTTCCTTCCGTTTATAGCGATCCACGAAATTCCTGTTGTTTCGGGCCACCCAGTCCTTGGAGTCCTGGATGAGCTTTGCTTGAAAGTCGAGAGTGTCCTCGCGGCTATCGAAGCGGAGTCTCGGCGTCTCGGATTTGTTAAATGAATTCAAAGTAGCGCAGTACCGTGTGGTGAATCATCTTTTCGGAGACACTGTTATCATCTTGAGTCGCATCCCCGCGACCACAACGCTCTCTAATTCGTAAGGGTGAGGACCTCTTGAGCTACATTCAGTTTCTCGGCGCGGCCGGAGTGGTTACCGGCTCGAAGCATTTGATCCATGTAGATAGCAACGGCTCGCGAGGGCTGCAGATACTTGTGGATTGTGGCCTCTTCCAGGGACAAAAAGAATGGCGGGAGCGGAACTGGCAAGACCTGCCGGTGCCCGCTAACTCGATTGATGCCGTGATCCTGACGCACGCGCATCTCGATCATTCGGGATGGATTCCGCGCCTGGTCAAGCAAGGTTTTCACGGCCCCATCTATGCGACGCCCGCAACCATCGATCTGTGCAGCATCCTGCTTCCCGACTCCGGACACCTGCAGGAAGAAGACGCGGCGTTCTACAACAAGACGCGGACCAGCAAGCACGTGCCGGCGTTGCCCCTTTACACCATGGAAGACGCTCAGCAGTGTATGACGCTCTTCCGTCCGGTGGCCTTCGGCGAAGCTAAGCAACTCACTGGCGCACTGTCGTTCCGATTTGTTCGAGCAGCCCACATCCTCGGCTCAGCCATGACTGAGGTCACACTGGCCTCGAACGGCAAATCATCGAAGTTGCTCTTTACCGGTGACATCGGCCGTGTCCGCGACGACCAGATCGCACCGGGCAAAGTTGTGCACTCGGGTCCAACCGAGGGCGAAGACTGCGACCTGCTAGTCATGGAAAGCACCTACGGCAACCGCTTGCATCCGCACACCGATCCCCGTCCTGAACTGGCGGCATTGGTCCGCACCACGCTCCAGCGCGGCGGCAGCGTGATTGTCCCGTCGTTTGCCGTCGAGCGGACACAAAAATTTCTGTTCCTGCTCAAGGAGTTGATGGAGACAGGACAAGTGCCGCGAGTGCCGGTGCACGCCGACAGTCCCATGGCGATCAAGGCGGTGCAGATCTTCCTGAAGCACACGGAAGAGTTCAGTCCCGAGACGAAGGCGCTGATCGAGAAATACGGCTCACCGCTGGAGTGGCCAAACTTTTACTTCGATGCCACGCAGGACGAGTCCAAGAAGATCAATGAGTCGAAGTATCCGGCTATCATCGTGTCGTCGAGCGGCATGGTCACCGGCGGGCGCGTGCTGCACCACCTGATGCAGCGCCTTCCTGACCCGAAAAGCCTGGTGCTGTTCATCGGCTTCCAGGCGCCGGGCACGCGGGGATTCACCATCAAGAGCGGCGCTCCCGAGGTGAAGATTTTCGGCCAGCAAGTCCCGATTCGCGCGCAGGTGGCGGCGCTGGAACAGTTCAGCGATCACGCCGATACGCCGGAATTGCTGGAGTGGCTGCACACGTTCAGGCGTCCACCGGAGGAGACGTATCTGGTCCACGGAGAACCGCCCGCAGCGGCACAGTTGCGCGACGCAATGGTGAGAGAGTTGGGATGGGATGTGCAGGTGGCAGCCTATCGCGAGAAAGTGCCGGTTGGATAAGCGGCTGTCACGCTTCTAGGATTGGCGTATCCGCTTGCACGGGTAGTGCGGGCCTTCAGGCCCGCGTCCAGGAGCAGGAAGAAAAATCGCTTCAGCCGCTGAGGGCGACGACCTCAGCGGCTGAAGCTAGGAATTGCGCGGGCGGGCTTAACGCGGGCCCCGGCTGAAGGCCCGCACTACCCAAGGTACGACCACTCTGGAATTGCTCTAAGAACCAAATGCCAAGCGCTCTCCCCTGTGCCTCTGTGGTGAAAACCCGTTTACGCGAAGGAAACCATTTTCGGGACGTCAGATAGAATCGCCTCTGGAATCTCACTGATGGAAAGCACCAACCAGAGCCGACTGTTCGAAGTACTATTCGACCACGCCGAACCGAGCCTCATTGCCGATGACGCTTACGCGCCTTACGGCAACTTCGGGTTCCCGCCTCCGCCTACCGACCGGCCGTGGATCTACGCCAACTTCGTGCAGTCGCTCGACGGCATCACCACGCTGCTGGGAACGCATGCCTCCGGGGGCGAGATCTCGCAGTCGCCCGAGGATCGATGGCTGATGGACCTGCTGCGGGCGCACGCCGACGGACTGCTGATGGGGATGAACACCCTGCTTGAGGAACAGCGCCTTCGCGGTCCGCAGAGCCGGGGCATCGTCTTCCAGGTCGCCGACCCGGAGCTGCGGGCGCTGCGTGATCGCCTGGGTAAGGGCCGCGAACGCAATATCTTCGTGACGCGCGCGATTGACCTCGATCTCTCGCGGCACAAAGTCTTCGATGGCGACGTGGTGGATGCCGCGATTCTTACTTCTCCCGCCGGCGCTGAACGATTGCGGGCGCAAGGCTCTCATCCGCATGTCGCGATCCTTGCCGCCGGCGAAGGCGAACGCTTTGACTTGCCGCGAGCCATCGGCAAGCTGCGCGAAGAGTTGGGCGTGAAGTATCTGCTATGCGAAGGCGGGCCGACCTTGTACGGCAGTCTCGCGCGTGCCGATCTGGTGGACGAAAAATTCATGACGGTCTCGCCCATCGAGGTGGGACAGCTGGTTCCTGCCGAGCAAGAGCGCAGCGCCAGCGAGCAAGCCACTTCGGTTTTGCTACGCCCGACTGTCTTCGGCGGCCCGGGATACACAAGAGAGAACTTGACGCACTGGACCTGGCTGAGCTGCCGCAAGGCCGGCGATCACCAGTTCAGTCGCTACAGGCGGAAAGGCAGAGGTCAGGGGCTAGGGGTCAGTGGTTAGGGTTTGTTTGGGAAATACCTAGAAGCTATCCGAGCTATCCCATAAATCGTTTTGTATCAGGGCATGGCTTCAGCCGTGCCGCAACGGGTCAACAACGACTTTGGGCTTCAGCCCCTGAGGGACATGTTTTTGCAAGGGCAAAAGCCCTGACATTTTCTGCGGTTCGTTTGGCACGACTAAATAGGCTGCTGAAAAGTCTAAGAAGCAGATCCCTCGCGGGCTGAAGCCCGCTCGTGATGACAAAAAAAGAGCTTAACGGCGCACCTAAAGGTGTGCCCCTTCAAAACACCTACTGAAATCGACTTTTCAGCAGCCTGTAAAGTCGTCCCCTGATACGCTTTCGGACGCTTACTTCGCTCTCTCCAGCAATTCCGCGGCTCGGTTGATGGCATCCGTCAGCAACTGTAACTGCTGTTGCATCGTCGTCAGGTCTTTCTTGTCGATGGCCTCATTCACTCCGGGAATGACCACCGCTGCATACCCGGTGTATTCGCCCGGCGCATAGATCGCATGCTTGTACCAGGGACGACCAGGCAGGCCGTCGATAAGGAATGCCCGTTCGGTATTGCGCAGAATCAGGTTCATGCCTCCCGGATCTCCAAGCGGCTTGTTCTGCAATTGCAACACGGCGGCCCCGGCTTTCTCCAAGCGCGCCGCCGCTTTCGAAGCGTCGGCGAACGACGGCGCTTGTTCGCCGAAGGCCTTCTTTGCTTTGGGCTCGGCAGCCTTCAAGTACTCGCCGATCTCTTTGCCGTAGTCCTGATAATTGAAAGGCAGAACGTCGGCGGAAGCCATGCGAATAGCTTCCAGTCCATAGACGCGCGCCATCTCCTGCTCATAGACGAATGTGGGATCGCCAAACTTGGTGAACCAGGCGAAGTTGTCGAACGCAGAGTGATAGACGCCATAAGGGCCGCGCGATCCAATGTCGGCGGAGGGCACGCCCAAGTGCTGCAGGAAGGCGGTGTAGTCGGAACCGCTGCCGAGATTGCCGACACGAACATCGGGCTGGACCGTGGCTGGCGGTTCGCCAGCCGGAGCACCTGAGGACTCAGGGTCTGGC
>Ga0209385_1000936_pt1 | contig 12198 bp, 10 predicted proteins | sample NGEPerB_FD_184506 | JGI IMG/M metagenome (GOLD analysis project Ga0209385, IMG submission 184506) | Arctic peat soil microbial communities from the Barrow Environmental Observatory site, Barrow, Alaska, USA - NGEE PermafrostAB12-B... | ecosystem: Environmental > Terrestrial > Soil > Wetlands >... | reverse complement strand
ATCCGATATAGGGTGAGGTGAGGAGATACTGAATGCGGCACTACAACATTGCGATAATGCCCGGCGACGGCATCGGCCCGGAGGTCATAGCGGAGGGTGTTGCAACTCTGCAGGCGGTTGCCGAACTTGACGGTGGTCTGAAGTTCGAAACCCATTATTACGACTGGGGTTCCGAATGGTACCTTCGCCAGGGAGTGATGATGCCTTCCGACGCGTTGAAGCTGTTGGAGGCCGGCGGTTTTAACGCGATCCTGCTTGGCCCGGTGGGCGATCCACGTGTGGCTGACCACATAGCGCTGTGGGGTATGTTGCTGCCCATTCGCCAGGGCTTTGACCAGTACATCAATCTTCGTCCTATACGGCTGCTACAGGGCGTCACTGGGCCGCTGGCCATGAAAGGTCCCAAGGACATTGATATCGTCTGCGTTCGCGAGAACTGCGAAGGCGAATACTGCGGAGCTGGCGGACGCGTGTACCAGGGAACTCCGCAGGAGTCGGCGGTGCAGACGGCAGTCTTCACGTACCGCGGCACGGAGCGCGCTATGCGCTATGCCTTCGAGTATGCGCGCCGGCACGGACGCAAAAAAGTGACCAGCGCGACCAAGTCCAACGCCATCAACTACAGCATGGTCTTCTGGGACGACGTTTTCCGCGAGGTTTCCGCCAGATATCCGGATGTGCAATCCGAACAGCAGTTGATCGATTCGCTGTGTGCACGTTTTGTCACCGCGCCGGAGAGTCTGGATGTAGTGGTGGCCTCGAACCTGTTCGGTGACATCGTCACCGATCTGGGCGCGGCCATTGCGGGCAGCATGGGACTGGCGCCGAGCGCGAACCTCAATCCTGAGGGCCACTACCCAAGCCTATTTCAGGGAATCCACGGCTCGGCACCCGGCCTCGCAGGCAAGGGCATCGCCGATCCGGTCGCCACAATCTGGTCAGTCGCGATGATGCTGGACCATCTGGATGAAACGGAACTTGGCGCGGTAGTGTTGGGGGCGGTGGAAAGCGTGATCGCTGCAGGAAAGGTTCGCACGCCGGACCTCGGCGGGAGCGCTACGACAAGACAGATGGGGCAGGCGATCATCGCCACATTGCGGAAGCCGGAAAAGGCCTCCCAAAATACTTCTCAGTAGAGCCTGGAATCCTGGCCCATCCTCGCGGATGGAACTTGATTGCGAATGGCAAACCGACTGCCAGCAGCACGGCCAGATACAGCGCTCCCATGATGGCGCCCAGCCATCGAACACGGCGCGCAGCGGCGGCATCGGCGCCCTGTGAGTTCTTCGCTTGCGATCGAAACAGCAATGGCCTCAACCTCCAAGAGGCTAACGATCTCAGGCACTCCCTACAGTTCGCCCACCTTCGCTAGACGCGCCATGTTGTCCGCCGCTCGATATGCTAGCGCCTGAATCGTCGCCGTGGGCTGCTGTCGAGCCGAGGTCACGAAGTTGCTGCCGTCCACGATGAACAGGTTCGGTACGTCGTGCGAGCGCCCGTAGGAGTTCACAACTGATTTCGCCGGGTTCTTACCCATCCGGCAGGTGCCCATCAGGTGCCGGGAAGTACCGACGGACTCGACTGGATCTCCCCAAATTTTCTTGGCCCCCATCGCCTCCAAAATCTCGTGCTGGCGCTGCATCATCCAGGCCTGCGTTGCGATATCGTCAGGATGGGGTGCATAGGTAATGCGCACCGCAGGCAGGCCCCACGCGTCCTTTACCTCCGGATCAAGCGTGACTGTATTGCTCTCCACAGACAGTGAAGAAGTGTGTGACAGCAGGCTGATCGTCCTCGTAAAGTAGTGGCCAAAGGTCTTTTTGAACTCCAGCCCCCACTTGGGAGTATCCGGCGGCAAGCCGCCCAGGGCGAAACCTGCGGGATAGAAATCCAAGCGCGCATCGATTCCGCCACCGCCGTAAAACCCGCGCTTGGGATCGCTCTCGTAAAAGTCGTGGATCAGCCGCGTCACCTGCACGCTCTTGTACTCATTCGCGGGATGCTCGAACAGGCCTTCCGCCAGCAAGCCCAGGTCCCACATCAAGTGTTTACCAACCAGGCCACTGAAATTTGCAAGTCCATTCCGGAACCGATTGGATTTGGAGAGTAACAGCAACTTGGCGGACTCTACTCCGTTCGCGCATAGCACCACAGCCTTTGCGTGCTGCAAAACCTCCTTACGGCTCCGGTCGAAATACACCGCCCCTATCACCCTGCCATGAGCATTGACCTCTATCTTTCGGACGTATGAGTTCGGACGAATCTCACAACGTCCGGTCGCCTCTGCCACGGGAATCACCGAGACGAGTGTGCTCGACTTGGCTTGCATCTCGCAGCCGAACGATTCGCAGAATCCGCAGTGAACACATGCCGCCCGCCCTTGATAAGGCTGTGACAGGATGGCCAGCGGCGCCGGGAACGGATGTAAGCCCATCTTCCTAGCTGCCCGCTCAAACAGCACCCCGGATGACTTCACCGGCATGGGAGGCAGCGGATAGGGCTTCGATCTCGGCGCCTCGAAGGGATTGGCGCCCGCGAGTCCTGAGATTCCAAGCTCGTATTCAGCCTTCGTATAGAACGGCTCAAGGTCCTGATAGCTGATTGGCCAGTCGGCCAGCGACGCCCCCTCCACATTCCCGAACAGGCTACGCTCGTGAAAGTCGCTTTCGTGGAATCGCCAGTAGTTCCCGGTGAAGTGCACGGAACCCCCGCCTACTTGCCGTCCGTACTCGATCGCCTTGTTGAGTTTTGCCGTCTCGTGCTCTGACTTACGATGTGTGATGGGCTGCACCTTCGGATCGTTCGTCAGTCCCGGCATGATCGTGTACTTCAATTCGTCGTGTGAGTAGTCGGACTCAGTAAGATAGGGTCCTTGCTCCAGCACCACGACGCGAAAGCCCGCCGAGGCTAGTTCCTTCGCCATGACGCCCCCAGAGGCGCCTGCGCCGATCACGAGAAAATCAACTTCATCCGAGGGACGGAAGGCGGCTTTCGTCATTTGGCCTCGTCATCTTGATGAGCATCGTAATAGCCGAACGGCGGCTCAAATGCCATCTGGTCATCGAAATCGATATAGTTCCATCCCACTTTCCCACTATTTCCTCCGTACTCGGGATTGGCGAGGAAACCCAGAACCACATGGGTCCGTAGAATTTCAAAGAACTCCGAGGTCTCAAACCCCCGAATCAACTCCCGCCGTTGCTCGCGAGTCAAACCTTCAACGCTTGCCGATCGTGGGAACAACTTGCCACGAAGCACTTCTATCTGCCGCAGACCTTCCTTGTATTGGTCGCGCTTCTCCGTATCGAAGGTGGCAAGCGCGCGATCAATGAAGTGGACAGCTGCGGCCTCTGTCGCGCCCGGCCCATCATCGGAGGGGATGATCTCGGCGGCCAGCGCCGACAACGCCCGGGCAGCGCCGGCATCCAGATACTCGAAGGCCACGGCGTGTCCCTCCGCGGCCGCCTGCGCAGCACGCATGGCATGTTGCTGCGCCAGCAGCACATGGGGTGTGATTGCCAACCCAAGAGAACCCAATATCCATTCGCGTCGTGTCAGCAGCACACTCTGCTCCCTCCACCAACACTTCATCCTGCCCGATTTCCTGTCCAGTCGCAACTGGCAGGCAAACTTTCTGCTCGATGAATCATCTGGTTAGCAATAAGTAGATTATGGCAACCGGTCCAACTAATGTAATCACAATGGTGAACCAATAACCAATAGGATCCTCGTCGCGATTGAACTTATATCCCCTCGATCTTATTTCGCCCGACTTAAGCCCGGCGATTCCAAAGTAAAAGACGACTAGGAAAAGGAAAATGATGATTGCTTTCGCTACCAGGAATCTGGGCATTTCATCTATCCTCGTGGTTTGGCCAAACCTAGCTGGGCGGCCGCAATCGCGGAAGGTAGCTACCGAGTCGAAGCCTGCCCACAGTTGTGCTGCGCAAAAATTGCGTCGGGCATAAATTTGCCACCTCGACCGTCAAGTGAAAAGGCGTCATAGGTCACCATCCGTCAAACAGGGCCATAGCCGTTCGCTTCCAGCCAGTGATAGAGGTGCACTCGGCGTTGAGTTCGGGGGCCGTGGAATTCCTAGACAGATTTGCAGCGCTTACTTATTTGGTCCGCAGAACAGAACTGCAGATAGTGTGTCGACAATTACAAGCAGATTGGACGAGCTCGTGATCCTTGTGACAAGGTGCCACTCCCGGCAGCTCCATACAAGTTTCTGGTACCAGTGATCGTTCCGAAGGCACGATCGAATGCTTTTATAGGACTTCTGGCCCGGAATGAATTCAGCATCACAGATGCGAACCCGTATCCTCTGGTAACATCTTGCCGCAGAAATGTCTTTGTGAGGGCTGATTGCCTGAAATTATGACCCCTGAACGAGAATCCACCTTCGTCGTGCAAAGAGCCGTACACCCCCGCGTTTTGGGCATCGTGCTCGCCGGTGGCAAAGGAACCCGGCTGTTTCCACTTACGCGGGAACGCGCCAAACCTGCGGTTCCCTTTGGAGGCAAATACCGGATCATCGATTTCGTCCTGAGCAATTTCGTCAATTCCGGAATCTATTCGATCTACGTGCTCACCCAGTTCCGCAGCCAGTCGCTGCTCCAGCATTTAAGCGAGGGATGGCAGTTCAGCGGAATGTTGAAGAGCCAATTCATCATCAACGTGCCTGCACAGATGCGTTCGGAGAACGAATCCTGGTATCTCGGGACTGCCGATGCCATCTTTCAGAACATTAACCTCATCGAGCAGTCGGATCCGGACTTGGTGGCCATCTTCGGTGGCGACCACATTTACCGCATGAATGTCGCCAGCATGATTGATTTCCACACAGCGAAGCAGGCGGAAGTGACCGTCGCCGCCATCCCAGTTTCCCGAGAGCACGCCTCCGACTTCGGCGTCATCGAGGCGAATGAGGATGGACGCATCATGGGATTTCACGAGAAGAACCCCAACGCGCCCACCATGCCCACCGATCCCGGGCGCGTATACGCCTCCATGGGCAACTACATCTTTTCCACGCGCTGTCTTCTGGATCTGCTCAAGGGCGACGCAAATACCCCGGGCAGTCATCACGATTTCGGCAAGGACATCCTGCCTAAACTCGCCGGCAACGCCCCCATCTATGCTTACAACTTCGAGACCAACCGAATTCCCGGCGAGCCTGAAGACTCCATCCCCTACTGGCGCGATGTCGGCACGATCGATGCCTTCTACGAAGCTAATATGGACTTGAACCACGTCAAGCCCGAACTCAATCTCTACAATCGCGAGTGGCCAGTGCGCAGCACAAGCTACCCCGATCCGCCCGCGAAGTTCGTCTTCGATGAAGATAACCGCCGCGGTCTTGCGATCGACAGCATCGTATCCGGCGGATGCATTGTTTCCGGGGGCGTAGTGCGGAAGTCCGTTCTCGGACGAGGCATCCACGTCCACACCGGCGCTCTGGTAGAAGGCTGCGTCCTCCTGGACAACTGCCACATCGGGCGGCGCGCCAAGCTGCGCCGCGCCATCCTGGATAAGAACGTTCGTATTCCGGAGGACGCCACGGTCGGATACGATCTCGATGCCGACCGCGCACGCGGATGGCACGTGACTGATTCCGGCATAGTCGTCATCGGGCGAGAACACAGCAGGGTGCCCATGGCGGCGATGTTTGCCTGAACCTCGTTCGATGGCCATTGGAAACGGGGTTCGAGGAGATCAGAGCGCGAGCAGCATTCAGCAGCAGCACACGTCCTCGAACCAGACTTCAGGCCAATCTACGTAAAGTCCGACTCGCCGATCGGCTGTTGCTCAGGATTACTTAAGAAATGGCGTTTTCACAGGAGTTGCGGCGGTCTCCACTGTGCGGTGAGTCGGCAAACCGCCGACTGAGAGCAGACGACACGCCGTAGGTCACAAGAAAGGGTTGGGCGTTTTACGTCCAAGTGGCGGTGCCAATGCGGTTGCCGGATGCTGGCCGGTCGGGTCGAGGACTGGCGCGGTATTCCGAAGGTCGAGCCTAGCCGTTGCTCCCCGTTTCCTGGCCACACAGCGCGATCACAAGTTGCCTTCTCATTCCATCTGTTCTCGCCTACAACGCACCTCCTTCCAGCTATTGCTTGCTCCTCACATCTCCCTGCGGCACAGATCACTGACAAATGTTCGCCGAAATTGTGAAATATTGACGGGTGACTAAGGAGGAGGGTTTCCGGTCTTTAGCCCCGCCCACTGCCGTCGCGCCCACATTGGCTAAGAAACAAAGCTCTCGAATCGCCTTCTCCTAAGTACCTGAGTGCGCCCATCGGCTTTAGATCTGGTCATTTCAGTTCGAGCCATCGGGCCGGGAGGCTAAGCTCATGCAAGACAATCAACAATCTTGGAATCTACATTCACACGCAATTTCTTGGTCGCTGAGTATAGCGTCAGCGGTGTTGGTTATGTTTTTCGTGACAGTCCCGTTGAACCAGTCGGCGCGAGCCCAAACGTTCCAAGTGCTATATAGCTTCTCCGGCACACCGGACGGGGCATCTCCGTCCAACCTCACAATAGATGCGGCAGGGAATCTCTATGGAGTGGCGTCTGGGGGCGGGATCAACTACAACGGCACAGTTTTCAAGTTGTCCCGGGAAAACTCGGGTTGGGTTCTGGCTAGGCTCTACAGCTTCCAAGGCGGCGAGGATGGATCCACTCCCGCCGCCCCATTGATTGCCGGGCCTCACGGCAGCTTCTACAGCATCACGCGCTACGGGGGTGGAGGAAGCGGCACGGTTTATAGTCTGAGTCCTCCAGCCACAGCTATCTGCCAGGGTGCACCGTGCCCATGGATCGAAACCGTCCTCTATCGGTTTCAGGGAGCTCCGGATGGTCAGTTCCCGGTCGGTGCCATCGTCTCCGATCGGGCGGGTAATCTTTACGGAGCAACACAGCTCGGGGGCATCTACGGCAACGAAGGCCTGGTTTACGAGCTAACGCCCTCGCTTAGCGGCTGGACGGAAGCCGTTGTTCACTACTTCCGTGGAGGTAGCAACGACGGAGCGCAGCCGTTCACCGGTTTGATATTCGACCAGGCGGGCAGTCTCTATGGTACGACCATCCAAGGTGGCGCGACCAATGAAGGAGCTGTGGTGCAATTGACCCCAAACGGAGGCCTTTGGTCGTGGACTGTACTACATAGCTTCGACCCAGCCGTCGACGGATGGTACCCGTTCGGCGGCCTGATCTCCGATCGAGCGGGCAATCTCTATGGCACTACTACGTGGGCGGGCCCGAACTCCGGCGGTACGGTGTACGAACTGATTCGTGGTACGGATAACCATTGGACTTTCGCCGTTCTCTACGCCCTGCCCCGCAGCGGCGGATACGGTCCAACGGCCAGTGTCACGATGGACGCAGCAGGTAATCTCTTTGGCACCACGCTGGAAGGCGGTGCTTTCGGATATGGGAACGTTTTCAAACTAACGCCATCGGGTCAGAGTTGGATCTATACCTCGCTCCATGACTTCACGGGTGGCAACGACGGAGCTGGAGCGAACAGCGCTGTAGTGCTTGACACGAACGGCAATCTCTACAGCACCGCGGGGGGCGGCGGACAATACGGCTACGGTGTTGTCTTCGAGCTAACGCCGTAGCTAAAGTTGTGCCGTAGAGGTTTCCGTGCGCGTCCATGGTCAAACCGGCAGTGGGAGTAGGAATGCCATTGGGCAGCAAATCACTTGAGCGAATAGTCGGCGTTCCGTCCTTGTGGGCCGCGACCTTGAGAGTTCTGCAAGAGTACGGAATGGGCGTTTTACGTCCAAGTGGCGGTGCCGATGCGGTTGCCGGATGCTGGCTGACTTATGATTACTGATCGAGAAAAGATAGTGTCTTGCTACGGCCCGCGCCTGTCCTTACGGCTGCCTCAGCTCATTCGCCCTGTAACAGGTTGGTCCGAGACTATTCCGGGACTATAATGCTGCGCACTGACAGCCATCCCTCTGAGACGGAACTCGGACCGTATCAGATTGTTCTCCGCTGTGCGCCAGTGGAATCGGCGAAGTCAGTTGTCGACGAGACAGGCTTGGACGAGGAACAGTCGCGCATGAGACAGAACACGTTGCTGTTGTTGTTCCTGAGCGTCATTTGTCTGCCTGGGCAGTCGCCGGGACAAGCCTTGGCTTCGCCCGTCACTGCGACTCGGCAAACCCCCTCCGATGAGCACGCCGGCCACATGGGCATGTCAGTGGGGTATGTTCCCCGCGATGTGCTGGAAACCCCGTATGGTCAAAAATCTCAAACGCTTTGAAAAGGCTGGTTTCCGGTCTCATAATTTCCTCGCACAGCTGCTTTCTGAAACCCCAAGAGCCTGTACAATCCGGGTTCGACGATCAAGTTTAGGGAGGCTCTGGAATGATTTGGGCTCGCATGCTGGCTTACATCACCGGATCCGTAGACCAGGAACTTCTACTGAGGAACGAATATCTGGCCGCAGAGAACCGGATCCTGAGAGCCCAAATCAAAGGCAGGTTGTTGTTATCCGATGCCGAAAAAGCTACGTTGGCGGAGATCGCTCACCGGCTGGGACGGAAAGCCTTGGAAGAATTGGCGGCTGTCGCGAAACCGGATACGCTGCTGGCCTGGTACCGAAAGCTCATCGCCACCAAGACCGCTGCGCCGAGCCCTGCAGCAATACGTGGCACATTACCACGAGGAGCGCAATCACCAGGGCAAGCAGAACCGACTGCTGTTCCCATTGCCGAATCGAGGGGCGAGCGGGCACAACGGAATTGTGCGTTGCAAGGAACGACTGGGTGGTCTGCTCAAGTACTATGATCGGGAAGCGGCATGAGCCTTCGGTCGGGTAAACTTCCCTTCCTTGGCAGCCAAGATGAGTTTCTTGACCATACGGGATAGCGGAATTGTGCGTCGCAAGGAACGACTGGGTGGTCTGCTCAAGTACTATGATCGGGAAGCGGCATGAGCCTTCGGTCGGGTAACTCCCCCTTCCTTGGAAGCGAGGATGAGTTTTTTTACCATACGGGTAGGGAATCGATCAACATGGATGCAACCGTTCTGACTTCCGCCCCGACCTCTTCCGCCAGCATCAAATCGTCGCTCGCGGCGCTCATCGACAGCGACAGCATTCTCATTCGTCCCATCGACCTCATCGCCTACGCCTCTGACGCCAGCTTCTATCGCCTGATCCCCAAGGCCGTCGTCCAGGCAAAGAGTCTTGAGGAAATTAAGTCGCTCTTCGAATTCAGCCAGCGCTCGGGAATACCCATGACCTTTCGCGCCGCGGGTTCCAGCCTGTCGGGCCAGTCGATCTCCGATGGATTGCTGGTCGAGGTTGCGCGCCACTGGCGTGCCCTGAAGGTCGAGGACAGCGGAAAGAAAATCCGCGTGCAGCCGGGAGTGATTGGCGCCCGTGCCAACCAACTGCTCGCCCCATACGGCGCCAAGATCGGCCCCGACCCGGCTTCGATCGCCACCTGCACGCTGGGCGGAATTCTCTCCAACAACTCCAGCGGCATGTGTTGCGGCGTGGAGCAGAACGCCTATCATACGTTGCACTCGTTGACGTTCATGTTGCCTTCGGGAACCGTCATCGACGGCGCACAGCCTGATGCGGAAGAGCAGTTTCACACCCGCGAGCCCGAACTGGCGCGCGGCATTCTTGATTTGAAGGCGCACCTGGAGGGCAATTCCCGGCTGCGCGAACGGGTGCGCAGCAAGTACCGCACCAAGAACACCACGGGATACTCGCTCAACGCCTTCCTCGATTACGACAAAGCGGTCGACATCTTCCAGCACGTCCTGATCGGCGCGGAAGGCACCCTCGCCTTCATTGCCGAAGCGGTGCTCGATACCGTGCCTGACCTTCCGGTTAAGTACACAGGGCTACTGTTGTTTCCTGATCTTTACGCCGCGGCGGACTCCATCGTTCCTTTGCGCCAGGCAGGCGCGAAGGCGCTGGAGGTGATGGATCGCGCGTCGCTGCGCTCGGTGGATAATCAGTCCGGCATACCGGCTTCGATCCGCACGCTGCCCGAAGGCGCTTCTGGATTGCTGGTGGAGTTTCAATCCGCGGAGGAGACCGAACGCAAGCAACTCGAACAGCTCGCGCGGGATGCAGTTGACGGTCTCAAGCTGCAGGAAGCTGCCGCGTTCACCCACGTTGCCGCCGAGCAGGCGCTGCTGTGGAAGATTCGCGCCGGCATGTTCCCGTCGGTAGGATCGGTGCGCAAGACCGGAACCACGGTCATCATCGAGGATGTCGCATTCCCCATAGAGCGGCTGGCCGATGCCGCGCTCGACCTGAACCAGCTCTTCCGCAAGCACGACTACGACAACGCCATCATCTTCGGACACGCCAAGGACGGCAACCTGCACTTCGTGATCACCCAGGGCTTCAACGACCAGGCCGCCGTCGATCAGTACGCGCGCTTTATCGACGACGTGGTGGAGCTGGTCGTCAATCGCTACGATGGCGCGCTGAAGGCCGAACACGGCACCGGCCGCAACATGGCCCCCTTCGTTGAAACCGAGTGGGGAAGCGAAGGCTACGAGATCATGCGGCGGCTGAAACAGTTGGCCGATCCGCACAATCTGCTCAACCCGGGCGTGATCATCAACCCCGATCCGCGCGCGCATCTCGGGGACCTGAAGCGCATTCCCACCATCGAGCCCGAAGTGGACAAGTGCATCGAGTGCGGGTATTGCGAGTCAAAGTGTCCCAGCCGCGAACTGACGTTGACGCCGCGGCAGCGCATCGTGGTCCGCCGCGAGATGGCCCGACTGCAGGACGGGAAGGAGTCTTCGGAGTGGTTTACGGCGCTTGATCGCGACTTCCCCTATGCCGCGCTCGATACTTGCGCAACTGATGGACTGTGCGCCACAGCTTGTCCAGTCAGCATCGACACCGGACAACTGGTGAAGCGATTCCGCCGCATGCGGCAATCCCCCGGCGCGCAGGACTCGGCAGTGCGCATCGCCAATCATTTCGCTGCCACCGAGACAGCCGTGCGCTGGGCGCTGCGTCTTGGACACGCCGCGCAATCGGTGATCGGCGTCGGCGGAATGCGTTCTCTCACTCGTGCCATGAAGCGCTTTGTCGGCGACAACATGTCGGAATGGATGCCCGACACGCCCTACGCCGCCGGACTGCTGCCGACGACCACTCGCGCCGGAGCGCAGGCAGTTTATTTTCCATCGTGCATTTCGCGTACTATGGGACGCCTGCCCGGACAGCCGGAAGACCGCTCGCTCATGGAAGTCACCGTCGAACTGGCGCGCCGGGCCGGAGTTCCGGTGTACATTCCCAGCGACGTCGCAGGCACCTGTTGCGGGACGCCGTTCTCGTCGAAGGGGCTCAGCCGGGCGCACGAGATCGCGATCAACGGGGCGGTCGAGCGCTGCTGGACGTGGTCGGAGCAGGGAACCCTGCCTATCGTGATCGACACTAGCCCGTGCACTTATGGGTTCAGAACTGCGCGTGGATATCTGACGGAAGAGAACCAGCAGCGCTTCGACAAAATGAAGTTTCTGGATTCGATCGAGTTTGTCCACGACGAGCTATTGCCCAAGCTGACTATCACGGCGAGAGCGGATTCGGTGGCGCTGCACCCGGTATGTTCGGTCACGAAGCTGGGGTTGACTCCGAAGCTGGAAGCCATCGCCAAAGCCTGCAGCGCAAAGGTCCTAGTTCCGTTGGACGCTGGTTGCTGCGCGTTTGCCGGAGACCGCGGATTCTTGGTGCCGGAGCTGACGGCATCGGCTACCAGGCTGGAAGCGGCGGAAGTGAAGGCCAAGAAGCCCGACGCGTGCTACTCCAGCAGCCGTACCTGCGAGATCGGAATGACGCGGGCGACGGGGCAGATCTATCGCTCGTATTTGTACCTACTGGAGCGGGCGACGCGGTAATTTCAGTTTCGAGTTTCCAATTGCGAGTTTCAAGTTCTGTTACGGTTGGACTTGTTGTTTACTATTCGATAATCATGGCCGATTAGTTCGATATGAAACTGCGATAGAACGGGCTTATACCGCTTTACTGCTGACATACAACCTCGCTATTGCTGCTACCCTTCCCGCCTCTGCCTTGTCGCCCCGTATGGTAAAAAAAATCGACCGGTTTGAAAAGGCGCGGCTTGCAGCCACGACTAGTCTCTTCGGATTGCCTTCTCCGCCGTCTCGATAAGGCCTACAATCCAGCTTCCCCCTACG
>Ga0209385_1000935_pt1 | contig 12201 bp, 10 predicted proteins | sample NGEPerB_FD_184506 | JGI IMG/M metagenome (GOLD analysis project Ga0209385, IMG submission 184506) | Arctic peat soil microbial communities from the Barrow Environmental Observatory site, Barrow, Alaska, USA - NGEE PermafrostAB12-B... | ecosystem: Environmental > Terrestrial > Soil > Wetlands >... | reverse complement strand
CACATACTTGCCTGCGTCCGTGGCCACGACGTTGAAGTCCACCTCTGCCGTAGAGTCCTCGGAATAGTCGAGGTCCAGGCAGGTCACGCCGTCGACGATGCCGACGCTCACGGCGGCCACGCGACCGATCAGACAGCGCTCCATGCCGTAGGTTCGCATGGCGACGGCCATTGCCACCCAGCCGCCGGTGATGGAAGCGGTGCGGGTTCCGCCGTCGGCGTTGAGGACGTCGCAGTCGATCGTGATCGAGCGCTCGCCCAGCTTGGCCATATCCACGACGCCTCGCAGCGACCGACCGACGAGCCGCTGGATCTCGTACGTCCGGCCGCCGACCTTGCCCTTGGCCGCCTCGCGGATGTTCCGCTCGCTGGTGGCGCGGGGCAGCATGCTGTACTCGGCCGTGACCCAGCCGGTGCCTTTGCCCCGAAGATGCGGCGGAACCTTGTCCTCGATCGTGGCCGCGCACAGCACTTCGGTGCCGCCAACCTTGATCAGGCACGATCCCTCGGCCCACTTCTGGACGCCCAACGTGAGAGTCAAGGGTCGCAAATCGCCCGGTAGGCGGCCGTCAGACCGGTTCAGCGATCCAGCTCCGATTGTCATTCTGCCGACTCCTTGTTCGCCGCGGTCAGGTGGTCCCCGGCCTCGGCGCGCGCCTCAGCCTTTGCAGCATCCCACAACTCGTCGAGTTCGGCGAAACTCATGTCGCGGAGTTGGACGCCCCGCTCGCGTGACATTCTCTCGACGCGACGAAATCGGTCGCGGAACTTCTCGCCCGCGGCTCGGAGCGCGCCCTCAGCCTCGACGCCGTGGCGTCGGGCCAGGTTGGTCACGACGAGCAGCAGGTCACCGACTTCCTCGCGCTTCTCCTCGTCCGTGGTGGCCGCGGCCAGCTCGGCCAACTCTTCATGGACCTTGTCGAGGATGCCGACGATCTCGGGCCAGTCATAGCCCAGGTTGGCGGCCCGCTCCTGCATCTCCTGCGTTGCGGCAAGCGCCGGCATCGATCGGGAGATGCCATCGAGGGCGCTGCGGACCTCGGTCTCCTGGCCGGACGCGCCGGCGGCGGCGGCGTCCTCGCGCTCGCCTCGCTTGATCTGCTCCCATTGTCGATTTACGTCGCTTGTCGTGGAGACGCGGGCGTCGCCGAAGACATGGGGGTGGCGGCGAACGATCTTGCGGCTGATGGCCTCTTCCACGTCGGTCATGTCGAAGATACCGGCCTCGGCGGCCAGCTGGGCGTGGAGCACGATCTGGAGATAGAGGTCGCCGAGTTCCCCTGCCAGCTCAGGAGTCGCGCCGCGGTCGAGGATGTCGTAAACCTCATACGCCTCCTCGAGCAGGTGCTTCTTGAGCGACCCGTGCGTCTGCTCGCGATCCCACGGACAGCCATCCGGCCGGCGCAGCCGATCGGCAATCCAGGGCAGTGCCCACGGACTCGCCGTAGCGCGCTCGGGCGCCACCGGTGGGAGGTACAGGGGCCCGGCCATAGCCGCCGCGTCCAGCTCGGCCACGGTGGTGGTCTCGGCCAGGCCGACGCGGCCCACGACGTGGTCGGCCGGGTAGAGGCGCCGCAGGATGGCCAGGGCGCTCCGGTCGGCCGGTGCATGCCGACCCGGCAGTGACGATTCTACGGGCGTGTCCGGCCCGGTGGCTCGCAGAGCGGTTGGCGGAACGAGCAGCAGCGGCTGCGCCGGCTCGATTGGCGTCTCCGCGAGTCGATCAGCGGTGGCAATCTGCAGCCCGGCCGTGGGGTCTAGCCCCCAGCGGATTCGAGCTTCAGCGACGAATGCGTCGAGCACCAGTCCCGCGCGGCTACGGAGACGGCGAGGGCGGGGCCATGGCAGCTATGCCGGCCGTGTCGGTCCAGACCAGGGCATTGGCCTGAAGTTCGGCCAGCCACCGCGGGTAGACGGTGCTCTTGAGCTTGAACTGAGTGTCTGCATCTGAGGTGCGGGTCTGCTCGTCGACGACCTTGTAGACCCAAAATGCGTTGCCGGAAACCATGCGACTTACGCCGCCGATCGGCGTCTGCCAGATTGCCGCTTCCTGATCGGCCGTCAGCATGTATTTCGTCACCCAGCCCATGTCGCCGCCCTTGATTTCGTCGGCTGAGTCGCTGATCTTCCCGGCCTCCGCGGCAAAGTCCACGCCCGAGTTGATATCGAACTGGGCGTTGGCGATCCGTTGGTCCGGTCCGGGGCGCCGGCCCTCGAACTGAACCACAACATAGCCGTTCGTAGGCTCCTCGATTGGGTCCAGGATCGTGCCGACCGCAAGGCCATCGGCGTAGAGCGCGGTGGCCACGTTGGTCATGCCAAGCCCCGTGCTGCCGGATGCGGTTTGGACTGCGAACCATGGGTTCGTGAGCCAGGGCAACTCGCCGCCACGCGTGTTGACCACTTGATCGTCGTTCACGGTCGTGTCGGCGGCCATTGCCGCGAACTTGGACGGGTCGGCTCGAAGCGTGGCCACGGCGGCATCAGCGCGCGTCTTGGCATCTGTCCAGGAAGCATCGGTCGCGGGGACGCTGCTGGCGTTCGCCTCGCTGTGGGCGGGTGCGAAGACAAGCATCCGGAACTTGACCTCATCGCCATCGCCGGGGGTGCCGATGCCCTTCGAAATCGCGATCTCGAGAACATGCCGTTGCACCGTCGGACTGGTGACGTACTGGGCCTCGATCTTGTTCTCGACGGCCTTGGCGAGCGCCTCGCTCCTGGCGAAGGCTCGGTACGCGTCCCCGTAGCCAACCGATGCCTCCCAGTCCGCGTCCACGAACTTGGGCACGATGGTGGTGACTGTCGCGAAGCGATAGATGCCGTCCACGCCCTTGAAGACCGGAGTGACGTCATTGACCTTGCCCAGGGCGAAGACGGCGTTGACCATATCCAGGTCCAAATCGACCGTGTCCTGACTCACGAGTCCCAGGTCGCCGATGCCGCCGCCACTGGTAATTGCGTCCTGGCCTGACTCGGTCGCTACGTCAGCCCACTTCTTGCCGGCCTTCACCTCGTCCAGGAGCTTCTGGATCTTGGTTTGGGCGGCGGTGTCATCCCCGGGGGTGACCACCGTAGCCGGCGGCGTCGCCGTGGGCTGAACGGCGATGACCATCACGTGGCGCGTGTCCGGCAGAGTGGCGTCCACCTGAATCTGGTCGTTGACCTGCGCATCCGTGACGGAGATGTTGTTCTTGGCCGCGTACTGGCGGAGCGTCGCCTCGTTCTGGAGTTGAGTGAGGGCGGCGCTGTGGATCTTGGCCGGATCCTGATTGGACGAGGCGTTGTTGGAAAGGGTCTGGAACTCGGCGGACGTGATCTTGCCCTGGTTCCGCAGGGTGGTGTAGTCGACGACCTGGCGCTGGTAGCGAGACAGGTTCATGTCCGCCCGTTCTCGAACCGCGTCCTTGCCGATGGCCTCACCATTGACCGCCGCGATTGGGGCCCAATGTTCCGAGTAGTAGTTGGCGGCAAATACTCCGCCCATGAGCGACAGCGCCGCCGCGATGGCGAGCGAGAAGCTAAGCGTGACGTAAATCGAGTGGCGGGTGTCGTCGCGTCGGGCTCGGCGTCGCGTGGGCTTTGCGACCGGTCGGGAACGGAAGGTCATCTGGGCGTCCTGGTTGCGAGCGGGGCCCGGCTACACACGCCGGGGTAACGGAGCCGTATGCTACCGCATTCCGCTTCCTGAAACGGCGGAGCAGCGGGTTGGACTGCCGATCCGCGGGCTCGATGCGGCTCCGAGCGGGGTCACTTGGGCCCGGTTTGGGTTGACTTCTGAATGCCCGATGCGGCCGTGAGGCGATCCACGACCTCAAGAAACGCCTCGCCCTGGCGCGACCAGCTCAACTCCTCCAGACGCTGTCGAGTGCGTTCGACGCGGGCCGCGCGCCCGGTAGCGTCGTCGACGAGCGCCAGAATGGCCGCCGACAGCGACTCGGGATCCCCTGATTCGTACATCGACAACGTATCCGGCTTGAAGTAGCGCTCCACCGCGGGCAAGCGAGACGCAACGACGGGCTTGTCCATCGCCGCGCCCTCCAGCACCTTCGTTGACATGCTCATGCCGGTGAACGGGTCGAGCCGGGTCGGCGCCACGGCGATGTCACCCTCGGCCACGGCGCGCGGCACATCCTCGATGGGGATGCGCCCGCCGAACGTGATTCGATCGGCGATGTCGAGATCGGCGGCAAGAGCCTGGAGCGACGGAAGGGTGTCGCCACGGCCGTAGAAGGTGGCCATGACCGGCAGACTCGGGCGGCTGCGAGCCATCGACGCCACCGCTCGCACGACCACGTCCAGCTCGTATATCGGTGTGAGCGCCCCCGTGTAGACGATGCGGAGAGTGCCATCAGCCATGAACTCGCGGCGCCCGTGGGCGCTCGGATCGAAGAGCGCCAGGTCGGGCCCGTCCACGATCACCGTGACCTTGTCCTTCCGAACTCCCATTTGCCGAAGGCGATCGCCCAGGGGCTCGTTGACGGTCAAGACCTCGTTGGCGAAGACGCACGATAGCTTCTCCTGAAGCTTCAGGAGTCCGTAACTGATCGGGTTGGCGGCCTTGGGGAATCTGCTCTTGAAGAACTCCGGCATGGCCTCGTGGAGGTCGAGCAACACCGGCACGCCCGCCAATTTCATCGGCAGGGCCGCGAAGACGAGGTAGTCCGGCAGGGAGTGGACCTCGACAAGGGCATATCGCCGCCAACGGTGGGCCCGTGTCGACGCCCACAAGGCCCGAACAAGGAAGGCACCGTACTCGGCCAGATAGACGGGCAGTCCGGCACCCTGGTGCCGGCCCACGGGCAGACGATGCACATTCACGCCGTGGAGTGCCCCAGTTGGGCCCTCACCCGGGCGTCGCAGGCCGAACACATCCACTTCCCAGCCAGCCGCCACGAGCGTCTCGGCCTCGCGTCGAACGCGAGCATCCTCCTCGTAGTAGGCGTGGACGATCATGCACACGGGCCGTCGCGGCGCAGGCTTGGTCACCGATTCCCTCCCGTGGTGGTGAGAGTCAAGGCGGCCGCGATGCGCTCCGCTGCGCCCGAGGGGGTCAGCTGAAGGTTGGCAGCGCGCGCGACGGCCCGCTCGATCCCTTGAGCGAAAGGAGCGCGGAGGGAAATCTCGCGCAGGGCGGCTTCGCGGTCAAGGCCGACAAGCACGGCCGAGCTGCCGGCACCACCGACCGCCTCCACCCATTCGGTGGTGGTCCGGAGGACGAGGCACGGAACGCCCAGCCAGGCCGACTCGCGCTGAACGCCGCCCGAGTCGGTCAGCACCGCGGCGGCGTGAAGCTGTAAAGCGAGCGACGATCGATAACCCAGCGGCTCCACGACGGCTACTCCGTCCGGGAGGGCCACGCCCGCGGCGTTGACGGCCGCTCGGGTTCCGGGGTGGAGCGCCAGGACAACGGGTCGATCTGGTGAGGCAACGGCACGGAGCAGGGCCGACCATCTGGCCATCGCCACTGGGTCGCGGTTCTCGGCCCGATGCACGGTCGCAAAGAGATAGCGTCCGGGTGCCAGTGGGAGGCCGAGTCTTTCGGACAGGCGCCGCAGAACGGCCGGATCACGTAACTCATCGAGGACACGGGCGGCAAGGTCGAGCATCAGATCGCCGACTTCGAGCACGCCTGCGGTGATGCCCTCGGCGGCGAGGTTGGCCACCGCGGCCGGCGTGGGGGCGAAGAGCCAGCGCGACAGATGGTCCGCCACGATTCGGTTCAGCTCCTCAGGCATGTGGCGATCGTGGCTGCGCAGGCCGGCCTCGACGTGGGCCACGGGAATGCCCAGCTTTGCTGCCGCCAGGGTCCCGGCCAGAGTGGAGTTGGTATCGCCGTACACCAGCACCGCGTCGGGCTTCTCGGCCGTGAGCAGCGGCTCGAGAGCGATCAACATTCGACCGGTCTGGTCGCCATGGCCTCCGCCGCCGAGCCCCAGCGAGTGGTCGGGTCTGGCAAGCCCAAGCTCGTCGAAGAAGCTGCCGGCCATGGCCTCGTCGTAGTGCTGGCCGGTATCCACGAAGATCTCTTCGCAGACCCGGCGGAGGACGGGCTGCAGCGCGGCCGCCTTGATCAGCTGCGGCCGCGTGCCGACGACACTGACGATTCGCACCTCGTCCGCCGCCTACCTGCCGGCCGGGAAGTTGGCCGGGCGGCGGCGGGTGGCGTCCTGGACGCCGATCCCGACGTAGCGGACCTTCTCCGGCAGCTCGATCTCGCGCAGGCTGTTGCGCCCGTCGAGGATCACCTCGAGCTTCGGGAAGAGCGAGAAGTCGAGCTGCTCCCAGAGCTTGTCCGCGGTCTGGGTGACGATGGCGCGGAAGGGCGCCGACTGGCCCCATTCGTAGGCTATGGCGCAGCAGCGCCCGATTTCCCCGACCGACAGGAGCGGGTCGTAGGCTGCCACCTCTGCGCCGTGGAATGACAGGCGCTCTATGAGGGGTAAGGCCCGCGAGTAGGCCAGCTCCTTGACGTTCTCGCGGTAGGTCAGGCCCAGGACCAGGATCGGCACGTCGTCAAGCCCACCGAGGAGCGCCTCGAGGGACTTGATTGCGGCGCCGACCTGAGCGTCGTTGGTCCGGCGGGAGACCGCGACAACTTCGAGATCCGGGGCACGGCTCAGCAGCAGGTGGGGATAGACGGGAATGCAGTGTCCACCGACGCCGATGCCCGGCTGGTGGATGTGTGAGTAGGGCTGGCTGTTGGCGTCCTCGATGACTTCCTGAATGTCGACGCCCACGCGATCGGCGTACCGGGCGAAGTCGTTGGCCAGGGCGATGTTGACGTCGCGGTAGGTCGTTTCGGCGATCTTGCTGAACTCGGCCGCCTCGGCGCAGCTCATGGACACGATCTCGGCATCAAGCACGGAGTCGTAGAAGTTGGCCGCCCGGCGCCCCGACTCGGGCCCGATGCCGCCGACCAGTTTGGGATAGGTCGCGAGGTTGGCGAAGACGGCGCCCGAGAAGAGGCGCTCCGGCGAGAAGGCCACGAAGAAGTCCGTCTCCGCCTTCAGGCCCGTCGCAGCCTCCAGCCTGGGTGTGAATCGACCGCGCGTGTCGCCCACGGGCAGAGTCGTCTCGAAGATGATCGTGACGCCGGGATGGACACCCGCGGCGATCGAATCCACCGCGGAGTCCATGTAGCGGTAGTCTGGCTGCTGGGCGTCGTCGAGCATGACCGGGACGATCAGGACTACCACGTCCGCCTCGCCGGCGGCAGATGCGGCATCGATGGTGGCGTGGAGGCGGCCGGCGGCGTGAGCCCCCGACACTCCTTCGGCGAGGCCCGGTTCCTCGGCCACGTGCGAACGGCCTTCGTTGATCGCGATCACGACGTCTGGATTGACGTCCACGGCGGTGACGTTCCAGCCGTGGCTGGCGAACTGCACCGCGAGGGGCAGTCCCATCTTGCCGGCACCCACGACGACAGCCCGGCCTGCGGTACCCGGTTCGCCGGTCCACGGGCTGACGAGACGAGGGGCAGCGTGCGTGCACGGGTTTGCCGGCGGGGCGATGGACCCGCCCAGAAGGCTGACGACGCGTGACGGACGGAGGACGATTGTCATTCGGCTGAAAGCCTCGAGGGTAGATCCGAAAGGTCGATGGGCCGGTGTTCGGAGGCCGCAGTCAGCAGAGCGTTGGCGATGGCCACCGCCCATAGTCCGTCCTCGGCGTCCACGTACGGCCGCTCGCCCGTTCGGAGGACGCGGACGAACTCATCCAATTCTGCCCGGAGCGGTTCGATGTTGGCGATCGGGATCTCGGCCACATCACCGGTGAACGTGGTGGCATATCCGCGGATCATCTGAGGGCGGTCCACGTCGGAGCGAGTGAAGGTCAGCTTCTGGGTCAAGTAGTCCAGCTCGAACATCCCTTCTTCGCCGACGGTCACCAGACTGCGGCGCTTGGCCGGCGTGAGCCAGTCCACATCCATGAAGCCTGTGGCGCCGGACGGGAAGTGCATCAAGCCGAAGGTTAGATCCTCGTGGGTGGCGTGGAGTCGCTGGGCCGTCTCGGCGTAGACGCGGACGGGTCGTTCGGCCGCGATCCAGCAGAGCATGTCCACGTCGTGAGTACCCAGGTCCACGGTCACTCCCACGTCGCGTATCCGGGCCGGGAATGGGCCGGCTCGCCGGCTGGTGATGGCGTAGATCGTGGAGAGCCAGCCCTCGCGGAGCAGGCGACCCATCTCCATGACGGCCGGGTTGTACCGCTCCACGTGGCCGACCTGAACGCGCACCCCGCGCTTGCGGGCCGCATTAACGATGGTGAGGCCGTCTTCGACGGTTGCGGCCAGGGGTTTCTCAACCATGACGGCCAGGCCGCGCTCGATGGCCGCCAGGGCCAGCGAAACGTGGGCCGTTGTCGGCGCCGCAAGAACGACCCCGTCCAGTCCGGCCTTTTCGATCATGGCCAGTGGATCGGCGAAGCCCCGGGCGCCCGTCTGCGACACCGCAGCTTGGAGGGCGGCGGCATCCGGGTCGGAGACGGCTGCGAGCATGGTCTCGGGGTGGTTTGAGATGACTCGCAAGTGGTTTCGGCCCATCGAGCCCAACCCGGCCAGGCCGAGCCTCAGGGGCGCGGTCATGAGCGGTCGCCCACACCAACTGGGTCGCGCAGCAGGGCCGTCCGGAGGGCCCCGATGACCTGCTGCTGCTCGGCTTCGGTGAGCCCGGGGTACATCGGCAGCGACATGCAGCTCGCGGCCGCGGCATCGGTGTTGGGCAGGTCAGCCTCGATGCCAAGCTCCATCACGTACGCCTGGCGGTGGCATGGGATCGGGTAGTAGATGCCGCAGATGACGCCGGCATCCTTCATCTCGGCCACTATCTGGTCGCGGGCCGCCCCGACGCCGATGGTGTACTGGTGGTAGACGTGCGTCCTGCCGTCGGGCCAGATGGGCAGGCGGATCGGCATATCGGCGAAGGCCTCGTCGTACCGCTTGGCAATTGCCTGGCGGCGGGCCGTGTTGCGCTCGAGCTTGTCCAGTTGGACCAGGCCCATGGCCGCAGCAATGTCAGTCATGCGGAAGTTGTAGCCGAGGATCTCGTGGTGATATCGCTCCCGCATGCCCTGGTTGCGGTAGAGCCGGATCCAGTCGGCCAGGCGATCGTCGTTGGTGGTGACGAACCCGCCCTCGCCCGTGGTCATGTTCTTGGTGCCGTAGAGGCTGAAGGCCGCGGTGCCGAAACTGCCCGCTCGGCGGCCACGGTAGAGAGCCCCATGCGCCTGGCAGGCGTCCTCGACGACGGTCAGGCCGTAGCGGTCGGCGATTGCCCCTATGGCGTCCATGTCGGCGACTACGCCGAAGAGGCTGACCGGACAAATTGCCCTCGTCCGCGGCGTGATGGCGGCCTCGATTCGGCCGGCGTCCATCAGGTACGTGTCGTCCTCGATGTCCACGAATACCGGGGTGGCACCTGTGTACAGGATCGAGCTGACGGTGGCGTTGAAGGTGTGGGAGACGGTGATGACCTCGTCGCCGGGGCCAAGGCCCAACCCGGCGAAGATCGACATCAACGCGACCGTGCCGTTGGAGAGGGCGATCGCGTGCTTTACGCCGCAGAAGGCAGCCCAGCGCTCCTCGAGTTCGGCGACCTTGCGACCCCCGGCGATCATGCCGCTCTGAATCACTTCAGTTACGGCGGCTATCTCCTCGGGGCCGAGATCTGGGCGCGCTGGCGGGATCATGCTGAGACTCCTTTGCTCGGCGCGTGTCGCTCCACCAGCGAACCACTTTGCACACTGAACGCGAAGACGCGGCCGCATCGCGGGCAGGCGAGGGAAGCGTCGGGTGAGGGATTAGGGGCGGCGTTGGCTCCCTTCGAATCGGTGAGCCGGGCACCGCAGGCGCAGACCCAGCCGAGCCGACGGGACGGATTGCCGGCCACGAGGGCGTAGTCGGGTACATCGCGCGTGACGACCGAGCCGGCGCCCACGGTGGCGAATCGGCCGACCGTGACCCCGGCCACGACAACGGCTCCGGCACCGATGGAGCAGCCGTCACGCAACTCTATGGGGCTGACCGTCCAGTCGTCAGCGCGGGCAAGCTCACCAGTAGCGGTCACGGCGCGCGGGTAACGATCATTGGTGAGGATCGCGCCCGGGCCGATAAAGACGCCGTTGCCGACCGTTACGCCGTGGTAGACAAGCGCTCCGTTCTGGACCTTGACCCTGTCGCCGAGGCGGACCCCCTCATCGATGAAGGCGTCCCTGCCGATGATGCACTCCGCTCCCAGGCTGGCTCCACTGCGCAGCACGGCACGATTCCACACGCTCGTGCGGGGGCCGACGCTAACGCCGGCCTCGAGCTCTGCTGACGCGTGAACCCGCGCCGTGGGGTCGATCACGAGGCACTCCTGGGGCGGAACGGAGGTGGCGGAGAGGTCCTCGGACGTCACTCAGCCGGCTCCAAAGTATACCGGACACCCCTGTCGCCGGCCGCGCCCCACGCTCTTGGGCCGCCGTCCACGCGAACGATTGGGCCCCAAGCCGCTCAGAGCTATGGGCCAACGACGCTAATCTCGGCTCCGCTTGCCGAGACGGAGCAGTCCGGCGGCAATGGCCAGTCCGGCTCCAACGGCGAGGGCGCCACGCCAATCCAACAGCGTCCGAACATCGCCCTCCACCTTCCGGGCGACCAGAAGCACGGTGTTGCTCCTGCCCTCGAGGGTGACGTTGCCGGCAACGATCGTCCGTGCGCCGCCCTGGTGGACCACCGCGTTGCGGGCGACGACGGTTCGCGCGAACCCCTGTGTCACCGATACGTCGCTGCCGATGGCTACACCTATCGCGCCGAGTTCGACCGAGATTCTCTCGCCCCGGGCGAAGCCGATGGCCCCCATCCGGACGGCGATGTCGTCTGCCTCGGCCCGGCCGATGCCGCCCTGGGTGACCGTGATGTCTTCGGCCGAGGCGGCGGCGATGCCGCCCTTCGCGACAGTGACCGATTCTGCCTCAACCTCACCGGCACCGCCCTGGGTGATGTTCACAGTCGTGGCTTCGACGCGGCGGCCCCGTGGCTCAGGCACAACGATGGCGTGCGGAGTTGATGCGGGTTTCGGTTCAACGGCGATGGGCTGCGTCTCGGGGGAAAGGGCGGCTGGGGCTTTCGCTGGGGCCTTCGCAATGGCCGATCGTCGCGTTCGTACAGGCTTCGGCGCCTCCGGCTCGGCGGCTTTGGGCGTTGTGGGTCTCACGGTTCCGTTGCCCGACTCCTCGCTCATTTCGATCCCTTCTCTACTGGCTGCCGGCCGCGCGGGCCGGGCCGACCGCATACGACCGCCTGCGCCAGCCTACAGCGGCGGCCCCACCAGCGGTAGTGGCTCACAGTATTCGCCGCCGTCCGCGACCACCGCCGGGACATGTCTGACGATCGATCGCGCCGACTCAGCGCGCTCGAAGGCTCTCGACCAGCGCCAACAGGGTGGGGTTGGAGCGATCGCGGTCGGACAGAATCGGTCGGCCGTCGGGCGTCCCATCGATGTAGGGCCAGGGCACACCCACGGCGGGGTCGTCCCAGGCGAAGCCGAGCTCGTCGCTGCCGTCGTACTCATTGGTCACGAGGTAGAGGAGTTGCAGCGACTCGAGGGCAAGGAAGCCATGAGCAACGCCGGTGGGGATCGTGACCGTCTCAGTCGCACCCAGCTCGCGCAGCTCGATGATGGCATGAGCGGTTGGGTCGGCAAGAACCGGCCGCACGTCTACGAGGGCAACGAGCGCTCGGCCACTCACGACCGTCCAGTAGTCGAGCTGGCGGCGATGGTAGTGCAGCCCGCGAAGGACGCCGGGCGCGGACGTGGACAGGTTCGCCTGAACGAAGCGCGCGCCCGGAAGCCCGGCGACTTCCTCAGTCAGCGGGCCGAGGAGCGAGGCCCGCCAGATCTCGACGAATGAGCCGCGGGAGTCGGCCAGCCGGTTGAGGCGTCGATAGCGCACACCCCGGATCCGCGAACCGGCCTCGCTATCTGGCGTTTCGCCGGCCAACGCTTCGCCAGCAGGATCCCCGCCAGCTGACGCTTCGCCCTGACTCATCTTCCAGCCTCCATTCTTCGGGTGAGCAGCTTCATATATTCCGCCGCCGCGTCCTGCCATGACCGCAGCAGGCCGCCGGGGAGTGGCGTTGGTTCGAGCACGCCCCAGGCGGGCGGTGTCGACGGCCGCGGCCACGTGCTCAGCGGTACGTCGGTCGTGGCGACGTCTATGC
>Ga0209385_1000932_pt1 | contig 12225 bp, 17 predicted proteins | sample NGEPerB_FD_184506 | JGI IMG/M metagenome (GOLD analysis project Ga0209385, IMG submission 184506) | Arctic peat soil microbial communities from the Barrow Environmental Observatory site, Barrow, Alaska, USA - NGEE PermafrostAB12-B... | ecosystem: Environmental > Terrestrial > Soil > Wetlands >... | reverse complement strand
CGACTGAAGCGTTGCACCGCGGCGGCTCGCTGGTCCTCGGGTATCCCCGGACCCGAGTCGTCGACACTCAGTCTCAGGACGTCGTCAACGTGATCAACTTCGGCGACGAGTGCAATTGCGTCGCCGGGCGAGGTGGCGCGCACGGCGTTGTCGACCAGGTTGAGCAGCGCGCCACGCAGCTTCTCGGCATCGACGACGACCACGAGAACGGGCGCGTCGGGGGCCAGAAACTGGCGGTCGGCGAGCACCCGCGAGGCGTCGTAGACCTCGTTGAGCAGGGCGCGCACCTCGATGGGGCGAGAGTCGAGGAAGTCTGGCTCCATCGCGCGCCCGAGCATGAGGAGCCGCTCGACGACGGCGCGGGTGTGGTCGAGTTCATCGATGACGAGATCGAGCGTTTCTCGTACTTCGTTGGGATCGTCGACGCCGTTGCGGCCGAGGACCTCAAGGTGTCCGCGGGCTACCGTCAATGGAGTCCTCAGTTGGTGCGAGACGTCCGAGAGCAGCCTGCGTTGCGCGGTCATCGCGGACTGGACGCGATCGAGCATCGCGTCGAAGGTTCGCGCGAGTTCCCCAACTTCGTCATTGCTTCCCTGGTCACCAAGGCGTCGCTCCAAGGTCCCACTACCAATCTCGTCAGCCGTGGTCGTTATTCGCCCGACCTTGCGCAGCAGTCGGCGCAGCAAGACGAACGTGCTCAAGACGCCGGCCAAGAGCGCGATAGCCCCTTCGGCGATGGAGAGCAGGATCTCTCGGGAGCGCTCCTTCGCGAAGGCGCTCAGGTCGCTCGTGGCGATGAAGGTTCCTACCACCTTGTTCCCGGCGATGATGGGCGCGCCCACCAACTCGGTGGGGTGTCCGTTGATCACTGTGGCGATGACGACCGTGCGGTTCGGCGGACGTTGCAGCCACCGTCGCACGAGGGGACTCGCCAGTAGCGGCCCCGAGCCGGGCGTCGTGAGGCGGTTGGACTTCGTGAAGTCGATGACGACGACGTCGCCGGCGGCGAGAGCGTGATTCCTCAAGAAGTCGGCGGCGAACGCCTCGAGGCTCGGGGGCTGCAACTTCAGTGCTTGGCGCTGGAATTCTGACAGTTCGACGCCGATGCTCGAGGCGGCGACTGTTTGGTAGCTCGAGGTGAAGTTCCGGATGAAGACGGCCACGACCGCGCCGAGCACGATCGCGAGAATGAGGGAGTTGAGGATCGCGAGACGTCCGGCGCTCCCGAACCTCGTCAGTAGTGGTCTCGACACCACTACGTGCCGTCGAGGTGTTTCATGGGCCGCGGGCCGCGGGCTGTCATTTCTTCACCTGCACGTCGTGACGACGTCTGATTCAGCGACGCCCGCCCGACGCGACGGCGGGCACGTTGCTGCGGTCCATTCCGTTTAGTGGTCGGCATTCGTCAATGGGATGCTGGACGAGGTGGCTCCGGTCCCGGTCTCGCCCGAAACGGTTCCTTGACTCGGGTCCTCGTGTTCGGTCACGGTCGCCAGCGGACGAACCACCGTGGTGAGGTGCTTGAGCCCAGGAATGGTCGTCGCCGATGACGTGACGTTCCTCGAGGGGATCGTCGTTGTGGTGGTCGACGCCACGTTCGCCGTCTGACTCCCTACCTGGATCACCGCCGGGACCTGGGTCGTCGCGCCGCCCGAACCATTGACCGTCACCGTCACGATGGCTCCGATTGCCACCAGCAGTGAGATCAGCCACGGGCCCCATCGGGTTGCGTTCGACGAATGCGCCCGACCGCGGCGCAGGTTGCGCGAGGTCCCGGCGAACCGAGCCGACTCCTTCTCGTGCGGTCTGGTCATCTGCTAAGTCTCCTACATCTCACGTGATTCGCCGATCGCGGTCACGACGCCGCTTCGGCACTGGTTGAGCGGTTGTCGGTCCTTGATCGGCGACCGATTTGCCGTCGCACCCGAACCGCAGTATCGACGGGACCGACCAGGGCGAGGGCCAGAGCGGGACACGCGTGCACCGCGCGCCTCGCCCGGGCGAGCGTCTTCGGGTCCGCGATCGGTTCGCTGTCGAGTGACGCGTAACCCCACCGGTCGAGCGAGATGCGCTCGGGCAAGACGAGCGCGCAGATGCCGTGCCCGTCACATCGCGACCCGTCGACAACGATCCGGATGGCGTTCGTGGGTGTCGTCATTGTCGTACCCCGCGCTCGTGCGGCAAGGGGAACGGTGACGGTCCGTCGCTGGGATCGCAGACCGCACCGCGGAGGTGCATCGCGAGTTCGGGCGTGAACGTCTCCAGAGCACTCTCGACGAGATTCACCGCGCCGGTCGGGTGGCCGCACGCGCCTCGTCCGCGCACGGAGGCCGCGTGTTCGCGGAGTCGACGAAGGTCGGCGCGGCGCGACTTGCCGGCGACGATGTCGTCGACGAGCGCGGCGAGAGCGGGAAGTCCGAACACGCACGGCCCGCACTGGCCCGACGATTGTCCGGCGAGCCACCGGAGTAAGCGGGCAGTCTCGACCCAGCCACAAGCACCGTCGTCCAGCACGGCGACCAGACCGCAGCCGAGCGACAGACCAAGCGCACCGAGACGATGGCGCTCGAGCGGCGTATGCCACGCCGCTTCGCCGGAGATCCAGGTTCCCCCGTACCCTCCGAGCAGCACCGCGCGAGGCACCGCGTCGAGTCCGCCCATGCTCTCGAGCACGTGACCGATCGTGACCGGTCCAACGATCTCGACGACGAGCCCCGGCACCGCGACCGATCCGGCGAGGGTGATCAACGTCGATCCCGGTACTTCCGGCGTTCCCACCTGCGAGAACCAGGCCGGCCCGAATCGGGCGATGAGGGCGAGGTGGGCGAACGTTTCGGCGTTGTTCACGACCGTGGGGCGCCCGGCGATCCCGACTTTCGCGGCCGGTTGGGCGCCCCGGCGCGGCAGCGCTCCGTTGCCGCTCAGGTAGGAGACGACGGCACTCGTCTCGCCGGCGACGTAACGATCAGGCGCGTTGATCACCCGTACGGGTACGTTGGCGCGCCCAGCGTCGCGGCGTTCGCCGAGCGCCCTCACGAGCGCGGCGTTCGCACGCCGGTTCGCGTGGTGGGAGTACACGACGATCTCGTTCGCTCCTACGGCGGCCGCGGCGACGTGGGCTCCATCGAGAATGAGGTGCGGTCGAAGTTCGAGCAGCGTGTGATCCTTGCGGCTCGCTGGCTCGCCCTCGCTCGCGTTGACCACGACGATCGGCGTGCCGGGTGACGCCGCGGCGAGGTCGAGCTTGGTGGCCGTTGGGAATCCCGCGCCTCCACGACCGAGCAGCCCGCTCGCGCGAACGGTGTCGCGCAACGCTTGCGGCGTGACGTCGTCGAGATCGACGATCCCGAGTCGATGGTCGTGACCGGCGAGCGTCTCAGTGCCCGAGGAACGAGCGGGTCCGGCGAGCAGACGGGTGCCGGGTGAGCCCGCGACGCCGAACAGCGGAGCCGCGAGGGGAGCCATGGCAGATGACTCGATCTCGAGGACCGAGTCGTCGGAAGTGCTGACGGCGCTCACCACGACGCTCGGCCCGTCTCAACGGCGCCCACTGTTTGGAGTTGGCTGGACGCGACGCCCACCTCGGGGTCGTTCGACGGGAGTGAAGCCCAGCGGGTTGCGCCGTAGCGGGTCAGGGCGAGCACACCGACGCCGGCACCGGTTACCACGTACAGAACGCGCAGCGCCGCCGTGTCGGTGCCGGCGAGGACGCCGTGGAACCAGACGGCGATGAAAGTGAGAAGTGCGAAGCGGTGGTACGTGCTCCAGCGACGGGCACCGCGTCGACCGGCCGTGCGCGCCGAGACAGAGAGCACCAGCATGAAGAACAAGGAAATGACGCCGAGTGACACCGCAAACGTGCGATAGCGAGCAAGACCCGGGACGAACGCACCCGCCCATCCGACACCCGCGTAACTGTCGGAAGCGAGTGCGATGAGGTGGCCCACCACGAGCGCAATCGTGGCGGCGCCGAGCATCGCGTGGAGCCGCAGTCGCGTCTCGCTGTGGATGATGGGTCGACGAACCCGTAAGGGGTGACGCATCCACATGCCAAGAACGACGAGCGCGGTGAGCGAGACGTAGCCGGCGATACCCAGTGCACGCCCGGTGATCCACGGGAAGTACTTGCTGTGCACCGTCGGCGCGAAGAGACGGGCGAAACCGAACCCCGCCGCGAGCGGCACAACGATCGCCGCGAGCGCGGTGACGAGCCAGGTCGTCGCGCTGTGCACGCGCTCGGATGACGATCGCGTCACGGCCGTTGCCACAGTACGAAACCCTTCATGTTGTCGCTGCAGCCGATCTCTCCGTGAACGTCGACCCACAGCGCGGCGAGACCGTGCCGGCGAGCTGCCCGGGCAATCTCTTGATGGCCGTAGAGGAAGAGTGTCTTGCTGTCGACCTCGGCGGCGGCGGGATCCTTTCCGACGACCGTGACCGCCGCGAGATTCCCACCGCCGGGACGACGGGTGCGAGGGTCGATCAAGTGGTGGACGAGTTCGTCGCCGGCTCGCCACCTACGAAGTTTGATCGACGACGTTGTTACCGCTCGATCACTCAGTGAGAGTACGGCCAGTGGCTCACGACCACCGACGGGATCCTCGATGCCAACGCGCCAACCGGCACCGTCGGGAGCAACGCCCGCGCAGTAGCAGTCACCACCGGCCTCGATCAGAAAGTTGGGAGTGACCGTGGCTAGTCGTTCGCCGGACCAACGGACCGCCAGGCCTTTGCCGATGCCGCCGAGATCGACGGCATCACCGAGGAGTACCTCGCGGGAGCCGCCGCGAAAGCGTGGACGCCACGGTTCACGTCGTTGTCTGCTGGATTGTCGCACGGCTCGCTGCGGCGTCGTGATGTCGCCGTTCGAGAACGCCAAAGTGCGATCGTAACCAAGGGCGATCAAATCCTCGAGCACCCTCGGGTCGAAGCGCCCGGCGGTGCGCTGGTGCGCGCGACTCGCCTCTTCGAGCGCGCGGAACAGCACCGTTGGTACCCGGTGCCAACGCGTCGGCGATGCGTTGGCTCGCATGAGCGGGCTCGACTGGTCAAAGCGGGTACACGCCCGCTCGACCTCGTGGAAGGCCTCGAGCGCCCAGTCAACCGCAGCGTCCGTGTCACTCGATTCGTGTGGTCGAGTGAGCGGTGCGACCTTCACGGTGACCTCGGTCGCCATTGCTCGCGTTGAGGCGACGATTTCGCCGTCAACGCGTTCAGCCAGCACTGGAGGCTCCGGTCGTGGCGTGCGTCACCGGGGCGGGCGCGGGAGCCGGTGCCGCGACGACGGGCGACGCCGCCACGCTCACCGGGCCCGCCCCGGCTCCCGATGACGTTGTGACCGCCAACGAGCTGCTCGCCGACGCCGCGGCACGGGTCTTCGCGGCGGAGGCGGCGAGGGCCGCGAGCGTGCGCTGGTCAGCAGCAAGCACCGCGGCCAGTTGCGAGAGTACGCGGGCGTTGGCGGCGCTCTGACTCGACGTGGCGGCCGATACCGCGGAGACGGGGGCGCTCGTTGAATGGACGACGCTCGAACCAACGAAGGCGTTGGCGAGTCCGGCGCCGACCAAGGCAACCGACGTGACGACGATGGTGGGAAGGATTCGTCGTTGTGCTCGTGTGCGTGACAGTGTTCGAGCGCTTCTGGCGCGGTTCGCGGCCATCCGGTGACTGGCCTCCAACAACTCGTCGGCCAGCAGAGCGTTGCTCTGCTGGATGGGCGAGACGTTGTCTCTTGAGCCGCGACTAGTTGTCACCAGTAACTCCTGACGATCCACCGTCACCGGAATCGCCCGAAGAACTCGCCCCGGTGGTCGTGTGGGTGGCCGGTGCCGTCGAGACCACTTGCGCCACCGCCACCGCGTGTTGGAGGGCGGAGCGCTGGGCCGCAAGCCGCCGGGCGGCCTGGGTCGCGACCTGCTGTTCGAGTCGTGACAACTCCATTCGAGCGTCGGTGATCTCCGCACCGAGCAGTTGGGTCTGGGCGACGAGCGAACTTATCCGCGACGTCGTCGCGTCCTTCGGAGAGGGGATGGTCAGCGCCGCCGCGCCGGAAGCGGGACTCGACGCGGAGCCGCTCGCGAACGCGGCAACCCCGCCGAGGGTGGCACTGCCGGTGACGACGGCGGCGAGCCAACGCGAACGCCCCCTCATTGGTTCACCGATCCTGTCGACACCGTCACCCGGTGAAGGGTGTGCTCGATGGAATCCGTGAGCGCTCGAAGTCGGCGGCGAGATGAACCCCGTTGACTCGAGGGCCGAGCGCCTACCGCGTCATAGCCACTTCGTTCGTACCGTTCGTCCATGGCATAAGTATCGAACCGAATTCTTGCCTGTCGATGAGAGGGAGATGAGAGTTCACTAATCCTGCCAGCGTCGCGACGCACCGCCGCGGCAGCGTGAGCAGCGTGGAGCGCCGTCGTGGTGCCCCCGGCAGGAATCGAACCTGCGCACATGGCTTCGGAGGGGAATACTCTTTCTCCCCGCGAAGCCAGCAAAGCTAAGTAGTTCCTGTACTTTCCCAATGTTTGATTGAGTTTCGCTCTTCGAGACGGCCACCGCTAAACGCCAGTATCCGCCGCTATCCGCCACAATGTGTCGGGGCAGGTTCGGGGCAGAGCGCGTTTGTGGGCGCTGCGAGGTGATTGCGTTCGTGACTTCAAGTTTCGTCTGCACGCTCCACAGATTAGTTCCGCCCAGTCCCAACCATGTGGCCCCGAAGATCTACACGATCTTCGAAGGGACTTCTGAAATTCAGCGCCTGATCATTGCGCGCGCCATCTCTGGCGTGCACATCAGGTAGTCCAAGCCGTAAATTAGCAGGCTTTTGCATGTCACGACAGTTACCGACGATCTGTCTCGTAGCCTTTGCGTCTCGTGGTCCGGGACCCACAAACGGGGTTTGTGGGTCCATTTGTGGGACTATCTTTCGGCGCAACCAAATGGGGTGGTTCCTTTGCGTGGGCACTGACATACCAGACACACCCGCAAGGGGATGTCCATGACTAGCGGGACCTTAGATAACAGCGAAGATTCCCCGCGCGGCTTTGGTCACGGCATCTCGGATCGCCAACAGGGTGTTTCCAAGATGGGCTTGGGGCGTCGTCTCAGTATGTGCGATCGCTACGCCGTGGGTGACCTTGAGGTTCACGTCCATGTCGTTACCACTCATCGAGAAGGGACCCTCCGCCGGTCTAGAGGAGCTGTAAAGGGGATCGAATCCGAGGGCCACAACATCACCTTGTGGCAGCACTTCTTGAACAAGGGCCCTTCGGCTCTATGTGCACGGGGCCGACAATGCCATTATGGATTTTGGAGGTAAGTCCATGCCCGAGGTCTCTCATAACGGCGAGTCGCATGGAGCGATTCGGGTACGCGGACTCGTTAAGTCCTACGGAGACCTGACCGCCGTGGCGGGCATCGACTTCGACATCTTCCGGGGTGAGGTCTTCGCCCTACTCGGCCCCAATGGAGCCGGCAAGACCACGACGGTCGAGATCCTCGAGGGCTATCGAGCCCGAAATAGCGGCGAAGTCAGCGTCCTCGGCTACGACCCCGGCCGTGAGCGCGCTCACCTAAAGAAACGGATTGGGGTCATGCTGCAGTCGACAGGCGTCGAGCCGTACTTGACGGTTCACGAAATCGTGAGGATGTATGCGAGTTTTTATCCGCACCCGCGTGCCGTCGACGAGGTGATCGACCTCGTTGGGCTGACGGCCAAGGCGGACGAGCGGGCGATCCGACTGTCCGGCGGGCAGCAGCGGAGGCTCGACATGGCGATCGCGCTGGCGGGAGACCCGGAACTGCTCTTCTTAGACGAACCGACCACCGGGTTCGACCCGTCGGCCCGGCGAGAGGCGTGGGACGTCGTGAAGAACCTGGCCTCGCTGGGCAAGACCGTCGTGCTCACGACCCATTTCATGGACGAAGCCGAGTACCTCGCCGATCGGGTGTTAGTGATTGCCAATGGTCGAATCATCGCCGAAGGCGCGCCCTCGACTCTTGGCTTCCGGGACCGGGCAAAGGTAAGAGTCCGCTACCGCATCCCAGCGGGATCCGTACCCCCGCCCGGACTTGGTGGATCTGTGGGCCCGGATGGGTTCGTCGAAGTCTCGGTGGACAATGCCGTCACCGAAGTGCACCGGCTCTTGCAATGGGCGATCGACGAGCATGTCGACCTCGACGGTCTCGAGGTGACAAGGCCGTCGCTCGAAAGCGTGTATCTCTCGTTGACTAACTCGCTCTCGGGAGACGGGGTTCGCTCCGCCTCCTCGGAGAGAGAAGGGAAGCAACCATGAGCGCGCTTGCCTTGACCTTCTCGCAGGCTCGGTACGTCAACAAGGCGTTCTGGCGGAACCCCGCTCGGGCGTTTTCCACTTTCGCCCTTCCCCTCATGTTCCTCGTGATCTTCACGTCGCTTTTGGGCAGCGGCACGGTACAGATCGGGACGCTGTCGGTGAAGGACCCGGCGTACTACGTGGCCGCAATGGCGTCGTATGCGGTGATCCAGGCGTGCTACTCGTACATCGCCTCGGCCATCACGGCCCAGCGCGACGCCGGGATCCTGAAGCGAATCGACGGCTCACCCCTGCCGAAGGCCTCCTTCATGGGCTCGCAGGTGCTTCACTCGCTCCTGGTAGCGGTTATCCTCGTGGCACTCACGGCTGCTTTCGGTCGCGCCTTCTATCGCGTGAACATCCCGACCGGCCTTTCACTCCTCCACTTCGTCGTGATGCTCGCAGTGGGTGCCGCCTCGTTCTGCGCGCTCGGGCTGGCGGTCACCGCGCTCATCCCGAACACCGATGCCTTGGCCCCCGTCATCATGGGCACCGTCTTGCCGTTGTGCTTCTTCTCGGGGATCTTCATCCCGTTCGGCAACGGCACACCATCCTGGCTCATGTGGGTCGCCCGGATCTTCCCGATCAGGCACTTCGCCAGCGGGATGCTGGCGGGCTTCGTGGGCACGCCTTTCTACTGGATAGACGTGCTCGTCGTGGCCGCTTGGGGAGTGGCAGGACTCTTATTGGCGATCCGCTTCTTCCGCTGGGAACCACGTACCGGGTAGGACGATGACGATCGCGCCGCCTCAGCGGGTTGTGGATCCGATGTCAAAGGATGCGAGATGAAGGGCTTGAGAAAGGGTTGTTGTCATGGCGAAAATGGAGATCCAGATTCGGTCTGGACGGTGTGCGACGCACGGGCAAGTCGATGCAACGAGAGAGATCCCCCGGCTGCACTATCCCATCATGTACTACGGGCCGTTGCGAATGATCGCGAAGCGACGGCGGTCGTTCAAGTGTCCAACATGCGGATCAACGGTGACCACAGACTGATCCTCGTCGAAGTTGATTCGCGAGAATGGTGAGGGTGCGCCGAGGTCGCCTATGCCGCATAATCAAAATGGAGGAAACCGACCCGTCCGGCAAAGTGGGTCAGATCTGTCCTCAGATCTTGGTACTTGCGTCGAGTGACGCAAACCCCTCCCAATGCCTCTCCGCCGGGACCCTCCGCCCCGACCTGATCGCCGAGGCCGTGGACTTAGCCACGCCGCTGGCCTCCATAATCTTGGAGAAGGGTATTCGTTGAAGCCCAGGAAGAATCCGCTTTGGTGAAGGTCATGGTTCCAAGGCCAGCCAGGTCGGAGCGCCATCGCTCGTGCCGGGGCCGGTGAGGCGTTCAATCGCGAATTCCGCTGAGGACTTCGCGGAACCCTCGTGTGCCAAAATGACGAGGAGGCCGAGGCGACGGCCATGGCGGAGGCGGACCGGCGAATGAGTAAAGAGTGGGACTATCGGGGGAACACGTGGCGTCGAGGTGTCGAAAGCGGCGCTGTTCAAAGAACAGCGTGGTTTCTGGCTTCTTGACATCAGTTATGACGTTCCTAGCTTGACTGAGGGATAGGTGACACGATGGCTTGTATAAATCTCGTCGTCGTAATGTCCCTTTGGCCACTCATATATCTTCCGAGAATTCGTGACATTGAGTGAGCCGATCTTACGGTATGCAATACTGAAACGAACGCGCCACACTCACGAAAGTCATGGGAATTGTAGTTTTCGTGGGTGCCGTTGTCTGGTGCTTCGGAAATGCGCGGGGTCAATTGGCGGTAATGCAGGAACAAAAAGCTCCATCGGAGCCTGCGCCCGCGTTGAAGCTCAGTAGTAGTGCCGTCGACCTCCAACGGCGTGACCCATCGCTCCGAGGAGCCAGAGAACCAGCCCAACTATCAGCACGATCATTCCGATTGTCCACACAATCGTGATCCCCGTGACGAACCCAATGAGGAGAAGAATCAAACCGAGAATAATCACAGCGTCTCCATTTCTAGTACCTATTGTTCATATTGCTACCTGCCGCCGGCTCGCCGCCTGAGAAGATACGGAGACGAGCGCGGGGACCAGAAATTACTTGCGACGCGCAGCGCCCTTGGCCTTGTCAACCGCCTTTGTGGCCTTGCGTTCTGCCTTTTTGACTGCCCCTTCGACCTTGCCCTTCACACGGCCAATCTTCTCCTTGGCCTCGCCAGCGCGACGGTCGATCTTGCCCTCGGATTCCAACTTCTTGTTGCCAGTAAGGCTTCCGACTGCTTCTTTAACCTTGCCCTTCGACTTCTCAGTTTTTCCTGCCATGATGCACCATCCTTCTTGGTTGTGATGATTGAAAACAGTCCGTCAACTTCGGCTGCGCGCGAACCAGGCCCTTTTCGATGAGGAACCCGGCTCGTTCGCAACGTGAACTCAACGTGCGCCAGAATCCTTTACTTGCGCTCTTCGTGCACTGAGCTTGAGCCACCTTGCGGGTCGGTGACCTGACGGTCCATGGAGTGAGTACCCGTGCTCACCTGACGTCGCGAAACGGCGAAAACAATCGTCGAAACGACGAACCCGGCGGCTCCAGCAATCATCAGGATCAGCCCCACGGTAGAAAGACGAAAACCGTGACCTTGATACGTCACGGCCCAGTACATTATCGCCCCCGCGGCAGCTGCAATGGCGCTCAGTACCATTCCGGCAAGACCCATATCGCACCTCCTCCTCGTGTACCTGACCATTTGTCAGATAGGAAAGAGTCAAGAATCAACTTCCTCATATTTCTACTCTAGAAATGTCGCTTGCACGCATCGGTGACCAGGGCCTTTCGACTCTGGTGCTGCAGGCTCAATGCCTCATCATGCAGCACCGAGTCACTTCCGGTTGACGCGCGGCCAGTCCTATGGGGCCACTCAGTTTTTAGAAGCATGGGACCACTTCAACGGATGTGAAGATTGACGCCTAATAGGAGGAGCGGCCACAAGATGACGGCAAGTGCCGCTGACAAAACGGCCTTGAGATTGGCAACGTGCGCAAAATACTTGTGAGAGTTTGCAACTATCGCGCCGACAACGAGATAGACGAATGAGATGATTGAACTGAAGAAACCTCGACCCATTTGGCCTCACTTTCCTCAAATTATCGTCGACTCCGAAATCTTCCACGGTTGGAGACGAGAGCACCGGGGGCCTCCGCACTCTAGATCATGAGTTTGGACTTGTCCACATGTTGGACGAGGTGCGAAGTTCGCTCTGATGTTGAACACGCCAAGAAAGTTGAGATTCCTCCAGTTGAATCACCAAGTTATGCCAATGGGAATGCTGTCGCGTGACGGAGAGTGGTTGTGCCGGAACGACGGCTCGTTCGTCGCGTGCCTACCGGCGCAAGCAGGGCTCAGGGTCAAAAGTCAGTTGTTGACGCGCCCTTCGCGAACCTCGTGGGGTGCCGCGACCTCACCAACGGCTCCGTCACGCGCGGTGCTCGGGCGTGACGTGCAAGACGCCACGATGGAGACTTCGCCCGTGGTGAATGACGACACCGATGACCACGTGCACGACGAAAGGACCTTTGGCACTGTAACCGTTGACGGTTTCCTCCTACGTTGAGTATTGGAAGACGCGGGCGCGGCCTTTCGAAGCGCGTCAGGCCCGTGACGGAAAGGAAGTCAACGAAATGGCGACAAACACTACAAGAAGGACTCTCGCCCTAGCCGCGGTCGGTCTGATGGTCGCGGCGACCACGGTGGCATTCAGCGGCAGCGGCACCGGAAGCAGCATCTCCGCCGCCGCCGCCACGGCGAAAACCAGCGTGATCGCCGGGGTTGATTACGGCCCGCTGGTCGGGCTGATCGGCACCTGGAAGACCACCCCCAACGGCGGCGTGGATGTCGCCCCCGGGCAGGCGGGCTCGACGGTGGGCA
>Ga0209385_1000930_pt1 | contig 12245 bp, 11 predicted proteins | sample NGEPerB_FD_184506 | JGI IMG/M metagenome (GOLD analysis project Ga0209385, IMG submission 184506) | Arctic peat soil microbial communities from the Barrow Environmental Observatory site, Barrow, Alaska, USA - NGEE PermafrostAB12-B... | ecosystem: Environmental > Terrestrial > Soil > Wetlands >... | reverse complement strand
AAAGCCAAGGTTACCATGAGAAGATCCTATGGCTTTCGCACCTTCCGCATCCTGGAACTCGCGCTCTATCACTCACTTGGCAAACTACCCGAGCCCGAGCTTACCCATGATTTTTTCTGACGAGTCATAAGATACGGCAGCACATCGCGATACGTGCCAGACCAGCTTGCTGGCCGGTGCGCTGGACTAACCTCCGTGAACAGAAGGCTAGTCATGCTCAGACTCGTGAAAAGGAAGACAGTCATGCTGCCGAGAAGGTAGAGGTCACAACCGAGCCGACGAAGTGACCATTCGGGGTCCTGGTACCCATAAAATAGCTCCGGGGGCGCGTAGGCAGGATCGCCCGCAATGCCGAGGTGATCTCGGGGACATACAGATCCTTTTCTTGATGCGCACCCCATGTCGGCGATTTTTGAGACATCCCCGCCGAAGACGAGGACATTGGAGGGTTTCAAGTCTTGATGTGCAGTATCACCTCGGTGGAGTTGACGCAGGCCCGTGGCCATGTGATGAAGTGAGCGAAGCTTCCATGCCAAATCCACGCGGCTCATGGCGCTGAGCTGCGCGCGAAGATCACGATCTGCCGCTTCGAAAATGAGGTAGGGCACGACCCCGACCGCTGTGCTATTAACTTGCACCTTCCCATCCTCGATAGCAACGACTACTCGATCCATTCGTCGAGCCTTGCAATCACGTAGCACCGTACGTTCAAAGTCATAGGCTTCGGTGAGCAGCTTGAGTGCGTTGACTGGGTCAGGTGCCGCCAGAGCAGTAGAGAAGTCCAGCGCTTTGAGAAATCCCTTTGTCCCATTCTTGTGCGTAACAGGGTAGCAGCAGGAAAAGTTTCCACCGGTCGCCCCTGGGCGACGAGGAATCGCAGACCCCACTATCCAATCGCCGACAGTCAGTCCTCCCAGTAGAAAGGCCGGCGAAGCCATAGACGCTCCTTTGTGATGACAAACTGCTACGAGTTATAACATGGGCGAATACGACGGTAGCTGCTTCCCTGAATCTCCAACGCAGTTTTCACGCCCGGTAGAACCGAATTGAACCTAAATCATCCACCAACCCTTGATTCCCGTTCCGGAACTAGGAGCAAAATAGCCGCGTCGATTGCTACTTTCGTAACTTGACCGCGTTGCCGAGCAGACCCATACTTTGCTTGTAGGGCAGGAACCGCCGCGCCCGGCGCTCCTGCCCATTTGTGTTTGTGGAAGGCAGGGTCTGGTGCCAGAAGGGGTAGAGCGGACCTTCAGCCGGGGTCCCCGATTCGCGCCGCTTTTGCGCGAATTGGGGTGGGAGGTCCGCGCCTAGCCTGACCCTACAAAGCTCTGGCTTTCAGTCCGTTGCACCGCAGCGGACTGAAAGCCTCATCAAGATGAGGAACCCTTGACGCAGCGCTAAATCGCCGCTCTACCCGAGAGGGAGTTAATCATGCAAGTCCTTATTCCGGAATAACTTACCTGTAACCCTCATGGAATCAATATCATGCGGGGAAACGCGCAAGGTATTCAAAACATGGGGCTTGCGGCCCTACTTAAGTGTAACGGAATCAATACTTTGCAAGTAAAATATTGATAACAAATATCTTACATTTGACGGGGGGTACCCTATGGAGCTTCCAATTTGTGAGCACATTAAACCTGGCGGCACGCGCTGCGGCTCGCCGGCAGTACGCGATCATCAATATTGCTATCACCACGCCGGTTTGCGGAAAGCTGTGCCAGCCACCAATCTATTTGTGTTTTTGGCCAACCCTCATTCCCAGGACGACCCTTACGCGCAGTTCGAGTTGCCGTATCTGGAGGACGGAGCGGCGATCCAGATTGGGTTCATGCAGTTGATCCACGGGGTGGCGCAGCATCGGCTGGAGCAATGGCGGGCGAGGATGATTTTGTCGGCTTTGCACGGCGCAGCGGCCAACCTGAGGTTGATGGAGGCGGCGACGGCATCGTGCGAGAAGGTTGCGAAGAAAACTCCGAAGAGCGTGAGTGTTAGTGAGAACAAAAATGAGGAGAGTGCATGAGGGTTTGTATGCCCCAGAGAAAAGCAGGTCCCTCAGTCGCGCTCAGTCGCAATGCTCCCTCGCGCCCCTTCAATTTTCTTCCTTCCCGTTGTGATCTAATATTGAAACGACATGGAGGAGCCATGAAGAAGAGCAAGTTGGAGACAGCGGAGATTCTGGCAAAGGCGCATTCTGAAGTTGAGCCGAATCTCAAGAGGGTTTATCTGATAGAGCCAATTGATGATCAGAATCCAGACGATCCAATCAAGCTCCTGGAAGTGGTCGAAGGAACGATTGAACGAGGTATCGAGCCAATCGCGTTTACCGCCGATCCAGCGCGGGGCATCGAATACCCCTCAATTATCGTCGAGATATCGCCAACTGAATACGAAGCGATCGTGCCAGACGGCAAACTCGGTTACGATGGTTGGACTGTTGGCAGAGAACTGCTGGCCCGTTGAGGAACTGATGATGCAGCCGACCGACGAGGATTGGGCGAGAAGTTACGCCAGACAGGCGCTGTCCGATCTTCGCGCTCGGGAGGCGCTTGTTGTTGCGAAGGCCGAGAAGTGCCACCGCCTCCACTTCCTCCAAATGGCAGCGGAGAAGGCATGCAAGGCCCATCTAACCATAAAGAACGGTCACGACAAGGTCAGGAAGAGCCACGCTTACGTGGCGAAAAACCTACATCTCATCGCTAAGCAGTTCTACGCAATGAATCCCAACCGTAAGCAGGCGCTTTCACAAGTCTCGGAGATAAAGCGTCTGGCACACGAAATAGAAGTGTTGGCCCCAGCATGCGATGACGGGGACGTTCGCAGAGACAACAGCGAGTATCCATGGGAGGATGGGAAGGGAAATATCTGCACTCCCTGCGACTACAGCTTCCCCAACATCGACGATGGAAGCAGAGCGATCGTGGGGTTGATCCGGCTTATTCGTGCAGCCTCAGAATCGTATAGCCACTAATGTGAGAGCGGTCGCCTATCCGTACACCGACATATTGCCCGTTTTTACCTGCGAGATTCCTAGCGTAATACAATCATCGTTGGCTTTCCACATGGCAACTTCTGAAACCATCGATCATCCGGCCGCGACCAGCGCTGGCGATACTGCGGCGGCGGTGATCCAACTTCAGGATCTCCACCACCAGTACGGAGAGCGAACCGCGCTGGCTGGCGTTTGCTTCGACGTGCGTCCCGCCGAGATCTTCGGGCTGCTTGGCCCTAACGGCAGTGGCAAGACCACGACCTTCCGCATTCTCTCGACCCTGATGGTGCCCTCAGGTGGACGTGCCCTGATCATGGGCCACGACGTGGCGCGCCAGCCTGCCCTGGTGCGCCGCTCGATCGGCGTCGTCTTCCAGGAGAAGAGCATTGACATCAAGCTGACGGGGGAAGAGAACCTGATGCTGATCGGCCATGTTTACGGTTTGCGCGGCTCCGCACTGAAGAAGCGCGTCAGCGAAATGCTGGGCCGGGTTGGTCTCGCCGATCGCGCCAAGGAAAAAGCGGAGACGTTTTCCGGCGGCATGCAGCGGCGGCTCGAACTGGCCAAGGGACTGCTGCACCATCCGTCGGTATTGCTGCTCGACGAACCCACCACCGGCCTCGACCCCGGCGCGCGCCGCGATCTCTGGCAGTACCTGCAGATTCTGCGTGACGAGGAGCGCGTAACCGTGCTGATCACTACGCACCTGATGGAAGAAGCCGAGCGCTGCGATCGTCTTGCGATTTATGCCAACGGCAGCGTCGTCGCATTTGGCACACCCGCCGAATTGAAGAGCGAGATCGGTGGCGACGTTATTCTGCTCGACTCGGAGCAGCCCGATTCGCTGGCGCAACGCATCGCGCAGCGCTTAGGATTACATCCCACGGTGCTCGATCATCGGGTCCGGCTGGAAATCGAGGCCGGACACCGCTTCGTCACTGATGTAGTCGAGGCGTTCCCCGGGGAAATCCAAGGCGTCTCAGTCCACAAGCCGAGCCTGGAAGATGTGTTCATCCGCCGTACCGGCCACCGCTTCTGGACCGAAGAGGACGGCGGAGACGGCAAAGGCGACGGGAAATAGGGTCGGTTTCAGAATTGGCGCGGTCGGGCGACTATGAGCAGAGCGGCGATTCATTTAGGCCGGCGTCCAGGCCGTTCTTAATAATCAGGGCTCTAGCCCCGAGGTACCGCGAAACAACTTTTTCAGCAGCCTCTTACTGCCCAAGGCATCGAAGCCAAGTGGAGCCAGATAAACATGAGCACACTCGTCCAACCGAAGCCGCACAAAGTTGCGCAACCTTCCCTGCCCCAGGGTGACTCGTGCTTGCTGGTCATCTTCGGCGCAACCGGCGACCTCACGCATCGCAAGCTGGTTCCTGCGCTCTACGATCTGGCCTGCGTCGGTTGTACGAGCCGCAACTTTGGCGTGCTCGGCATCGGTCGTACCAAGCTGACCGACGATGAGTTCCGGGAGCGGCTCCGCGAAGGCGCCGCGAACTCGAAAGACGCACGCAACTTTACCGAAGAGGGCTGGAGCGATTTTGCCAAGCGCCTGTACTTTCTGGTCGGTGACGCCAGCCAGCCAGGGTTCTATCCTAGCCTGAAGGCGAAGCTGGAAGAGCTGCAGGAGAACGGCGCAAGCAAGAACGTGCTGTTCTACATCTCGACTTCAGCCTCGCTGGCGCCGCCGATTGTTGAAGGTCTCGGCGCCGCAGGGCTGGCACGCAATAGCGAAGGCTGGACACGAATCATTCTGGAGAAACCCTTCGGACGCGATCTGCAAAGCGCGCACGAGCTGAACGAAATTGTCTCGCGCGTCTTCGATGAGCCATCGGTTTACCGCATCGATCACTACCTTGGCAAGGAGACGGTGCAGAACATCATGATGTTCCGCTTCGGTAACTCGATGTTCGAGCCGGTGTGGAACCGAAATTACATCGAATACATCGAGATCACCGCCGGCGAAACCCTGGGAGTCGAAAGTCGCGCGGCGTTTTACGAAGAGACGGGTGCGCTGCGCGACATGATCGCAAATCATCTCCTCCAACTGCTGACGTTGACCGCGATGGAGCCTCCCGTCGCCTTCGACGCCGACGCCGTCCGCGGGCACAAGGTGGAAGTGCTGCGTGCCATCGCTCCCATGTCGAAGGACGACGTAGCTCGCCGCACCGTTCGCGGACAGTACGGGCCGGGGCAGATCGACGGCAAGCCCGTGCCCGGCTATCGTCAGGAAAAAGGCGTGGATCCGAGTTCACGCACCGAGACTTATGTTGCGGTCGAGTTCCACATCGACAACTGGCGCTGGGCGGGAGTTCCCTTCTATGTGCGCGCCGGCAAGCGTCTGGCCAATCAGTTGACCGAGATTGCTATTCACTTCAAGCGTACGCCGCAAGCGCTATTCTCTCGAAGTCCCGCTGACGTTCATCACAATGTCATCACCATGCGCATCCAGCCGAACGAAGGCATTTCATTGAGCTTCGGCGCCAAGCAGCCTGGGTTGCAGATGCGCGCCAGCCGTGTGGATATGGACTTCTCTTACCACGACGCCTTCGGCGGTAACACCCCCGTGGCTTACGAGACGCTGCTGCTGGATGCCATGCGCGGTGATGCTACGCTATTCACTCGCCGCGATGAAGTGGAAGCCGAGTGGCGCATCATTACGCCCATCGAAGAGGCCTGGGCCGAGCTGCCACCACCGCAATTCCCCAACTACGCCGCTGGCAGTGAAGGTCCGAACGCTGCCGATGGGCTCATCCAGTACGATCATCATCGCTGGCGCAAACTGAAGCGGAATGGATCTGAGGACGTGTAATGGCTGGCACGGAAGCCCATCCTGGCGTGGCCTTGGTCGTGTCGGATGTTGACGGCACGCTGCTCGATCCAGACAAGAACCTCAGCCCCGGTGCGCCGGCCGCCGTGAGGCGCCTCAAGCAGGCGGGAATTCGATTTACCATTGCCAGTGCACGGCCGCCACGCCTCACCTATCCGTTGCTGCGCGATCTTCACGTCTCCGAGCCGTCTGCGTGTTTCAATGGGGCGCTACTGATTGATCCCGACAGCAGCGTCCTGCACCAGTTGCCGATGGCTCCTTCTGACGCGCAGACCGTGGCCGACCACATCTGCAATGGCCCGCTCGAACTGTGGGTCTATACCGGGATGGATTGGTACGTCAGCAATCCGGCCTGTGCGCACGTGCAGCACCAGGAAGAGCTGATGCAGCGCAAAGCCACGCCACTGCACACCTACGACATGTCGCAGTTTCACATTCTGAAGCTGGTCGGCGTCAGCGACGATTACGATGCGGTTAAGCGTGCGCAATCCGAACTTGACACCTTGTGTTGTATGGCAATTTCGGCGACTCGTTCGTCCGACTACTACCTCGACGTGACCCATGCCGACGCTAACAAAGGCATGGTCATCCTCACACTGTCGAAGATGTTGAACATCCCCACGGAGCAGATTGCCACCATTGGCGATATGCCGACCGATTTGCTGATGTTTCGCCAAAGCGGTGTAAGCATCGCCATGGGCAATGCGACTGACGAAGTCAAGGCGCAGGCGACGTACGTTACGAAGAGCAACATGGAGGACGGTTTCGCCTGCGCGATCGACCATTTCATCCTTGGTGGCGAGCAAGAGCAAGCCGCCGACTAGGCAAGGGCGACTCTTCGTACTCGTGCGGGGAGTCAACACAGGCACAATGGTCATTATTCTCATGGGAGTCACTGGCGTAGGCAAGACCATGATCGGGAGCGCGCTCGCCCAGGAACTGCAGTGGCGTTTTGCCGACGGTGACAACTTTCATTCTGCTGCCAACATCGCGAAGATGCACGCGGGCGTTCCGTTAACTGATGAGGACCGGACGCCGTGGCTTCAGTCTCTGCGCAACGCCATCGCCGGTTGGCTGGCGTCTGGCGAGAATGTCGTATTGGCATGCTCGGCGCTGAAGGCTTCCTACCGTAAGGTGTTGCTGGTGAGCTCGCAGGTCAAGCTTGTGTACTTGCGCAGCAGCTTCGAGTTGATTGCCGGGCGGCTGGCTTTGCGCCAGGGGCACTACATGAATCCTCATCTGCTGCGCAGCCAGTTCGACACCCTCGAGGAGCCAAAAGATACCCTGACAGTGGACGCTGGTCTGCCGCTAGCGCAGATTGTGAAGGAGATTCGCGCCGCGCTCGGAGTCTAATCAGAACCTAGAATTCACCGCGACTGCAGGGTGTCTTGTGCCCTGCCCTTCCACTCCCCGCCGCGGCCTGACCAATAATTGAGCGCCGAGTGTACTGTCGCTGCCAAATAAAATGCTGCACTGAACGGCAGGGTCAGCGCCCAGATCGCATTCAAGCGGTAGAAGCGCACCATCGGCGAATAGGTTACCCACATCAGCAAGTACGCCGCTGCACCGATTAGCGCGTGGGTACGCGAGCCGCTCAAAAGCAGCACCAGCGGTAACAGGTAAATCAGCAGCAGCCCCGCTATTGCTCCAAGCAGCAGCCACGCCGAATGTTGCAACTGATTGAATGCAGTTCGCGCAATCATGCGCTCGATCTCGCTGAATGACTTGTAAGCACGCAGGCTGCACGTATCGGGCGTCATCCCAAGCCACACTTTGCCGCCGCTGCGCTTTACCATGCGGGCCAGAGCGCAGTCGTCGATAATCTGGCCCCGGATGGCCTCGACTCCACCGGCGCGCGCCAGCGCTTCCGGGCGAATCAAGACGCAGCCACCAGCGGCTCCCGCCATTTTGCGCAGCGGATTCCGAATCCACTCCGGCGGATACAGCATGAAGAAAAAGAAGACGAACGCCGGAATAAGCAGCTTCTCAGGGAGGCTGCGGCAGTGCAGCTTCACCATGAACGACGCCAGGTCGTAGCCGCCAGATTCGGCCACGGAAACTAGGGTTGCCACGTTCTCCGGCGAGTGCTGGACGTCCGCGTCGGTGAGCAGCAAAAACCGGGGATGCAGCCGTAATGCCTGCTCGATACCTTGCTGCATCGCCCACAGCTTGCCGGTCCAGCCATCGGGGAGAGACTGGCCACGAATTACCGTCAGCGCATCCGGATGCGAGCTGTTCGCGGCAGCTTCACGCGCCGCTTCCGCAGTTCCGTCCGAACTATTGTCGTCCACAAGGAAAATGTGAATCGCGCCGGCGCAACTCTGCTGCAACAGAGAACGAACCGCATCGCCAATAACATCGGCCTCGTTGCGCGCGGGAATGACTACCGCGATAGGACCGGGAATCGCAGACAAAGGCGCCTCACGCGCGCCCAGGCGTTGCACCATCCAAAAGCGGCCGTGCGCCAAAATGAGATAGATCCATACAAATACGCAAACGCATCCGGCGATTAGAGCAGTCAAATGCATGAAGAGTCAGACTAGCGCTCAATGTTCCGACTATAGATCGATGCGCAGGTAATGTCCCATGTGGGATTGGCGATTCATCTCTGGAGTTGTCATTACGAGCGCAGCGAGGAATCTGCTGTTGTTGACGCTGGAACGACCGCTGAGGAAACAGCAGGTCCCTCACGGCCTGAAGGCCGTTCGTGATGACAACTCAAATCACCGGACACTGCTTATGTAACAGTCAATAAACTAAGTTGGTCATGGTTATCGGCTTGCCAGCCCGCCCGCCGTCTCGGCGCCGTCGATCACGTACACGTGTCCGTTGAGGTAAGCGGCGTCGTCGGAGGCCAGAAACGCGAAGAGCGCGGCGACCTCTTCCGGCTGGGCGTGCCGGCGAAGCGGGATCTTCTGGTTCACGGCCTCCAGCATTTCGTCGGAGTACTCGGCGCGTTGCATTAGGGTCAGAACATATCCGGGCGCGACAGCGTTCACCCGCACCTTGGGCGCCAACTCCAGCGCCATGGAGCGCGTTAACTCAATCACGCCGGCCTTGGTGGCGTTGTAGTCGGCGTAGTAGGGATAGCCCACGATGCCGTTGGTGGACGCGGTGTTCAGGATGACTCCGCCGTCGTGCTCCATCATGTAGCGGGCGGCAGTTTGCGCGACGTAAAAGACACCCGTCAGGTTCACGGCGAGCACCCGGCTCCATTCGTCGGGAGTGATATCGAGAAACTTATGACGGATACTGATGCCGGCGTTGTTGATGACGACGTCCAACCCGCCGAGATCGCGCACTATGGCTGCGAAGGCGCGCTGCACTTGCCCGTGATCGGCGACGTCGGCAAGAAAAGTTCCCGCGAGGCCAGCCTGTTCCGCGCGGATCTTTGCGCACGCGGCAGGATCGCGGTCGAGAACAGCGACTACCGAACCCTCCTCCAGGAACCGCGCAGCCGTGGCCGCACCGATGCCGCTGGCGCCTCCGGTGATGACGACACGCTTACCTTTGAGTCCCCGCATAGGCCCCTCGATTGGCGCGGCTGATCTCCGCCACACAGGATAACAAACGCCCCTCTGCCCGTTACCGGCCCCAGTCTGCTGCCCTCGGCCTCGCCGAATACCGGTATCCTGTGAGAAAATCGAGTGACGCTAATGTGCGCGCGGTTGAGGCCCTCTGATTAAAAGCTTGCATTTGAACACGGGTGAATTACCCTGTTTGGTAATAGGGACTTCTTCCGTCGTTCTAGCGCAGGTGGTTGTGCCGGACGGTGCTGTCAGGCTGCGCTGCAGGTAATTCGACCGGCCTCCCGGGAGTGGCATCCCAAGAACCAGCTTTCAGATACATAAGGAGTTGCATGAAAGGGTCTAAGCTTTTTCCGTTTCTCGCCTTGTCGCTTTGCTTGTATGTGCTGCTGATGACCGCATGTGGCAGCAGTCACCCGCCCAACGGCCCTGGGGCGTTGAACATTGCTAATTCGACTTTGCCCCAGGGCGTAGTGCTGTCCGCTTACAGCGTCACTCTGGTCCCCACGGGAGGCGTCGGGCCTTATACCTGGACGCTCAACTCCGGAGCCCTGCCTCCGGGTTTGACCCTGAGCAGCGGTGGTGTGATTAGCGGCACGCCGCCTCTCACCGATCTAGATCCAACCGGGGCCGCCATGACGTATAACTTCGTGGTAAAGGTGACGGACTCGCAGACCCCGACCGCCGCATATCAGACGAAGAGCTTTTCCATCATTATCAATCCGCTTCCGTTGGTCACCTCAACCACTCTACCTAACGGAATCATAGGCGTGCCTTACACCGGCGGCGCTTTGACGAACTCCGGTGGACTTGCTCCCTTTACGTGGACCATTGTCCCCAATCCAGACCCATTGCCTGCGGGATTGATCCTGAGCGGATCCTCGATTGCTGGGACCCCTACCGGGCCCGCAAAGACTTCCAACTTCACCATCCAGGTAACCGACGCAGACGGCAATACGGCCAGCGCCAATGTCAGCATTACAATCACCGGGAAACTACAGGGAACCTTTGCCTTCTCGTTCAATGGCTTTAACAACGGACAACCGTTCTACACCGTAGGCAGCTTCGTCGGCGATGGAGTTGGCAACCTTAGCGGCGTTCTCGACCAGAACGGTGCCGGCGCGCCCCCCATCACTAAAGCGCCATTGACCGGAACGTATAGCATTAATTCAAACGGTCTGGGTACCATGACCTTGACTTTCTCGGGCGTCACCTACAACTGCGACTTGGGCCCGTCACTGAAGGGGGACTTGAAGTTCATCCTGGCCGATCCAAACTCCCCACAAATTTACGGTTCCGGCGTCATCAAGACACAGAACATTTCCAACTTGACGGGATTGACGTCGATCGCCGGTGGTTGGGCCTTGGGGTTCTTTGGGGTCGATAATGGAGGCAATCGTTCTGCGGGCGCGGGTTCCTTCAAGGTGGCTACCTCCGGAATCCTGACGAGCGGAATAGCAGACTCGAACGATAACGGAACAGTTAATAACGGAACCGGTCAAAGTCTAAACCTCACTGGCTCCTGGGCACTGGATGCGGACTTCGCCAGCACGGGCCGCGGGACGGCAGCCCTGAACGTGGGGGGAAACCCACAGGACTACGCTTTCTATGTTGTGAATCCGAAGAGCGAATTGATCGCGGTGCAAACGGATCCGGCCTCGAGTGGTCTGAGTTTGGTCTCCCTGCTTCAGCCAGTACTTAATGTCACCGGCGGCGGATTCAGCAACGGTACGTTGAATGCTTCCAGCGTGATGGAACTCAACGGGTACACTGGCGGTTCCAGTCCGTTACCGGACGTACAGCTGGGCGTCAGTACCTTCGATGGCAAGGGCAACATCACTCTCTTCCAAACGGACGAGAACAAAGGTGGCACGGCTACTCAAAACGTCTTCACCAACACGGGTACCTACAACGTAGACCCGACGACCGGACGCACTACAGTCACTGGCCTTGGCAGCGGTCCCCAGCCGGTGTGGTACCTGGTGAATGCGAACAACGGGTTTGTGATCGGAACCGACAGCTCCGTTACTCAGGGACAGTTCGAGCCGCAATCCGGCGCCCCATTCAACCTTGGGGCTTTCTTGTTGAGCTACGCGGGAGGTACGATCCAGCCTGTGTTGGCGAGCGTGACCAACGAGGTTGATTCGACGGTCATACCTGCACCCGGCGGGACCCTGGTCGTGACGTACGACACCAGTGGATCGGCCACGGGTGAGCCAATGATGAATCTAATGTTGTCGTCCACGTATTTGCTGGGGGATGATCCCGGTAAAACCGGCATGAATACGACAGGCAAAATCCTCCTGACAGCAGTCGGAAGTGCTCCCACTAACTCCTGCATGTGCACGGCGATTGTCTACATAATCACGGCGCCAGCTTCGGGGAGCACGGACCGATCGCTCAACAAGTGGGCGTCGATCAATATCGCCACTCCAACCGCCTCACCCGCACCCGACCCGAATCCGAGATTGACGGTTGTGCAGAGTACCAGTCAGTGAACGATAACCAAGTCGCTAGCCGGCGCTCCTTGGGCGCCGGCTTTTTTCATGCGCTTCGGGAAAATCAATTTTTCCCCAGGCCTGCCGGACATACGCTGCGCCGAAAAGTGCTACGGTGTCTGGTTCCTTTGAGTAAGCGATTCACAGCTAACGCCTCTCGAAACATAGGCTCAGAAACCACAAAATCGAGGTATACTCTCGGAACAGGCTTCGAGTGGGAGGCCCCCATACACACTCACTTACTAGCGCGGCCCTGAGGAAGGGATAAATGGCTGGGGACAGAGAAGGCGTAGCGCGTCAAGCGCAAGACGGGATAGCCGTGTCCAGCGGTGAAAGTTCCGCCCCGACGCCCAAGCCCGCCCTTGACTCCGACGGGATGACCCTGCCTGGGGTTG
>Ga0209385_1000929_pt1 | contig 12247 bp, 13 predicted proteins | sample NGEPerB_FD_184506 | JGI IMG/M metagenome (GOLD analysis project Ga0209385, IMG submission 184506) | Arctic peat soil microbial communities from the Barrow Environmental Observatory site, Barrow, Alaska, USA - NGEE PermafrostAB12-B... | ecosystem: Environmental > Terrestrial > Soil > Wetlands >... | reverse complement strand
GGGTACGCCATCTCCGCAACTTTCTGAGGCAGCGCCTGCCGGGCGTCTGTCAGGGTAAGAGAAGTGTCATGCTCTGCCTTGTCGCGCAATACGATTGCAATGCTTGTTTTTTGGGATACATCACGCGGCAGCACGCTCTTGATGCCCTCCCTGTGAAGTTCATGCTCGATCTCCTGTCCTAGAACATCGCCGCCGACTACACCGACGACCCAACAGTTCTTAAACCCGGCTTTGCGGGCACCTCTGGCGAACGTGACAGCGGTGCCGCCAGGAGCGCGATAGATTTGGCCTCGCACCTTTGTTCCCGGTGGCCCCAAGGACGAGAACAAACCAACGGAGAGATCGGAGTATGCGAAATCGTAGTTAATGTCGCCAACCGACACAACAGAAAGCTCAGGCTTGCAATTCTCAATACGTGCTTGCTGCGATGTTGGTGTCCTGCCTGATGGAATTCTCACTCGACCGGCAAATAACTTGTCCCCGAGCAGACTGACGAACTCGGTGATTGGAAGCCCGACAATGTTGGAGTAGCTACCGGTTACTTTCTGAAAAAGGACAACACCCCGTTCTTGGATACCGAAAGCGCCAGCCTTGTCGAACGGTTCTAAGGTGTCAACGTACTGCTCAATGTCATGATCTGTGACATCCTTCAATAATGCTTCTGTGACAACACACGCAGAGCGTTCATTCTGAAGGTCGTTCGTCTGGGCTATCACTATTCCGGTTATGATCGAGATGGTTTTCCCGCGTTGGGCTTTGAGCATATCAATTGCGTAACCTCTTGCCTTCTCCATCTCGGAAGCCCCGGCGTACTCAAGCGATTGAAGCAGCGGGCGGTCCAGCACTTTGCCATGACAGAAGACCACCGTATCAGCACCTACCACAACGGTTCGGTCAGGAGCAAGCGAGTGCGTAAGGGGAGCTCGCATCGCATATACGGCGTGGTAGATCTTCTCACGAGCCGTTCTTACAGCCCTATCCTTTGCTTCATGGACTGTCAGGGTTTCATCTCTGTCGTATGGCAAGCGCACGGATGCCTGGACCATCAGGAAGTCCCGGTTTTCACGAAACCCGATGCTCTCTAGGAGCGCTTTACGTCGCGGCGAGGTGGAAGTGAACAGAATGCTCGGCCTCTCTTGCTGAAGCTCCTGGGGTCGAAGAATGTCAAGCAATCTGCGAAGATCCCGGGAAAGGATCTCGTAGAAACCGTCGTCTTTGCCTCGAGGGACCGAGTACGTTTTTACAAGACCTTTGCTCTTCAGCTCCTCTCGAAACTCTAGCGCAGCCCTCCACTGTTCAGCTTCCTTCAGGTCATCCTTAGGGCCTCTGCGAATATTCTTGAGATAGAATGTTATCCAAGGAGAACCAACGCGTTGATACCTCTCGAGGGCTTGGCGGAACTCGTCCTCGGTGCCGGATCCATATCTCTTAGTGGGTGACCCAAACCGGGCCGCCATTATCCCAATGTATATATCGTAACTCGGGGTTTGACGATCGATGACTGTCTGAGGAAGCTCGCCGATCTGTGGCACAGCATCCTTCCGCCAATCCCAGACCTTTAAGCGTAAGCCTTGTCGGAGATCCTCGGCACTGTTAATGTCTCTGATAACTTCATCGACAAGGTCGCGTTCCTCCTGCACATCACCCGGCGATGAGACAAAAACTCTCAACACGTGCTCATTTCCAGCAGGGGGATACATGGATCGCTTACCTCTGGTTTTAGACAGCGTCGGAACTCTTGAGGAGTCCACACGGAGTATATACGACGTAATGACTTGAATCAAAATATCATACTCGTCAGCAAGGGCACCTCTGAAGAAGTCCTGCTTTTGGGCAGCGCTTCACGAAATTCTCGACTCCGCTTGGCAGATCCAGTTCTTAGTTAGGGTCTGCCCTGCTGTTCGGACCGGAGGAAACGAACGGCTTCCTTGGGTCTATGCCCTCACCAGGCGCAAAAGTCTCTTGCGGGCGGTAAACAGGTTGACCAGCGCGCAAGTGGCAAACAGACGATTGGCATTTTTCGCCGAGCCCCGGTATCCGAGCCAGTCTACCAAGAGTCAGCGCTTGGCAAATCTCGACCTCTGGCGTGGTGGATGTAGGAACTTCGCCAATTCCGAAACATCGTCCCAGACGTGTACGCGCCTGTGTTGCCAAAACACTCGAAGAGCTTCTCGCTTGAGCGCGGCCTGTGGGAACGATAAGTCAGCCGTACAATTCCGTCAGCAACTCGTAAGCCCGGCGCAGGTGAGGGATTACGATGCTGCCGCCAACCACAAGGGCCACGTTGATGGCTTCCTCCTGCTCGGCGCGAGTTACGCCCAGCCGGTAAGACTGGATGACATGGTAGTTGATGCAGTCGTCGCAGCGCAGGCAAGCCGAGGCAACCAATCCCATCAGTTCCTTGTATTTCGCCGGTAATGCACCTTCGAGGTAAGTATTGTGATCGAGGTTGTAGAATCGCTTGACCAGGAAGTTATCAGCTCGGTCCACGTTCTGATTCAGCCGCGTCCGGGAGTCCATGAAACGTCGTGCGATAGCACTCTTTTCGGCGACTTGCTCCTCGGAGAAGACATACGTTGGTTCTCTGTGTTCAGGCATGGACATAAGCGTAACAAAGCTGACGCTTCCGGATGACCCACTGCACGCCGGGTTCGCCGCTCACGCCTCGTCTCCAGCCACCAGGGCGCTGACTTTCTTCACGTTCCACGTTGTTCGTGAGCGGGAGTCTTGCTGAACGTAACCTTCCCTGAGGCCGCGCAAGGTGGGCATCGGCGGTAGCTAGATAGATTCGTGTGGCTCAATTGTTCGAGAGCTATAACCACTCGCTGAACTCAATTCGTTCAGTCCTAAGTCGTCAGTCATCATTCATTTGGATCTGCTTGCGGAACGCAAAGTCGAATAAGGGTGAGGGCAGGATATCACGAAATAGCGCGACCACCCGGGCGGCTCCATCAGGCAGATAGCGCAGGCGCGGATACTTCTCTGTCGCCGCCTCTACCACGGTGCGTGCCACGAGGTTGGGGTCAACGCCCCGTGCAATTGCCTGTCTGAAAGCCCGTGCCGGATTAGATCGCGCAGAGATGTAGGGTTCGAAAGGCGCCGCTGCCACAGGCGAGTGTTCGACGATGTCGGTTCTGACAAAACCTGGTTCGATCACGCTGACGCGAATGCCCAATCCGCGGACCTCATGGTCCAGCGATTCGGAGAAGCCACGAAGAGCATGTTTGCTGGCGCAGTACGCCGCCGCATAAGGCATGGGTAAGAATCCCACCGCGGAGCCAATGTTGATGATCCGACCGCTCCGGCGCTTCCGCATGATCGGCAAGACGGCGCGCATCATGCTTACGGCACCGAAAAAGTTCGTTTCCAACACCGCCCTGATCTCGTTCAGGCTGGTTTCCTCGACTGCGCCCTCCATCCCAACGCCGGCATTGTTCACCAGCACGTCGATGCGTCCGGTCTCGGCCATGACACGATCAACACAAGCTCTCACCGAGTTGTCGTGGCGGACATCCAGTGCCAGCATGGGCAGGGCACCACGACGGTGGTACCGCGCGGGATGGCGTGACGTGCCATAAACCGTCAGGCCCGCGCTGGCCAGCTGTTGGGCACACGCTCGGCCTATTCCGGAGCTTGCACCCGTGACCAGAGCGACACGGCGCTTAGTTTTCACGACGTCTTTTGGAGCAGCGCCGCAACGGAGTCGTGGTCGGGCACAATGAGAGTGAGGAGTACGGACTCAATGGGGCTATCTGTGGACGCTGGAGGTTTGCAGGGCACGGCAATTTGAGCGACGGCGGAATCCGCCATGGAGGTTATCTCCTTGCGAACTTAGATCAGGATGGCTTGGGATGGGATCTGTGAACAAGTGCGACGGTCACAACTAGCTGTTTGTCGAGCCCTAGCTTGCATGGCCTCAGCGGCTTGTAGATAGGTAGCAACACCGGTGGCGTTGCGAAAGCGATCGCGTCCAAGCACCGGCGCGGAACGCACCCAATGCAAGCTCAGTGAGTTTGTAGGCGTTTTAGTGAGCTCCAGTGAGTTATTCTGGAGAAATACACTGAGTTAAACTATTGATAAATAAAACTTTAGATGCAACTCAGTGAGTTAGTGAGTTATTTTTGACCCTAACCACTAACCACCTTATAGGACTTCAAGCTAAGCTCTTCTCTTATATATAGCGCCGATGCGCAACCTGTTCACTATCTCACTGGATCGCGTTGAAATCTGTGTAAGTTGATGTCCAGCAATGCTTTAGCCTATTTTTGTCCCAAAACCAAAATCACTGGATCCGAAAGTTTCTCACTGACCTGGCCACCATCCCAACGGAGCCCCAACGGAGCCCACGTGCCAGTCTGCTCGTGCACCCGCCTGTGGCGGTGGTGGAGGTGCTTAGGCCGGCGGACCGGAACGCAGAGGTCGTAGCCAGGATTGGGAACTAAGGCGCGCTGCGTGTCCGGGATATCTGGGGGCATGGGCACTTGCCCGAAAATTAATCGTTCCGAGCCGAAACGGTGGTGGATTCCACCTCTGCTGGTTTCTTAAGCGTTGCAGGAGTTAGATGGGTTTTGTTCTTGCAGTTAGACTACAGAGATGCCGAAGAGAAGAATCGGCGAACTGCATCCTCGCTATTCGTTCATGCTCAATCCTCATGTAGAACTCCGCCTCAGCAAGTGTCCCAAGTGTCAGCAGCCTACGCATTTGCGGAAGTTCGCGCTCTTCATCCACGTTGATCGGTGGGGTTCGATCGCGCTCGGCAAGACGTGCCGCTATTGTTCCCGTTGTGAATTGATTATGGTGCACCGGGACGAGCTAGAAGAGCAGTTGGCGCATAGCCTAACCCAAATTGCACCTGAAGCCATCGGGAATGAATACGTGGTGCTTGGCACGATCGATAAGAAGGTGTGGCAGGAGGGGCTTCGGGGCAGAAAGAAGCAGCATGCGTTGATGTTGCAACACGTCGCCGATTTCAAGAATGTCTATGAACTTAAGTATGAGCCTGGCGGGTGGTATCCGAGCTGACGGAACGTGCGCCGTCTGTCAGGCGAAGTAGCGCCTGCCCGACGTCGGCCTGCACTTTGTCCCCGGAAGCCGCGGCTGCGGATGGAGGAGTCGAAGGATTGGCGGCATTGCCATCTGAGAAATAGAAGAGCCCGTCTCGCATCACCGCGCTCGCACATTCGCGATTACGTCGTTGATGGCACGAATCACCACATCTGGTCTATCCAATTGCATCCAATGACGGCCGCCTGGCACGATCTCAATCCGTCCTTGGAAGCAACGCGCCAGACTCTCGTGCTCGGCGCGCTGTTCTGGGCTTGCGTTTTCCGCCGAAAGCACGATCAATGGCACGTCGCGCAAAGTACCACGTACTCCGACGTCACTCGCGACGGCCGCCGCGCTTTCTGGCAAGGCCTCCAGGTACTGGGCCATACCCTCGAAGGACTTCGGATTCGACCAATGAAACCGGATCATCGGCCATACTTCGGGCGGGAGTTTGCGTATCTCACCCAAGATATTCTCGACAAAGGCGGCTCCACTACCGCTGCTCGCGCGGGCGATCAGCTTTGGCAGCCGCCTCCCTCCGGCGGCTAAGAGACTCAGGGCGAAGCGCACCACCGCGAGGCGGGCGAGCCACCTGCCGCGCCGAGATAACAGGACGCCGCGCTGCAGCATCCTGCTTTGCAACTGCGACGGTTCGGTCCAATCGCTGGTGGCCATTGGGTCCACCAGAACCATGCCGGCGATCTCTGCGGCATACCGGGACTGGTAGGCGCGGGCAACCAATCCTCCATACGAATGCGCCACCAGGATCCACGGCCTGGCCACACCGGCGCGGTCAAGCAGCGTATGCAGTTCTTCTACGACCTGCCAGATATTTCTAGGTTGCCGACTTGCGTCGCTCCAGCCCAGCCCAGCGCGATCGTAGCTCGCTGTGCTTGTGACCTTCGCGATCTCGGGTTGCACGAGCCGCCAGCTCAAGGAAGTCGCAGCGATGCCAGCCTCAAACACGACGGCAGGCGATCCTTCGCCCCTCAGGTCAACATGCAGGTGACAATCGCCGATATCGACCAAACGCCCTGGTGCGGGAAAGCGGCGCGCATCTCTCGCGATCGCGACTCGCTGGTACAGGGCACCACCAAGTGGGACAAGCACGAGGAGCACGAGCAGACTAAGCGCGAATTCCAATGTCAGTCCGAGGTCGCCCATTCGCAGAGCACTATCGGGAGCGTCCGTGGCAACTTAGCTCGCGGCGCTAGATCCCTTGTCCGCCAATAAATCATCCTTTTGCGGTGTATTCCGCCAAAAACAATCACGCAATCAATCGCCACTCATCAGCGACTTGCGGCTCGTTATGACGAGCAGACGTAACAGTGCTACGCCGTAGCATTACCGGGTATGTGTCTCTGGCTTCCGTGTCGGTCGCTTCTTGGATTCACCAACCACCACCAGGTCGTCCGGTATTCGCCAGAGGTTTGAGTGCACCACCCGCGGCACTCGAAATCCGATCTTCCGCATCGCTTCGGCTACTTCTCTTGTTTCATACCGCCTAAAGTTGTCCCAAGCCAGAGTGACGAGTCGTAAACTCTCCGGAGAACGGAATGCGACCGCCAGACGCCCGCCGGGCTTCAACACCCTGCCGATTTCACGAAGTGCAGCCCGAAGGTCCGGCCAGTAGTAGATCGTGTTCACGGTTAAAATCCTGTCAAATGTGTTGGCGGCAAAGGGCAGTTTGACGACATTGCCCCGGCGCACGCGTATCCTCGCTTGCAGCTTGCGCGCCCGGATGAGACTGGCTGCAGCGTCCACCATGTCGCGAGAATGATCAACGCCGACCACGCGTCCAATGGGTAACTTCTCTGCCAGGGCAAGAAGCGAGTACCCACCGCCGAATCCGATATCCAAAACTCGATCGTCCGGTTTCACATCCAGCAGGCCTATGCTGCTGCGGATGAGACTCATGTTGGTGAAGTTCAAGAACGGTGCGACGAACAGCGAGCCGAACAGGCCAGATGGGGAGCCGAACTGGGAGCGAAGAAAATCACTGAGGCACATACAGGCCCCTGGGGTGGCATATCCACGCACCAAACAGCTGTCGGGCGAAATATACCACAGCGCATGGCGTGTGCATCCACTTGGCTGGGGTTTCTGTGGCTGGGGTTTCTGTTGACAGACAGGCGATCAGGCCGTAGGCTGCGTCGCAGCAGTAGTTGATTTAGCGCGGAGTTCCTGATTGGCAAAGTGATGACGAACGCGCCCATTGTTCACAATTCTGCCGACCTGGTAGGGTTCGGTCGCTTAGCGACTGATGCGATCGCAGGATTGACTGACGTGCTTGAGGCTGTGCACGGCCATATTGCGTTTACATCTCGTGGTCTGGGGCCGCGATCTGCGGAACAGTCTACCTCGGGCATTACCGGGCTCGTCTACAACAGTATCCGTGGGGTTACCAGATTGGTCGAAGGCGGCCTCACCCTGTTGGCGTCGCCAGCGTCTTCGGCAAACGACAGACTCTTGTCACCGCGACACGAGGCCGTGGTAGCCGCTCTGAACGGAGTCGTTGGAGACCACTTAGCCAGAACGAAGAATCCGCTCGCGATATCCATGTCGCTGCGCCATCAAGGCCACCCACTTGAAATTGAGAGGGATGCCCTCCGGGCCGCCATACCGCAGCCCACCGGCAAGTTGCTCCTGCTGGCACACGGTCTCTGTCTCAACGACCTGCAATGGACGCGGAATGGACACGATCATGGAGCGGCGCTGGCGCGCGAGTTTGGCTACTCGCCGTTGTATTTGCGCTACAACACCGGTTTGCACGTCTCTGAAAACGGACGCGTGCTTGCGGACTTGCTTGAGACGATTCTCGAGCAATGGCCAGTACGGGTGAAGGAACTGGCAATCATCGGCCACAGCATGGGAGGACTCGTGTCCCGGAGTGCTTACTACTATGGTATGGCGGCGCGTCACCACTGGCCTCGGCATCTGCGCCGACTCATTTTCCTGGGGACGCCACACCACGGTGCGCCGCTTGAGCGGTTGGGACACTGGGTGAACACGACCTTGGAAATTAGCCCCTATACCGCCCCATTCGCTCGTCTCGGACGGATCCGCAGCGCCGGCATCACCGATTTGCGCCATGGCAACGTGCTGGAGGATGACTGGAAAGGACGCGATCGTTTTGCGTCGCCCCAAGACCTCCGCGTTCATCTGCCATTGCCTGCAGGCGTGCGGTGCTATGCCATCGCAGCCACGAGGCGACAAGCTACAGGAAATCCCAGTTTCGACTTGCTCGGAGATGGCCTCGTGCCGGTGGACAGCGCCTTAGGACGTCATCGGAATCCAGAAATGTGCTTGGGGTTTAGGGAGTCCCGCCAGTGGATCAGTCATGGTATGAGCCATTGGGATCTACTCAGCCATCCCGAGGTCTACGGCCAAATCAGGCGCTGGCTCGGCTTCCGATCCTGAACGCGACGCAACGCTATGAAACCGCTGATCGATTTCGGCGACCATGACAGCTTGCAACGTCTCGACTCGCGGAAATTCGTCACCTATTGCACCAAAGGTGGGAAGCAATTAATGGAGCGTTATTGCGGGCGGTGCAGGGTCACGGCGGAAAGGAAAAACGCTGACAGCTACAATTTCTCGCTGCCAGACGAATTTGCATAACTTCCAGACCCTGCAGACCCTGCAAATTCAGAGGTCAGTTTTTGCAGTCGTTGTGGCAAAAATCGACTTTTTGTTAGGGTCAGGGTCTCCTCGATAAAGTTCTAAAAAACAAAAAGAAGAAGATGTAGACAGAGAATATAGAGAAAGTATGGGAAGCCCCACACCCTGCCTGACATCCCCACGCAGGAGGCGCTTCTGCATCACAGCGGCGCAGAAAACCAAGATTCCAGACGGGGAGCGATTTCCCTTGCATGGGCAATGCCGGGACTTCAATCCCGTTTTGAGTTCGGCCTCTACCCCACCGCCATCGCAGACGAGTCGCCGATTGTGGGACACCGAGCATCATTGCGGGTTGGGGTTCTCAACTGCAGGGTCGGCGACCAAACGTCCAGAACGTCGTGAACTGCCAGTCCGGCCAGCGAGGCTTCACCGGGCCGTTACTGCCGAATATTGCTCGGAACTGAATGCTGGCATAAGCCGTCGAAGGTTTCTACGGCGGACCGGCCTCTGGAGTGACTATAATCCTGATGGTGAAACCCTAACTCTTAGGGTGACGATATCTCAGGGTTTGAATGCGTATTATTCGCCCTGCTTGCTTCGGATTGTGCGCAGGGCGTTGGGACAGCCCCCAAGGGGCCGATCCGCACTCGAATAGGAACGGTGGGGCCAAGTTCATGCGGGAAATCTCCGTTCAGAGGAGTTCGAGATGACCGAAACCATGGAGAGTGTCGCGGAGGCCACGGCCAGCTACAACCCCGCGACGGGCGAGCGGATAGGCAGTACCCCCCTGAACACGCCTCAGGATGTAAAGGAGGCCGTAGCGCGAGCGCGGGAAGCCCAGAGTGAATGGGTCGCCAGACCCATCTCAAAGCGTGCGGAGCTCCTCTTGAAAGTCCGGGCTCACATTGTTGAGAGAGCCGAGGAGCTCGCGGCAACAATCTCGGCGGACAATGGCAAGACGCGCGTGGACGCGCTGTCCACGGAGGTCATCCCCGCGGCCCTGGCCGTCACCTACTACACCCGCAAGGCCAAGGAGTTCCTGGAAGACAAGCGACTGGGGACTGGGAGCCTGCTCTTCGCCAACAAGCGCAGCCGCATCGTGCGGGTCCCGTGGGGCGTCGTGGGAATCATCTCGCCATGGAACTACCCCTTCAGCATTCCGTTCTCAGAGGTGATCATGGCGCTCCTGGCTGGGAACGCCGTCGTCCTCAAGGTGGCCAGCGAGACACAACTCGTCGGGAAGGCCCTGGAAGCATGCATTGGGGCTGCGGGTCTTCCCAGCGGTCTTTTCGCCTACGTTAACTTGCCCGGGAAACAGGCTGGCAGTGCCCTCCTGGAGGCGGGAGTGAACAAGCTCTTTTTTACCGGCTCCGTTGCTGTGGGCCAAGAGCTCATGGCCGAGGCGTCGCGGACGCTGACGCCCCTCTCCCTGGAGCTGGGTGGGAACGACGCCATGCTCGTATGCGAGGACGCTGACTTAGACAGGGCCGCCGCCGGGGCCGTTTGGGCGGGCATGCAGAATGCCGGGCAGTCCTGCGGCGGAGTGGAACGTATCTACGTCCACGAAGCCGTGTACGAGGAATTTCTCCGCCTCCTCAAGGAGAGGGTCGAGGCGCTCAGGGTCGGCCAGGATTTGGACTTCGAGGTCGACATAGGCGCCATGACGACCCGACGCCAACTCGAGACGGTCGGCCGGCACGTCGAGGACGCTCTCGCCAAGGGCGCCGTGCTCTACGCATCTTCCAAGTCACCCCAGGATTCCAAGGGGCTCTTCCTTCCCGCCATGGTGGTCACGAACGTGGATCACGGCATGCTCCTCATGCGTGAGGAGACCTTCGGGCCGGTGGTGGGTGTCATGAAGGTCAAGGACATGGACGAGGCCGTCGCGCTGGCCAACGACTCGAACCTCGGCCTCACGGGCTCCGTTTGGTCCCACGATTCATCCAGGGCCGATGCCTTGGCTCGCCGAATCCAGGCGGGGGCGGTCACGATCAACGACCACCTGATGAGCCACGGGCTTGCAGAAACTCCCTGGGGAGGCTTCAAGCAGTCGAGTCTGGGCCGGACCCACGGGGCCATCGGATTCGACGAGATGACCCAACCCCAAGTGATCGTTCACGACGTCCTGCCCAGGGTGAAGAGGGACATTTGGTGGCACCCCCACGGCCGCCGGGTCTACGAGGGGCTTTTGGGAATCCTGGATGTGCTGTACGCCACGAGTGTCGGCCGCCGCTTGAGGGGCCTCGGGAGGCTCCTCGGGCTCTTGCCGCGGATCTTCAAGGTCTCGTAGGGGAGGGCGCCAAATGCCACTGCTGGATTCGCAGCTCGCATATTGAATGAAGTCGCAACATGACTACGGGGCCAGTGGTTCAGGGTCGGGAAGGATCTGTCCCCGCTACTACTCCGGCTGTATCACCAGATCGTCCGCCAGCTTGAAGTTCACAATCGACTCCGCCGGTATCTCTGTATCTCGGTTGCCGGTCAATCCCGCGGCGGCAGTTCCCGCGCCACCACCGACTAGGCCGTCCACCACCAGCCCTACGCCGCCGGTGGCCAAGCCACCCGCCAGCATTGGCTCGGACCTCCGGTCCCATTTCAACGACAGCGTTTTAGACTCTGAGGCCGGTTGCCCCCTGACGAGGACATCAGGCGTTGGTTGAAGGAGGAATCGCTTGAACTACTATGGAGCCAAGGAATTAGCCGAGAGTTTTCGCACCGTTCGGAAAAATACGATTACGATTGCCCAAGAACTTCCTGAAGGACACTACAGTTTTCGTCCAGCCCCAAACACGCGCAGTGTCGGTGAATTATTGGCGCATATTTCGCTGGCGTACATCTTTCAATACCAAATTCACGCCGAGGAGCACCGGACGTCGCTTGAGGGATTCGACTTTCCATCGTTGATGCAGCGCTTGGTGGCGGAAGAAAAGATACCGCGGAGCGAGGATCAGACGCTGGAGATGCTTCGCAGCTCTGGCGAGAAATGGGCTGGTTGGCTTGAGGGACTCTCGGAGAATTTCCTGGGCGAGCGAGTCCAGATGCGTGCGGGCATGACCCCAGCATCCAAGAGCCGTTTCGAAATGATCCTTTCAGTTAAGGAACATGAAATGCATCACCGAGGCCAGTTGATGTTGATAGAGCGGATGGTGGGTGTGGTGCCGCATCTAACCCGCGAGATGCACGCCCGCATGGCTGCAGCTCCCCTGAAGAGCTGACATGGAAGGGGACCCTGTACCCGGCCAGACACTACGGCACGTTTAGAATGCCAATCCGAATTCCCAGCTGGGAATCGATGGTACCAACTTCCTTGATCTGGTCGGTAATGTCCCTTCCCTCGCGATACGCAGCCCAGGGCAGCCTCGATTCCGTGCCACCTTTGCAGCCCCGACTCCAAACGCACACCACTGTGTGCGCCGCTCTTGCCAATGCCTGACGCTTGAGCGGCATTTCGTAGCGGCGCATATAGTTGTGAATCGGGTTCAGGATGCGCCGGACTTGGGTGTAACCCTTTCTTTGGCAGATCTGCCAAAACCGCTATGACAAACGGCCTAAGATCGAGTCACCGACGATTGCGGCGCGC
>Ga0209385_1000927_pt1 | contig 12263 bp, 10 predicted proteins | sample NGEPerB_FD_184506 | JGI IMG/M metagenome (GOLD analysis project Ga0209385, IMG submission 184506) | Arctic peat soil microbial communities from the Barrow Environmental Observatory site, Barrow, Alaska, USA - NGEE PermafrostAB12-B... | ecosystem: Environmental > Terrestrial > Soil > Wetlands >... | reverse complement strand
AGTTTATAATATAAACCTAATATTTCATCAATTATTTTAAATAAAAGTTTTTTGTAAAAGCAACCCATTGATTTTCTTCGTTTACGCCGACCCCCAGGGGAGCGAAGAAAATCAATTTACTCCCTCTGGGGCTGGGGTAAATAAATTGATTCTCGAGCTATTTACTTAAAAAAACAAGCATTATGGGACTGATACAGATCGAAAATATGGAGTTTTACTCCTTTCACGGCCATTTTAAAGAGGAGCGTATAGTCGGGAATAAGTTCCTTGTTGACCTCACAATCGAAACAGATATGGACCTGGCTGCAGCGAGCGATAATCTTAAGGATGCTGTAAATTATCAAAGAGTATACGATATAGTTAAATCGCAGATGGAAATGAAATCTCACCTTCTGGAACATATAGCCGGTCGGATTCTTGATGCGATTTACGCTGAAATGGAGGGAGTGGGAAATATTACTGTCAAGGTTTCAAAGTTAAATCCACCCATGGGAGGGAAGATAGGTTCGGTAAGCGTAGTTATGACCCGCTAGGTTTACTTACCGGCAAATAATATGATATTACCGATTTTTTCATTGAATTTCAGGCTTTATTGAATTCCTTTGCAAATTATTGGATTTAGAAATGGATAAAGCTGTCTCAAAACCTTCAAAAAATAAAACTCCCAAGCCCGGTATTTTTGGATTACTGAAACCCTACACCGGGACTGTTGTCATTTTAATTATTATGGCGTTGCTTGGTAGTGGAATTAACATGCTTATACCAAAGATCATCGCACATGGCATTGATTCTTTTTCGGCAAATAAGTTTGATCTGGGATCTGTTATTTTTCAGTTTTTGCTTGCTGCCTCTTCAATCTTTCTGTTTACATTCCTGCAAAATATACTCCAGACATATACCTCGGAGCGTGTAGGCAGGGATTTGCGTACACGTCTTTCCGATAAAATATCGCGGCAAAGTTATGCTTTTGTGCTGAAGTCAAACCCTTCTAAACTATTGACAAACCTTACTTCTGATATTGACTCTGTTAAGATGTTTGTTTCAATGGCTTTTGTAACCATTATCTCATCGGTGTTTGTTATTGCCGGCACGTCAGTTCTTCTTATTCTGATAAACTGGAAACTTGCCCTGGCGGTTATATCAATAGTTCCGGTCATCGGAGGAGCTTTCTTTTTTGTATTAAAAAAAGTGAGGGTACTTTTCAGGAAAGGAAGGGAAGTAATTGACTCGCTCAACAGAATTATTAACGAAAGCATTATGGGTTCAGCGCTAATAAGGGTATTGAACTCTCAGCAGCCTGAAAGTATAAAATTTCTGGAAACAAATCTGGTATCACGAAATCTTGGGTTATCAATTCTGAGATTATTTGCCACCCTTATTCCGGTCATAATGTTTGTTTCTAATTTGGCAGTAGTAACGATACTGGCCCTGGGAGGACATTTTGTTGTTGCAGGTACCATGTCGCTTGGAAACTTCGCAGCTTTTAACAGCTATCTCTTTCTGCTGATCTTTCCGATCCTAATGATTGGTTTTATGAGCAACATCATTGCACAGGCTTCCGCTTCGTATGCAAGGATAAATGAAGTACTGGAAGCTCCGCCGGAAGAGAAGGCAGGAACAAAAGACAGCAATATAAAAGGTGATATACTGTTGAAGAATGTTTCACTGTTTTATGGAGACAAACCGATATTGAAGAATATTTCATTCTCAATTAAAGCGGGAAGCAAGACGGCTATAATCGGACCTACTGCCGCAGGCAAAAGCCAGCTATTATACCTGCTTACCAACCTGATTTCTCCCAGTTCAGGTACCATAGAATTCGATGGGATACCCATCGATAATTACACTAAAGAAATATTTCACAGCCAGATTGGCTTTGTTTTTCAGGACAGCGTAATTTTTAATATGAGTCTTCGCGAAAATATTGCATTTAACGATAAGGTAACGAATGAGTCTCTGGAAAAAGCCATTGCAACAGCCGAGTTAAGTGATTTTATTGAATCACTGCCTCAGAAACTCGACACGATTGTTTCTGAAAGGGGAACAAGTCTTTCGGGTGGACAAAAACAGCGCATAATGCTGGCGAGGGCTCTGGCAGTAAATCCCAGAGTTCTTCTTCTTGACGATTTCACGTCACGGGTTGACAAGAAAACGGAAAACAAGATCCTTTGCAACCTCGAAAACAATTATCGCGGCCTGACACTGATTTCAGTCACTCAAAAAATTGCTCCGGTAAGGCATTTTGAACAGATAATATTGTTGATGGAAGGAGAGATTATAGCCACCGGTACACATAAGGAATTGAAGGAGAGCTCACCTGAATATATTCAGATTTACAGCTCACAAAGAAGCACTCAGCATTATGAATTATAATTTAAACCAGATATCCGGCAAAACAGAGCAAAAAATTTCGAATATTGCTTCACTCAGGAAACTGATAACCATTATCGGTGAAGAGCGCCGTAATCTGATTATTGCCTTTGCTGCCATTTTTTTAAACGCCGGTTTAAGCTTACTCGGACCATATCTGATCGGTTATACTATCGATACTTATATCATGACAAAGCAATACCATGGCGTGATGGTATTTTCAGGTATCCTTCTTGCTCTTTATATTATAGCATTTGTAGTGAACTATGCTCAGATGAGAATGATGGGTGGTATTGGTCAACGGATGCTTTACAGTCTGCGGAATGCAGTATTCAATAAACTTCAGGAACTCCCCGTCGACTTTTTTAACCAGAACAAAGCCGGTGATCTTATATCAAGGATCAACAACGATACCGATAAAGTAAACCAGTTTTTCTCGCAATCCCTGATGCAGTTCATTGGAAGCATTTTCACCATGACTGGTGCAGGGATAATTCTGTTATGCATCAATCTTCCCCTGGGCCTTGCAGCCTTGTCTCCCGCGCTTATCGTATGGGTATTTACTAAAATAATCTCACCATGGGTAAAACGAAAGAATGCAGCCAGTATGAAAAGTACCGGCAGTCTGAGCGCTGAAATACAGGAAAGTCTGGCCAACTTTAAGGTAATCATTGCTTTTAACCGTCGTGACTATTTCCGTAAACGGTTTGAGGAGGCGAACAAGGATAATTATACCAAGTCGGTTCAGGCAGGTATTGCTAATAATGTGTTCACCCCGGTTTATACACTGGCAGCTAATATTGGTCAGCTTATTGTACTTACGTTTGGAGTTTATCTTATTGTGAAAGGCCATTTTTCTATAGGGTTACTGATAAGCTTTATTTCATATGTCACCAACTTTTATAACCCGTTAAGACAGCTGGCGGCTCTATGGGCAAACTTCCAGGTGGCTATGGCCGGGTGGGACCGTATTTCACTATTATTATCGCTGGAGACCAATTTACATGTAATGGAAGACCTTAAATGTGAAACGAGTAAATCATACCTGCATTTTGGGAATGTTTCTTTCAAATATCCTGATGGCAAAGATGTTTTACATAAGGTGAACTTTGATCTTGAACGTGGTAAAACCTATGCGTTTGTGGGACCGACAGGCGGAGGGAAGACAACTACTGCATCGCTCATTGCCAGGTTATATGATGCAACCAGGGGAACAATATTACTCGATGGTAAAGATATCCGTTCATATCAGGCTGAAGAGCGAACCAGGAAAATAGGATTTATTCTTCAGGAACCATTTCTGTTCTCGGGAACGGTGCGAGATAACATACTTTATGGCAATGCCGGGTATAAAAGTTATTCCAATGAGCAATTGTCGGATGCTATTTCGGAAGCCGGACTGGAAAGCCTTATTGCCAGATTCGATAATGGCCTCGACACCAAGGTTCAAACAACAGGAGATGGCATCAGCCTGGGGCAGAAACAATTAATTGCTTTCATGCGTGCTGTGCTTCGCAAACCGGAATTGCTTATCCTTGATGAAGCTACAGCAAACATTGATACCGTTACCGAACAATTGCTCGATAGTATTTTGAAAAAGCTTCCTGAATCGACCACCCGTGTGATAATAGCACACCGTTTAAATACCATAGAAAATGCCGATGAGATTTTCTTTGTAAACACAGGTAAGGTTATCCGGGCAGGGTCATTCAGTGATGCCATTAACCTGCTGTTGCATGGGAAGGTAGAGAGTTAGATTATATTTAAGAATTCTACAATATTATTAGTTTCCTCTGTGTTCCTCTATGATAAAATCAGTGACACTCTGTGTAACTAAAAAACTCACACAAATTGACTGAATTATAAATCAATTATGTATTTCACCAAGTAGAATACACTTAAAATAAGTCTGAAGTTTAATTTACTTTCTAAACCCCGAAATATCGACAACTGATAAGAGGCAATTCCTGTCATCCCCAGTCACAACTCCTTCCATGTAGACAGTGCTGGCAGGATTACTATTAAAGCCAAGTATCACTTCACATGCTTCCTTGCCTTTTTTGGAATAGATTTTGTCGAAAAACTTATCAAAGACCGGTCGTGAATCTTCAGAAATAAAAAGTTTAAAGTTGCTGTTTACCAGGCTATAACGTTTATCTCCCAGCATTTCTGCACCGGTAAAGTTCAGTTCGTATATATTCCCGTCAGGATCAAGAGTAAAATATCCCATGGGAGCAAAATCGTATAACATTGTATACTTTCTAAGAGCAGTTTCAGCAGCTTCATTTGCAGCGATCAGTTCTTCATTCTGCATTTCCAATTCTATCTGGTGAACCTGAAGCTCATGAAGCAATTTAACAGAATCAGTTTCAACGACCAGCTTATTCAATTTGTCCTGCTTCTTTTTCAGCAATTCTTCTGCATTTCTGCGCAGCATCTGGTCATCAGTAAAATTTCGTTTTTCTTTATTCATAGTGTTCTATTTTTTTATTGATAATATCATTCCACTAGGCACTTTAAAAATATCCAGCAGAACTATTACGGACCAATCAGCTTCAATCAGTTTTCCTTCTGCTGTTTTCAACTTCATTTTTAAACTTGAATCCTGAGATTCGCTTAATATTTTATTCATATTGTCCCCGACCTTTTTCCTTAGTGTCTCAGGAATAAACATCTGAATATAATTTTTATTTATCATCTCTTTTTGTTTTCTTCCCAGATATTGTTCTGCTGACGGACTAACCTCAAGTATTTTCCAATCAGCCGACAATTTAATAATAATATCGGAAGATGAATTCAGGAGTAGAGCATTCATTTGTTCTGTTTCATGAAGCTTTACTTCAACCTCCTTAAGATCAGAAATGTTGAAAAAAGTTATAACGACACCATCTATTTTGTCGTCGAGTGTACGGTAAGGCATAATGCGAACGGAATACCAACGTCCGTCTTTTGTTGGAACTTGTTTTTTTAAAAACATCAGAGTATTTAGTACACTGAGGGTATCATCAGACAAATCGGGGTAAATAAGATCCGAAACCAGGTCAGTAATAGGCCTGCCAATATCGCTTTTTATCAGTTTAAATATTTTGACTGCCGGTATAGTAAACCGACGGATATTCAGTTCTTTATCGAGAAATAGAGTAGCGATATCAGTACTGTTGAGAAGATTTTTCATATCACTGTCAACACTTGTAAAGTCCTCTACTTTATTCTGCAATTCAGCATTTAAGGTTTGAAGTTCTTCATTAAGACTTTGCATTTCTTCTTTCGAACTCATCAGCTCTTCATTTGTTGACTGTAGTTCTTCATTAGTAGATTGCAATTCCTCATTTGCTGACTTTAACTCTTCCTGAGAGGACTGCATTTCTTCAAGAGTATCCTGTACTTTTTCACGTGCGTACTTTAACTCTTTCTCCAACTCTAGTTGCCGGATATTGTCTGTGTTTTTTTTATTTTTTATTGATTGCAGTTTATTTATTGTGGTTTCCTTTAAATCAGTGAAGATAATCATTAACATACCCTTCAGAGGTTCTGGTTTACTTATCCAATGAATACTCAAATTTAAGGTTTCTGCGCTGCCATTTGTACCAATTTTCAGATTACGTAATACAACAGTTTCTCGTTTCAATATTGCTTTTTGGAAAGCGCTGGGAAAATCGTTTCTTAATCCTTCGCGTAACATTGCAAAAATATTCATATTAGCTTTACCTACTGATGGCTCGAGATATTTTCCCGTACGCCCGCTTATATATATTATATCGCCATTTTCATTTACCAGGACTCCTGCCGGTGAATAGTGTTGCAATAACAACTGATCGGCAAGTGTCTGAATATTCACGCTTGACATGGAAGAAACTTCTCTTTCAAAACTGGCTGTTTTTGTTCTGGAAAATGAATTAGGGAATTCGAATAAATCAGGAGTCAGGAGGGTAGTGGCTCGTTTATAAATTTTCAGTTTCAAATCTAAAGAAGTAAAAAGATGACTTTGTGTTCCAAGAGTTTCAGAACTACCCAGAAGCATGATTCCTTCAGGGTTAAGACAATAGTAAAACAGTCCTATAATCTTCTTTTGCAAATCGGGTTCCAAATAAATAAGGAGGTTTCGGCATGAAAGGATATCGATCTTGGTGAAAGGAGGATGCATAATAATATTATGTTGTGCAAATACAACTTTTTCCCTTATTTCTGTATTGATAAAATAGCCTTCATCAGTTTTAAGGAAAAAGCGTTTAAGTCGTTCCGGAGAAACATGTTCAGCGATACTTGCAGGGAAAATACCTTTTCTTGCAATGTCAATTGCTTCATTATCAAGATCCGTCGCAAATATCTGTAAAGAAAATCCTCCATGAGGATTGATTTTTTCAAGCGCTTCTTTAAACACTATTGCTAATGAGTAGGCCTCTTCACCGGTTGAACATCCTGGTATCCATGCCCTGAGAATTGACCCTGGCTGGAGTTTTGTTATAATAGCGGGTAAGATTGTTTCTTTTAACTTTTCCCATACTGCAGCATCGCGGAAAAAATTAGTCACACCTATCAATAATTCCTTGAAAAGGATCTCAATTTCTTTAGGATTTTCATTCAAAAGAAGTACATATGAAGCAATCTTATCAATTTTATGTATAGCCATACGCCGTTCAATACGACGGTATACAGTATTCTTTTTATATGATCCAAAGTCATTACCTGTATAGGTCCGAAGCAGACTAATAATCTTTTCAAGTGAACTTTTGTCTTTAATCTCTACATCCTGAATAGTACTCAGAACAGGTACGTGTTTTAGAAATTCATAGAGTCTGCTCGGCAGTTCGTTTACCGGAGCCACTATATCAACTGAAACTGAATTGATGGCATTACGCGGCATACTGTCGAATTTCGCATTTGTCGGATCCTGCACCATAGCTATCCCGTTTTTTTCTTTTATGGCACGTATACCGAGGCTTCCGTCTGAACCCATTCCCGAAAGAATAAGACCAACAGCAAGTTCTTTTCGGTCTTCAGCAAGCGAAAGCAAGAAGAAATCAATCGGAAGGCGGTGTCCTCTTTCAAGTACGGGCTTATACAGGCTAAGTATCCCTTTGGATATCGACATGGTTTTATTTGGAGGAATAACGTAAACGCAGTTTGCTATTACAACCATACGGTCTTTTACCTGGAAAACTTTCATTTTGGAAATCCGCTGAAGCAACTCAGGCAACATACCTTTGTGAGTAGGATCGAGATGTTGAACAACCACATACGCCATACCGCTGTTTTCAGGAACATTACCCAGAAATTGTTCTAATGCCTCCAAACCACCGGCTGAAGCACCAATTCCCACTATCGGAAACAAGCTGTTATTATTGTTAGAAGATATATCTGCTAGAGATGCTTTTGATTTTATCTTGTCAGGTTTCACCTATATACTTTTTTTGAATATTCTGTTTGCTCAATTAAATTCCTAAGATAGTTGATATTATGATTATACAATTCCCAATGGTTCACGTATATTTTTCTTTGCGAGTTCGCGGGCCTGACCTACCCAGTTATCCTGCTCGATCCGACCAGGTATTATTTCCAGAACTTCGGTTATAGTTTCAATATCAGTATGGGTGAGCTTGCTAATCTGGCTGAAAGTATATATTCCGAGAGTATTTAATCTTTCCTCGACCCATAATCCGAGTCCGTCTATGAGAGTTAGATTATTAGCCTCATGTTTATGTGCAATGCCCAGCCTGTCGTAATATATTCTTCCTTTTCTGTCCCGTATACGCTTAAGGAGCTCAGATTTTTTACCTGCAATCCTGATCAGTTCCCGGGCCTGAAGTATCCATTCATCTCTTTCAATTCTGCCCGGGAAATACTCAATTGCTTCAGTAACTGTAACAATATCTTCTTTGGTAAAATTGCTTATCTGCCTGAATGTGAAGATATCGAGTGCGTTGAGCTTTTCGCGGATCCATCCTCCGATTCCGCTGATAATGGTCAGATCGTCTGCTTCTTCCTTCCTGGCAAAGCCAATTCTATCGTAGTAGATCTTTGTTTTTCTTTCACTTATGCGTTTAAAGAGCTCCACCCTCAGATCTTCGCTGCGAACCAGTTCCAGGGCCTGTGCCACCCATTCGTCCCTTTCGATTCTGCCTGAGAAATATTCGATAGCATCATTAATTGTATTAATATCCTCAGGAGTGAATTTACTGATCTGTCTGAATGTGAAAATATCCAGGGCATGAAGTCTTTCCTCAATAAACGGACCAATACCGCTGATCATTTTCAGGTCGTCCTTTTCTGACTCCGTTGCTATTCCAAAACTCTTGTAATCGAGAAGGTGTTTCCTCTGAGCTATATTAACCAGGGCTTCATCCTTTTCATAGAGTAATTGTTCATTTCTTTTGTTCTTCAAAGCCATATTGTCTGTTTCATGAACAGCTTCTGTATGAAGCGCTTTAAGAGCTTCTATCTCAAGATTGAGATGTTCAGTCATTTCAATCCTGTCGGTCAGAGTTTTTTTCAGATTAAATATTTCAGCATCGAGGTTTACAATGCGGTTATTCAATTCATGCTTTTCTGATTCAATAAACTTAATCCTCTTATCATATATGGACTTATAATAAAGCCACGAGGTCAGATAACCTATAATTGCAGAACCCAGAAGCATGAAAATTATTTCAAAAGTTGCTGCACTTTTTGTCTGTACCAGAAGAATTGTCAAAGTATTCATTATTTTAGTTTTTAATCGTTATTACGGTTCTCCTGTTCTTTGCTCTTCCCGTTGTTGTACTATTATTTTCTACAGGTTCTTTTTCTCCTCGTGATTCAACAATAATACGGTTTGCAGCTATCCCCCTGCTCTCAAAATATGATTGTACACTTTGAGCACGACGAAGACCCAGGGCTTGGTTATACTCATCTGATCCCACTGCATCGGTGTACCCGGTCAGAGTAAGTTTAGCCAGCAGGTTTTTATTCAGGTATTCATTTGATTCGTTCAGATACTTATCTGTAATATTACCGGAGTTGAATTCAGATTTATCGAACGCAAAATAGATCAGCATCCTTTCAGGGATTGCTTCATTTTCTGCCACTGCAGGCTTGCTTAAGCTATCATGATCGATCCTCTTTTCATGAGCAACAGCACTATTTACGGTAGTGACAGGTGCAGTACAAAATCCTTTTATTTCACACAGGTAGAAATGAGTTGATAATGCGCCCCATCCTAATAATACAAGAAATCCGGTTATAAGAATTTTCATTGTTTCGTTTTATATATCTTGACCGAATAAAAATCATGCTATTTAGAATTAGAATTGTTACAAAATTTTTACAAATTGTTACATAATTCACATGTCAACTTAATATTTCAGATGTGAGACTTTAACTATATATAATGAGGTAAGGTGAAAGCAAACTGGCATCCTTTACCTGGTTGGCTCTCTATCCGGATATTTCCTCCATGAAGTTCAATGAATTCCTTGCAGAGCAAAAGACCTAATCCGGTACCTTTTTCATTGTGAGTACCCGGAGTTGAATGAAATGAGTCGACTTTAAAGAGTTTTTTCTGATTTTCATCTGAAATTCCAATGCCGTTGTCTTTCACGGATACTTCAACAAATTTTTTAAGTTCGCATGCCATTATTCTTATTTCGCCTTTCGGATTTGAATATTTAATGGCATTGTTAATAAGGTTTCTGAGAACCGTTTTAACCATCTGAAGATCTGCAGTAACATTCAAACAGGGTTCGACAGAATGGCTCATTTCTATTTGTTTTTGATTGGCTAAGGTTTTAAGACTTTCAATTTCTTCCTGCAACAAATCGAACAAATTAATTTTAACCGGGTGAAAGTTTTTTTCTTTGTTTTGAGAAACAGCCCATACGAGAAGATTATCGAGAAGTATAAGTGTGTTATTTGCTGAATTATAAACAATGTCGATATATTCTTCAATTTCATCTTTATTGAATTCTTTCAGGCTCATCTTCAGTAATTCGAGTATGCCTAATATTGAGCTGAAAGGACTTCTCAAATCATGAGCGATAATTGAAAGAAATTTCCCGTTTGTGGAGACAATTTCCAAAAGTTTGCTTGTGCGTTGTTCGACCTTTATTTCCAGACTGGCATTGAGGTCAGCCAATTCCTGAACCTTCAACCTGAGGTTTTTTTCTGACGTTGATGCATTGCCTGGAACATTTGATGGCGTACTCATTGATTTAGAATTTATTTTTTTCTATGATCTGCAAGTCTGATTGGATGTTCAAGCTGCTTTGTATTCATTGAATTGGATTATTATTTAATTTCATTCAACTAATCGCCTGATTTTTGTAACTGATGTGACGCAGTTGCCGGAAGTGTACTGGTGTCAGACCTGTAATACTTTTAAATTCGCCGGATAAGTGCGCTACACTGCTGTAATGCATTTTCACCGCTATTTCTGTAATATTGAGATTATTATGTCCAAGCAGTTCCTTTACCAGTTCTACCTTTTGTTTGATTATATATTTTTCAATTGTCATGCCCTCTATCTCTGAAAAGAGGGTGTTCAGGGAAATGAAGTTGTCATTTACTTTCAGACTGATATAATCCGAATGACTTGTTTTCAACTCGTCGTCGGAATACATTTCAAGATCAAAAATGGCTTTCTTCAGTTTTTCAATAAGATAATTCTTCTCCTTGTTTATTAATTCAAATCCAAATTGTTCCAATGACGAATGCAATAAATGGTGTTGCTCTGAAGTAAGTTTTTTCCTGATAACGACTTCACCTAAATCAACTGAAATGTATTGGATAGCCAGTTTGTCCAGTTCTGTTTTAACAGTTTCTTTACATCGGCTGCACACCATATTTTTAATATAGAGTTTCATCTTCTTAATTAATCTGAATAGACTTAATGCTGTCTGTAAGCATGATATTATTTAATTAAAAGAACATTGTGTATTTAAAGCGATCCATAAGATTAAATGGTTTTTAAAAATTATTTTGTGGAAATGACCTTCTATAAACAATTCTCAACGAAAAAGCAAATAATGAAATTACAGGAAGGATATGAATGATCCCGTTTAAATGGAATACCAGCAATCCCATAATCCACACTTTAATCAAAGCAAAACCATCTATCAAAAGGAGATTCGACATACTAAATAAAGTTATTGAAACATTGCCTGACAAAGATAAGTTGTTGAGGAAACAGAATTGTTACACAATTGCTTATCTGATTTGTAAGATTCACATATTTAGGTGCAAGATCATAGAGTTATAATTGTTCACCGGCATAAGCTGACAATAAGTTAAAAGTGGAAGCCAGAGACCTTAATGGAATCTGGCTTCATTTTTTATATTCAGAATTTATGCAGGCTATGGCCAGTTTAAAAAGTGGTTCTATAAAATTTGCCTGCAGAAATATGATTATGGATTTTCAATTCAATTACCGGTTGCCTGCGTTATTCTGACGGCTATTATTCTGCCTGTTATTCTGCTGAGCGTCTTTCTGCCAATGACCTTTAGTCCATGATTTTCCGCGGGCAGTTGTATTCCAATTACCTGCCACATACGACCTTCCTTGTCTTGGCTGTGCCCAGTAGCCTGCCTTTTGCACGTAAACATGAGTCTGGTTGTTCCAGCCCCAGTCACCATCAATCCAGATTTGATTATCGTATTGTCTTTGTGGTCTGGCATAATCCACATAGGCCGGTTCAGTTGCCATATAGCCTCCGAAACAGGAAGTGAAGACTAATCCTATTGCCGAAAGCAAGATCAGGTAACTGAATATTTTCATGTATTTCCCTACCCTGGCATATACACCACCTGATGTTGATAGGAATATTGGTTTACGGCTTATTGCAAAATGAACTGCATTTTGCAACTCTTCATTTTTTTCCATATCCGGTCCACAATTAATATTATTCTGAACCTCTCTTGTT
>Ga0209385_1000925_pt1 | contig 12277 bp, 13 predicted proteins | sample NGEPerB_FD_184506 | JGI IMG/M metagenome (GOLD analysis project Ga0209385, IMG submission 184506) | Arctic peat soil microbial communities from the Barrow Environmental Observatory site, Barrow, Alaska, USA - NGEE PermafrostAB12-B... | ecosystem: Environmental > Terrestrial > Soil > Wetlands >... | reverse complement strand
ATGTCTTCAACGCGACGGTTGTCCCCCAAGGCGCACTGAGCTACCTGACGCTGTGGCCGGACGGCACCGGCCAGCCTCTGGTTTCGACGCTGAACGCACAGGACGGATCGATCTCCTCCAACATGGCAATCGTGCCCAGCACCAACGGAAAGGTCGATGCGTTTGCGTCTGGGATCACGCAGCTGATCCTCGACATCTCCGCCTACTTCGCGCCGTAGGGTGCTTCGAACCGTCTCGTACGGGTAGTGCGGGCCTGAAGGCCCGCACTACCCGATCACCTGCACTCGTGGGCTTGGCCGGAAAGGCTCGCCCAATCGCCATCGCAATCTCGGCGCCTGGTGCCGAATTGCGGCTCATCCTTGCGGCGTCGTTCGACTTCGGTCTCCCGCGTGAACAAGTCGTATCCATCGTCTTCCGGCAGGTCGCACTCATCTCTGACATTCAACATGGCAGTCATCTCGCAGCTTTGCTATTACCATGGTCGCCTCTTCGGCAGCGACGCGCAGTGACGCAGCGCACGTAAGCGGCGGTAGACGTTCCCGAAGCTGCACTGTTGTGATTTGCAACACTCAGGGCCATGCTGCGTGAGGTCAGTGATTGTCTCAGAATCGCCAAAGTGGACTAAATCAATGGAAACTAGCTAGCAATTTCGCGCATTAACCAATTCTTGGTGCTCCATGACTAGTAAAGTGGGAAATAGATTCGCATTAGACGAGTAATAGCACGCTTCTCGCGCACACGCTGTAGTCCGGGCCGCTCTCATGATGACAACCCTGATGTGTGCTACCCTGTTCTGCGAAAATCAATGGTTTTGGCGAACCTGCGGCCCGGCTGCGGACGGCGCCCTTTTGCCGGTTCGGCGCTGCTCCTGGCGATCGATCTGCAGCCGCAGGTCGCGAATCAAGATCGTCCACATGCGGGCGTTGCTGTTCAGCAGGATTTGCAAATTCTGGTCCCGCAGAAACGTGATCTCGCTGCTCATATTGTTGAGCAGGCTCTCCATGTGGTTGAGGTCGGTGCGCATTTGCGCCAGATCGTCACCCGCTTCGCCAGGGGAGGGCCGCATCTCGGATTGCCCCGCAGCGTCTGCCTGACTTTGCCCGTTCTGAGCCAGCGGAATGGGCTGCCCGCCAGCGCTCTGGGCGCATAGTGTCGAACTGAACAGAAGTAGAAAAAATATTTGCCGCATCATCGCCGCACCCCTCCTAGAGTGTAATAGTTTGAACTCGACCTTGGGGACAGCGCCTGCGAGTTACCAGTTGGGAGAGACCGGACAAGCATTCCGGGTCCGAGGTCCCAACTTCCCGATTGCCGACCCCTCGTTCAGAATCGCCAACCCGCCGGGCTGGTGCGTGAGCCACATCACATCTTCCAGTGCGATTTCTGTGGGACTATGTGCCAAACACTAAGCTTCTGATCCAGAGATACAGAGCGTGCCTACGCAAGCCAAGCTTAACTCCGCACCACGAAGAGACGAACGGGAGATGCGTGATGCGCGCTTCGCCATGCGTCTCTCCCTGATGTTTGGTTTGGCAATGCTGATCGGCAAGACCACGGCCTATCTCATGACGCATTCGGCTGCCATTTTTTCCGACGCGGCCGAGTCGGTCATCCACGTGATAGCCGTGGGGTTTGCTGGTTTTAGTCTTCGGCTCAGCACAAAACCAGCTTCCCCTCATTTCCTCTTCGGTTACGAACGGATCACCTTCTTTTCCGCTGGATTTGAAGGAGCAATGATCGTGGTGGCCGCGATCGCAATTCTGTTTGAGTCCGTCCGGAGGTGGATCGCCGGACTACAACTGGAGCACCTGGGAACAGGCGTATTGCTGATCCTGATGGCTGGAATTCTCAATGCGGGTCTCGGTTACTATCTCCTGCGCACCGGCCGGCGGACCAATTCACTCATTCTCGAAGCCAATGGCAAACACGTCTTGACCGATAGCTGGACCAGCTTTGGCGTTGTGGGAGGACTAGGGCTGGTGCTACTGACGCACTGGAAACCGTTCGATCCGCTGGTGGCCATCGCGGTTGCCGTAAATATCCTCTGGTCAGGAGGCCACTTGGTCTGGCGTTCGGCAGTCGGGCTTCTGGATTATTCCGATCCGGAAGCCGGTCGGAAAATTCGGGACAAGCTGGATACAATTTGCTCGGAACTGAGCATTCAATACCATGGCGTACGCTTCCGAACCACCGGATACCGCCAGATCATCGAAGTACACTTGTTGTTCCCGCGCGTGACGTCGGTCAGCGAGGCCCACCGCCTCGCTACCATGCTGGAAGAGCGCCTGCCGGCCGAACTAGGGATGCCCGCCGAGGTCATGACTCACCTGGAGTCCTTGGAAGACCATGCCGATGTCCACCACGAACAACACTATACCGGGAAACCTGAGTGAAGGGCAGCACGATGGGTCCTTCAGGTCATCGTGTTGAGGATCACCGCAGCCAGATAATCGCCGTCAGATAGGCCCCCTCCGCCCGCTTTGTAGCCTGCCGTGCTGATTCAGTATGATCGGAAAACCAACTTCTTGTGGAGACAAGCCAGTGCACCGAATCACGCTAGGCGATTTTGAACTCACAGTTCTTTCCGACGGGACCTACCGCATGGATGGCGGCGCCATGTTCGGCGTCATTCCCAAGGTGATGTGGGAAAAGCGCATCCAGCCCGACGAGCGCAACACCATTCCCTTGGCGCTCAATTCGCTGCTGGTTCGCACCGGCAAGCAGAACATCCTCATCGAGACCGGCATCGGCAGCAAGCTCAGCGAAAAAAGCCAGTCCATCTACAAGAACCAGCCGCGCATGCTAAAGAGTTTCGAGGAGGCCGGCGTTTCGCCCGACGAGATTGACGTGGTCATTAACACCCACCTGCACTTCGACCACTGCGGCTGGAACACCTATTACAAAGACGGCAAGCCCGTGCCCACGTTCCCGCGCGCCAAATACTACGTGCAGGAGGGCGAGTGGCGGCACGCCCGCGAACAGCACGAGCGCGACCGCGTCAGCTACATGACCGACAACTACGATCCCCTGGTGTCGAGCGGACAGATGCAGTTGCTCAACGGCGACGCTGAGATTGCCCCTGGCATCTCGGTGAAGGTTTATCCGGGCCACACCCGCCACTTGCAGGCGGTCGTGGTGCGCAGCGGCGGCCGGGTGGCTTGCTATCCCAGCGATCTGGTGTCGGACGCGAAGCACCTCGATCCCGTTTGGACGCTGGGTTACGACCTCTATCCGCTGGACAGTATCGCCAACAAGCACCGCTTCTATGAGGTAGCCATTCCGGAGCAGTGGCTGGTGGTTTTTACCCACGACCACGAGACGCCGTGGGCCTACCTGGAGATGGGCGACAAGGGACGGCCTGTGGCCAAGCCGGTGGGGGAGCGGACCGGCGTCACACCTTCGCGAGGGCATGTCGCCACCTAAGGGCCATTTACGCGACGACCCACAATGTCATACATTGTCTGATGTGCTACATTGTGGCACCCAAGGGTGAGCCATGAGCAAAAAGAGTAAGAAGAAAGACAAGAAAGACAAGCACAAGAAAGCGGCGGCTTCGCCTGAAAACGCCTCCACCAGCCTGGACCTGCGCTCGGTCGAGATGCCGCCTCGTCCCAAGCCGCTGAAGCCGGCCGAGATCCAGGCCTTGCGTACGGCCCTTAATGCCAGCCAGGCGCTGTTCGCGCGTCTGCTGAACGTGAGTTCCAACGCAGTCGAGAGCTGGGAGCAGGGGATCCGCCAGCCGCGTCAGGCCACACTCAAGCTGCTGCACATCGCCCGCAAGAATCCCAGCGCGTTGCTCAGCTAAGAGGGGGCGCACCTAGATCCTCGCGCCAAGACCGCCTCAACGCCCGGCGAGGTTCTGTGCGATCTCTCCCGCGATCGGCAGCATGAAGCGCGACCCCTGCGCTGCCTTGATCATGCAGACGATCCACAGTACGAAAGTGAGGATCCCGAGCAGGCTAATCAACGCCAGGCCAAGTCCGAATCCTCCCAAAGTCCCGTATCCCCGGTGGCCGTAGCCGCCACCGAAGAAAAAGCCGAAGCCAAAAATCATGGCCAGCACCACGCGTATGATGTGCAACCCGCCAAACGTCACGATGGACTGCGCTGCGTGGAAGCGCACATAGGGCCGCTTGTCGATCAGGAAAAAGATGATGCCCGTGAGCCAGCCCAGCACATAACTCAAGGTCGCGGCTGTGTTCTCCGACATGCCCGCGCCGGCAGTAGCTGCCGGCGGTTGGTACGGCGTCGCCGGTTGAACTGGAGCTGCGGGTTGCGTTTGACCGCAATTGGGACAGAACTGCGCGGTGGCGGGAACTTCGGTGCCGCACTTGGTACAGTGAGCCATTTCAGCCTCCTCGTTGACGCACGTCATGCTACACCAAAATCGCCACTTTATTCGCCCTTAACTCCCCTGCGCAGGCGCCTTGCTCCACATGGCAGGCTCGGCGCGATGCAACTTCACCATCTTCCACAGGAAGAAGAGCGCCGCGGCCAGGCAGACCAAAACAGCCACAATCGAGGCTTCCGGGCCGAACTCGCCGCCCGTCAGAATTCGCGGCCCGCTCAGCGATCCCCGCAGCAGGCCCACCCCCATGTTGTTACCGGAGAGCGTCATCCCGAACAGCGAGCCTTCGGTGAAGTTCCAGCCGGCGTGGAGCCCGATCGGCACCCACAGCCGCTGCGTCGCAGCATAGGCCGCGCCCAGCAGAACGCCGGCTTCCAGGGCAATCGCCACCGAACTGCCGATGGTCGCTCCGGGATTGAGGGTGTGTGCCAGGCCGAATAGTCCCGCCGTGAAGATCAAGGCGCCCCAGGTCCCGACGATCTTCGAGCTCAACCGGAAGAGCAGTCCGCGAAACAAGATCTCTTCCATGATGCCCGCCAGCACCGCGAAGAACAGTCCGTTGGCGAGCCCGCTGGTGGTGCCCCATCCCGCCGGATGATAGACGCCTGCGGCCAGCAGGATCGCCATCACGACCCCGAACAGCACAATGCCGATGGCGATTCCGGCCGCGCCTTCAGGCAAGGCGCGATTGGCGGCGAGCTCCGTGGGGATGCGCCGCTCGATCAGTCTCGCAGCCGCGATGTAAGTGGCGAGACAGAGCACTGCCAGCACGGCCGCTCCCGCCGAGCCCATGTGCTTCCGCAGCACCGGCTGGAACAGCGCTATGACCAGAACGACGGCCACCAGGTTCAGCAGGCCGAGGCCCACTTTTTTCCATTTATTGCGCAGGATGTCCTCCAGCAATCACGAGGTGATACGTCAGCGTGTCGGATGAGGTTCCGGAATTGTACAGGATGGCGTTGGTGGCGGTGGGTCAAACCGCTTAGGCTGGAAGCGCCGCGGAGCTTACGTCGTCCTCAACGCTCTGCGCTGGGCTCGGAACTTTCCCGTTGAGCAGCGTTTCGAAGAAACGGTCCACCGCGTCGAGAATCTCGATCTCGCGCTTGGACTCATACACCGCTTTGCGCAACTGAGCGCCATGCGGCACGCCGTGGGTGAACCACGCCGCGAACTGCTTCATTTTGCCTTCTGCGCCGCCAACTTTCTCTTCCACCAGCATGCTGAAGTAGGTGCGGATCATCTCATAGCGATCGGCATCGCTAGGCAGGTCATACGATCCGGTGCGGGTGAATTGCTCGATCTGCCGGAAGATCCACGGATTCGACGCCGCGCTGCGCCCGATCATCACCGCGTCGCATCCGGTCTGCGCCACCATGGCGGCGGCGTCCTCCGGCGAGCGCACGTCGCCGTTGCCGATCACCGGAATTTTGACTGCGTCCTTCACCGCCGCAATCCACTCCCACTGCGCCTGTCCGCTGTAACCCTGCTCGCGAGTGCGAGCGTGCAGCGCGACCGCGGCCAGTCCGCAGTCCTCCGCCATCTTCGCCAGGTTGATATGTACGATTTCCTTATCGCTCCAACCGGCGCGGAACTTCACCGTGAACGGAACCTTCACCACCGCCCGCACCGACTCGAAGATGTTCTTGATGAGCGGCAGATCGCGCAGTAATCCGGAGCCGCCGTTGCACTTCACCACTTTCTTCGCCGGACAGCCGAGGTTGAGGTCGACCAGATCGAAGCCCAGGCCCTCGACGACGCGCGCTGCCTCGGCCAGCGTCGCCGGATCGCTGCCGAACAGTTGCGCCGAAATCGGGTGCTCATTCCCGTAGAACGTAAGGTACTGCTTGGCCTTCTTGTCTTTGTGGCGGATGATGCCGTCCGCCGAGGTGAACTCGGTCATCATCAGGCCGCAGCCGCCCAGGTTGCGGATGAACCGCCGAAACACCGTGTCGGTGATGCCGGCCATGGGCGCCAGCACGGTCGCGGGCCGGATTTCGACTCCACCCAGCGACACCGACGCGGGCACGCACGCGTCAGTCGGCGCGATGCGCTCAGCCGGATTGTCGAAATACTTGTGCATTAGCTAATCAGCTGATTCAGATTCGTACTTCTATGTCCGGACGTACCTTTTTGTTGTTGATCAAGTTCTTCTCGATCTTGGTGAGTTTAGCGGCGTCAACCCGAAAACGCTCGGGCGCGATCACGATCTCGGCCCTCGGAGGCTCTTCTCCTTGATCCGTAATCGAGATAATTCCAATCCTGCCGATTCCGTCAGGAGAATATAAACGAGGTTCCATCTCCGTTAGCACCAAGTCGCAGTCACTTTGCGACACGGCTAAATACTTATAGTGCGCTGGCAAGGACATAAGCTGCCTTCGTATTTCCGCTATGTTTCTCTTGCTCCGGCCCTTTATCTGTTGATTCAATGCCTTCAAACTCGAAGGGTTCTTGACCCTGAGATCATCCCGTACCTTAATCTCTACGCCGTGCAAATCACCCGAGCCTGCCCGATCTACGGCAAGCACGTCAACCGCGAGCTTCGGGGAGCGCGGCTCAAGGTAGATATTGGGCACAGACAGCGTCTTTCGCAGCAATTCCGCCACGGCATTCACCGCACGTCCTTCCTTCTGGCGAAGCGTCAAGGTTCGCCTCTTACCCTCGCTTATCACTGGCATACGCTTCCCCTTTCATCTCCTATTGAGGACGTATCCTTCAGCCCAGGCCTCGAATCGATCCGCAGCCACGCACAGAGCCTCGGCAAGTTGGTTATCCACTTCCTTGTCACCGTACGAAATGTCCGTTTTCATGCTCAAGAGTTTCCCTAGATGCGCGATGCCACGCGGCTCAATCTTGGCCGTCCCGCACGCCCTTTTAATCGCTGCTATCGCCTGACCGTGATCCTGACTCCTCCAGCGGTCACCCGTTAACTTGATCTGAACAGCGTCGTTGTACGCGATCGCGCTGTGTACCGCTAAAAGGGCGGCGGCCGAAGGATAAGCAGGGTGGTTGTACCGGCAGAGCCTCATCGCTTTTGCCAGTTGTGATCCGCGATCACGATAGACCCTGTCCCTAATCTCACCCATACGGTTAACGGTCAAGACCCATTTTACCTGTATGCGCAAAAAGCCTCCGCCGCTGCGGAGGCTCTGTCTTAAACACTTGCAGACGTTAGTTCTTCGTGGCTTCGACTTTCGCGGCCTCGACTTTCGCGGCTTCGGCCTTCGCTGCTTCTGCTTTGCCTGCATCGCTTTTGGCGTACTTGCGGCGGAAGCGCTCGACCCGGCCCGCGGTGTCCATCAGCTTCTGTTTGCCGGTGAAGAACGGGTGGCACGCGGAACAGATTTCCACATTGATGTCGCCCTTGTGGGTCGAACGGGTCATAAAGGCGTTGCCGCATGCACAGTGCACGCGTACTTCGTCATAAGCCGGATGGATGGCTGCTTTCATAGAAACTCCCTGACTCGCTGGTCGCAAACTTTGATTCTACCGGAAATTGGCCAATGGCGGCAATCGTCGCATTCCAGCGGAGGCCAATGTTCAAACGATTTGGATTCCCGATCAGGAGAAAACGATTCGTCGAGGCACGCCTAGTGCTTGACTTCGTCTTTGCGTACATCCTCTGCTTTCATCCTCGACCTCGCGACTGAAAATAACGCGGCAGAGCTTTCGCCCTGCCGCAAGTCGCCCGCCGCGGCGGGCTGCTCGAATGAAATTGATTCAGCTATTTCTTGTTGACGGCCTTCTTCAGCACGACGCCCGGAGTGAACTTGGCAACCTTCCGGGCCGCAATCTTAATGACGCCTCCCGTCTGCGGATTGCGTCCGTTGCGCGCCTTACGCTGCGAGACGGAGAAGGTGCCGAATCCCACCAGAGTCACCCGATCGCCTTTTTTCAGCGCAGCCGTGACCGCATCAATTATTGTGTCGATCGCGCCGCCGGCACTGGTTTTGCTGATTCCGTGGGCGGCTGCGATTTTCTCAACCAGATCCCCTTTGTTCATGCTCGCTCCTCGCCAGGTCAGAACCTGTGGCGCCAGTATTTACTTGCGAAACCGGGCCCATGTCAAGAAAAACCGTGAAAATTCGCGGTTTTCCACAGATCAAGCCGCAAACCAAGGGAGGAGTACGCTCAGTTGAAGGAGTCCTGCAATGGATTTGAAGGGGCGCACCTTCAGGCGCGCCGGTAAGTCTTGTTGTTTTTTGTCATCCTTAAAGCTCGTTTTATAAGCTGCTGAAAGAGTCCGAGAAGCAAGCCTGCCGTCGGCTGAAGCCGTACTCCATCTGACAAAAACAAAAGGCTTGGACGCGGAGCTGAATGAAGGTCCGCACTACCCGAACGTCGCTTTTTCAGCAGCCTCTTTAGTTCGGGCAACCGACAACTGACACCTGCCAGTTCCTACGTCGTCTCGACTGCCACCGGTTCCACGCACACTCCCAGCTTCTCGCCCAACCCTGCAAACTCACTGACCCAGCGTTGCGAGGACTCGTCGCCGTCCAGCGCGACGGTTGGGTACACGTTCTGCAAAAGCTGGTAAAACACGTTTTGCACCGGTCCCAGGTTTACCTCAAAGGGCAAAGAGCGCACCAGGCTGACGGCGGCATTGAAGCGCTGCAGCCGTTCTTCGCGAGGATTCACCGCCAGTTCGTCGGCCATGCGGACCAGACGGCGATTGAGCGCGTAGCCCAGCCACGCTTCATCCCATTGGATTTTCTCCCGCGCGGCCGTATCCAGCAGGGTCTGGATGCGTTCCAGGTCGATTTCATCGGCGAGGAACTCCTTGCGCAGCGCGGTGTTCAGCACGAACTCCGCCGTCAGGTGCAGCATCTTCGGCAGAGGCGCTCCCATGTCGCTGAGGAATCCCATCAGCGGAGCATGATGCTCGTATATCTGGCGGTACGCGGCCTCGGCTTCATCCATGGTCGAGCCCAGGATCTTGCTGACAACTTTTTGCCGCTCGTCGCGGAAGAGCGATCGCAGACTGTAGGTCGCGCCCTCGAAATGCTTATCGAGCAGGCGCAAAACAGCGGGTAGGTCGGCCGACTGGAAGCAGTCACGCAGCTCCCGCGCCGCGGTCTTAAATTCCTGCTCGCCTCGAAACCCGCGCACTCCCGCAATGATGTTGTGGTCGCCGAAGTGCAGCACCCCGAAGCTGATCTCCTGCTGCTCGTGCGTAATGCGCGAGCGGATGTGCGCAGCGCCTATGGCCAGCCGCGCCCGTCCCGACTCCAGGCGGACGTCGTCGCGCTGGTGCACTTCGTAACAGTTGATAGAGGTGCTCTCTCCAATTCGCTCGAACATGGAAGCGATCGCGAAGTGGGCGGCCACGGACAGCAGGTTCACCTCGGCCGGTTCCACCCACTTCTCGAAGATGCGCGCGCCGTCGCCGTCCTCGGCAAGATTGCTCTTCGCCAGCGCCAGCAGCTGCTTGAACCTTCCTTCCCGGTGGTCGGGAAACAGCATCTGGGCAAGCTGCAACGCGCGGCCAGCGTACATGATCGTTTGCACGGTTTCGATACCCGACAACTCGTCGAAAAACCAGCCGCAGCTGGTGTACATCAGCATGGCGTGGCGCTGCATTTCCAGCAGGGCGAGGGCGGTCACGGTGTCTGCATCGGTCAATTCGGCCTTGCCGTGTTTGGCGAAGAAGGCTTGCAGGCTGCTCTCGCTGCGGTCGAGCACCACGTTGATGTACTCATCGCGCGCCTGCCACGGATCGCGCAGTAACTCGGAAGCTTTGCGTTCATACTCCGGGCGCAGCTCCTCACGCAGGTGATCGAACGCGTCGCGCAGCGGAGCGCGCCAGGCCTGGTTCCATCCCGGCTTGCCGCCACTGTTACAGCCGCAGTCCCGGCTCCAGCGGCCCACGCCGTGGATACAGCTCCACGACGTGTTCTCCACGATCTCCACTTCGTGGGTTGGCGGATTGATCTCCAGATACTCGCCGTAGTTGGTGAGCTTCGCCAGCTTATTGCTGTCGATGTGATGCAGCGCGTAGGCCAGCGCCATGTCGCCCTTGGAGTGATGATGGCCATAGGTCTCGCCATCCGTGGCGATGTGCATGAGTTGAGGCCAACGCCGGTTGTCGGCAAATCCGCTGAGCAGCCGGTTAGCAAAGGTCTCGCCGTCGCTCAGCAGCCCTTCGAAAGCCACCGCGCGCGAGATGGGTCCGTCATAAAAAAACAGGTTAATGCTGCGCCCTGACGGCAGCCTGCAAACATAGGCGCGCGTTGGGTCGATCTTGCCGCCTTCCACATTCTTGAACTTCGTGGTTCCGGTGCGCCGCTCGTGTAGGGCTTGCGATGGCGCCAGTACTGTGAACTTGATGTCATGCTCAGCCAGAACTTCCAGCGTCTCCACATCGACTGCGGTTTCCGCCAGCCACATGCCTTCGGGCTTGCGGCCGAAGCGATGCTCGAAATCGCCAAGGCCCCAGACCACCTGCGTCTGCTTGTCCCGCCGGTTCGCCAGCGGCATGATCATGTGGTTGTATACCTGCGCGATGGCGTTGCCGTGCCCGGAAAAACGCTGCAGGCTTTCCTGGTCGGCGGCCAGGATCGCCTGGTACGTGTCGGGCGCGTGCTCCTCCAGCCACGACAACAACGTGGGTCCAAAATTGAAGCTGATCCGCGAATAGTTGTTGACGATGTGGGTGATGCGATTGTCGCCGGTCAGTATGCGCGAGGTGGCGTTAGCGGCGTAGCACTCCGCCGTAATGCGCTCGTTCCAGTCGTGATAGGGATACGCCGAGTCCTGCAGCTCGATCGCCTCGAGCCAGGGGTTCTCGCGCGGCGGCTGATAAAAATGGCAATGAATGCAAAGATATCGGTCCATGTATGAGGTGGCGCTGTCAAAATGGTGCGCCCTGAATTATATGCGAGTAGGCCGGGTGGAGTCGCGGCGATGCTGAAAGCCAACTTTGGAGAGTGCTCGTGTCCAGCCAACATCTTTTGACCACGGATTTACGCGGATGAGCACGGATCTAACGCTTTTAGATTTAAGACTTATCCGTGTTCATCCGTGAAATCCGTGGTTGCTTTTCTTCAGAATCAGTCGAACTCATTGTTTATCATCGCCTCCGCAACCTTGCGTGCGACCTATCCTTTGACCGGACTGAAGGCGCGCACTACACTGGCTGTAAAACCATGCGGGAGGCGGGCCGATGATCCGTGAAGATATTCTGCAACAATTTCCAGAGTTGTTCGGAAGCAAGAACATCAATGGTCGACAGGTCAACGTCGAAGAAACGCTTGCGACGCTTACCCGCGAACTGCGTCCTGCCATTGCCGAGGCCCTAAGCGCCCGGCGAGCGCTGCTCGAGAGTGCCGAGCCGGTGCGTAGCAAATACGGCTGGCCAGCGTGGGAGGAGACGTTCGACGACCCGATCACGGGACGTTCTTGGACATTTCGCCAGATTGTACAAGGCATGATCGACAACTTTCTCGGCCGCGAGAGCGAATGGCGCTGGCGGCTCAACGACGAAGTACCCATCCCCGCCGACGTGCACCCGTTGAAAAACCCCGGATTGGAGCTTACCGGTCCCTGGCACCCGCTGGATATGGCGTTCAACGCTCTGAATAGCGCCGCGCCCATGAACATGCCCGATTTTGAAGACGCCTCGCCGTCGCACTTCCAGCCTCAGGGCACACCGAAAGATCGCCCGGTGGGAATGTTTGCTGCCCTGCAGAACGCCAAAGACATTTTCCAAGGCCGCTGGGCCAGCAAGCCATACGAAGTGGTGAAGAAGGACAACAAGCGCTCTTACAGAATCAACACGCCGCCCCAGCAGTGGCCCACGCGCCTGGTTCGTCCGCCGAGCATTCACGTGCTCTATGATCATGTCACCGTCGATGGCCAACCCGCCCCCGGCCTGATTGCGGTGGTCGTTCTCTGGGTGTTGAACAACTACGAGGCCCTGAAGAGCGCCGGCAC
>Ga0209385_1000923_pt1 | contig 12281 bp, 11 predicted proteins | sample NGEPerB_FD_184506 | JGI IMG/M metagenome (GOLD analysis project Ga0209385, IMG submission 184506) | Arctic peat soil microbial communities from the Barrow Environmental Observatory site, Barrow, Alaska, USA - NGEE PermafrostAB12-B... | ecosystem: Environmental > Terrestrial > Soil > Wetlands >... | reverse complement strand
GGCGAGGATCGACGGAGCCGGCCACGCCCGCATCTTCTTCGGGCTGATCCTGCGACTGGCGACTCCCATCCTGGTGGTGGTGTTCTTCGTCAGCTTCCAGGCCACCTTCAACGAACTGGCGATCGCATCCGTCGTGCTTCCCGACCCGGCGAACACCACCCTGGCGGTCGGGCTCAACTCGTTGGTGTCGAACCCGTTGATCCAGCAGTGGGGGCTGATGGCCGCCGGTGGCTTGATCATGGCCATTCCGCTGGTGATCGTCTTCCTGTTCACGCAAAAATCTCTGGTGACGGGTCTAACGGCCGGCGCCGTCAAGGGCTGACACCTCAGAACCGATGTCAGCATCGATGACAATTTGTTCCGGCCGAGAACCTCACGTGAAAGGCACCAACAATGGCTAGCGTCGAGCTGGACAATATCAACAAGCTGTACGAAAACGGCTTCCACGCGGTCAAGGATCTGAAGATCGACGTCGCCGACGGTGAATTCCTGGTCCTGGTCGGTCCGTCGGGTTGTGGCAAGTCAACCGCCCTGCGCATGGTCGCCGGCCTCGAGGACATCTCGACCGGAGAGCTGCGGATCGGCGGCAGGCGAGTCAATGAGGTCGACCCGCAGGGCCGCGACATTGCGATGGTGTTCCAGTCGTACGCGCTGTACCCGCACATGAGCGTGCGCGACAACATTGCTTACGGCCTCAAGCTCCGCAAGATGCCGAAGGACCAGATCAACGCGCGGATCGCCAAGGCCGCCGACATGTTGGAGCTGACCCCGCTGCTGGATCGCAAGCCCAAGCAGCTGTCCGGCGGTCAGCGTCAGCGCGTCGCGATGGGCCGATCGATCGTCCGGGAACCGCAGGTGTTCCTGATGGACGAGCCTCTGTCGAACCTGGACGCCAAGCTCCGGGTACAGATGCGGGCGGAGATCTCCGAGGTCGTGCGCTCGTTGAACACGACGACGCTGTATGTCACGCACGACCAGATCGAGGCCATGACGATGGGCGATCGGATGGCGATCATGAAAGCCGGCGTGCTGCAGCAGCTGGGAACTCCGGGCGATTGTTATGACTTCCCGAAGAACATCTTTGTCGCGCAGTTCGTGGGTTCCCCGCCGATGAACCTGGCCCTGGCCCGAGTCGTCGATGCCCCTGGTGGTCTTCGGCTCGAATTCGGCGAGTCGTCGCTGGAGATTCCGGAATCGCAGTTGTCGGCGCGTCCGGCGCTGAGGTCCTATGCGGGCAGATCCGTGGCACTGGGTGTGCGTAGTGAGGATATGGAAGACGCGACCCTGGCGTCCAATGTCCCGGACGCGCGGCGTATCAAGGGCAAGGTCAACCTGACGGAGGCGCTGGGGTCGGAGATCGTCGTCCACTTCACCTTCTCCGGTCAGCCCGTCGTGACCGACGACACCAAGCTGATCGCCGAGGAGACGGGCGAAGGAGAGCTGCACATCGCGGCCGATGAAGGAGTCAAGTGGGTGGCATCCTTCGCGCCGCGTTCCCGCGTTCGCATGGGCGACGAGATCGAGATCGCCCTCGACGTGGAGCGTGCGCATTTCTTCGACCCGGAAACCTCGGAGGCCATCCGCACCTGAGCCGAGGGCGTATGAGTCGCCACGAGCACGGGCACGACCAGGCTGATCTGGGCGTGCCCGCTCGTGGCTGTTGGAGGTCATGAACGTGCGGTCCTGGACGTGCGGTCCGGTCTGAAAGGTATGACGCGCGAATGAATCTCATGACGGGCGGCGGCGACCTGTCGAACTTGGTCCCGGTCGCCGACCCGGGCGCACATCACGACGGTTCAGAACTCTATGTTCCGGCGCAGACCCCCCAGCTCGGAGATGTCGTCCCGGTACGAGTCCGGGTGCCATCGGGAACCGGTGTCGACTCGGTGTTCGTTCGGGTGGTCCGTGATGCCGAACCGATGTTCATCGCAGCAGCCCCGGACGGCGGAAACGAGCACGAGAGCTGGTTCACCGCAGAAATTCCCGTGCACAACCCGATCACCAGCTACCGCGTTCTGCTGGATCGTGAGTCGGCCGGCTACTCGTGGCTGAACGGCACTGGCGAGTACTTCAGGGACATCGCCGATCTTCACGACTTCCGGCTCACGACATACCCGCCCGGACCCGAATGGGCCCTGGACTCCGTGATCTATCAGGTCTTTCCCGATCGGTTTGCGAAATCCGGAGCAGCCACTGATCTGCCGCCATGGGCCCTTGCCGCGGATTGGGACAACGAGGTCATCCATACCGGTCCGGATACGCCACGCCAACTATTCGGCGGCGACCTCGACGGCATCGGCCAGCATCTGGACCACCTTGTCGAGCTGGGCGCGAACGTGCTGTACCTGACGCCGGTATTTCCTGCGAGGTCGAATCATCGTTACAACGCTTCGAGTTTCGCCCAGGTCGATCCGCTGCTGGGCGGTGACCAGGCACTGATCCGGCTGGCTCAAGATGTTCACCGACGCGGAATGCGGATCGTCGGTGACCTGACGACAAATCATTCAGGCGACGACCACCAGTGGTTCACCACCGCGCTCGGGAACCCGGACGCCGACGAACGACGGTTCTACTACGTCGCAGACGACGGAAGCTACGCCGCGTGGCTCGGTCATGAGTCTTTGCCGAAGTTCGATCTGGAATCCCCGGTTCTACGGGAGATGATGTTCGGGCCGGGGGATTCGATCGTCGCGCGGTGGCTCCGAGAACCGTTCGACCTCGACGGCTGGCGGATCGATGTGGCGAACATGACCGGCCGCTATGGACGGCATGATCATGCGAATTCCGTCGCACGGGAGATCCGGGCGACCATGGACGCAGTCCGGCCGGAATCGGTCCTCCTCGCCGAACACTGCCACGACGCCAGCGGTGATCTCACCGGCGACGGTTGGCAGGGCACGATGAACTACGCGGGGTTCACCCGGCCGGTCTGGTCGTGGCTGACGGCCTCGGACAACGGACTGGGTTTTCTCGGCATGCCGGTCGGCGTGCCCCGTCGGCCCGGCATGGCAACGATGTCGACGATGCGCGATTTCGCGGCGTCGGTGCCGTGGAAGGTGGCGTGCCGGAACTGGAATCTGCTCGGCTCGCACGACACTCCGAGAATCCGGACGGTGACCGGCAGTCGGGAGTTGGTCACGGTCGGCGTGGGCCTACTCATGACCTACGTTGGATCGCCGATGATCTTCGCTGGTGAGGAATTGGGGTGCGAGGGCGTCGACGGGGAGGACTCCCGGCGCCCGATCCAGTGGCAGCGAAGATCCGACTGGGATGACGAAACCTTCACGGTGTTCAAGGATCTCATCGCGGTGCGGAGCGCGCATCCAGCGCTTCGCCGTGGCGGGCTGCGGTGGTTGATCGCCTTGGACGACGCGCTCGGGTACCTGCGGGAGACCGAGAACGAGCGGATCTTGGTGGTGGCCAGTCGGGCGCCGTGGTCCGGAGCGCTGCTGCCCGCCGCCTTGTGCGGCGACTCCGCGCCGCAGACCCTCTACGGGGGTGTCGATCTCCGAATCGCGGGTGGTGCAGTCGTCGTCCCCGGCGAGGGACCGGGAATCGGCATCTGGCGGTTGGCCTAGTGACTGCGTGGTAGTGATCGCGGTTGCCTGAGGCAGCCAGATCGATACTCCAGGCCTCGACAGCAGATTGTCCGGTTGACCGCTGACCAACGTCGGGCTGGTTCTCGGGCCGCCTTGACCCGCTGCCATCGCGACCTATTCTCCTTGTTTGGTTTTCCTAGGCTTCTTGGCCTTCTTCGCCCCGGCCACTTTGACAGTGGGGCTGGCATTCTCCACCGCCGTCACCGTCTGGGCCTCTTTGTCCTCGGCCGGGACACACAGCACCGGACGGGTCGACCAGTGCAGCAGCTTGTGCGGGGTAGACCCCAGAATCGCCCCGCGGAGCGGGCTTTCACCCCAGGTGCCAACCACGATCAGCCGCGCGTCGTACTTTTCCGCAGTGTCCAGCAGCGCCGGCGCGGGTTTCGCATCGACGAGTTCGACCGCAGTGGTGACACCGGCGGCCTCGGCCTCTTCGACGGCGCGGCCCAGAGCAGTTCGGCCCATCTCGGCGAGAGCGTCGAAGTGCGCCTTGAATTCCTCCCCCCGCACGCCTCCTGGCGGCTCATCCGCGTACACGAGCACCAGGGTGTCGCCGAGCAAACGGGCCAGATCGATGGAGTAGCCCAGGGCCCGGCGCGCCCCTGGTGATTCGTCGTAGCCCAGAACAATGCTCATGACCCGTCTCCTGCCTTGTCCTTCGAGTCGGCGCCGTGCATTTCGGCGAGCAGCGCGGGGTCCACCACGCTGGGACGCTCCAGCCAGAACCTCCGGTCGTGAATCCGCCAGAAGATCATGAACAGCACGCCGACCAGGAAGATCCCGACGCCGATGACCAACGGCGGGCCCAGCCCGAACCAGGCCACCCCGGTGTAGGAGTTCTCCGGGTCGGACATGTCGATGATCGATTCGATCAGCAGCCAGAACAGCAGGATGGCTCCGATGACCGGCCCGGCGCCGATGAGCAGGAAGTTCTTGACGTTCTTGGTCAGTTCGCGCCGGTAATAGATCGCGCAGGCGAAGCCGGTGAGGCCGTAGTAGAAGGCGATCAACAGTGAGAGCGCGGTCAACGAGTCGAACAACGCGTTCTCGCTGATCGCATTGACCACCAGGTACCAACCGATCGCGATACCGGCCACCAGCCAGGTCGACACGTCGGGTGTCCGGAACCGGGGATGGATGTGCGCCAGGGTCTTGGGCAGTGCGGCCCTGCGTGCCATCGACAACCCGGTCCGGGACGCCGGAATGATGGTGGTCTGGGTCGACGCGATCGCCGAGGTCGACACCGCCAGCAGCAGGACCCACGACCAGCCGCCCATCACCTCGTCGGCCAGTCCGGCGAAGATCGCCTCCTCCTGATCCGCGTTCTCCACCAGGTAGTCGACGCCCGCATAGGCCACCACCGCGACCGCGACGGAGACATAGGTGGCCAGCAGGACAACCGTCGACACGATGGCAGCCTTGCCCGGTGTCGACGAGGACCCCTCGGTCTCTTCGTTGAGGTTGACCGCGGACTCCCACCCCCAATAGGCGAACACCCCCAGCAGCAGGGCCGAGGTCAGCGCGGCACCACCGGCGCCGAAAGGATTGAGCCAGGAGAACTCCGGGGTCGTGCCGTCCAATGAGCTGTCGCCGGACAACGCCCTGAACAGGGCGATGCCGGCGAAGGCCAGCAGGGCCAGCACCTGCGCGATGATCAGCACGTCCTGCACGTGCGCGGACAGCTCGGTGCCGATCACACAGATCGCCGTCATCAGCAGGATGAGCGCCACGGTCATGGCGCGCACGGCGATGACGTTGTCGGCCAGATCGTCGGCGCCGATGGCGAGCAGGAAGTACTTGACTCCGACGTCGGCCAGCGATCCGACCACCAGCACGCCGGTCATGCCGATCGCCCACCCGGCTATCCAGCCGAACCACGGTCCCATCGCCCGCGTCACCCAGGAGAATGTCGTCCCGCAATCGGAATCAACCCGATTGAGGTAATAAAAAGCCGATGCGATGAGCAGCATCGGCACGAACGAGGCAAGCAGTGCACCAGGGGCGTAGATCCCGACGAGCGCCACGATCGGTCCGATGACCGCGGCGAGCGAGTACGCCGGTGAGGTCGAGGCCAGACCGATCACCATCGAGCTGACGAAGCCAATGGCGCCGGGCTTCAAAGTGGCGGCTGGTGAACTCTTTTCCGGGACCGATGTCATTTGCCCTCCAAGTCGCGGCCCGTAACGGACGGTGCCGGTTCGAGTCGCGAACCCGCGCGCACGACAGGGTACGCAGCGTTACGCGGATCGATTCTTCTACCCGGGCGTCGGTCCGAGCTTGGGCTCATACTGTCACTAGATCGGCGCAATCGCCGTATGCGTTGTGTCTCTGAGTGAGAATTCCTGCGAAAGGGTGCTTCCATGCGAGTCCTACTTGTCGGAGCCGGAGGTGTTGGCGGCTCGATCGCGTTGATCGCGGCACGGCGGACCTTCTTCGAGGCGATGGTCGTCGCCGATTACGGCACGTCACGGGCCGTGCGGGTCGCGGAGTCCGCCTCCGACCCGCGTTTCATCGCAACGCATGTCGACGCCTCCGACACCGCAGCCGTGGTGCAACTCCTGGTCGAGCATCGGTGCGACGTTCTCGTCAATGCCACAGATCCCCGTTTCGTCATGCCGCTGTTCCGGGCCGCTCTGGAGGCAGGCGCGCACTACCAGGACATGGCGATGTCGCTCTCCCGCCCACATCCGGACGAGCCCTATTCGAAGACCGGCGTGAAGCTGGGTGACGAGCAGTTCGAGCTGGCCGAAGAATGGGAGAAATCGGGCAAACTTGCCCTTGTCGGCATTGGGATCGAACCCGGAATGGCCGATGTTTTCGCCCGATATGCCGCAGATGATTTGTTTTCCGAGATCACCGAATGCGGCGTGCGGGATGGCGGGAACCTGACCGTCTCCGGTTACGACTTCGCGCCGAGCTTTTCGATCTGGACCACCATCGAGGAGTGCCTCAACCCGCCGGTGATCTACGAGAAGGACCGTGGATGGTTCACCACACCGCCGTTCAGCGAGCCCGAGGTCTTCGAGTTCCCGGACGGCATCGGCCCGGTCGAATGCGTGAACGTCGAGCACGAGGAAGTGCTGCTGATCCCGCGGTGGGTCGACGCCTGCCGGGTGACCTTCAAATACGGGCTGGGTGAGGAATTCATCAATGTCCTCAAGGTGCTGCACACGATCGGGCTCGACCGCACCGATCCGGTCACTGTTCGCGGAGTTCAGGTGTCGCCCCGTGATGTGGTGGCCGCGTGCCTGCCCAACCCGGCGCAGTTGGGCGACCGGATGTCCGGCAAGACCTGTGCGGGTCTGTGGGTGAAGGGCATCGGCAAGGATGGCGAGCCTCGCGAGGTGTACCTGTATCACGTGGTCGACAACGAGTGGTCGATGCGTGAGTACGGGGCGCAGGCCGTGGTGTGGCAGACGGCGCTGAACCCGGTGGTGGCGCTCGAATTGATGGCATCCGGCGCCTGGGGCGGCGCCGGGGTGCTCGGCCCGGAGGCCATGCCGCCCAAGCCGTTCCTGGACCTGGTCAACGACTACGGCTCGCCGTGGGGGATGCGCGAGGACTGATCCTGCCTGCCAATCCGTGGGCCGTGTTCACTGGCAAGGCTGTGCACCGTCCGGTAGCAGTGCAGGCGGGCGTCACAATGCGGTAGCGGCCTGGCGTGGATGACGGACGCCACCTCGCTCGCCCTGCGCTGGCGGGTGGCGAGTGCGGGTGCGGTTCGCGGGCGCGGGTGGTTCGCGGGGTGGCGGTTCGCGGTGCCGCGGCAGACGCCGGCCGTGACGACATGGCTGCGATGCCGGATGATCATCCCATGAACGTCATCGTCTTCGGGGCATCCGGCATGGTCGGTCAAGCGGTGCTGCGGGAAGTGCTGGCGGACCACCGGATCGAAAAGGTCCTGGTGGTCGGCCGCACACCGCTGCCGGATCGCCCCGATCGCGTGCAGGAGATCGTGCACGGGGATTTCGACGACTTCTCGGCGCTCGCCGGCGACATGACAGGCTACGACGCGTGCTTCTTCTGTCTCGGGGTTTCCTCGACCGGGAAGAAGGAGCCGGAGTACCGGCGGATCACCTACGACATCACCATGGCCGCCGCGACCGTCCTCGCCCGGGTCGACCCCACGATGACGTTCCTCTACGTGTCCGGCATGGGCACGGACAGCTCGGAACGGGGCCGGCTGATGTGGGCACGGGTCAAGGGTGCCACCGAGAATGCGTTGCTGAGCCTGCCATTTCGGGCGTACGGCATCCGGCCCGGTTTCATCCTGCCCGTGCACGGCGTGCGAACGAAGACGAGGCTTTATTCCGCGGCTTATCAGGTCACCGGTTGGATGTACCCAGTGCTGAGGCGGGTCGCGCCCGGGTATGTGATGACCTCCGAGGAACTCGGCCGGGCCATGATCGTGGTGGCCGTGGACCGTCCCGACCAGCGGGTGCTGGCCACCGAGGATCTCAAGGCGCTTCTCGACGCGGTGTGACACGGTGCATCAGACCCTGCTCATGGGCGGCGCCGGCCGGCGCGATGCGTCTCCGGGTGGATCTGGATCTTCGCCCGACCACCGCCCGGCCCGCGACGCGCAACAGCATGGACCGAACCCACGGCGCCGATCGCCCAAGGGTGTGCTCATGGAATTACCCCTGCCAGCGACGAGGCCCGACCGAGCCTCGTCATGCGGATACCCGGCGATACGTTCACGCGTCCGACACCCGCGCCGTCGGCCGACCGCCTGTTCGCTTTCACGTTCGTTGGTGGAAGGGGTTGTGGTGGAAAGCGCCGGGATAAACCGGCATGAAGGAGGAGATGGAAACGCTCTACACCGAAGGAGTAGCGATCCACGGTGGCCCCGAGTCATGCGTTGGCGACCCGCGAGGGCGCAGCGCGCTGCTTGCACGCCCGCGGTGACGACGAAGAACCGTTGCTGCGAATCGGGTCCCGCACGGATCAGCGCGAGACGGACTGCGATGCGGCATCCGACCTCGTCGATCGTGAACGCCGGGTCAGTACCGCAACCAGGTGAGGGCCGATGACCGGTCCGATCCTTCAGTTGCGGTGGCTACGACGGCGCACCGACGCCCGACTGCTCAGTGCTCGCACATCATCCGCCGCCGCGGCGGACGCGGTAGCCGTCCGCAGTTCTGTCCCACTCGGCACCCTCGCAGGAACTTGCACGCGCATGAACCTCGCTGACGACAGTCCGAGACACGCTGCGACAAGGCATTTCGCCCGTCCGACGATCTCCGGCACTGAGCTCTGGACGACCACCCACGCGCGGATAACGACGCGATGCGGGCAAGAAACCCCCCCGGGCGCGGCTGCGTCGCCGCGCCCGGGGGGATGGGGGAGTACCGCTCAGGGTCAGTTCGCCGGGCAGTGCCGCGTACTCATCGCCGCAGCCAGGCGTCGCCGCGGACTGGCGCGGCACCGATTGCCTGGAGTTGGTGCAGGATCACGCCGCGGGCGAACGCGACGAATGGGCCGCAGTCGTACTGCCGCCAGGCCAGCGCGGCTCTGGCCGAGGCCGAGTTCAGCGGCCTGTTCGGCCCGATCCGGGTCTACATCAGGCGTGGCCGACCTGCGGGCGAGTGATTGGGCCTGCGGAAGACGGAACCGGAAGACGGCGTCCTCGGCGACGCTCACGTCCGGCGACTCCGCCCGGGCCCGAAGCAGCCTGTCCCACAGCGATTGGGCGGCCTCCGGGTCGATCATCAACGGGTCGGACGCCAAGGATGCGTCAGCGGCGTACGAGGCGAGATGCCTTCCGGTCATCGCCTCGTCACCGTGACCACTCCCCGTCGATCCGGTGAGACATCACCCGACTGACGTGGACGGTGCGCGACTGCTCCGCCACTACCGGCCGGGTTGGTTGCCCGCCGCCGCCCGCGGGTTCCAGCATCCGGGGGGATGGGTTGCACGCGGTAGTAGAAGACGACCCATCCGTCATAACCCTCTTCGTCGGGGCCGCCATGACGGTGGTACCGAGAATCCGCAGCCATGCCGACACCGACGTCTGTTCCTGCGGGTTGCGGGTGCCAAACGCCGTAGGCGCGATCCCCGACCGACCCCGACTGCACGACCCAGGTGAGTTCGACCCGGTCGCCACGCACCTCGAGTTGCCGGCCACAGCCCTGGGGATGCAGCCACCAGCGGAGCCCCCGACCGTGAGAGTCGTTGCCCCAGCACCGGAGAACCACTCGGTCCCCCACGTACAGCGTCCGAGAAGTGTCCACCGTGGTGCCCAGCGGTTGACCCCGATTGGACGGGTCCGTTGCTGCGCCCTGATCGTCGGTGACGGATCGGATGTCGGCGTATACGAACCCGGCCGGATCGAGGTCCGTCTGTGCAATCTCCGCCAGGATCGGCCGGGTCACGGGTCGCACTCGTTTCTCCGTTCAGTCCGTTGCCTGAGTTGCGCGAAGGAATGGCTGGTTGCGGCGAGGGCACTTGCGGGGCCATTGAAACCCGCCCGTTTCCGGTGTCGGGGGGACCGGAAACGGGCGGGCCAGTGCCCCTGGGAGGGGTCGGGAACGGTCGCGGGCGCATGATGCCGCAACCGAAATAGGGGGACTTCCGAGGGATCGTGCCGCGCTGACTGGGGCGATTGGCACCGCCGAAGCGTGGCGGGAATGTCGCCGGGGTCTGGGGCGACAGGCTGTGCCCGAAGCCTAACGAGAAATCCGGCATTTTGCCACCAGCGGATCGTGGCGCTACGTCAGCGGCAGAATATGTCTGGCATCAGGGCGGTGTTCGCGCTCGACGGCGGAGGTCGATGGCGATCCGGCGTCGTCGATGACGCAGTGGCTCCCAGTAGGGCTGAAAGGCAGGGCAAGAGGGGTCGAGATGCCCATCCCAGCCGGACCACCGGCGGCATAGGCTGGCGCCACAGGGTGGGCTCCGTTGCCCTGAAAGGGATGATCGCCATGGTCGCGGCGATGGGGGTCCCGCGGATCGATCCGGCCGACCAGCTCGACGCCATCGGTCAGGCCGTGATCACCACCGATGTCCAGGGCGTGGTCGTGTACTGGAACCACGCTGCCCAGGATCTCTACGGCTGGACGCCGGACGAGGCAACCGGACGCAACATCGCGGTGCTGACCGTGCCGGAAGTGGCCCAGGACACGGCGGCTGACATCATGGCAGCTGTACGGGACGGGATCCCTTGGTCGGGTGGATTTCCGGTGCGCCGCAAGGACGGAAGCAGGTTTCCCGCTCTGGTGACCGATGCGGGCATCTACCGCGACGGCACGCTTGTCGGCATCATCGGGGTCTCGACGAGTCTCGGAACGGCGCTGCGACCGTTGCTCGAGCGTTCGACCGACGCCGCCGTCGTCATGCGGTCGGATGCCGTGATCACCTATGCCAGCCCCGCGGTGCGCCAGCTCTTCGGCTGGCGGGAGGAGGAGATCATCGGGCAGTCGATCGTCCAGTTGCTGCATCCGGAGGACAGGCCCGCCCTCGGCCGGTTCCTGGAGAAGATCCTTGCCCAACCCGCAGCGCACCCACCGCTGGAATTGCGCGTCAGGCGCGGCGACGAATGGGCCTGGGCCGAGGCGGCGATGACGAACCTGCTCGACGACCCGGTGGTCCGCGGCGTGGTCTGCAACCTTCGGCTCAACCCGCGGCGCACGGCCCAAGAGGAGGCCGAGAACCGCGCCCAGCAGCTCCAGACGGCGCTGGATTCCAGGGTGATCATCGAGCAGGCGAAGGGTTTCCTGGCGGGCCGCGACGGGATCAGCCCGGAGGCGGCGTTCGAGCGGCTGCGCCACCATGCACGGGCCCAGCACCTGGCGATCCGTGACGTCGCGCGCCGGGTCCTTGACAGCGACGCCCTGGCCTGTCCCGCGGATTGACGACGTCTGGTCGCGAAATGGCGGCGAGCCCGCCGACGCCATCGGAGCGGATGGCGGCGTGGTCGGCCACCGTGATCAGCGTCAGTCGATCAGCTCGACATCACCCAGCAATCATCATAGATGACCGCACCGCTGTTGCCGGTTGTCACGCTGTTGGAGATGCCCGACAACACGACCTGGTCCGCGGCGTTCTTGACGACGCCCGTCACGGTGAGCTGGACCCGACTGCCCGACGGCACATTGGTGGCAGTCGCGACATCACCGAGGAGAGCGACCGGGGCGCCGCTGGTCGTGAGCTCGGTCAACCGGAGGCGACCGTTGTACCTGCCTGCCGCGTTGGCGGGGAGGAAGCACGATGCCGTCAGTGTCCTACCGGCGGCGACGCCCTTGATTCCCGGTACGTAGTGAAACCCGGCGTGGCGGCGGTCGAGACACTGGAGGTGACCTGCAGTGCGGTGGTGCCACCGTGTACCGGACCGGTCACCTGGGTGAGAACCGACGACGAGCCGAATTTGTTCATCGCCGGCGTGGCAACCTCGAACCCGCCGTTGCTGATGAAATTCACCGGCCCCGTGGGGTCACCGCCGCGCTTGGCTGCGATGCCGGGCTCTGGCAGGAACTGTCGGTGGCAGTGATCGTCAAGGTGTAAGCCGTGCCGTTGGTCAGACCCGCCCTTGACGCCGCCGCCAGATTCCGGAATTTCGCGCGCGAGGGTGCGGCGCATTCCACCGCGGATGGCGGCCGTTCCTCGGTCACGAGGCCACCGCCGAGAACGACGACCGGTTCCATGAAGCACTCGCGGCCGCGGCCGGCGACATCGAGCCCGTAT
>Ga0209385_1000920_pt1 | contig 12304 bp, 12 predicted proteins | sample NGEPerB_FD_184506 | JGI IMG/M metagenome (GOLD analysis project Ga0209385, IMG submission 184506) | Arctic peat soil microbial communities from the Barrow Environmental Observatory site, Barrow, Alaska, USA - NGEE PermafrostAB12-B... | ecosystem: Environmental > Terrestrial > Soil > Wetlands >... | reverse complement strand
GGTGCGAGCGGGATCCTCGAGGTGGCCGGGTTTGCCCTCTGGGGCTTCGAGCTGGGCCGGCGGATGCTCGCCGGATACCGGCGCGCGGCGGATGTGCCGCGTGAGATCGGCGCGTAGCGGCAAAGAGCGCCGGCACGCGTCGGCGCGAGGCTTGCCTCGACGTGGCGAACCGGGCCCGATCCTGCTCGGGTCACGAGCCACACCCTCGCCCCGCCGGGTAGGCTGCCGTCCTCGAGCGGACCGCCGTTTTCGCTGCGAAGCGGGATGCGACTCGCTGCCGTTCGGGCCGTGGCTGTGACGTGGGCGGCCCCGGCGGCGGGCCCGGGCCGGCCGACGCGTTACCAGCGCGCAAGATCGCGCATCGCCTGGGTGACGCCTTCCCGTCCGGGGAGTATCGCCGCCTCCAGGGCGGGCGCGTAGGGTGGGAAGCAGTCGGGAGCCGTATAGCGCAGCACCGGGGCATCGAGCTCGGTGAAGCAGTGCTCCACGATGCGGGCAACGACCTCACCGCCGAAGCCGCCCGTGCGGGTGGCCTCGTGCACGACGATCGCCCGGCCGGTCTTGCGGACCGAGGCGAAGACGGTTTCCTCGTCCAGCGGCAGCAGCGTGCGGAGGTCGATGACCTCGACGGAGACCCCCTCCTTGGCCAGCTCCTCGGCTGCCTGCTCGCAGCGGACGACACCGCTCCCCCATGCCACGGCCGTGAGGTGCTCGCCGGGGCGGACGGTGCGGGCCTTGCCGAACGGGATCAGGTAGTCGGGGCCGGGCTCGGGCGTCTTGGCGAAGATCGCCCGGTACAGTCCCTTGTGCTCGAAGAAGATCACCGGGTCGTCCATGCGGCAGGCGGTCTTGAGCAGCCCCTTGGCGTCAGCGGCGTTCGACGGGTACGCGACGAGCCAGCCCGGCGTGTGCGTGTAGAGGGCCTCGGGAGACTGGGAGTGGAAAGGCCCGCCGTGGATGTACCCGCCGATCGCCATCCGCACGACCATCGGGCACGTCCAGGCGCCGCCCGAGCGCCAGCGCAGCGTCGCGACCTCGTTGCGGATCTGCATGAACGCCGGGTAGGAGTAATCGGAGAACTGCAGCTCCACGACCGGCTTGTAGCCGCCGATCGCCATCCCCTGGGCCACGCCCACGATGGACGCCTCGGCGAGGGGGGAGTTGGCCACCCGGTCGGGGAACGCCTCCGTGAGACCCCGGGTCACGCCGAACACCCCGCCCTTGGGATCGGCGACGTCCTCGCCCCACATGACCATCTTCGGGTTGCGCTCCATCTCCTCGCGCAGGCCGTGGTTGATCGCCTCCAGCAGGGTGACCGGCGCCGACGAGACCGGCTTCGGCTCGCCCTCCTCCTGCACCGGCGAGGTCCCCGAGGTGACGTGCAGCATCGCGCTCGCGGGGTCGGGAGCCGCTGCCGCGCCGGCCCGTGCCGCCGCGGCATCGACCTCGGCCTTGACCTCCTCGTGGAGGCGGCGGATCCCGGGCTCGTCGATGAAACCCCACGCGAGCAGGCGCCCCGCCGTGTAGGTCAGCGGGTCGTGCTTGCGGATCGCCTCCAGCTCCTCGTGGCTGCGGTACTTGGTGTGGTCGTCGGACGAAGAGTGCGGATCCAGCCTCACAACGTGGGCCTCGACGAGCAACGGCCCGCCGCCCGCCAGCATCTCGTCGACGAGCGGCTTCACGGTGAGGTACATCTCGGTGAACCGCGTACCGTCCACCTCGACGGCACGGACCGGGAAGCCCTGCGCGATGATGTGAATGTGACCGGCCGTCTGTCCGCTCTGCGGCACGCTGATCGCGTAACCGTTGTTCTGGACGACGAAGAGCACCGGCAGCTGTTCGCGCCCGGCCCAGTTGAGCGCCTCGAAGAACTCGCCCTCCGAGGTCGCCCCCTCTCCGGAGGAGACGTACACGATTTCGTTGCGCCGCTCCTGCCGGATGGCCCTCCCCATTCCGACCGCGGGGAGGTACTGCGTGCCCGTGCACGCCGTAGGCGAGACGACGTGCAACCGGGGTGAGGAGAAGTGCTCGCTCATGTTCCGCCCGCCGCCCGAGGGGTCGGCGCCCTTCGCCAGCATGTTCAGGAAGATGTCCTCCAGCGACATCCCGAGGCCGACCATGAGTGCCTTCTCCCTGTAGTACGGGAAGAACCAATCCTGCCCCGGCCTCAGAAGCATGGACATGGCGAGCTGCACCTTCTCGTGGCCGCGGGAGGATGCGTAGAACGACACCTTGCCGGCGCGCACGAACACCTTGAGGCGCTCCTCGAGGTAGAAGACCGTGAGCATCTTGCGGAACAGGTCGAGGTACGTCTCCCGGGGCACACCGGGCTGCTGACCCGCGACGGCTGGAACGACCGCAGTTGGGGACATGGGCTGACTCTCCCTGGCATGCGCCGGCTCGAACCGAGGCGGCGTATGCGGTCGAGCCGCGAGCGCGTACGGGTCGTTCCCTCCTGCTGAGCTCCCGCACCCTTGAGGTGTCATCGCCTGGCGCCCGACGTCCGACCTACCCCGTGCAACCTCCGCCCTTACCTGCGACATTCCGGCGAAACGGAGTCGGGTCCGGCCGTGAGCGATCACGATCTCAGGAGGGTCAGCGGTGGGTCGATCCGCGAGCGGGCGCGCCTTTGGAGAGCGATCGGCGGGACGCGCCACGCGGAGCGGCCGGCATAAGGAATGCATGGAGAGAATTGACAGTTGATCCAGATGGAGGTCCGACCAGACTTCAGGAGTTGTCGGAAGGCCTTCAAAGCTCGCACCGGCTCAGGGTTCTACGGGTCGTCGTGGTTTCTCCTCCGTCGGCGGGGAGGGCCCTGACGGTTGCAGCCCACTGCAAAGCGGTAAGCGGGCCGTTCACCCTGATGCAGGAGACATCGATACTCGAAGGAGTGAATCATGGAAGAACGAGAGGTTCCAGGCGCGAATGACACGCTCGAGAGGACCATCGGCGAGTTCGTCGCAGAAGATTACCGAACGGCCCAGGTGTTCGAGAAGTACGGGATCGACTTCTGCTGCGGCGGGAAGGCGCCGCTCTCCGAGGCCTGTCGGCAAAAGGGGATCGACGGGGATGCGATCGCTCTGGAGATCGAGGCGGCCAAGAACGCGCCGGTCGAGCGGGGCCGGGACTATGCGGCATGGACGCTTTCGTTCCTCGCGGACTACATCATCAATACCCACCACGCCTATCTGAACGAGAACATGGGGCAGATCGCCGGTTACGCCCACAAGATCGCCGAGGTGCACGGCACGAACCATCCCGAGGTGATCGAGATCGCCGGCATCTTTGACCGGATCGCCGCCGACATGGCCGCCCACCTCCGCGAGGAGGAGGAGGTCCTGTTCCCAGCCATCAGGCGTATCGATGCGGCCAGAAAGAGGGGTGCGACGCCGGAGCCGAACGATCTCGAGTCGGTGCGAGCCTGCGTCGCCACGCTTGGTCATGAGCACGAGGAGATCGGCGACGCCGTCCACAGGATCCGCCATCTCTCCAAGGAGTACGCGATACCGGGCGATGTCTGCAACACCTTCGTGCTCACGTACCGAAGGCTCAAGGAGTTCGAGGACGATCTTCACCAGCATGTCCACCTGGAGAACAACATCCTCTTTCCGAAGGCGGGACGACCCTAGGGGGCTGCCGAAGGATCTTCGTCCGTTGGGGGTCTCTCGGAGGAGCTGACATGACTCTGGTTCAGCGTCTCGCGGGCTTCGTAAGGCACGCGGCGTACGGTGACCTCTCCCCCGCGGCTTGTGAAGCGTTGAAGGGGCGCGTTCTCGACGCGCTCGGCACCGCCGTCGGCGCTCTCGGGGCACCGCCCCCTGAAGCCGTGCGGCGCACCATCGAAGAGCTCGGAGGCCGTCCGCTCTGTTCGCTCATCGGAGGCGGGCGCACGGCGCCCGACCGGGCGGCCCTCTACAACGGCGCTCTCGTACGCTACCTGGACTTCAACGACAGCTACCTGGCGTCAGGGGAGACCTTCCACCCCAGCGACAACCTGGGGGCGGTCCTGGCGGCGGCCGAGCTTGCGGGTGCCTCCGGCGGGACCTTCCTCACCGCGCTGGGAGTGGCCTACGAAGTCCAGGCCCGCCTCTCCGAGGCCGCCCCCGTCAGGGCCAGGGGCTTCGACCACACGACCCAGGGCGCGTATGCGGCGGCCGCGGGCGCATCCCGCGCGTTGGGGCTCGACGAGACGCAGACCGCGCACGCCCTTGCGATCAGCGGAACCGCGAACAACGCCCTGAGGGTCACGCGGACGGGGCACCTTTCGCACTGGAAAGGCCTCGCCTATCCGTACGTGGGGTGTGCCGCTCTCCAGGCAACGCTCCTTGCGAGGCAGGGCATCACCGGGCCCATGGAGGTCTTCGAGGGCAACAAGGGGTTCATGGAGTCGATCGCCGGCCGCTTCGAGGTCGACTGGGGCACCCCGGGCCTCGAGTCCGTCACTCGCACCATCGTCAAGCGCTACAACGCCGAGATCCACTCTCAGTCGGCCATCGAGGGGCTGCTGGAGCTTCAGGCCGCCAACCGCTTCGGGGCCGAGGACGTGGAGAAGATCGAGCTGGAGACCTTCGACGTGGCGTTCAACATCATCGGCGGCGGCGAGGAGGGCGACAAGCACGCCGTGAGCACGAAGGAGGAGGCCGATCACAGCCTGCCGTACCTCCTGGCCGTTGCCCTGCTCGACGGTTTCGTGGGCCCCGAGCAGTACGCTCCCGACCGCATTTCGCGCGCCGATGTCCAGGCGCTGCTGCGGCGCGTCTCGGTGCGGCCGAGCCCGGACCTGAACGTACGCTTCCCGCGGCAGATGCCGGCCCGCCTCTTCGTCACTCTCACGGGCGGTCGCCGCCTCACGGTTGAAAAGTCGGACTACCAAGGTTTCTTCACACACCCCATGTCCTGGGAAGGGCTGACCGCCAAGTTCGACCGCCTGGCCGCGTCCCACGCACCGGAGCCCCTGAGGCGGGAGATCGTGGCCGTTGTGCACGATCTCCAGGACCATCCAGTCACGGATTTGACTCGTCTTCTGAGCCGGGTCTCAAAGGAGATGTGATCATGGACCGCGCCTTTTCGTTTCTGAGGACCAACGACCGCCCAGCCAAACCCAGGACCCGCGGGATCACGGAGATCCGCGGCCCGTACTACAGCGTGATGGGAAAGCGCTATCTGGAGGACGTGCTGGAGACCATGGGGCCCTACGTGGACTCGCTCAAGTTCGCCGGCGGCTCGTTCGCCCTCATGTCCAAGGAAGCGCTGAAGGCGATCATCGACACCGCCCACCGCTTCGACGTGCAGGTCTCCACGGGCGGTTTCGTCGAGCACGTGCTCACGCAGGGAAGCGACGCCGTGCGCCACTACGTCCGGGAGTGCAAGGAGGTGGGCTTCGACGTCGTGGAGCTCTCCTGTGGGTTCATCACGATCCCCATGGACGACTGGCTGCGCCTGGTCGAGCTCGTCCAGAAGTCGGGCCTCAAGGCAAAGCCCGAGGTGGGAATCCAGTTCGGCGCCGGAGGGGCCAGCGAGGTCTCCCTCCTGGAAGCGCAGGGCGTCCAGGACGTGGAGTGGACCATCCAGCGGGCTCGGCGCTTCATCGAGGCGGGCGCGTACATGATCATGATCGAGTCCGAAGGCATCACGGAGAACGTGAAAGCCTGGCGGACGGAGGTCCCTGCGAAGATCATCGACGCCCTTGGCCTGGAGAAGATCATGTTCGAAGCCGCCGATCCGGCGGTCTTCGGCTGGTATGTCAAGAACTACGGCCCTGAGGTGAACCTCTTCGTGGACCACAGCCAGATCGTCCAGCTGGAGACCCTCCGTGCCGGCCTGTGGGGCACCCAGGACCTCTGGGGAAGGGTCCTGACCTTCAAGGAGTGAAGGGGCCCGCCCGGAGAACCCGCGATCTCGGGGACGGGTGCCCGGACGCCGGCTCACCGGTCGCGGTCCGGACCTACGGTTGCCGTCGTGTGGGCACGGCGGAATGCTCGGCGGCGGAGGGCGGGGGCGATACGGCGAACAGACAGACGAGCCGGGTCTCCGCCCGGATGCCACGGGGTTCGCCTGCGGGCACGAAAGCCCACGCACTGGGGACGAGGTGATGCTCCTCGGACCCGGCGGTGAGGATCCCCACCCCTTCCAACACGGTGGCCGTGAGGTCCGAGTTGGGGGCGTGGACGGGGATGGCCTGGCCCGCCTCGAAGCAGGCGAGAATCACCTTCAGGTTCTTGGTCTCCGCCAGGACCACGGGGTTGAACCTGTCGGGGCGGAAGCAAACCTGTGGCTTGTAGGAACACGAGAAGAGACTCATGGACAGGCCTCCTTTCAGGGTTGGCCGCTAACCGCGGTGTCTTCGGACGGTGGGTACCAGACTCGCGGGCCTTCGATGTGGGCAAACGGAGTGAGGACGTTCGCCCGTACCGACGGTCCGCCCATGATGTGTCCGACCGCGAAGCCTCGCGCCAGGAGCGCGTCTGCGATGAGGCTCCGGTGGCACCTCCAGGGCACCGCCTCCGCGCACATCAGGGCGGGAGTCGTGGATGCGGCCATGGCCACGAGTTCATCCAAGGCGTCGGCGAACGCCGCCGTCTGCATGTAGTCCGCGAAGCCTCGAAAACTCGCGTTCCGCCATCCGCCGTTCACGGACCCCTCGACCGGCCGCCGGAGGCCACCCAGGTCCGGGATGTGGATGTACGCGAGCTGAGCGGCCGCCAGCGTCGCGGGGAGCACGTCGCGGTTGAACTGCGGGTTGTGGCGCGAGCGGGGAACGGTGCGCACGTCGACCACGCCCGTGGCTCCGGCGTTCTTGAGGAGCGCCACGAAGGCCTCCAGGCTTCGGGTGGAGTGCCCGATGGTGAGCACGTCCCACGGCTCACCCATGGCGGCTGCGGGACCCCGGCAGTTTCAGGTCATCGGTTCGGGCCGACCTCACACGGGCACGCTCGAGCGCGGCTCTGACATCTTGGCGGGAGACGCTCCGGCTTCGCGGCCGATCTGGTTCTGCCGCAAGGAGGCGGCCCGGTCGCTTGGTTCCCCCTGGCGCACCGCCGCATTCGTGTCGACCGCCCCGTTCCAGCCTTTGGCGACGCGCATCCTTGGCAACGAAGCAGTACCAACCCTCATCGCCGTGCGGGCTCGTAGGTGCCGGGGACGGTCCTGAAGCTGATGGCGAGACGGTTCCACCCGTTGATGGCCACGACGGCCATGGTGAGGTCCACAAGCTCCTTCTCGGAGAAGTGCTCCCTGGCCTCCCGGTACACCTCGTCGGGGACGTGGGTCTGGCTCACCAGCGTCACCGCCTCCGTCCAGGCCAGGGCCGCGCGTTCGCGGGGCGAATAGAACGGCGCCTCCCGCCAGGCCGCGAGAGCGTACAGGCGCTGCTCCTTTTCTCCCGCCGCGCGCGCGTCCTTGGTGTGCATGTCGATACAGTAGGCGCACCCGTTGAGCTGCGACGCCCGGGTCTTCACCAGCTCCAGGAGCGGGTGCTCCAGGCCGCACCCCCGAACGTATTCTTCCAGCGCGTAGTGCGCCCGCAGGGCTTCCGGCGCCACCTTCGCATAGGCGATTCGCTCTTGCATGCCGTCCTCCACAGGTTTCAACGCTTTCGTCAGCGCCCGCCGATGCGCCCCACGAGATCCCGGGGGAGGAAAGGCCCGGGCGAGGCGCCGAGGGTCCGTGCCGCCTCCACCTGGTCCCACACGTTCCAGAGCAGCACGCCGCGCACGCGCCCGTCCTTCAGGTAATAGACGACCCCCTCGCGGTTGGGGACCTTCCAGTCCTCGACCGTCTCGAGGCCGGCGTCCACCTCGCCCACCGCCTCGTAGCCGAGGTCGAAGAGGTCCGAATAGAAAGCGGGCAGATGGCGGTAGGGCTCGCCCGCTCCCGCCATGTTCCGGCCGGCCTGGCGGCCCATGGTGTTGGCGTTGTCCTCGTGCTCCACCCGCATGCGCCGGCCCAGCGCGGCGCTGTAGAAGTTGGCCACGTCGCCGGCCGCGTAGGCGTCCGGATGGCTCGTCCGCAGGAGCTCGTCCACCTCGATGCCGTTGCTCACCTTCAACCCAGCCGACTCCGCGAGCGCCGTGTTCGGCATGATCCCGATGCCGGCCACCACGCCGTCCGCCTGGATCTGCCGCCCGCTCCGCGTGGTGACCGTCGACCGCTCGCCGGTCCGCCCGACGCCGGTGACCGCCTCGCCCGCCAGGACCTCCACCCCCTTCTCCCGGAAGTACACCATCAGGAACCGAGCCAGAGCCGCAGGGTAGACGCGCGAGCCGATGCTCTCGACTGTCTTCCCCTTCCAGAGAGCCTTGGAGAGGGGCGGGCGGTTATAGGGTGGATCGGGTTCCTCGCTCACGAGGGCGATGGACCCCTCGGCGTCCACCTCCCGAACCCCGAGGATCGCTGCGTGCGCACTCATGCCGCCTCCCACGATGAGGTACTTGCAGGTTCGCATGGCCGGTCCCTTTCACTCCTCCGCGTCAGGCGGGCGCGATCCGTTCCTCGCTCGATCGCTGTCTCCTCTCTTGACCTTACCGCGCCGAGGACCCGAACATTCCCTTTTCGCCGAAGTCGGCGGGCGGTTGCCGTCACCCGCCGGGGCGAGGTGCAGGTCACCCGGGCCGCCGAGAGGCGCCGCCGTCCGACGCCGCCTACACGAGAGCGACGTGACAGCGGCGACCGCTTCGAGGCCGGCACGAACGCCACGGGTCGAGGAGTCCGCCGCCGGCAACGCTTCCGCTCCCGCCCCGGCGAAATAGAAACGTGCGGGCAAGCCATTACACCAACTGGGCGCGCCCCACCCTTCCATTGGCGGTGCCGGAGCGGGAGCCGGACAGGTATGGACCATTTCCACCGCGTCGTGATCGTCGGCGGCGGCTTCGGCGGGCTCCACCTCGCCAAGGCCCTCGCGAGGATCCCCGTGCGCGTCACCCTCGTGGACCGGCGCAACTTCCACCTGTTCCAGCCCCTGCTCTACCAGGTGGCGACGGGGGCCCTTTCGCCGGCCAACATCGCGGCGCCGCTGCGCGCGGTGCTCAAGAGGGCGCGGAACGTCCAGGTGCTCCTGGGCGAGGCGAAGGGCGTCGACGCCGGGAACCGCCGCTTGATCCTCGGGCATGGAGAGGTCCCCTACGACACGCTGGTCGTGGCTGCGGGCGCCTCCCACCACTACTTCGGCCACGACGAGTGGGCCGCCCGAGCGCCGGGGCTCAAGACGGTCGAGGACGCAACCGACATCCGCCGCCGCATCCTGTTGGCGTTCGAGGCCGCGGAGCTGGAGACGGCCCCGGAGCTGCGCCGCATCTGGATGACCTTCGTCATCGTGGGAGGGGGGCCCACCGGCGTCGAACTGTCGGGAGCGTTGGCGGAGATCGCCCGCGACACCCTGAAGCTCGACTTTCGGGTGATCGATCCGGGAGCCGCGAGAATCGTACTCGTGGAGGGGACCGACAGGATCCTGCCCAGCTACCCTCCCGAGCTCTCCGCCAAGGCCAGGACCGCCCTCGAACGACTGGGCGTCACGGTCCGGACGGGCGTCCTGGTGAGTCAGGTCGAGACCTGCTGCGTGGAGCTGAGGACCGCCGCAGGCACGGAGCGGGTCGAGACGCGGACCGTGCTGTGGGCGGCGGGCGTCCAGGCGTCGGCGCTTTCGCACGCCCTCGCGGATACGGCCGGCGCGGAGTTGGACCGCAACGGCCGCGTGCTCGTGGGCCCCGATCTGACCGTCCCCGGGCACCCGGAGATCCTGGTCATCGGCGACCTGGCCTGTTTCGTCCACGGGACCGGCCGGCCGCTCCCCGGCGTCGCGCCCGTGGCCATCCAGCAGGGGCGGTACGCGGCGCGCGTGATCGCGGCGCGCGTGAAGGGCCGACCCGCCCCTCCGCCCTTCCGTTACCGGGACCGTGGGAACCTGGCGACCATCGGCCGGGCCTCCGCGGTGGCGGACATGGGACGGCTCCGGTTCTCCGGGTTCCCGGCGTGGCTGACCTGGCTCTTCGTCCACCTGATGAACCTGGTGGAGTTCGAAAGCAGGCTCCTGGTCCTGCTGCAGTGGGCGTGGGCGTACGCGACCTTCAACCGGGCCGCCCGCCTCATCACGGGAAAGGAACTTCTCCCCGGGCCGACGCGGGGGCCGTGCAGCTGCGGCATCTGGCTTGGAGCCGATACGCACGGTGCTCCCTCGCGACGGCAACAAGCCTCGAAACGGGAGAGGGCGGGTCCGTAAGGCGCGGCTCGGACGCAACCCACCGCATGTTGGCGCGTGCGAGGAATCAGCGTCATCGCGAGGAGCCCCGCCGCAGGCGGGACGACGAAGCGATCTCGTTCCTCACCCGGTGCCCAGAGCACTCCCAGGGGCGCGAGACGGCTTCGTCGCTCCGCTCCTCGCAGTGACAGGCGTTCCTCGATGCCAGACGCCAAACTGGTATGAGTTGACACCGCATGGAGGATGAACCGCGGCGGACTCGGTTCATCGACGGCGCCGGAGCCGACGGTCCTGGTTGTTCTTGTTGCCGTCATGATCGTACGCGTCGACGTGGCACCGAGCCGCCAACCGGGAGGCCGACCTGCTCATCCACCCAGGCGCCGATTCGTTGGCGATGATGCCTGGGTGTACGCTTCGATGTTGTGTTGCCGAACGGGGGAGCTCTGGAACTCGGCGCATCGGTGCCGAGGCGAGGAAACCGGGCGAGCCGGTGGCTGGCGCGTCTCGCGCTTCGGCTGTGGGGGTGGCGGTTCGCCGGGAGCTTCCCGGACGTGCCGAAGGCGATCGTCGTGGTGGCGCCGCACACGACGAACTGGGACTTCCTGGTCGGCATGCTGACGCTCTTCGCCCTGGGCATGCGGATCGGCTGGCTCGGCAAACACACGCTGTTCCGCTGGCCGCTGCGGCCGCTGATGCTGTGGCTGGACGGCGTTCCGGTGCGGCGCGACTCCGGCTCGGGCACGGTGGCGAAGCTCGTGGAAACGATGCGGCAGCGCGAGACGATGCTGCTGGCCGTCGCGCCGGAAGGAACCCGGCGGGCGGTTTCCGGATGGCGGATGGGGTTCGCTCACGTCGCGGTCGGAGCCGGCGTGCCGGTGGTGCCGGTCGCCTTCGACTGGACGCGCCGGGTGGTCGCATTCGGGCCAGCGTTCACGCTCACTGGCGACCTCGCCGCCGACGAGCGGACGCTGCGCGCCTGGTTTGCGGACCAGGGGCTCGAGCCGGGCGTGCCTCCACCCGAGCCGTGAGATTGCGACGGAGCCTGGGGATGTCACTCGAGAGATGATCGACTGCAATTGCGTACCCGGTTCGGCTGCTGCCTCGGGGTTTACGCCGACGCGTCGTCGAGGCGCTGCTGCTCGTCGCCATCCAGGCGCATGGAGGCGAGCGGCAGCAGCTCCGCGAGTTGTTCCGGCGTGCGGGCGCTGGCGATCGGGGCGACGACCGCCGGACGCGCCAGGAGCCACGCGAGGGCCACCGCCGCGACCGTCGTCCTGCGCGCCGCGGCGATCCCGTCGAGCGCCGCGAGGACCCGCAGCCCCCTGTCGTCGAGGTACTTCGCCGCGCTCGAGGCGCGCTGGCTCTCGACCTTCGCGCCGGGCCGGTACTTGCCGGCGAGGAAGCCGCTGGCGAGCGCGTAATAGGGAAAACAGGCCAGTCCCTCGCGGACGCAGAGGGCGGCGAGGCCGCTCTCGTACTCGGGCCGGTGCACCAGGTTGTAGTGCGGCTGGAGCGCCACGTACCGCGCCAGGCCGGCGCGTTTCGAGACCGCCAGCGCCTCGGCGAGGCGCGACTCGGTGTGGTTGGAGGCCGCGATCTGGCGGACCTTCCCCTCGCGGACGAGCGCGTCGAACGCCCCCAGCGTCTCCTCGAGCGGCGTCGCGGCGTCGTCGGTGTGGGCGTAGTAGAGGTCGATGCGGTCCGTCCGCAGCCTGCGAAGCGAGCTCTCGGCCGCTGCTCGGATCGTCTTCGCTGACAAGCCGGAGAGACCCGGGAACTTCCCCACCTTCGTCGCGATCACCATCCGGTCGCGGTTGCCCCGCGCAGCCATCCACCGGCCGAGGATCGTCTCCGACTCGCCACCCGCGTGGCCCGTTACCCACGCCGAGTAGGCGTCGGCGGTGTCGATGAAGTTGCCGCCGGCGCCGGCATAAGCGTCCAGCACGGCGAAGGACTGCCCCTCGTCGGCCGTCCAGCCGAACACGTTGCCGCCGAGACACAGCGGAAAGACGTCCAGCGACGTGTCGCCGATCCTCGTCATGAGCCCTCCGCACGCCCGGCCTGGGCACCAATACCCGCATGCGAGCCGAACGCTCCAACGCGGGCCAAACA
>Ga0209385_1000915_pt1 | contig 12339 bp, 14 predicted proteins | sample NGEPerB_FD_184506 | JGI IMG/M metagenome (GOLD analysis project Ga0209385, IMG submission 184506) | Arctic peat soil microbial communities from the Barrow Environmental Observatory site, Barrow, Alaska, USA - NGEE PermafrostAB12-B... | ecosystem: Environmental > Terrestrial > Soil > Wetlands >... | reverse complement strand
CCCTGAGGCCGGCGACGTCTACGCTGATGTGGCCGCGCAGTCAGTGGCTTCGCCCGCGGCGGACACCCTCACCCCGACGAGCCCGGCTGAAGAAGCCGGCTCGGAAGCATAGAAGGGCGCCTGAGCAATGTTCGAGTCGATGCTGAACGCCTTCCGTGCGCCGGACATCCGGCGTCGGCTGCTGTTCGTGGCCCTGATTCTGATTATCTACCGTGCCCTGGCGCACGTCCTGATTCCCGGCATCAACCCCGCGGTCCTGAATTCCAAGGGCCCGGATAACAGCATCTTCGGTATGTTGGCGCTCTTCTCGGGGGGCGACATCAAGGCGATGTCGATCGTCGGACTCGGGCTCAATCCGTACATCAACGCCACGATCATCATGCAGATCCTGCAGACCACCATCCCGAGGCTGCAGGCGCTCAGTCGCGAAGGCGAGTACGGCCGGAACAAGATCACCAGTTACTCTCGCTGGTTATCCCTTCCACTGGCGGCTCTGCAGTCCTACGGCATCCTGTCGCTGGTTCAGAACGACATGCACAACCAGAGCCCTCCGATCGAGGCCTTCACGACCCCGTTCAGCTTTGAGAGCTATCAAAGCCTGTCGATGATCCTGGCCCTGACGGTCGGCTCGATCGTGCTGATGTGGTTGGGCGAACTGATCACCGAGAAGGGCATCGGCAACGGCATCAGCTTCATCATCTTCGCCGGCATCGTGTCGCGCATGCCGGGCGCGGTCTACTCGTTCTTTGTGAGCCCCAACTGGTTGGAACTCTTCGCCTTCGGCATCCTCGGCCTGTTGATCATCTTCGTGATCGTCTTCGTCCAGGAAGGTCAGCGCCGGATCCCCATCCAGTACGCCAACCGGGTCCGTGGCCACCGCATCTACCAGGGCGGATCGACGTTCCTGCCGCTGCGGGTGAACATGGCGGGCGTGATCCCGATCATCTTCGCCATCAGCATCCTGCTCTTCCCGCTCCAGATCGCGTCGTACTTCAAGACGTCCTCGGTGGGCGGGATCCGCGACATCGCGACCGGAGTCGTGTCCTGGCTCGACTCCAAAGGGCTGTTCTATATGAGCCTGTACTTCCTGCTCACGTTCGCCTTCGCCTTCTTCTACACGTTCATCGTCTTCAAACCCGATGAGACGGCCAGCAACCTGCGCAAATCGGGCGGCTTCATCCCCGGTATCCGGCCGGGCCAGCCTACTGAGGAATACCTGCGGCGGGTTGCCTTCCGCATAACCGTTGCGGGCGCGTTGTTCGTGGCCACGGTGGCAGTATTGCCCTACATCATTGCGGCCCTGCCCATGTTCAAGGATCTGAGCGCAGCTCAGGGTGGCGTCGGTGTTGGAATCGGTGGTACCGCCGTTCTGATCGTCGTCAGCGTGGTCGTAGAGACGATGAAGCAACTCGAGGCTCAGCTGATGATGCGCAGCTACGAGGGCTTCATCAGGTGACGGCGTCTATCGGCCGCGTCGTAGTGCTGCTTGGCGCCCCCGGCGCCGGCAAGGGTACGCAGGCGCAGATCCTGTCGGAGCGGTTGGGCCTTGCCCACGTCGCCACCGGGGACCTATTCCGTGCGGCCGTACGCGACAAGACCCCGCTCGGGGTTACGGCCAAGGGCTACATGGACCGCGGCGAGCTCGTGCCCGACGCCGTCACGATCGAGATGTTGCTCGAGCGCCTGGCCCAGCCGGATGCCAAGGCCGGCATCCTGCTCGACGGTTTCCCGCGCAACACCGCCCAGGCAGAAGTACTTCGCACGGCTCTTGCGGAGAAGGGCGGCCGCGTCGATGTCGCGCCGTACATCGACGTCCCGGAGGCCGATCTGGTCGCTCGCCTCGGTGGTCGCTGGATCTGTCGCGCAGGTGGTCACCCGTACCATGAACAAACCAAGCCACCAGCCCAGCCCGGCGTCTGCGACATCGACGGCTCAGAGTTGTACCAACGCACTGACGACCAGCCGGCCACGGTTCAAGCTCGACTGCGCCAGCAACTCGGCGCCCTAGACCTAGTTGTGGGCTACTACCGCGATCAGGCGGTGCTGACGTCAGTAGACGGCCGCCAGGACATCGACGCGGTCACGGTCGCCCTGCTTGCTGCCATCGTCCCAGCTATCGGTAGCAGGGATCGGGGCAGATAAGTGGTGGTTCCGCGCAGGACACGTCAGGAGATCGACCTCATGCGTCGTGCCGGGCGTGTAGTCGCCGACGTCCTCGCCCTGATGGAAGAGAAGCTGGCTCCCGGCGTGACCACGGCCCAGCTGGACGCCATCGCAGAAGACTACATACGGAAGTCGGGCGCCCGACCGTCCTTCAAGGGATACAGGGGTTTCCCGGCAAGCATCTGCGTTTCGATCGACGACGAGGTCGTCCATGGCATTCCAGGCAGCCGAGTCATCGAAGAAGGCCAGGTCGTCTCCGTCGATGCGGGTGCGATCTGGCAGGGATACCACGGCGATGCCGCCCGCACGTTCTACGTCGGGCAACCGTCAGCCGATGTGGCTCGGCTATTGGAGACGACGCGCCTCGCCTTGATGGCCGGGATCGCGGCTGCGGTGCCGGGCGCAACGGTCGAGGACATCTCCGGGGCAGTCGAAGACGTGGCAGTTGAGGGCAGCTGCGACATCGTCCGGCCTTTCGTCGGCCATGGAATCGGCACCCGGATGCACGAGGATCTCCAGATCCCCAACTACCGGACCGGACGCCCCGGCGCCGAGTTGGATACCGGGGTGTGCATCGCCATCGAGCCGATGCTGGCCCTCGGCAGCGCGGACGTGGAGACCCTCGCCGATGGCTGGACAGTTGTGACCACGGATCACTCACTGGCCGCTCACTTCGAGCACACGATCGCTGTGACGGAGAACGGCCCAGTGATACTTACTACGGCATGAGCACAGTGAGAGTGGGCCTCGGGCCCGGCGTTTCCCCGGCGGGGGAGCAGCTCCGCGTCAGCAACAAAGACGGCATGTTGCCGGGCCCGGCGTTCTTTGGTAATCTATCCATTCGTGTGTCGGCCGCGAACGGCCGACATTCGTGCGAGAAAGGGACGACACACAGAACGTGGCTAAGAAGGACGCGATAGAGGTCGAAGGGACCGTGTTGGAGCCTCTGCCCAACACCATGTTCGCCGTCGAACTCGAGAACGGCCACCGCGTTCTGGCACACATCTCCGGCAAGCTGCGCATGAACTTCATCCGCATCCTGCCCGGCGACCGAGTCAGGGTGGAGCTATCTCCGTACGATCTGACTCGTGGTCGCATTACGTATCGGCTCAAGTAACGCCGCCGAGGATATCGAGGATCCGTTGAAAGTCAGAGCTTCCGTCAAGGCCCGCTGCGACAACTGCAAAGTCATCCGCCGGCACGGGACCGTGATGGTCATCTGCGCCAATCCCAAGCACAAGCAACGGCAGGGGTAGGGCATGGCACGCATTGCAGGTATCGACATTCCCCGCGAGAAGCGGGTGGAGATCGCCCTCACCTACATCTACGGGATCGGCCTGCCCACCAGCCAGAAGATCCTCGTCCAGGCGAACGTCAACCCGGACACTCGTGTTCGCGACCTGACCGAAGAGCAGGTCAACCGCCTTCGCGAGATCATCGACCGACGACACAAGGTCGAGGGCGACCTCCGCCGCGAGGTTGCTCTGAACATCAAGCGGCTAATTGAGATCGGTTCCTACCGGGGAACGCGCCATCGCCGCAATCTACCGGCCAGGGGCCAGCGAACCAAGACCAACGCACGGCAGCGCCGCGGACCCAAGAAGACGGTCGGCGTCCGACGCAAGGCTACGAAGTAAGAGGAGCCGCACGCAGGAATGGCCGAACGGAAGCGGGCTACCAAACAGCGCCGCCGGGAGCGAAAGAACGTGCCTCAGGGGCACGTTCACGTCCAGGCGAGTTTCAACAACACGATCATCACGATCACGGACCCCAACGGGAATGTGATCAGCTGGGGCTCGGCCGGCGTCGCCGGCTTCAAGGGCTCCCGCAAGAGCTCGCCCTATGCCGCCGCACTCTCCGCCGAACAGGCAGCAAAGAAGGCAATGGAGCACGGCATGCGTCAGGTCGAGGTCTACGTCAAGGGTCCGGGTGCAGGTCGGGAGCAAGCGATCCGGTCTCTTCAGGCCGCCGGCCTGGAGGTCAACGCTATCACCGATGTCACCCCTGTCCCCCATAACGGATGCCGCCCGCCCAAGCGGCGCCGCGTCTAGGAGGACGATAGATGGCCCGATACACCGACCCAGTCTGCCGGCTCTGCCGCCGGGAGGGCGCCAAGCTCTTTCTCAAGGGCGCCCGTTGCTATACCAAGAAATGCTCTTTTGAGCGCCGCCAGGCACCTCCCGGTCAGCATGGCGTGCGCCGCCGCAAAGTCGGCGACTACGGCATGCAGCTGCGCGAGAAGCAGAAGATCCGTCGCGTATACAGCGTTCTCGAGCGCCAGTTCCAGGGCTACTTCGAGGAGGCAAGTTCCAGTCCGGGCGTCACCGGCGAGAACCTCCTCCGCAAGCTGGAGCTTCGTTTCGACAACGTCGTGTACCGGATGGGTTTCGCGGTATCTCGGGCAGAGGCACGCCAGATGGTTGGCCACGCCCATTTCGCCGTGAACGGCCGGGTTGCTAGCATTTCGTCCATGCAACTCAAAGCCGGTGACAAGATCGAGGTTCGCGAGACTCATCGTAGCCGCGAGCCCTTCAAGGAGGCCGTTGAGGCCATGAAGTCGCGCCAGGTGCCGGAATGGCTCAGCGTAGATGCGGCGAAACTCGCCGGGTCCGTGTTGAGCGCACCGCGTCGCGACCAAATGCCGCTCGACCTCAATGAGCAGCTCGTCGTCGAGTACTACTCGAGGTAACGCACCCAGATGATCGAACTCGAGAGCCCGCAGATCGCGCCGATCGAAGAACTCGGCTCGTACGCCAAGTACGAGGCGAGCCCGCTGCCGGCCGGCTTCGGCGTCACTCTGGGTAACGCCCTACGACGGGTCATGCTGTCCTCGCTGGAGGGCGCGGCCGTCACGGCGATCCAGATCCGCGACGTCTATCACGAATTCACAAGCATCCCCGGCGTGAAGGAGGACGTCACTCAGATCGTCCTCAACGTCAAGAAGCTCCGACTTAAGAGCTTCGCGACGCACCCGGTTCAGCTGAAGCTCATCAAGAGCGGCGCCGGCACAGTTACCGCCGCCGACATCCAGGAATCGGCCGATGTCGAGGTCGTGAACACCGATCTGGTGCTCATGACCCTGGACTCGGACGACGTGACCCTTGAGATGGACCTTACCGTCGAGAAGGGCGTCGGGTACATCGCCGCTGAGCGGGTCGAGTCGAACCCAATCGGCGTCATCCCAATCGACGCCATCTTCACTCCCGTCAAGAAGGTCAACTACTCCATCGAGAACACTCGTGTTGGGCAGATGACCAACTACGACAAGCTGACGATCGAACTCGAGACCGACGGCACGATCTCGCCCGAAGAGGCGCTCGGCCGGGCCGCGGACATCCTGGTTCGCCAGTTCTCGCTGTTCGCCAACATCGGTCTCGTTGCAGTCGGTACAGACCGCGCGGCGACGAGTGTGCCGCAGCTCCCGCCGAACATGCTTGACATGCCGATCGAGGAGCTGGACCTTCCGATGCGGGCCTACAACTCGCTGAAGCGCAACAACATCGTCAAGGTTGGGCAGCTGCTGCAGCTTTCCGACGACGACCTATTGCGAATGCGCAACTTCGGCAAGAAGTCGCTCGACGAGATGAAAGAGCGGCTGCGCATGCGTGGCTTCATTCTTCCCGACAGCGAAGAATCGTCGCTTGGCGACGACCTCGAAGATGTCGACGAGGAAGAGCAGTTCGACGATCTGCCCCCCGAGGAGGCCTAGGCGATGGCCCATCGAATCGACGGCCGCAAGCTCTCCCGCAAGCAGGGTCCGCGAATTGCCCTGTACAAGAACCTGACTGTGTCAGTCCTGCGCTACGAGCGCATCCAGACTACCGAGGCCAAGGCCAAGGAGATTCGGGGTCGGGTTGAACGCATGATTACGCTAGCCAAGCGCGGCGATCTGGCCGCGCGACGGATTGTGATCTCGGAGTTCCCTAACGAGCCGCTGGTCGTTACCAAGCTCTTCAATGAGATCGCGCCCAAGTACGCCGATCGGACCTCGGGTTTCACTCGAATCGTCCACCTCGGCCAGCGATATGGCGACGCCGCCCCGATCGTACAAATCGAGTTGGTGTAGACAACGGAACGTGAATCGCCGGTCCGGCGGACGCCAGCGAGCGCACTGACGTGCGTGAGCGAGCCAAAGCTTCGCCGAAAGGCGAGGCTCGCGGACGAGCCAACGAAGCAGGGCGCCGACTGAGCGGCGACCAAGGCTCCCGAGAGGGAGCCCCCGTGCGGTACAAGGCACGGGTTGAATACGACGGCACGGACTTCGCCGGGTTCCAGGTTCAACCTGGAGCACGGACGGTCCAGGGAGAACTCGAAGCCGCGCTGGCAACGATCTCCGGTGGAAACCGGGTCAGAGTCGATGCGGCGGGTCGAACCGATGCCGGGGTTCATGCCACCGGGCAGGTGATTGCATTCACCGACCCGAATGGCAGACCGGCGACGGAGCTGGTGAGGGCGCTAGACGCCCTGCTGCCAGAGGACGTGGCAATCCGCGAGGTGCGGCGCGTCCAGAGCGAGTTCAAGCCACGCTATGCGGCGCGATACCGGGAGTATCGCTACACCGTCTGGAACGGGCCGCGAAGCCCGCTTCGCGAGCGTTTTGCGCTCGGGGTGCGGGACCCGCTAGATATTGCCGCGATGGAGCGGGCCGGGTCGGTCCTGGTGGGCCGCCATGACTTCAGTTCCTTCGGGGTGGCGCACCGGCAGCCGGTGCGGACCGTTCACTCGGTCCGGATCCGGCGGGAAGGTCCGCTCGTGACGATCGACGTCGCGGCCGATGCCTTCCTCCGCCAGATGGTGCGAAGGATCGTGGCCGTCCTGCTCGAGGTCGGACACGGAAAGATGAGCGAAGAGGCAGTCGCCGAGGCGCTAACGTCAAGGCGACCGGCGTTCAACGGGGTTACGGCCCCGGCGAAGGGCCTCTGCCTCCGGCGAGTCGTACTCGGTCCAATGAGGGCCAAGGCGACGCCGGCAAGCACGACCGCCAGATCGAACGGAGAACGATGACCGCGAAGACATATACGGTCCGTGAGAGCGAGATCGAGCGACGCTGGTACGTCGTGGACGCGACGGACGAGACGCTCGGCCGTCTCGCGTCGCGCATCGCTCGCGTCCTTGAAGGCAAGAACAAGCCGGCCTACAGTCCCACACTCGACTGCGGCGATCACGTCGTCGTCCTGAACGCAGGCAAGATCGCCGTTACGTCAGACAAGCGCGAGACCAAGCTGTACATGCGACATAGCGGCTATCCGCACGGGCTCAAGGAAGAGACTCTTGGCCACCTGCTGGAACGTCGGCCCGAAGAAGTGATCCGGCGCGCGGTCAAGGGGATGCTTCCTCATAACCGCCTCGGAGCTCAGCAACTGACCAAGCTCAAGGTCTACGCCGGCCCGGAGCACCCGCACCAGGCTCAGCGGCCTGAGCCGTTCGCCTGACGAGGAGCGCCATGACCACCCCTGCGTTCTACTACGGGACGGGTCGCCGCAAGACCGCGGTGGCTCGTGTCCGGCTCATCCCGGGTTCGGGCGAGATAGTCGTGAACGATCGCAGCCTCGAAGCGCACTTCGGGAACGCCATCGATGAGGCGAACGTCCGTCTGCCGTTCCGGGTCACCGGGACGGAAGGCACGTTCAACGCCCAGATCAAGGTCGAGGGCGGCGGCGTCACCGGACAGGCCGGGGCCATTCGCCACGGCATCGCCCGCGCCCTGCTTCAGCTGGATCCGGAGGGCAATCGCCTTCCGCTCCGCCAGGCTGGCCTGCTTACCCGCGACCCACGGATGAAGGAGCGGAAGAAGTACGGTCTCAAGCGTGCTCGCAAGGCCCCGCAGTATACGAAGCGTTAGGCACCTCGCGGACGGCTCATGCCGTCGTTGGGCCCTGTGCTCTTCGCTCGCGTACCGCCAGGCTTGCCTGGCGCACGCTCGCTCAAAGCCAAGAGTGCTTGGCTCGTGCTCGCGCCCGCCTAGGCCTGTAGTCAAGCGCCGCGCGCTTGACTCGCCTTCGGCACGGCGCCTTCGGCACGGCGCCTTCGGCACGGGGTCGCCTAGGCTGAACGGCCGGCTCGGCGCTCTCCGGTGACGTCGGCATCAACCAAGACGTATCGCACGCGTCGGGCTTCGGCCCGAGGCGTGCTTCGTTCTGGGCGGCGGCCCGCGCGGCAGAGCCTGACCGCTTGCGGCGGGGGCGTGTCGCGTGGCGCGAGCCTGGGCGCCGGTGCGCTGCGTGGTCGTGGTTGGGGTCGAGTTGGGTTCGGGGCTGGTAACATACCGGCTTCGTCGCGACAGCCCGTGCATGAGACGCGGGGCGACCACGGAAGATGGGCAACGTGACCGCATCGCTTCAAAGCCGCGACCTGCTCAGCGCAGGCGATCTGACTCGGGACGAGTACGAGGGCGTGTTCGCCACCGCCGCATCGTTGAAGGGCGAGTTCCGCGAGAGCCGGCGCCACGAGGCCCAGCCCCTGGCCGGCCGCAATGTTGCCCTGATCTTCGAGAAGCAGAGCCTTCGGACGAGGGTCACGTTCGAGGCCGGCCTCAATCAGCTCGGCGGCCACGCGTTGCATCTGGGGGATGGGATCGGATTTGGGGTCCGGGAGAGCGTCCCCGACATCGCCCACAACCTCGACCGCTGGATCGACGGAATCGTGATCAGGACCTTCGACCACTCGGTCGTAGCCGAGCTCGCGGCCGAGGCCGGCATCCCTGTCTTCAACGCCCTGACGGACGAAGAGCATCCGTTTCAGGCGCTCGCAGACCTGCTCGCCATGCGAGAGCACTTCGGGAGTCTCGAGGGCAGGGTGCTGACCTTCGTCGGCGACGGCAACAATGTCTACCACTCCCTTGCTCTGGCGGGCGCGACGCTGGGCATGGAGGTCAGGCTGGCCCACCCCGCCGGCTTCGGTCCGCGAGCCGAGATCGTCGTCCGGGCCGAGAGGCTGGCCGCGTCGAGCGGCGGAAAGATCGTCATCGGGCGCGATCCCCGCGAGATCGTACCCGGATCGGACGCCCTCTACGCCGACGTGTGGGTCTCGATGGGTCAGGAGGACCAGTCTCATACGCGGTTCGCCGCCTTCGCCGGCTACTGCGTGGACGACGACTTGCTCGAACTGGCAGGCCCTAATGCCGTCGCAATGCATTGCCTGCCGGCCCATCGAGGGCAGGAGATCACTGCGGGAGTGCTCGACGGTCCCAGAAGTCTCGCACTCGCGCAGGCAGAGAATCGACTCCACGTCCAGAAAGCATTCTTGGTGGAGTCGATCGGTCGCTGACGCCGCCGGCGACCGTTTATCAGGCCGACCTAGACAGCTGGCGTAGGACCAAGCGCGATTGGGTGCTCGACGCATGTACCTGAGACGTCGTGCACGCCGGAAGGCATGATGTGCGCATGACGGACGATTTATACGAGCGCTACAAGGAAGCTCTGCGAGTCGGGCACGTAGCCGTCCTACGTGGAGCCCTCGAGGAAGCCAACGAGGCGTATCGCGCAGCCGCCTCGATCGCCCCGTCACGCGCCCTGCCACACACGAGCCTGGGCGGCGTCCTACTGCGACTCGGGCATCTCGAAGAGGCCCTTGCTGAGTTTGCGGCGGCTGTGAGCCGCGCGCCCCACGACGAAGGAGCTCTGCTCGGACAGGCCGAAGCTCTGAACATTGCCGGGCAGAGGGTCAATGCCGCTGCGGCCCTTGAACACGTGTCCGAGGTCCAAGAGGCGGCCGGTCGGCTGCCGGAGGCGGCGGACACACTCCGACGAGCCATGGAGCTCGAAGAGTCGGCGGAACGTCGCCGGCGCCAGAGAGGGCTACTGCGCCAGATCCGTCTGTCGGCAGGCGACCAGGCGGCCGAGCAGCTGCTGGCCCGTGCGCTCCGGCTGCGCGACGAACCGGCTGCTGCGCCGCTCGAGCCGGCCAGGTCGGCGACGGATGCCGCGCCGACTACGGAGCCAAATCCTCTGCGGGATGCCGTCGCGGAACCGGCGGCGCCGTGGTCAGCGATACCTACGTTGAGCCCGCCTCAGTTCGGGTCGGTGAACGGGTCATTCATCGCCTCGGCGCCCTTTTCGGAGGTTGCGGCCCTTGCCGGAACCACTGCTGAGCGCACCACCCACAGCGCCGGCCTCGCCGGAACGCTCGAGTACGAAGCGGCCAGCGCTGAGCCCACGGCCGAGCAAGGCAGGCAACCATCGTCCGCGACGGCGATCGAAGCCCCTGCCAAAGTCCCGTCTGAGGTCCTGCAAGACGTGGGTCTCCAGGCCTGGCCAGCAGGCGTGCTTGAGCTGGCGCCGCCGTCGGCCGAGGCTTTGGCGGGGGTGGGCGTCATGGACGGTGGGTTCGATACAGCTAATCTGAGTGTCGGTGAGACCCGGAACCAGCCCAACGGTGATGAGCTGATGAGCGCCGCGGAGGCCGCCGAGCTGGCTGGGGACGCGGCCAAGCTGCGATCGCTTCTCGTGTGGACGGCGCGAGCCTACGCCCGTGAAGGCCGTTTCGAGGCGGCCCTCGATGCCGCCCACCGGCTTCTGCAGCGCGCGCCGGGCGACGTCGATGCCCACCTCGTGCTCGTGGAGTTGTACGTGGCGCGCGACTGGAACTCGCTGGCAATGGAGAAGCTCGTCTTGCTGGGTCGGCTTGCCGAACTCAACGACGATAGGGAGACGCACCAGCGTTTGTGCGCGGTGGCCGCCCGAACCTTCCCCAAAGAAGAACGCCTCAGCGCGCTCTGCTCCTGAGCCCGCCGAGGCGGCCCATCTGCGACCGACTCGCTGCCGGACCCCCCCAGAATCAGGACGGCGCCGCTCGCGAAGGCGGAGAGGGCTCCCGGCCGGTATAGACTAGCGCTCAGATGGCACTCATCCAGTCGGCGCTCGACAAGGTCAGCCCGAACGTACTGGCCGATGTGGCGATCACGGCCCTCCTGATCTACTGGCTCTTCAGCTTGATCCGAGGGACGCGCGCGGTTCGGCTCGTCGTCGGCGTGTGCCTGCTTCTGCTCGTCTACGGCGCCGCCGTGACATTCGACCTCCAACTCCTGAAGGTGATCCTTCAGAATAGCGCCTATGTGGGGCTGTTTGCCCTGGTAGTCGTCTTCCAGCCGGAGCTGAGGCGAGCCCTCGATCGGATCGGCCGGCTCGGATCCCTCGGCTGGCTCATCTCCCCGGCAGAACAATCGACGGTCGCCCATATTGCGATCGCGGTGGCCAGCGCGGCCGAACGCCTGTCGCGCGAAGGGCACGGCGCCCTCATCGTGATCGAGCGCGAGACCGGCCTTCAGGAGATTGCCGAGAACGGCGTGATGCTCCACGCCGACCTCTCAGCCGACCTACTGGTGACCCTCTTCTCGCCAAAGACGCCACTCCACGATGGGGCGGTAGTGATCAGAGGGGACCGCATTCTCGCCGCCGGGGCGGTGCTGCCTTCCGCCGAGACCACCATCCCGCTGGAACGTTTCGGGACGCGCCACAAGGCCGCCCTCGGCATCACGGAGCAGACAGACGCGATCGTTGTGGTCGTGTCCGAGGAGAGCGGCCAGATGAGCCTCGTCGAGAGGGCCCGCATTGTTCGCAACCTGGACGAAGCAAATCTCGAGCGGGCCATTACCGCGCTGCTCCATCCCAAGACCCCGGGCGGCATCTTGGGCCAGGAGCGGAAGCCTCCACGTGGTGCGTCCGTGCGCGCACTGGCCAGACGCGGACGCTTCGGGGCATTGACCCGTCGGGCAGGTGGCCCGGGCAAGGGCCGCGGTCGCTCTCCCAAGGCCTCCGGCGACGCCGAGACTGAGGAGAAGGCGTCATGAGAGTGGTGCGCTTCATCGTCAGGAACTGGCCCCTCAAGATCGGAGCCGTGTTGTTGGCCGCCATCCTGTATACGGCGATGGTTGTCCTGCAGAGCACATCCGCGTGGCCCGGCGCGATCGCCATCGACCCTGTGAACCAGCCTACGACTGGGTATCTCGTGCAGCCTAATCCGATGCCGACCGTGACCGGCATCCGCTACATCGCGCCGCCCGACGTTCCGATCTCCCAGTCTAGTTTTCGGGCGACCGTGGACTTGAGCACGGTCAAGCCCAGCGAGAGCGATACGTCCCGGGTGCGAGTGAAGCTGGAGGCAGACGATCAGCGGATCCAGATCATCGACTACCAGCCTCAGCAGATCACCGTTCAACTGGACCCGATAGTCCAAAAG
>Ga0209385_1000914_pt1 | contig 12352 bp, 9 predicted proteins | sample NGEPerB_FD_184506 | JGI IMG/M metagenome (GOLD analysis project Ga0209385, IMG submission 184506) | Arctic peat soil microbial communities from the Barrow Environmental Observatory site, Barrow, Alaska, USA - NGEE PermafrostAB12-B... | ecosystem: Environmental > Terrestrial > Soil > Wetlands >... | reverse complement strand
AAGCTTCTGCATTGTGCTCGATAACAGCAACGTCATGCCCCTTACCAACAAGCAAATGAGCAAGATAGGACCCGACCTTTCCTCCACCTGCAATAATAATATACATGGTTCTACCTCTCGTTCAGATGGAAGATCGCGCTAACCTTTGGAAGGTCCGATACGTGCAGTGCCACCAGCAATTCATCATTGTCGGCGAGAACGTCGGTTCCCTTGGGAAAAGTCGTGGTTCCATCGCGCGTCAGCGAGATGACCTTGAATTCGTCCAGAGCTTCGATTTCAGCTATCGTTGTTGCCGGGATCCCGGGGTGAAAGGGCACTTCGACCAGCTCAATACCTCCACCGGGCAGGATGAAGTGACTCTCCTCGTTACGGATCATGAACTTGCTGTAGATGATGTTCGCAGCTGACGTAGTTGGGCAAACCGTCTCGAGACCGAGAGCCCTGTAGGTCTCTCCCTTGATAGGATCGAACACCCGGGCAACTACCATGGGGACTTTAAAAATAGTCTTGGCGACCTGCGCGGCCATAATGTTCATGTTGTCCCCATTAGTCACTGCAGCGAAACCATCTGCATGCTCAATCCCCGCAGACTTGAGCACCTCCATATCGAATTCAACTCCAGTGATTGTAGCTCCATTGAACTCGTCGGTGAGCCGACTGAAGTTGTCTGGATCGTGGTCTACCACGGCCACGTCATGGCCTTCTTCCGAGAGTTTTGTAGCAAGCTGAGCGCCAAGGCGCCCACAACCAACGATAACAATATACATAACGAACATCTCCTCGCGAATCCTTAGAACAGACTCATCACAAAGTGTTGATTATAGGCATCTCCCGGTCGACGTCAAGATGTTCAAGCACCATACTTGGAGATTCCCGAAGGAAATCGATCGGCCCGCTCCTGCATTGTTGCAGGTGCAGTGCAACAGTGCTACCATGAGCCACGCACATTTTCGTCATCAGGGGATACCATGCAGGAACCGGTCGAAGAACAACTCATCGAGACGAGTCCGAGAGGAAGCCGTCCACGCTCCAGGCGATCGGCGTCCTCGATGGCATGGGGTCAGTCAGGCGCCTTCATGGCACTCTACCATAGCGGGGCGTTGGCTGACATCGTGATCATTCTGGGGATCCTCGGTGTTTTCTACGGCATTACTCAGGTCGGTCGCGAGTGGGCGGGAGTTCTGAGACCTACGGTGGTGATCGATCTCTCGTTTCGTGCACTGCCGCGGTACACACTCTTCTCACTGGTCCGAGGATTGGCTGCCTACTGTATTTCCTTCCTGTTCACTATTGTCTATGGATACTGGGCGGCCAAGGACCGGCTGGCCGAGAGACTGCTTGTACCCATCCTGGACATCCTGCAGAGTATTCCCGTCCTGGGGTTCATGCCGGGCGTCGTGCTGGCACTCGTATCCATCTTTCCCAGCAACAACATTGGGCTGGAACTTGCCGCCATATTCATGATCTTTACGGGACAGGCATGGAACATGACGTTCAGTTTCTACAATTCTCTCAAGTCCGTACCAGCGTACCTCCAGGAAGCCGGTACCATCTACCACTTCAACTGGTGGCAACGCCTCACTCAGATCGAGATGCCCTATAGCGCTGTCGGCCTCATCTGGAACAGCATGATGAGTATGGCCGGTGGATGGTTCTTCCTCATGGTTACCGAAGCATTTCAACTGGGCAACAGGGATTTCAGGCTGCCCGGCATCGGCTCGTACATGTCGGTCGCCGTCGAAAAAGGCAATGTACCTGCCATGATCGCAGCGATTGTCGCTATGGTACTGATGATCGTCGCTCTGGACCAGCTGGTGTGGCGACCAGCCGTTGTCTGGGCACAAAAATTTCGCATCGAAGACACGAGCGACGAAGAGACGATGGATTCATGGTTCCTGGATCTCCTCCACCACTCGCACATCCTGCGCTGGATCGGCGCCGCAAACTCCTCGGTCCGCCATGTGTTCGGCAGCCTGAGCTCGCAGCTTCTCCGTCACCTTCATCGCGACATGCCGGGCAACTCTCCTGGCGTCTCTGCTCCCGGTAAACATGGAGTGCCGAACCGTGCTTCGTTCTCCGTCGTCTTTTCTCGAGTCCTGTTCTTCCTGCTGGCCGCCGGACTGGCCTTCGCCCTTGCCCAGGTCGTCCGCCTCCTCATATCTGTTCGTATCAGTGAATGGTTGCGTCTGCTGAGAGCCGATGTTCTGACCCTGACACGCGTCACGGCTGCCATTGTTCTGGGGACCCTGTGGGCCTTGCCTGTGGGTTTGCGCATCGGACTCTCGCCCAAGCTGTCGAGGATCATGCAGCCAATCGTCCAGGTCGCGGCGTCGTTCCCGGCGCCAATGCTGTTTCCGGCCGTGATCCTCCTGCTGACTCTGCTCAGAGTCAATATAGGCTTTGGCAGTGTCGTGCTCATGCTGCTCGGCACCCAGTGGTACATCCTGTTCAATGTCATTGCCGGCGCACAGGCCATCCCCTCCGACCTCAAAGAAGCGGCTGCCAGCTATCGTATCGCAGGCAGGCAACGTTTCTGGTCCCTGTACCTGCCGGCCATTTTCCCCTACCTCGTGACAGGCTGGGTGACAGCGGCAGGCGGAGCCTGGAACGCCAGCATCGTCGCCGAAATAGTGACGTTCCGTGGCCAGACCCTCAGGGCGCAGGGGATCGGATCTGTCATCAGCGAGGCGGCGTTCGGCGCCAACTTTGCTGAACTGGCTGCTGCGATCCTCATCATGTCACTGACCGTCGTGCTCATTAACCGCTTCGTGTGGCGAAGGCTGTACGCAGTCGCCAGCACGCAGTATAACCTCAGCAAGTAGAGGAGGCCCCATGGAAGAGTCTGCGCAACAACCTGTCCTGCTTTCCAGTGAGAACGTCACTCAGCGTTTCCCGATGCCCAATGGAAACATGGTGACCGTTCTGGACAATATCAGTATGGATATCCGGAAGGGAGAGATCATCTGCCTGCTCGGCCCTTCCGGCTGTGGCAAGTCGACGTTCTTGCGGATCCTGGCGGGCCTCATGCATCCCACGAGCGGCAAAGTGTTCGCCCGTGGCAAGGAAACGGCCGGCCTGACACCGGGCGTCGGCATGGTTTTCCAGATGTTTGCCCTCTTCCCGTGGATGACCGTGAGCGAAAATATCCAGTCTGTCCTCGTCCCTCTGCAACTCCCTCAAGAGGAAGTCCAGCACCGCGTCAGCACCGTGATCAAGATGGTCGGTCTCGAGGGCTTCGAAGAAGCCTATCCTCGCGAGATCTCGGGCGGTATGAAGCAGCGCGTGGGCATCGCGCGCGGTCTTGCGGTACAACCTGAATTGCTGTTCATGGACGAACCGTTCAGCGCTGTGGACGCTTTGACCGCAGAATCGCTCCGCACGGACCTGGTCGACATCTGGGATGAAGCCGAAGGTCAACCAGCGTCCATCGTCATGGTCAGCCATGACATCAAGGAAGTCGTCTATATGGCCGACCGCATCGTCGTGTTCTCGGCGAACCCGGGGCGCATCCGTACGATCGTCGAGAACAAGCTGGCACGACCTCGCGACTATCGGACTCCGGATTTCCTGGCGATGGTCGACTACCTCCACGACATCATTACGACGAACGAACTGCCCGACACGCCTCCTGCAGCCGTGACGAGTCCCTCGCAACCCGTATTCGAACCACTTCCGCCCGTTTCGTCAAGTGACGTCGTCAGTTTCGTCGAATACCTGGACTCACATGGTGGCCAGGGTGATGTCTTCGTCCTCGCTCACGAATTCGGCAAGGAATTCAGTGACCTGATCAACATCGTTAAAGCTGCCGAGATGCTGGATTTCATCGACACGCCGAAACGGCGCACCGTGCTGACACCCCTTGGACACCGCTTCGCCGACATGGGCACTGAGGACCAGAAAGTCGTCTGGAAACAGCAGATCCTGACGCTCAGTATCTTCAAGACCATTCACGCGGAGGTTCAGGCTTCCCGGAATGGCAGTATGCTCGACGACGACGTCCAGGACCGCCTGGCAGAACTACTGCCCAACGAAAACCCGGAGTTCACCTTTGCGACCTTCATCAACTGGGCCCGTTTTGGCAATCTGCTGGCATTCGATGAGGACTCGGACGAGGTATCGCTCCAGTAGACCGTTGTGACCGGGTCAGGAGGCAGTCCATTAGTGAAGACATCTTACTGATTTTCAAGTTCACAGGCGTATCATAATAGTGGAGGCGTCTATGAATGTACTGGTCGTTGTGTTGAACCATGAGGAGCATGTTCGGATACTCCTGGAAAGGTTCCCTGAGATCGACGTACGTGGAGCAACGGTGATCAGCAGCACCGGTATGGGTCAGCTGCTTGCCGCCGATGTCCCTATCTTCTCCACACTCAGCAAATTGCTGTCAGGCGCCAGCCGCCGGATGGAGAACTCCACGATCTTCTCGGTGATCCGGTCAGAGGAGACTCTTGAAAAGGCTATCGCTCTCGTTCATGAAGTCGTCGGCGACATGAAAAATCCCGGTAGTGGTATCTTGTTCGTTGTTCCCGTTACCAGGATCGAAGGACTTGCTGCACCTCTTTCTGCCGAGGGCTTGGAACTTACAGGAGAACAGCACACATGAACATCGTCCTCTCGATTGCAGTGTTTGTCGGTCTGGGGATGATATTAGCGCGTGTGCTGAAGCGGTTCGGATCTCCCGAGGTCCTCAGCTACATCCTTGGCGGCCTTGTTATTTCGGTCTGTCTGGCCCGATTTCTGCCAAAAGGGTTCATCAGCGCCGGTGATACGGTTGGGACGGTTGCGCTGGGATTCATTGCGTTCGAGATCGGCGACACGTTCCGGCTCAAGAACGTACGTGAGGTAGGATCAAAAGGCCTGTGGTTATCAGTAGTCCAGGCTGTCTTCACCTATGCAGTCGTCTTGTTGGGATTCCTTGCTACGGAAGCGTTGCACATTACCCATCTGCCTGACCCGATGCCCGTCGCGCTCTTTCTTGCTTCGACAGCCGCCGCTACGGCTCCTGCCCCCACGTTCATGGTTGTCCAGGAGTATCGCGCCAAGGGACCTCTGACGAACTACCTGCTGATGGCAGTCACTTTTGACGATGCAGTCGGAATCATCCTCTTTGACATCAGTATCGTCGTCATGCGCATCCTTCTTCGTGGTGGCACTCTCCATGTGTCCGAGATAATTCTCTCACCGCTCAAAGAAATAGGTCTTTCCTTGCTGATCGGGGCTGTGACGGGGTTCGTCATGGTCGCCATGTCACGATGGTTCCGGTCAAAGTCTGAGCGGCTGCTCCTCGCGATCATGATCGTCCTCGCAACTGTTGGCATCAGCCAGATCTTTGGCGTTTCGTCCCTGCTGGCGTGCATGGTAACAGGAGCCTTGTTCACCAACATGGCAGTTGAACCCACAGGCACCTTCGCCAACGTCGATATTTGGACAGTTCCACTGCTTCTCATGTTCTTTGTGTTTTCGGGAGCGGACATCAACTTGGCATTGCTTCCGAAATTTGTTGTGGTCGCCTTATGCTATCTTGCCCTTCGCAGTTTTGGCAAGATCTTCGGCTCCTGGGCGGGTGCCCGCATGGTCAAGGCTCCGCCGGATGTCCAGAAATACCTTGGCTGGGCGATGTTGCCACAGGCCGGTGTCGCCATCGGATTCGCCGTGATAGCGCGTTCCATGTTTCCGGAACTGTCCTATCTGTCCACGATTGTCCTCGCGATCGTCATCGTTTTCACGATGATCGGTCCCGTTGGCGCCAAGCACGCGCTCTTTGGTTCCAAGGAAGTCGCTCCCGAATTCCTGAAGCCATCGGAAAAAGCGACAATCCCTTCGTGATCTAGCGTCTGTAGTCACCAAACGAAACTGCTCAGATAGGTTAGCGCCGGCTGTTCACGCATCCGGCGCTTCTGTCGTTCTGTCCTGACCAACCATCGCAGCACGCTGGAGTTGTCGAGGCACCAGTTCAGATCCACAGGTCCAGCTCCGTATCGTGTTGACAGAGCGCGCATGGCAGTATAATTACTCGTTGTCGGTCAATTGGCAGGAGGGCGCCATTTGCCTCCCTCCGGGTCCAGACTCTGGAGGTACGAAATGAACTTACTCATCATTCCTGTCGTTGCTGGCCTTACCTGTATTGGAGCCGCACTATATCTGTTCCTCAGGCTAAGAGCAGCCAAGATCTCCTCGCCGAAAATGAGCGAAATCGGAAGCTACATAGCCATTGGAGTGCGAGCGTACCTTTCCCGCCAACTCCGGGCGATCCTGCTCGTCACTCCTGTTGTGGCAATCGTTCTGGGCTTCACGCTGAATATCTGGATCGCAGTGACATTTGTGCTCGGCGTCTTCACGTCGCTGATCACAGCCTACATGGGCATGAGCGCGTCCACCCGCGCAAACGTCAAGACCGCCGACGACGCGACCCATTCCATGAAGGCTGCCTTCCACACAGCTGTCTTCGGTGGATCCATTATGGGTTTCTCGATCACAGGGTTCAGTCTTGTCGTGCTGTCGATCCTCTATCTGCTGTTCAAGGACCCAAACCCCCTCGTCGGCTTTGGATTTGGCGCCAGTCTCGCGGCCCTCTTTGCCCAGATCGGTGGAGGCATCTATACCAAGGCGGCCGACATCGGAGCCGATCTCGTCGGCAAGATCGAGGCAAATATCCCCGAGGACGACCCACGCAACCCTGCTGTTGTCGCCGATCTCGTCGGTGACAACGTAGGCGATTGTGCCGGCAGAGGCGCAGATTTGTTTCAGACGTTCTCCGATGATATCGTGACCGGAATGGTCGTTGCCCTCACGCTGGTCCCCAAGTACGGAGGCGCCGTGCTCTTCTTCCCCATGCTCCTGCAGTCGGCCGGCCTTGCTGCTTCGATGCTTGGCGTCCTCTCCATACGGCTCTTCGACCGAAGCAAGCCCGAAACCGCCTTCTACTGGGGCATGGCTGTGACCACTGTCTTTGCTGTGCTCGGATCTTTTCTGGTCAGCCACTTTCTGGTTCACGACATGGCCCTCTTCATCGGCACCTGTCTGGGCGTTGCAACCACCCTTGTGTCTTCGATCATCACCCGATATTACGCTGGTTCCTCGGGAAAACCGGTCCACGATATTGCCGAGGCGTCCAAGCGCGGCGTAGCGCTCAACGTCATCACAGGGCTGTCAGCCGGCCTGCAGAGTCCACTGGCATCGATCATCATGATCGTCATCGCTGTCGCGGCCGCATACTTCATTTCCGGAGGCTCACTGCTGGCAATCGTAGCTGTCAACATTGGTACTGACTTGCTCATCGGCTACATCATGACTGCCGACGCCTTCGGTCCGATCACCGACAACGCATCAGGTATCGCAGAGATGTCAGGGGCACACGAGCAGGTCGTACGCTCGCTGTCACAGCTCGATTCGGTCGGCAACACCATGAAGGCGACGACCAAGGCCTATGCCATGTCATCCGGCACGGTGACTTCATTTGTCCTGTTCTCGACATACTTCTCCATTGTCGGTCTCAAGACGATGAACGTGATGGAACCCTACTCCATTGCATTCATCCTCCTCGGCATCTGCCTCCCGTACCTCATCAGCTCACTGACCATCGGCTCGGCAGCCAAGACGGCGATGCTCATGGTCGACGAAGTCCGCCGCCAGTTCAGGACCATCCCTGGCATTTTGAAGGGTGAAGCCAAGCCCGACTACGCGTTGTGCATCGACATTTCGACGCGTAACGCTCTCAAGGAGATGATCTTACCAGGCGTCATCAGCATCGCCGTCCCGATCATTGTGGGACTGGTGTTTGGTCACTGGGCACTTGGGGCGCTCCTCATTGGAGCAGTACTCAGCTCAGCTTTGCTGGGGCCATTTTTCAACAACACAGGCACCGCCTTCGACAACGCGAAGAAACTCATCGAAGACAGTGGACGCAAGGGGTCCTTCGAACATCAGGCGGCCGTTGCTGCTGACACCGTGGGCGATCCGCTCAAGGATGTGGCAGGACCTGCCCTGCTCATCTTCATGAAACTCGTCGGCATGGCAGCCCTGCTCATCGCAGGGATCAAGCCGCTGTTCTAGTACGGACACAGCACCATTGTCAGGACGCGGCGGGAACGTCACTGCTCCCGCCTCTTGCATGAATCACCTATGTTCTGGTATAGTATCGCCATGTCGTGATGCCAGAGAGGAGTGACCCATGAATGCAGGTCAGTTCATCAGCGGTTTGGTACTCATCATCCTGTCAGCAGGGCTCTATTTCGCATCCAGATCACGCAAGGCGCACGCCGGCCAGCTCAACCAGGCACAGACATTGGACCTTCGACAGGCTGCACAGGGACGTTTCTATGGCAAGTTCCAGGGCTCCATCGTCGCCGACCAGCCGCTCACGGCACCCTATTCAGCTCGCCCGGCGGTCGCCTGGAGCGCGCACCTGGAGAGAGGGACCGAGCAACAGGACCAGGACGGCACAACGACCAGGTGGGATACCGTGTGGTCGCAGTTTGCCACGACGCCGTTCCGGCTCAAAGGTGCAGGCGAGCTATGGTTCGACCAGCGTGGCGGCATGCCCAACCTGGACGCACCTTCGACGTTTGATCAGTCCATCCATGATATCACAAACCCTATCATTGCCCCCTACGCCACCAACCGCGGCCTGTTAGGTCGGCTGAACAGGCCAAACTTTCACGCCGTCGAGACATCATTCGCCCCCGGGAGCCAGGCATTCTTCGTTGGTCCTGTCGAGGCCGTCAACGGGTTCTGGGTAGCGCGTCCCGGCCAGGACAAGGAATACAGCGTCCTGACGTGGAAGAGCGAGCAGCAGGTCCGAATCCACATGAGTCGCGCGAGTACGATCTGGTGGGTACTCAGTCTGGTCGCGTTCGCCGCAGGGATCCTCGCCATCATCATCTCGTTCAACTAGCATATCTGGTCACATTCACGGCGACAGGAGGAACTTATGCCCGAACCGATCCAGGCAAAGCGTGTGTACGAAGAATACAGTCCTGACGACGGGACGCGTGTCCTGGTAGAGCGTCTGTGGCCGCGTGGCTTTACCCGTGAGCGTCTGCACGCCGATACATGGCGGCGCGAGATCGCACCGACAGCAGAACTGCGCACGTGGTATGCGCACGACGTCGTAAAGTGGCCGGAGTTCGTGACGCGGTACACCGCGCAACTGGACAGCCAACCGGATCTGGTAGCGTCACTGCTGGAGATGGCCCATCGTGGTCCACTCACGCTGTTGTACGCAGCTAAGGACACCGAACACAACAGTGCACTCGTTCTGCTGAACTACCTCAAGGGCCAGCTCTAAGCAAGGTAGCGTTTCGTCTATTCGCCGAACAACCCGCCCTTTGCCTCATCGGCGCCCGGTTCGGCGATGATGGTCATTTTGCGCCCGTTGCGGACCTCTTCGGGTGGCAACTGCAATGGCAGGTATTTCTTGAATAGGACGGCGCCGATGGCTGGACTGATGACGAGGCCAATCCCACCGCTGTCAGTAGCACAGCGACGGCATTATGTCCCATGGCTCACGCCAGTTCCGGGCCCCGGACGCTCGTTCGGGGCCCTTTGCATTTGCTCCAGACCGTGTTGGACTATTATGTAGTGGAGATAGACGGCCTGCACTTCGACCATGGAGGAATACATGCCTGACAATATGCACGTCAAGCGTACCAAGATCGTCGCTACACTTGGGCCGGCAACGAATTCGGAGGAAATGATCCGAGCGCTCGCCCAGCATGGTGTGGATGTCTTTCGGATCAACTTTTCGCACGGCACGGATGAGCAACGGCTAGCCACGATTGCCGCCGTGAAAAAGGTCCGTGCTGAACTCAACATGCCGCTCGCGATCCTGCAGGACCTGCAGGGACCGAAGATCCGGCTGGGAACGTTCAGTCAGGGACCATGCGAGGTCATGACCGGAGGCGTCTTTCGACTGACGACCCAGGTGGTGGATGGAAACGCCGAACAAGCGAGCGTAGACTATCCTCCTGTCACCGCAGAGGTCCGGCCCGGGGAGCTTATCTTCATCAATGACGGCCTGATTCGTCTCAAGGCACGTGAGATCCAGGGTGATACTATCGTGACGGATGTCCTCAAAGGAGGAGTTCTCTCTGACCACAAGGGGGTCAACTTCCCTCAGTCGGACCTCCATGTCCCCTCAATCACTGAAAAGGACAAGCACGATCTTGTCACAGGTCTGCGGGCAGGCGTCGACTACGTGGCTCTCTCGTTCGTGCGCACGTCAGACGATGTCCGTGAGCTCCGCACTCTCATGGAGACTCACGGAGCGCATATACCGATCATCGTCAAGGTGGAGAAGTGGCAGGCCGTCCAGAACATCGAGAGCATCCTTGCCCTGGCAAACGGCATCATGGTCGCCCGAGGAGACCTTGGCGTCGAGATGCCCATCGAGGAAGTCCCCATCATCCAGAAGAAACTCATCGCCCTGTGCAATCGAATGGGCAAGCCGGTCATCACCGCGACGCAGATGCTCAATTCCATGGTGGAAAACCCATCTCCCACACGGGCCGAGGTAACCGACGTAGCCAACGCCATCTTCGACGGCACAGACGCCGTCATGCTGAGCAACGAAACAGCAGTCGGCAAGTTCCCCATGGAGACCGTCGAGATGATGGGACGCGTCATCCAGGCGACTGAACGGAGCAAGATGTACTGGACCGCCATGGAAGCCCGAGCTGCCGAGTCCGCGCCGGATACTTCGGATGCGATCGCCTATGCCGCAGTCCGCACAGCTCAGACCGTCGGAGCCAAGCTCATCGTCTGCGCGACAGAGTCGGGCAGGACCGCGATCCTGATCTCACGCTATCGTCCGCACGCCCCTATTCTTGCTCTCACGCCAAGCGACCTGGTTCAGCGCCGTCTTGCGTTGTACTTCGGCATCATCCCGATGGTCGCCGAGCAGTTCGAGAGTGTCGACCACATCCTTCGCACCGCCGTCACGGTGGCACGTGCGTCTCACCTGACACGACGAGGCGACAAGATCATCATTACGGCGGGTTCGCATGCAGGTGTCGCCGGCAGTACCAATCTCATCAAGGTCGAAGACCTGGACTAAACTCGCTCCCTGAGCATTGCAAATCGACCGGCAGGCATAGAATAACCGTGGTACGATGCTCTGGAACTCCAGGGTATGCCAGGACAAGGGGGAACAAGCGTGAAAAGAAAGGTAACCTACTTCAAGATCTTCCTGCTTGGATTCGGCTTCTTCGGCATCTCGATCCTCTGGTCGCTGTACAACTCGGACATTCCGATCATGCTGAAGAGTTTCTACAATCTATCCTACACAGCGTCAGGATGGGTGATGAACATCGACAACATCCTTGCAATAACGCTCATCCCGCTCGTAGGTTTCTGGTCGGACCACGTATGGACGCGCATCGGACGTCGTATGCCGTTCATTATCTCAACATTGCCCGTGGGAGCTATTCTGTTTGCGCTGGTTCCCTGGATCCCACTCTGGTTTGGTTCAACCGCCACATCTCTTGTGGTGTTCATGTTTGTTCTGTTCTTCATGAACGTCGCTCTGGGGATCTCGCGGTCGCCTATCATCGCACTGATGCCCGACCTCGTTCCATCGGAAGAGCGCTCACCGGCCAACGGTGTCATCAATTTCATGGGGGGATTCGGGTCCCTGCTGGTGTACTTCGTTATCGGGAAGATCTCGACGACCAACAGACCGCTGGGCTTTGCCATTGCAGGGGTATCAGTGCTCGTGGCCGCAGTTATCATGTTTCTCTCGATCCGTGAGACGCGTGACTCGCTTGACCGCAAGGCGCCACAGTCAGAGCATGCTGACTTCTCCCTGCTTCGCAAGATATGGACGCCGAAATACCGCAGTCTCCTGCTCATCTGCCTGGCCATTTTCTTCTGGTTCGTCGCGTATAACGCCATTGAAACGTACTACCCAACGTACATGCACTACGAAGGTCCTGCAGTGAAAGCACTGATAACCAAGCTCGGCACAGCCACGCCCACAGACGCGGCAAGCCTTGCACAGTTGAACGCCGTACGTCAGACATCTGAGGCCAGCGCGAAGTTCAATTTCGGCGTCATGTCGCTGGCGTTCATGATTCTGGCGATCCCGGCCGGATTCATTGGCAAGGCTCTGGGGCGTAAGGGCACAATCATGATAGGCCTGGCAGGCGTCATTCTCATGGTGCTCCTGCTCGCCCTCAACATCGCAGGCATAGGAGTATTGGCGGTATTCGTCATGGGAGGATTGTCCTGGGCACTGGTCAACATCAACTCGCTGCCGATGGTGCTCGACATGGGTTCCCTGGAGATGGTCGGAGCACTTACCGGCGTTTACTATTTCTTCTCACAGGCAGCAGATATTATCAGCCCTCCTCTCGTC
>Ga0209385_1000911_pt1 | contig 12377 bp, 11 predicted proteins | sample NGEPerB_FD_184506 | JGI IMG/M metagenome (GOLD analysis project Ga0209385, IMG submission 184506) | Arctic peat soil microbial communities from the Barrow Environmental Observatory site, Barrow, Alaska, USA - NGEE PermafrostAB12-B... | ecosystem: Environmental > Terrestrial > Soil > Wetlands >... | reverse complement strand
TTTCTGCGGGCCGGAGTCCATCGGGTGCGCTGCGCGGCCGCAACCACCAATTATCCGAGTCTGGCCGTGATTGGCCGCCTCGGCTTTCACTTTGAAGGACTTGCTCGGCAAGCCGAGTTCGTGGATTCTCGTTGGCTCGACCACGCTGTATTCGCCCGCCTAGCGAGCGATGCCTAGTACCAACCCGGACCTGGCAGATTTCAATCCGTCACAACAGCATTTGCGCTTTGGCCCCCGTTCGGTAGCCTGTCGGTGTGCGTTGGCAATTGCGTCCCCTACCCTTCGTAGCGCTTGCCCCGGCTACCGTCGTAGCGCTAGGTGCTTTGACGGCAGCTACCTTCGGAATGTTGGGGTGGAGCACGCTGTCGAAGCACAGCGACGAATATTCATTGCAGCAAGCCCGTGCCTTGGCCGCCATATTGGCTGAGCGATTGCGCGTAATTCCTCTTGAGCAACGCGCCATCGTCGTCGAGCGCGCGGCACGGCGGGCCGGTGTCGAGTTGCTGTTGGTAGATACTTATGGGGCAATTCTCGTTGACGGAACGCTTCGACCTCCCTCCCGCCAACAAATTTCCACTATGCTAGTGGAACAAACTGGAATAACGAGTACACAACTGGGGCGTGTCAGCTTTGCAGCCTCACCCGTGCGTACACCGCGCGAGTTGTCGAGTCTACTGGTCTTCGCTCGTGCAACCAATCCGCCGACGCCGGCTGTGCCGCTAGTAACCTCTCTCGGATTGCTATCGTCGTTGCTGATTGGCGTAGCGATGTTGGTCGCATATTGGCTGGCGCGCAATGTTCATGCGGACGTTGACTATGTTCGGGCACGAATTCGGGCAATGTCGGCACGAGATACCGAATCATTGGGTCAGCCAATACCCGTACGCTCAACGGACGTGGTCGGCGTATTGACAAGCGCCTTTAATGAATTGGTCTCGCGCTTTGCGGAAGCAGAAAAACGTTATCGCAAGGACCTTCAGAGGACGTTGACGTATGACCGCGATCGAAGCGCATTTTTGGCCGCATTGAGCCACGAACTACGAACTCCGCTAAACGCCATATTGGGGTTTACCGACGTATTGCTAGCGGAAGTTGACGGCCCGCTGAGCCAGGAGGCACACGAAAATTTAACGGTAGTTCACACAAGTGGTCGCCATCTTGCCGCACTTATCGACGATATTCTTGACTTGTCCGCAATTGAATCCGGTCAACTTCGTTTGACGCGCACTTACGTTGACGTGTTTGAGGTAGCACAGGCGGTCGTTCGAGAAATTCAAGTAACCGCAGATACAAAAGGGCTTGAGCTTACCTTGGATGGCGAAAGAGCCCCGGCCTGGGCTGATCAACTGCGGCTGCGCCAAATACTAAACAACGTCATTGGTAATGCCGTAAAGTTTACGCAACAAGGCGGTGTGACGATACGCGTTGAGCGCAAGGGTCAGGATCTAACTGCCGTGTCCGTAACCGACACAGGCCCCGGCATTGCCCCTAATGATCAGGCAGCCATCTTCGAGGAATATCGCCAATCCGGCGAGCCACACTGGAGACGTTCCGGTACGGGGCTTGGCCTGGCAATCAGTCGTCGTCTCATTGAGATGCACGGCGGCTCAATTCGCCTGAGCAGTACCCTGGGTAAAGGGTCAATATTTACCCTACTTTTGCCGACAGAATCCGAAGAAGATCGCTGGCTAGAGACCACTCCGATCGAACCGGTAAGCTCTGCACCAAGTGTTGGAGCACGATCATGAGTTCGCACGTTAATCGATTGGTATTTCGCGTGCTTGGCCTCGAGTTACTTTGTTCCTGCGTTGTCTTCCTAACCATCTCGACGGCGCGCTGGCTGCTCGTGCTGGAGGCCAATGCCGCAGACGCAAGTACTTATTTGCTCGGAATGGCGATTTTGACCGCCGGCTTAGTGGCGCCGATCCGTTCCCTAATATCTCTGCACCGGTACCGATTTCTATTGCGCGCATTGGCGCTCGGTTCGAGCGCCGTAGAATTGGAAGACTTGGTGGGTCTGTCTCGCGAGGCTTTTCGTTCAACCCTTGCCTGGCTTGTTGCAAACGCAATAAGTATCGTTACCCTCGCGCTATTCGCTCGTCCCAATTTGCTGGACCCGGCAACAACTCTCGCCGTTTCATTGCTCGCTTTGTTGGTCGTTTCCGCGGCTGCCCTACCACTATATGCCGCCCTACGCGCGACCCTGCTCAGCGTCATTGAGCTTGCACCCACCGGCGTAATGGGTGATTTAGTCGGCGCCGAAGAGAAATCGCAGCGGGCCGTCCGATTGATCCGTTATCGGCTCATGATCGCCGTAGTTGCGCCGGTCGGAATCGTGACGCTCGGTTCGACCCTCGTGGTAAGTTCCCACATTCGCCGGGCGGACGAGCAACAGCGCGAAGCTACGGCACTCGCAGTTGCGCGAAGCGCGTTTGAGGAATCACCCGGTATCGTCGCAACGGCTGGTCTCTCGGATGCCATTGAGATCGCCAAAGCGTATGGTCTACTCGTTTCCTGGTCACCTGAACCGCAAGCTTACCTCCGGCGTCATACGCAAGGGGGTGACCTGCAGCTGATTGCCCCCCTCGACTCAAGCAGCGTTACCGTGCACCTGCAGTCGGGCCGCTTCGGTGCGATAGGTTGGTTTGCCTGGTTCGTAACAGCCGCCGCAGTAATGACGGCGGGCTGGCTGGGGACGTTACTGGGTCGCTTTTTGGTGGAGGATCTGTCGAGCGCCACCCGCGAAGTCCGCGCGTTAGACACGCAGTTGGTTGACGCGGAGAGCCAGCACGTCGCTTACACCCCTCATTTCGAAATTGTAGCGGAACTTGGCGCCTCGGTGGAAAAGCTTGCGGGGCGCTTTCGCATATTTGCCCAGGCGCAGGAACGCGCCATATTGTTGGGGGAAGCTACGACTCGCATGCGCGGTCTGTTCTTTGCCAGTGTCAGTCACGACCTGAAGAGCCCACTCAACTCAATCCTAGGGTTTACCGATATCGTTCGACATAATGAATTGTTGACGGAAGGGCAAGAGGAAAGCCTGGCCGTTATCGATCGTAGCGGGCGAGAATTGTTGGCGCTCATCGAAACCATCCTTGATGCCGCGCGCGTCGAGGCCCGTCAATTGCAGCTAGTTCGCGAGACCGTGAGCATTGACGAGCTTGTGTCGGACATCGTCGAGAAGGGGCGTCACTTGGCTGGCGACAACGCCGTTGACGTCATCGGTGACATTGCCGGCGGCGTGGGGTTTGTGGAAGTCGATCGAGTTCGCTTTTCGAACGCCCTCGCGACCTTTGTAGGGCACGCCGGGCGCAGCGTACCGGGAGCGCTGGTACGGCTTTATATTGCACCGCTGGAGGGAAGCCAGGTAGGCTTTGCGTTAGAGATCCCTGCAGCGCCGGACGTTCGCGCTAGCGATTCCGGTGAGGCGCCGGGTGAGTATAAGTCGATGCCGAGCGTCCATCGCGGACTCGCCCTGGGCATGGGACTGGCGCGGTCAATTATCGAGCTGCACGGGGGCAGTATTTACCGGGTTGATCGCGGCACGAAAGGGTTGCGCTTTGTCATAAAGCTGCCCGCCTATCGACCCTCGAGGGAGCCGCCGCTTGCCCCATTGTACACCTCCCCCTTGCCGCCGAGGGCGACCGACAAGGGCTCCTGACTGCCCGCATCCGGCAAAAAAGGCCGCTCGGCCCTGACGATTTGTCGGCCAGGTGAGAAGTGGTTGAATCTTGGGGCCTTTGAGCGCTAATCTCCGGCCCAGTCAATGGAGGCAACATGAGGTTAGTGACCGGTACCCTTGCAGCATTTGCTGCGTGTCTAGGCGTGGCTTGTGGAGCGGCCGCACCCGTGCCCGCAGCACAAGTAACAGAAACGCAAGCTGCTATACGCGCGGCTGAGGAAGTCGGCGCTCCGAGCGTGCCCAAAGCGGCACTTCACCTAAAAATGGCGAAAGATCAATTGCAAACGGCCCAAGCTTTGATGGCTCAAGAAGACAATGAGCAAGCCAAGCTGACGCTCGATCGGGCTCGTGTCGATGGCGAGCTGGCCTTGGCCCTGGCACGCGAATCCGCATATCGCCAGAAGGCTGTCGAGGCTCTGGATAAAATTAAAAAGCTGCGCGAAGAAGCGGGCAACTCAAAGCCGGCGGGCAAATGATGACGCGCAGCTCAGGGAGATCCACGATGGCAAAAAGGATTTACTCAATCGGAACTCTTGGCGTCGCGGCCGCCCTGCTCGTCGGCTGTGGTGCATCGACGCCCACCAAGGAACTGGTCGACGCGCGTGCGGCCTACCAAGAGGCGGCACATGGTACAGCAGCTGAGCTTGTTCCGGACAAATTGCTCTCGGCGAAACAATCCCTAGATCGCGCTGAGGCGGCCCACAATGACGACTCGGGCTCGGTACAGGAGAAGAGCCTGTCCTACGTCGCTCAGCGAATGGCCGAGCTTGCTGTGGCCCTCGCAGGTCAAGCGCAGGCCCAGAAAGACGTGATCGACGCGGAAAAGCAGTACGACGAAGTTCAAGACAGCTTGCGCAAACAGGCTCAAGACGAGGCCGCCCGCACGGCAATGGCGCTTAAGGAAAATCAAGAGCGTCTCGACAAGGTGCGCAAGGATCTCGCTGACGAGAACAACAAGGTGGGCGAGCAGGCGAAGCGATTGTCTCAGCAAGAAGCAGATCTCAACGCTAAGAAGGCGGAGCTAGAAGCACGCCAAAAAGAACTTGAAGCCGAGAAGGCAGCGCGCGCCCTGGCAGAAAAGAAGCTCGCAGACGCTCTGAAATCTTTGGAAGAAATTGCCAAGATTAAGGAAGAATCGCGCGGGCTCGTTATCACATTGGATGGTTCGGTGCTCTTCGCGTCCGGCAAGACGACCCTTCTGCCAATGGCCAAGGACAGGCTCGCCAGGGTTGCTGCGGTTCTGCAGCAGCAGTCGGATGATAAGAAGATTGTCGTGGAAGGGCACACGGACTCCGTAGGCTCTGACGACGCCAATATGAAATTGTCACAAGGCCGAGCGGATTCCGTCCGGGAGTACCTGGTGAGTGAAGGCGTCAAATCTGATCGCATCAAAGCCGTAGGCAAAGGCGAAACAACGCCCATAGCCGACAACAAAACCCCCGATGGCCGAGCCAACAACCGCCGCGTAGAGATCGTCATCAAGTAACGGCAGTAAGGGCGGCCCTCTGTGGCCGCCTCGTTACATACGCAACCCGTCGTCGTCGCATCGGCGGCCCTCCGTGGCCGCCACGCCCCTATCGTCGTTCGCTCATCCGGACCTGCATTGTACAAGGCTTCTGGACGATGACCTTGTGCTTCAACTCGTGGTGCAACACGCACACGGGCACCATACCGACTCCTCCGTCGGGGGTCGCCAATTCTATGCGCCCGCCGGGCAGCAAAGTCGCCGAAAACTGGGCGGTTCCCCCTGGAACTTCGCTGCAGGCCTCCACCAGTTGCCGCATCGTCTTTGCGGCAAGCTTCGCGTTCATGTTGGCCACCGTCCCACAATCAGTAAAAATAATGGTTGAATCTACCAGCCCAACTGGAGGCGGTAAATCATCGGCCTGCGCGGATGCGGCCGGTGGCAAAGTGGGAGTTGGCTCCTGGCCCCGCGCGCAACCCGCCACGGTCAGCGCCAGAACTAGTCCTAGGGAAATTTGTCGGACGTGCATAACATTCTCAAAATACATCGGCTCTAACAGCCGCGATGGCAGAGTAACCTAGTACCTCGATTCAATAGAATCGAGGTACTAGAAATTCGCGAAGCGGCCCGTCCGAAGGATCCATCAGTTCGATGGAAGCGCGCCACTAACCCGGTCTGAAACATGACGGGCATTAGCGCCTTTTTTACCCAACCATTGCCGAAGGCGAGGCGTGAAGTATAGCAATCGAAGTTCGGAGCCGTTGCTCGTGACCCGTCGCATTTACTTGGATAACGCCGCTACCTCGTTTCCAAAACCCCCTGCCGTCATGGCGGCGATGCGTCGATACGCGGAGGAAATTGGCGCCAGCCCGGGCCGCGGTGCCTACGCTGAGTCGCGAGAGGCCGGACGGCTGCTCGATGATTGTCGTGACCTCCTGCGGACGCTACTCGGCGGCACTTCGTCGTCCCATGTCATCTTCACGCTCAATGCGAGCGATGCACTGAATCTGGCAATCCACGGTCTGCTACGCCCTGGGGATCACGCCATAACGACATTCATGGATCACAATTCCGTGTTGCGACCGTTATCAGAACTTGTCGCCGCAGGAGTCATTACGCAAACGCGCGTGGCCTGTGATCCTGACACGGGCCTTTTGGATATGACGGCACTTGGACGCGCGGTGAGCAAAAAAACGCGCCTGATTGCCGTCGCACACGGCAGCAACGTCACCGGTACCCTTCAGCCAATTCGGGCAATTGGAAAACTCGCGCGAGAGCACGACATTCCGTTCCTAGTCGACGCTGCGCAAACCGCGGGCCACGTGCCGCTAGACATTGAGGCCGACAACATCGACCTTGTTGCTGTGCCCGGTCACAAAGGGCTCCTGGGGCCCCTCGGTACCGGGGCCTTATACATTCGCCCCGGTCTCGAAAACAAATTGCGCACGCTGCGGCAGGGTGGCACCGGGTCCAACAGTGAGCTTGATATTCAACCCGATTTTCTGCCGGATAAGTATGAGCCAGGCAGTCACAACACAATCGGACTGGTTGGCCTCGCGGAAGGCCTCAAGTATATTCTCGAACGGGGTGTTCAAAGCCTGTGGCAGCACGACCGGGAACTTTGCCAAGCAATGCTCGTCGAGTTCAATCGTGATTTACCAGGCCTGACTTGGTATGGGCCGCGAGATCTGCCCGAGCGCACCGGGGTCTTCTGCGTGCGCATCCACGGTTTTGACGATCCGCTAGAACTGTCCAATGCGCTTGAATCGCGTTTTGGTTTGCTCACACGCGCGGGCATTCACTGCGCGCCCCTCGCCCATCAAACCATCGGGACCTATCCGTTGGGCGGGACAACACGCTTTAGTTTTGGACCATTTACCACGTTCAACGACGTACATGCCCTCGGGGAAGCCTTGGAAACACTGTGCAAACCGAACGCCTGAACTTCGATTTAGAAATCTACCAATCTCCTAGCCACAATTCCGCATAAACACCGTCACCTGCCGCCGCCGTGCTCGGGGCAGGGTTTATCAAATAGACCTTTCGCGGGGGCGCAAATCGAAGATACACCGACTCTTCTGAGGTCAAGTGTACCGACGGCCCCGCCGTATTGACCATAACGCGCGGTTTGGACGGCACGAATGCCTTAGCAAATTGGTACGCTGGGTTCGACTCGGGCGGGTCGGCGCTTCGCACGAGGGCGCGCATCAGTTTCTCCGATTGCAGTTTTAGTCCTTCGCGAATGAAACCAAAACCCGCTTTGATCGGCAGATCACCAGGTCCGACTTGACTGGTGGGCACTTGCTTGGCCCAGAGCACGAGATGTCCTGTGGTTTCGACGCCCTTTTCGACCGTCACCGCATTGCCAATCCATCGCCCTTCGCCGGACGGTGTGTGAGCGGTGAAGCGTTGCGCTAAAGAGAATTCTTTGAGGATGCGACAGGCCTGCAGGCGGCTCGCCTTTGAACAGCCGAGATCTCTCTCCAGAGCCGCCACATCCATGTCCTTGGGTGCCGGCGGTACCACAACCGGCGGCGGCGGTTGGGCGGCGATTTCCGTCGAGACGGCCCTCGATGAAGCGGTAGGCTTGATAGGTTCAGACTTGCGACAGCTGGCGAATAAATCCAGAGCTGCGATTGTAATCAAGGTGGATGCGGCGCGCCTCATTGCGCCTCAGACATCGAAAGCGATCGCCAAGCGCGCCTGGCGCAATCGAGCCAAATTTCTGGATCTGGCTCATTCAAGCCAGGGATCGGTCGCCAAGCGATGCTCACATCTCGAGGGGAATTGCCGGCAACCTCTACGCCAATTACCACCGGAAAAAAGCGTCCTTGGCATTCCCAACCGACAGCCATGCGCACTTGATCTCTGGTCCCGATTTCGTTGACAATTACCTCTCCCGACGTGCCCGGCAAATTGAGGTTCGTTTCGACGGGCGTTAGCGTGCCCGTCGCAGGCGAAATACGCAAGACTCGCAGCACCCATTGTCCGTCGCCCCGCGCGGACCAATTGTCCCAAGTGTGCGACGCCATCGACCAATGGCAAACAATATTCACGTCGGAACGCCGATAGATCAGGCAGTCGTACTCGGTAATTGCCTCCGTTGCCGCCTGCAACGCGATTTCAGAATGCTCCCGCATCTGAGGCACCTGTGGGATCTGAGGTTCTTCTGGAATCCGAGGCTCTTCTGGAACATCAGGATAGTCCGGAACCTCCGGATCGTCTGGAACCTGCGGATCGTCTGGAACCCGAGGATCGTCTGGAGCCTCTGGATCCTCTGGAATCTCAGGATCGTCTGGAATCTCTGGGTCCCCTGGAATCTCAGATTGCAGGGTTACATTGTGCAGCTCGGATACGTCGGGCAGCGCAGATACAACAATGTCCGGCGGCGCCACTTTGCGTGAAAGTTCAGCCGGAAATGATGCGATGCCGGGTGCCTCAATCGGCTCGACTTCACTCGAGTCGATTGTCTCCAGATCTTCCTCAGCCTGCACGCTAGGCTCGGGTTCTGGCGCAGATTGAGTTAGCAATCGGTCGCGCAAAAGCCGAGCGGCTTCGTGATCCGGCTCCCCCGTGAGCACCTCATCGAGCAACTTGACGGCACGCGTCAAGTGACCTTGCGCCGCGTAAATCTCCGCGAGCGTCACCGTGGCCACCGGCGCTACGTTCTTCGGCAAATGAAGATTGACGCCTCGAATTAAGTCGGCGGCATCCGGTAAATTCAGTCGCTGCTCGACTACGCTTGCCACCAGATCACGGGCAACGCCGAGCCAACCGCGCGCACCGCTTCGCGCTTGCGCGTCAGTTTCCGTCAGCCTCACAATTTCATCGCGCAGTTCGACCCGCGTCAGTAGCTCCGGTCGCGTTACCCCAAGCGCAGCAGCTCGGGCAATCAGCGCATCGCGCGACAAGTCGTTCAAATTCTTCGAATCCAATTCACTCACGGCATTACCCCGGCGAGGCGATCTGACCGCCTCGCCGGCATACTCTACTCGCTTCCGGTCTCTGGGTCGAGCCCCGATGAATCGCTGGGCTAAGCCTCGATTTCGCCCCGAAGACAGACGGAATCCACTAGGGTACCCACTCGATTTCGACTCGACCTATCTCCGCCGGCATCAGCCAGTCGATGGCAAGCTCCCGGGCCCGCGCAGGAATATTGGTGACGCTCACGAGCACCGGCTGAAAAGCGATGGGTTCGTCGACAGCGCCCGCGTATGATTGCTCAACGCTTGTCAGTTTCGAAGGCACTTGTCCAAGTGGCGACCAAAACAAATCAAGAACCTTCCCCGCCTGCTGAGCGAAGGCATAGACGCGAATCGACTGCGCCTGACCTTTCCATCGGTAAGTAACGTGCGCCCCTGGTTTTCCCGCGAGACGATCGGGATCCATTTTGCAAAGTTCTGTGTGTTCAGTAGTGACTTCAAGCGGACCGTTCGCCGAATGCATTAACTTCTTATCAGCCAACTCATCGACAAATACTTGACTTATCACAGCCAGCTCATCACTCGGAACAGAGGGCGGAGAAAGCCCGCTTTGATTGGCAGCAATAACACGGTAGCGGACCTTTTGGCCGACGGGCGCCGAGGTATCTGCAAATTCTGGCCGATAAGGGTGCACGGTTTCGTCAACCCGATTGGCGACAATCTCCCAAGGGCCTTGGTCCGATGTTTGGCGTTCGACCACGTAGTAGCTCGCGCCCGCTGAACCGCGCCAGCGAATATCGGCGGTGCTAGTGACCGGCAAGAGTGCGGGCGTCGCCGGTACGGGCAAGACTGGCACCTCCTCCCCGCGAACCTCGTACGCGAGGCGACGCATCAGCTGCAAAATGGGCTGTTCATCGTAGTCGTGCCCCGACCAAAAGCCTGGGAAGTGATACGCCTGATACGGCGGCTTTTCCATATGGTGATAAAAGCCACCGTCGCGATTGTGAAAGCGCAGGCTCCAAAGCAGGATCCCTTCGACATTTTGGGACAGGGCATGCCTGAGCAAACGCTCGGTGTCGGTCGCCGGAATTAGCCCAAATTCACCGATGAAGTAGCGCTTGCGGCCCGCGATCACTCTGATGTTCTCGTCGATCATCTGCAGGCTGCGCTTCACCGGGCCGTAGTGATGCGACGACACGATATCTATATTAGAGTCGTGCAGCGAGTGTTCGCGAATCAGCGGTCCGTAGGTACCGTCGATCAGAGCATGCTTAGGGTCCAGCTGTTTGATAAACCGCGCGATACGCGTCACCCATGGGTCGGGACTTCCAAGTTCATTGCCGGTTTCCCAGGCGTAAATTGTTGGATCGTCACGGTAGGCTCGACCATTGACCGAGTTGACTCGCAAAATGACCTTTTCGAGGGTGCCCTGAAAGTCGCTGATGACTTGCTCATCGGTAAAAAAAGCGTCCCGTGATTTTCCTCGAAAGCCGGCGTATTCCGCCACCCCACCCCAATGGGCCCAATTGTCAACGAACGGAATAATGATGCGTAGTCCCATTTCGCTGGCGCGGGCTAGGACATTGTCGAGCGCTTGAAAGCTGGCTTCGTTGAATTGGCCCGGTCCAATCACGTGGCGCACAGTGTCCGGAGTGTCGCTGGCTTTGCGCACTGAAAGCGCATAAATGCGCAGCACCGTTGCGCCAAGCAGCCTTACAGTCTGCAGCGCGTCGTGAATCTCAAAGTCGTCGGGTAGCCGGTAACGTGCCGTGGATGTGAATCGCCAATCGTCTTCGATGTAATGCAGATTGGGCAGGTTGAAGGACACGAAGGGCGGGGTCAGACGAGTCTCGGTTTTCGTTTGATTTTTGGCGTGCGGCGCCTGCGCCAGCGGGTGTCCACCGTTTGCGTGCAATGGTTCGGTCGATTGTCGTACGACGGATCGCGATGCGCAGCCGAAGCACGTAACCAGCACTAGTAGCAACAGCGGGCAGGACGACTTGTTGCAGGTAACTTTCGCGTCAAGCATTGGCCCCATGCTAACCGCGGTCCGGCGCGCTGCCCACCTTGGGTCGAATCAAGCGTGCCTTCGGGTCGCCAAAAGTGCTAAAAGCGGCTCGGATCATTCGTGGCCGCAATGTCCCATCGATCAATCGTCCGAATCTACGGCGCAGCGTTACCCGCCGCCTTGCGGCTTTTCGTCCTTTGCGTGGCGGCGGTAAGTGTCGGTTGGTTTGCCAATCGATTGAGAAACGAACCCATCCGATTGACGGGCTACGAAACACCGACCCAATGCTCGGAAGCCTCGGCTTCCCCCAGCTCATCCGTCATGACCGCGCAGGAGGTATCGGCCCTGTGCGGGCGCGACGACGTGCTGTTTGCGGATGCACGCGACGAGAAACAGTTCGAGGAGGGCCATGTAACGGGGGCAATCCACTTATCATGCACGGCCAGTCGGGGAGACGTCGGTCAACTGATGACGCAGCTTTCCGGCAAACATCAGCTGGTGGTCTACGGGCAGTCGACGGCTGAGGCGCGACAAGTGGCGGACGGACTACTGCGCCAAACTAAGCGGCGCGATTTAGACGTAATTGTTCTTGATGGTGGGTTCGCCGCCTGGCGCGACACCGGCCTGGCCTGTTCTTCGGGCGCCTGTGACCATTGTAGCGAGTCGAGCAGCCATGCGAGGCCATAACCGAGCAATCTCATTCATGCTTCGAGTCGGCTTGTTTGCCGTCTTCGCTTATGCCGGGATCGAGAAATGGCATAACTCCCGAGATTTTGTGGAGCAAATCGCCAATTATCAGTTCTTTCCCGACAGGTCGCCTTGGGTCGCTCTGCTATTGCCCCCCTTTGAGCTGGCCGCTGCCTGTTCAATCTTGCTCCTATCGCGTGCCTGGCGGCAGGCAGGAGCAATCCTGATGTTAGCAATGCTTCTAATGTTCACAGTAGCGATGGCCCGAGCCTGGACTCTCGGAATCAACATCGAGTGCGGCTGCTTTGGAAAAGGCAGCCCGACAATTGGGCCCTTGTCGTTTGTGAGAAATGCGTCGCTGATTGCGGGGACTTTGGTTTTACTGTGGTTTGACCGGGAATCAACGGCAAAGAGCGGCCAGGTTTAGCGATTGGGTTCGATTTGGGCGCAATACCCTGCGCCTCTTCTACTTGACTTGGGGTGATTCAGGGGTTCTCCTTCCTTCCCCATGCGACCCATCGCCTTATGGACCCTGGCCCTCATGTTTTCTGGATGCGGCTCGAGTACGCCGGCTGCAAAATCACCAGATCCCGCCGATGACGCGCCTACAGC
>Ga0209385_1000910_pt1 | contig 12380 bp, 14 predicted proteins | sample NGEPerB_FD_184506 | JGI IMG/M metagenome (GOLD analysis project Ga0209385, IMG submission 184506) | Arctic peat soil microbial communities from the Barrow Environmental Observatory site, Barrow, Alaska, USA - NGEE PermafrostAB12-B... | ecosystem: Environmental > Terrestrial > Soil > Wetlands >... | reverse complement strand
ACATATCTGCGTAAGAACCCTCTCGCGGCGGAAGAGTTTCATCACCAGCATTTGTCCGAACATGCCAGGATGGATAGCTTTGAATGCTTCGAACGAGAGGCGCAGTGCCGTTTTGGAGGGTGCTTTAAATTCGATACCGCTGAGCAGGCCCATGCCGGGAGCAGCTTCAAACATGTCATATTCGGAGAGGGTTTCCCTCAGCCGCCGGCGTAGCAGATGGCCCAGATGAGTGGCTCGCGCGCCGAGGTTCTCGTCCTCCAGCACATCCAGTGTCGCCAGCCCGGCTCGCATCGCCAAGCCGTTTTCGCCGAAGGTCGAAGTGTGCACGATGGCCCGCTTAAGCGAGCTGTACACGGCGCCGTTTACGTCATCGGTCATCAGCACAGCCGCGACCGGGACCAAACCCCCACTGAGGGCTTTCGCCAGAATGACCATGTCGGGCTGCAAATCGAAGTGCTGCGCCGCCAGAAACCTTCCGGTGCGAAACATTCCAGTCTGCACTTCATCCAGGACAAACAACGTGCCGTAACGCTGGCATAGCAACTGCACCTGTCGCAAATAATCCGGGGAAGGTATCCGGATTCCGCCCTCCGACTGGATAGGTTCAACTATGAAGGCGGCGAACTTTCTAGTCTCCAGTTTTCGCTCGACGGCCGCGACGTCATCGAAAGGAATCGCATGGGTGTTCGGCAGCAGCGGTCCAAATCCCCCGCGCCAGAATTCATTGTCCATCAAGGAAAGCGCTCCGCAGGTAAGGCCGTGGAAGGCGCGTTCCGCGTACAGCAGACCATCGCGGCCAGTGACGCCCCGCGAAAACTTGATGGCGGTCTCCACCCCTTCGCTACCTGAGCTGGCGAAGAAAACCTTGCGCAGTCTGCCGCCGGCCAATCTGCACAGACGTTCCGCCAGTTCGCCTGCCAAGTCTGAAACATGGCTTTGCAGCATCGCAGGACCGGAGCGGTCCAGCTCTTCTTTCAAAGCCTGGATAATGCGGGGATGATTGTGACCCGCATTGTGAACGCAGTACCCGGAAAGGAAGTCCAGATAGCGGGCGCCGTCTTCGGTCCACAACTCCGCTCCCACGCACCGCTCGTAGCGCACGTTCATATCCAGCAAATCCAGCAAACGGACCCACTGAGGATTCACACGTTCTGCATATCTCGAACTGGTCGAGACGGCGGATGGCTTCAATGATCCCCTCGAAACTGATGACAGAGACATGTGCTTACAGCTTAGGCAGGCAAAGTGGAATTACCGTAGCATCCAGATGACATTCAGTTCATCTCGCCTGGCGGGCACTTGGCTGCGATTCGCCAAAGTTCACAAACCGTCCGCAGAATGAATGACTTGATCCACGCCGACGTACAGATACCTCAAGGGGGAACGATACCACCCTTGGACCGGTAGGCCCACGCGTGGCATAGGGAATGAGTCACGGACAAACCGGAAGTTGGTTCTCGGTTGGTGAGAACAGGGCTTTGCATGAATTGGCTGTTTATCGTGCGCCAGTAGGCGCGCAGAGTGAGCAGCAACTTCGGACTCAAGGGAACTTCGCGATCGATATCTCCTTTGCCGTGCTCAACGGGTACCACCATGCGCTGGCTGTTGATGTGGGCCACCTTGAGATGGACCAATTCGCTACGCCGCAGGCCTGTCGCATACAGGGTTTCCAGCAGCGCACGATGATAGAGGTTCTGGGCGGCATTAATGAGCTGTGCCACCTCATCGGGACTGAGCACGTTGGGGAGACGTCGCCGATGCTTAGGATAAGGAAGGTCCTCTTTCATGTCGTGACGCTTGAGGACCTTGAGATAGAAGAAGCGCAGTGCGGCGATGCAGTTTACGACTGTCTGTGGAGTGAGCTTCCTGTCTTCCAGCAGATGCACTTGGTAGTGGCGGATATCGTCGGGTCGAAGGTGATCAAGTCGCTTCCCGGTGTAACGTCGAAACTCGTCCAGGACTCTCAGGTAAGTCCGAATCGTACCGGCGGAGTAGTTGCGGCGCACGAGTTCTTCTCTCGTACGCAGGATCAGTGTGGTCACAGAGACACCTCCTTGCTCTGCAACCAAACCTACTCTTCACACCACCAGCAAAGCCGGGGCGTCCGCCGCGCCAGCGGCTTCGTGCTTGTCGGCTCTTCGGAAGTTGTCCTGAAACGGAGTTGGCGGAAGCTCGGTCACCTTTCCTCCAAGCCGACTTGAACGAAGCCGTGGACGGCGGACGCTTGCGCGTGTCGTAGGCAAGCAGTTTTGGAGGAAGCTGATCTAAGGTGGCTGACCGAGAAAGGAGGATTTCTCTGTGACCCATCTTCGCCAGATCATGCTCGAAGAACGGGAGCGTCGCAACTACGCTCAGACCACCATCGATTGTTACATTCACGCCGTCGAACATTTCTCCCGGTATTTCCGCCGTTCCCCCGAACAACTGGGTCCGCAACACATCCGGGAGTTATCTAAGAGTGAAGAGGAACACGCCTCCGCAGATAAGAAGGGCCAGTGACAATGCTCGTTCGTCAGCCCAGAAGGTGAACTTCATTCTGCGTCCGTCGTGCTGCCATTCCCATTACTTGATAAATGCCCAGAGGAACACCTTGTGGCAGACGGCCAACGCCGACAAGGCCGCGCCGACTGCAACAACAACGGGTCGCACCCGTGCTACGGTCTTCGCGGTCATGGGACACATCGCAAATCACTGAAGAATGACTCAACTTCCAGTTTGCCCGTCATGCAGGAGCTATCGATTCCGTATAGGTCTCCAATTTCCGACCTCACAGCTATTGGTGATTGGAGTCACAGAAGTACTGTTCGCCGTTGTGGCATAAGTCCTGAATGAAAAGTGTGGGTGTGAAAAGCAATATTCTGAAGGTATCTGACGAATTGAAAGCCGGCCTGGAATCAGCAGGTCGAAAGCGGGAGCTTCCGCCGGCGCATGTTCTCTTTCGTGAAGACGGGGAAACCGCGGGTGTGTTCCTTGTGCTCACGGGCAAGGTGGTAATGGGCGTGCGCAACCTGCCCGAGCTGGACAGAGTTTTTTTCGCGGGCTCGCTGCTGGGATTGCCCGCCACGTTTACCGGACATCCGTACAGCCTGACCGCCGTGACGGTGGTCGAGTCGGTTATAGTTCACCTACCGCGGGAAGAATTTCTGCAACTCATGCGCGAGCGCCCCGACCTCTGCCGCGAAGCAACCGACATACTGGGACGCGAGGTGACCTTCATCCAGTCGGCTCTGGCGAAACGGTGCCGCCAGATGGCCGAAGCGAGCTGACAATATTCCAACGCGATACGGCTAGCCATGCGCGCGGGCTGGCCTATGCGGCTACGCGCTTCCGTTGCAAAGTGCATTGAGCTTATTGCCTTCGCACTAGATAGAGGCGGTAACGGTAATGGGTGACTAACCGGCCGGAGCCCGACACGCACCCGGCGCAGGGGCCAAGAAGAACCACCGCGATCGAGGGAAAACATGAGTTCCAGGCGGCAGAAAATAATATTGATTGTTGCAACTACTGTAGCTCTGCTGTTTCTGTGCGGCATTCTCGTCTGGCAGCGGCGCGGTTCATCCGAACGATGGAACACCTTTCTGGTCGGCGACCCACGCATGGGCGCACAAACCTTCCAGCAAAAGGGATGCAGCGGCTGCCATTCCGTTCTCGGCGCTGGCGCGAAGCTAGCTCCCGATCTGGGTTTGCAGGGAGCGGCAGGATCCAGCATGAACGAGTTGGTTACCCAGATGTGGAACCACGCGCCACGCATGTGGAAACAACTAAAGATCAGCAGCGTGAGTTTCCCCCAGTTTACGCCCGAAGAGATGGCAAACCTATTTGCCTACCTTTATGTGACCTGCTACGACGACGAGTCGGGAAACCGGGCCCACGGAGAGCTCCTATTCACACAGAAAGGGTGCATCCGCTGCCATTCGATCGGTGAAAACACGGGAGGCAGCATCGGGCCCAATCTGAGCGAAATCGGTCCTGTGGTTACGCCAATTTTTTGGTCGCAAACCATGTGGAACCATGCCCCGGCGATGCAAGCCCACATGCGCGAACTCAACCTGGCTTGGCCCCAATTTGAGGGAGAGCAGATGAACGATTTGTTGGCCTTTGTGCGCTACGCCCGAGGGGGGCCAGAGCGGGAGTCCGACGTACTTCCAGCGAACCCGCGCCGAGGTTGGGCTTTATTCCGCGAAAAGGGATGCATCTCCTGTCATGCCATTCGCGGCGAAGGAGGAACCGTAGGCCCGGACCTTGGATCGGATCGCCCGTTACCTCGCACTCTGACCCAGATGGCAGGTCGGATGTGGAATCACTCTCCGGAGATGTGGGCAGCTATGAAGGCAAAGGGCATCGAGCGCCCCACTTTTGAAGGAGCGGAGATGGCCGATCTGATCGCATTCCTTTATAGCGTGCGCTATTTCGAGCTGGGAGGCTCACCCATCGTCGGACAGGAGCTATTCAACGAGCGTAAGTGCAGCCAGTGTCATGGAAGCGACGCGCGTGGAGGAAAAATCGGCCCCAACCTGAGGAAGGTCGGCAAGGTCTATACACCGGTGAACTTTGCCCTGGCTCTTTGGTCTCACGGACCGCGCATGTACGCGAAAGCTGAGGAGTTGGGTCTGGGCTGGCCCACCTTGAACGAAGGAGACCTGAGCCACTTGTTGGCTTTCTTGAACAACTCCCCCGTCCAGGATAAGAGATGAATGGCGATGGACATCAACTCGCCCACTGGCATAGCTGCGTGTGCCGTGCGGATCGACAACGACGCGAGCTAGTTTGGCGAAGCACAATCACAGCTGCTGGTGATTGGCATCACTGCCTCGTGTGAATCGAGAATGTTATCTTGCCGCCACCTTCAACAGAGATGAACGTTCGTTCGAAGGTGCTGCCAGCGTTCTCTTGAATGCGGCAGCGGGAAGCCATTCGCGTGCGTCTTGCTTTTGTGGCAGAAGGTGTGATTCCACGACTGCGTGGTCTCCGTCCGCTGGCAGCCCGCCGCGATCTCAGCTGCCTCGATCAGTCGCAAATCAGTGTACCTAGGGAGGGTTTGAATGAAATGGATGTTGCCTTGGTTATTGCTCGTCGCCTTTATCGTCTCAGTCAATTGTTTCGCGGATTCAACCGATAGCGCGGCTCTCTTCAAGTCTAAATGCGCCATGTGTCACGGGCCGGATGGCACGGGAAACACGATGGGGCAGAAACTCGGCGTCAAGAGCTACAAATCGCCTGATATTCAGAAGCAGTCGGACGGCGATCTGAAGAACGCCATCACAAACGGCAAAGGCAAGATGCCGTCCTACAAGAGTCTTACACCTGAACAGGTGGACGGACTGGTGAAGTACGTACGCGAGCTCGGCAAATAGGGGGGTAGGCTTTCGATGTGCTCGGCACCCGATACCAGCGCACCGGTTAAGTCCGCACCTGCGAACTTGCCGCGCCGCCGTTTTGTGAACATCCTGCTGGGAACGGGCCTGCTGGCCTCGGCAGCCTCGTTCCTCTACCCTGTTTTGCGCTATCTGGTCCCACCTAAGCTCCCCGACCTGGGTGGCGATGCCGTGCTTGCGGCACGTCTCTCGGAGATGAAGCCCAATACCGCGAAGACGTTCCGGTTCGGCACCCGTCCCGGGTTGCTGGTGGAGACGGCCGCGGGCGAATATCGCGCCATGTCGGCGACCTGCACCCACCTGGGCTGCACAGTGCAGTATCGTCCGGATCTGCGCGAGATCTGGTGCGCCTGCCACAACGGCATGTACGACCTGAACGGCCGCAACATCTCGGGGCCGCCACCGCGTCCGCTGGAGGCGTTCGAGGTCCAGGTCCGCGGCGACGAAATCTTTGTGCGACGTAAGCAGGAGGCTTGATGGCGGGCCCGGTTGCAAGCGTTCGCGAATGGTTCGACGAACGGTTCCCTCTGCACGATCTCAAGGCACTGGCGCAAAAAAAGAAGGTCCCGGTACACCGTTACTCGTACTGGTATTTTCTCGGCGGCATGACGCTGTTCCTTTTTGGTGTGCAGGTCCTCACCGGCGCTTTGTTATTGCTGTATTACCGCCCTGGGGCCGACGAAGCCTTCGAGAGCGTGCAGTTCATCATGACCCAGGTGCAGTTTGGATGGCTTATCCGGTCGGTGCACTCGTGGTCGGCGAATTTGTTGGTCTTCATGGCGTTCGCCCACCTTTTCAGCGTGCTCTTTCTGCGGTCTTACCGAAAGCCGCGCGAGCTGACGTGGGTGAGCGGCATACTGCTGCTGTTCCTGATGCTTGGCTTCGGCTTTAGTGGATACCTGTTGCCATGGAACACGCTGTCTTATTTCGCGACCAAGGTGGGCACCGAGATACCAGCGCAAATCCCGATCATCGGCCGTCCCGTTCTGCTATTCCTTCGCGGAGGTGAAGACATTACCGGTAGCACGCTGACGCGGCTCTACGGGTTTCACATCGCGATATTACCGGCACTGGCGACCGTTTTGATCGGCGTGCATCTGGCACTGATTCAATGGTTCGGCATGAGCGTGCCGCCCGGGGTGGAAGCGAAGTGGCAAGCCATTCCTGAAGACAAGAAGGAAATCCGCTTCTTCCCCAACTTCGTGCTGCGGGAATTGATGGCTTGGTACGTGGCGTTGGGACTTCTGGGCGCGCTGGCGGCGCTGTTTCCGTGGAACCTCGGCGTGAAGGCCGACCCGTTTGCCTCAGCTCCGGCGGGCATCAAGCCAGAGTGGTACTTCCTCTTCATGTTCCAGACGTTGAAGTTGATTCCCGCAAAAATCCTGGGCATGGATGGCGAAATGCTGGGCATCCTGGCGTTCGGTGTGGTCGGAGCCGTGGCTCTGCTGCTGCCGTTCCTCGACCGTGAAAAGCCTTTTAAGACGCGGCGTTGGATCACCGGGTTGGCTTGTGTCTTTCTCGGTTACATGGCGGTTATGACCGTCGACGGCTGGGTGGCAAAGTGAGGCTGCATGATTAAGGTTCGCGATTCGGCGCCATGCAGGAGAGGGGCCACAATCGTTGTGGCTATCGTCGTTGCTGCATGGCTGATTTGCAGCGGGCTGATAGCTTTCGCCCAGACGAAGAACTCCTGTCTCGATTGCCATTCCAATTTGCCGGAGCCGCTGGGTGTCAGCGTGGAGACTTACAGCCAGAACGTCCACGCCCAGAAGGGGCTTACCTGCGCGGCGTGCCATGGCGGCGACGCCAGCAGTGATGATCCGGAAAAGGCGATGAGCCGGGCGGCCGGATGGAAGGGCAAGATCGAGCGTAAGCAGACCCCCGAACTTTGCGCCTCGTGCCACGCCGATGCCGAGCGAATGAAGAAGTACAACCCCAGCCTGCGCGTCGATCAGTTCCAGCAGTACAAGACCAGCGTGCACGGAATGAAGTGGGCCAAGGGCGACAATAAGGTCGCGGTGTGCACCGATTGCCACGGCGTGCATGACTTGCGCGCCCCGTCCGATCCGCGCTCGAAAGTGCATCCTATCAACATCGCCACGACGTGCTCGCGTTGTCATGCCGATGCCGAGTACATGAAGCCCTACGGCATCAAGACCGACCAGTTCGCCAATTACGAGCAGAGTGTGCACCATGAGGCCATGGTGGTACGAGGCGACCTGAGCGCGCCCACTTGCACTACCTGCCATGGCAACCACGGAGCCACACCCCCGGGGGTCGCCAACGTCACCAATGTCTGCTCGAATTGCCACGTCTTCCAGGCGCAGTTGTTCCAGACCAGCCCGCACAAGGACGCGTTCGCCGCGATGGGATTCCCGGGTTGTGTCACCTGCCACAGTAATCACGCAATCAAGGCTCCCACCGACGAAATGATCGGAGCCGGCCCCAAAGCCGTGTGTATGAACTGTCACACCGCGGGAGATGCCGGCTCCATGCAAGCGGAAGCTATGCATACTCAACTGACGAACCTGGCATCGGCGATTGCTGCCTCCGACGAGTTACTCAGCCGGGCCGAACGGCAGGGCATGGAAGTCAGCCAGCCCAAGCTGCAGCAGACACAAGCGCGCGATGCACTGTTGAAGGCGCGGGTCGCAGTGCACGCCTTCCGCGACAGCGAGTTGAAGCGGGACACCGATGCCGGACTTGCGACGACAAAACTGACGTACGTGGCTGGGGAGAAGGCGATGCAGGAATGGAGATTCCGGCGTGTCGGGCTTGGCCTATCGCTGGTGCTGATCGCCCTCACGCTGGTGGGGCTGGGGTTCTATATCAGGAACTTGGAACAGAAGTGAGGCGCTCCACCCTGCGATTCACCCGTCCTGGATCGCGCTGTGGGTCGTCCTGAACCGCGATGAGTTCCCAATTTCAGGGGGCTGGGTGTGGAGAGAGGAGTGTTGTGTATGACAATCCTAAATCGACGCAAAGAGCTTCTCTTTTGGATCCCCGCAGCACTGATTCCCGTGGTCTTGATGGTGGCCGTGTTCATACAGGTGCGCCGGCCAACCACCACGCGCCGCGCACTCTACGTTATCGGTGAACCCGCGAAAGGCGCCGCCCTGTTTTTTGGTGACAAGCAATGCGGCATTTGCCATTCCATCAATGGATCAGGAGGCCGCGTCGCCCCGGATCTCTCCGGAAAGCACCCCAGGACTCCCGCAATGGGGTGGCTTGTGACGGTATTGTGGAACCATGGACCCGGTATGTGGCGGCAGATCCGCCAAAAGAACAAGCCTTATCCTGAGTTGAACTCACAAGAAATGGCGGACATCCTTGCGTTCTTGTACCAGGCGAGCAGCATCGACCGCGCCGGGGACCCCAGCACCGGCCAGCGGGTATTCAACGAGAAGGGCTGTGTCCGCTGCCATTCGGTGGGCGGGACGGGCGGCAAAGCAGCGCCCGAGCTGTCGGGGATCGCCGTCGGCGGCGACTCGAACGCCTGGACACGCGCCATGCTTAACCACGCCGGGTCGATGATTGCTCCTATTACCAGCACCATAGGGCAATGGCCCCAGTTCACCGGTAATGAGATGAATGATCTGATCGCGTATGTGAGCACCCGCGCTCCCCATCCGGCGACGAACGCACGCGAAATACCCGGCAATGCAGAGCGGGGTTGGGGTGTGTTTCAGAGCAGATGCATACAGTGCCATTCCGTGCGCGGGCAGGGTGGCAGCCTGGGTCCGGAGCTGGGGCCAGAGCATGATCTTCCACTCACGACGGGGCAGTTTGCCAGCGTTCTGTGGAACCATGCACCAGCGATGCTCCGTCTGGGCCGCGAAAACGGGATTCCTCCTCCCGTTCTTCATGGCAACGAGATGACGGATTTGCTAACGTTTCTCGCCAGTCTGCGCTACTTCGAGCCAACCGGATCCCCCTTGGTCGGAGAGCGCGTTTTCTCCGAGCGCGGTTGTGCTGCTTGCCATGGCCATACGGCGGAAGGCACACAGATTGGGCCCGGGCTTAGGTCGGGCACGGAAGCTTTCACCACCGTTTCCTTCACCGCCGCTCTCTGGCGGCATGGCCCGCGCATGATTGATCGGGCTGAGGAATTGGGCATACCCTGGCCGACTCTGAAGGCCACCGACATCGGAGATTTGGTGAGTTTTCTTAACGCACCTGCGCCCCCGAAGTAATTCCGGCTCTTGCAGAACCCGGAGCAATTGCGGACCGGAATTGAGAGAAGTCCCCACCGTACCCATAAGTCGTCATGTTGTCAAAATGAGCTCTGGAAACAATGAGCTTGGAAACATACGCTTACGGGCGTTTTCAACATAGATGTTGATAACAGGTCAGCATGACGGTATCCCGTCACAACCAAGCATGAAAAGGGCCCCAGATTAGTGGCTCTGTTCCAATGAGTTGTCGCTCTTTCCAAGGGAGCCCATGTCGTAACCTAACTGAACCGGACATAATGTTCCGAGCAGCATTCGCTGGTCACATTGGCCCGAAACCGGCATCGAGGAGATCACATCGGGTCGTCCGTCCTGATTGACGCCTTTTGGCCTCATCTCCTCGAAGCCGACTTCGGGCCCTCGTTGTTGAGAGTCCGTCCTAGGGGCTTGACTTCCCGTCTGCCCGTCACTCGTCCCGACTGACGGAAGGCACCGGGGCGCTTGACATCATTAAGTGTGAGATGGAGATTTACCGCCAGCAATCGGGTGATCCCTTGCCAATGCCGGATGCCCCAAGATTCGCCGTTCGGTTGGGTTGGTGCTGTTCGGCAGCATATTACGTCAGCGTGTCTGCGAGCGAAACAAAATCTTGTAGAACTTCTCCTCGCCCAGCACCCGCCGGAATTCCCTAAAAGCAAAGAGAGGAATAAATGTGCAAAACACAACAATGGCACGGCCCCCCAACTCATCGAAGCGTATGTTGTGAGAAGCTCTCGCCATATCCGCTCCATGGATAAGCCGTTTCACCACTTCCTCGACCACATGAAAGCCGAACACCAGCAGGCCAAACAAAAAAGCCTTCCAAACGGCTGACAGAATGAGCGGCTTGTCTTCGCCCTTTCTGCCAACGTGGGCGTATTCGCCGATCATGATGACCTTGGTAATCACTAAAGCATTAATCAGCGCAAAGGCAAAGCTCCAATATTTGACGTGGTATTCGTCCAGCAGGAGCATGCCGTAGGCGGCGAGGGCGCAAAAGAAGAAGGCGAGATACAGGAAAATCTCAAGCAACTCTCGAAGCTCGTGCTTGGCTTTGTCCTTTATGACTGATTTGTCGGCAGCGATTTTAGTCACCTTCCTCCCGGTACGCTTATGCGGCCCGCTTACCGTTAGCTCGCCGGCAATCCTCTTGCCTTTTCTCTGATCTGCCGCTGCTCTACCGCCAGCTTATAAGCGACGTAGTATTTGTAGATATTAGCGACGTAGGTGACGGTCTCCTGCCCAATCTCTTTGGCCGCCACCAGTTCCACGTTCCCGAACCAGACATTCGGATCAAGGCCCATCCCGACTGCCTCTTTGCGCAATTTCGCGATGCGATTCGGTCCGGCATTGTAGCTGGCGAAAACAAATAGTATTTTGTTTAAGGATCGATCTTCGGATCATTGAAGTAGGTATCAGCTATGTTGCGCAGCATCTTGACCCCGGCATGAATATTGCCGTCAGAAGTCCCCACATTCGATATGTTGATGGGAGAGGCGAGCAGGGCCACACTCCGCAGCAGCTCTTGGACAGGTGCGGCAAGCGATAATCGCAATCCTTTAGTGTCTTGTGCTGGCTGCGCGAATGGCACGCAAGGTGTAAACACAAACTCGCCAGACGGCGGATTTTTCAGGGCATTCCGATGAATTGAGCACTCACGAGCGTGTGTGAGGATCAAGCTTGGGATTTGCCAATGAAATCTGCAGCCAAAAATCGAGCGCCGAAGGCGCGAAAGAGTATAGCCCTGCACGCAGCCGAAGGCGGAGTGCTGGGTAAAGTGGGAAGAAGATTTGAGTCCTGTAGGGACGACAGAGGTTCTCAGACACGCACTCCAGCTCCGAATCGTCTGTATTACTCCGGAACAGGTCCGGGAGTGCTCACACTTGCTCCTGAGGCAAAGGCAACCTGGTTCCCCCCGGTAATCATTTCTCCATTGATCATTCCAGGGGAGAAGTGGGCCGTGCCAGTAGGCACGATCAGGACTCCGTCGATGGCGGACTCGTTATTCAGGCCGCCACTCGTAGAGACATCGCCGTTCACCACCAGCAGACCATTGAGCGGAGTCAGCCCATAGGCCAGAGAGATGCTAGCGCTATTCAGCGTAAGGTTACCAGCAACAATCACTACCCAGTTGGTTCCGGGAGATCCGCCCAACGTAACGTTGGCTCTGTTCCCTAAGCGGATGCTAGTCACGACCAGAACATTTTGTCCGCCGGGATAAACCGGGTCAATGGCCATGCTTGACGTCAGGGCCGTGTTACACAGGGCGCCCATGTTGCAGGGCAAGGCTCTCGCAGCCGCGAGGCCAGCCGAGGCCGCCGAGGCGGCGCTTGCCAGGGTTGAATCTACGTCCGGGCCCGTTTGTATGCCACCGTAAATGGTCGTGTGCGAAATGGAATCCGTTCCGGTAAGCGAGCCTTTGAAATACGTGCCGTCAATCGATACACTGCTGGCTTGCAGCCTGCCAGTACCAGCTATACCCAAGTTGGCGGTACTCCCAGAAATGCCCCCATACGGGGGCGCCCCTGCGAATTGCACCGAAGTAGCCCGGCTTCCGAAGCCAGATGCGTCCGAACCACCGAGCGCGAGAACCCCCCAAGAACCCGGGCCTGCCACACCGAGGTCTATCCCTCCCACAACTTGGGCGCTCGCTAGCAAAGAGCCAATGGCAAACCACGCACATACCAAGCCAACCTTAGCTAAGTTCAATCCTCTCGATCCGCTCAGGCGCATTCCGACCTCCGTAAGTAAATTCTCTTCACCAAGTGCTCAGCATCTTCCCCGCGGCGGGAGG
>Ga0209385_1000908_pt1 | contig 12393 bp, 17 predicted proteins | sample NGEPerB_FD_184506 | JGI IMG/M metagenome (GOLD analysis project Ga0209385, IMG submission 184506) | Arctic peat soil microbial communities from the Barrow Environmental Observatory site, Barrow, Alaska, USA - NGEE PermafrostAB12-B... | ecosystem: Environmental > Terrestrial > Soil > Wetlands >... | reverse complement strand
CCCAATCTCGAAGAGCGGCCTGAGCATCTCGACATAGCGGTCCTTGATGCGTCCGTCTCGGTAGTGGTCCACGCCAACAATGTCGAAGAGGGTCCAGTCCACCTGCTCGAACGGCAAGGAGGCGTACCTCAGTGGACCGCGATACATATTTCTGGCCGCCGCAATCGCCTGGGCCAGAAATGCCTGCAGTGGCTCAATGTGATTGCCCTCCTCGACGTCACGAAACAGATTCTCGACTCGTTTGGCGACCGTCCTGCCCGGCACGATGCCTCTTACGAAGAGCGTCGCCTCTGAGGCCACGCTGAACACCAGGCCGTCCGGCCAGCGTTGCCTCAGAGCCTCTGCTGCTGCGGCTGCGTCTGCAATATAGGCAAGCGTTTCGCCTTGGCTCTTGTTCCACAACTCGGGCGACAACCACACTTCGAGCCCTTGACCAAGTGCGTCTTCGGCAGCCGCCACGACCCGTCCGAGGTCCCGGCCACAGATCCGTACGGCGTTGCAACGCAGGTCATCCTTGATGATCTGTAGCTCGCGATGCACCACATGTAGATCGAAGACTGGACGCCAGTTCATGCCTAGAACTCGCCCAACGTCGTAGCTCACGCCTTTGCGTTTCACCCAGAAGCTCCGATCAATGGCGTCCCCTGACGTGCACGGACGGGACCATCGGAGCATTGCATAGGTGCCGGTTGGCGACGGTTGACAACCGCCTGTGTCGCCTGGCGCTGCGCCCGAGTGCGAAGACTGGCTGATTCCCCAGTGGCTAGTCGCTCGGTGCCACCCGAGCCACATGAGTGTCGGCGACGAGAGCCCGCAGAAGCTCTGGCCTGAGATCCTCGAATGGCGAGCAGCGAACGCCGATGGCGGCATCTCGGATGTCCAACACGTCGGCCAGTTCGACCACGTCGGTCATGGCGTCGTCAGGGCTACCGAAGCTCGCCGGGTCAATGTCGTTGAAGGGTGCGTCGGGAGACAGAAGGGGCATCGAGACGGCGAGTACATGGCGCTGATTAGGAAGTCGGCTGGGTCTACCCAAGAAGAAGCCCTGGCCGCTCGGACAGCCCAAGGCGCGTAGCGTCGCGAACTCACCTTCGGTCTCAATGCCTTCGGCAACGATCGTGGTGTTGTACATCTCCAAGCCGAAGTTGAGGAGGGCCCGCCCGAGGGCCTGCCGTGCCGGATCCTTGTCGATTCCACGGGTAAGCCCGATGTCGAGTTTGATTACGTCGGGGTGGAGATCAAGGATGTGGCGGAAACTGGAGAAGCCAGCGCCAGCATCGTCCACGGCCAACCGGACACCATTCGATCGCAGCTCCTGGATGCCCTTTTCGAACTCTAGATAGTCGACAATCGGTGTGTGTTCGGTAAGTTCAAGGACGATCCGCTCGGCGGGAACATCTGCCAAAGTCGCCCGGAACTGCTCAGACAAGATCGTTTCGACGGACGCATTCAGCGACAAGTAGAGGCCGGCAGGGAGCCGATCGAGTTGCTCTAGTGCCAAGTCCAGGGCGGTGAGCTCCAGCTCCACACCGAGGCCAAGAGATGCTGCTTCGGCGAACCATACGTCAGGAGGCCGAATGGGTTGATGGGCGAAACGGGCGAGCGCTTCGGTCCCTACCGCCTGGCCGCTCCTGAGATCGACAATCGGCTGAAAGTGTGTCTCCAGGGATCGGTTGGCGATGGTGACGCGTATGAGCTGATCCTGCTCTTCGCGCAGCTGCTCTGCTTCGGTCTCGTCTTGCTTGGGACGCCGATCCGGAGAGTTCGATCGGTACGACGAGGCTTTCATTCGCCCCATGCCGCGGGAGAGTTTGCCCTTCTTTCCGATGAAGAGGTCACCACTAGCTGGGGAGGGCGTCCTCATCGTCTACCGGTCATCGGCTTCGCTCGCGATTCATGAGAGTGCATATCGCCCAGCAGTTTCGAAGGACCCGCCGGGATCTACGATTGCAGTATCGGCTCTCATAGCCCACATCTTGAGAGCTTCGCGAGGCGAGTACGCCACCTTGCGGCCCGCCACCTGGTGGCGATGCGGCCGCAGGTATCGCTGGCCCGCAGTGTCTCCAGCCCCCTGATCATGATCGCGGTGATCGGCACCCTGGCCTGGGAGTTCCCGGTGACCCTCCCGACCATGGCGGTCGACACCTTCCCCAAGGGCGCAGGCACCCACGGCCTCATGGCCGCGGTGATGGCCGGCAGCGCGGTGGTGGGCGGAGCGGTAATCGCTTCGCGGGTGCACCCGCGGCGGCGGGCCCTGGGCCCCGCCGCCATCGGTTGGGGCATCGCCATCCTCGCTGCGGCCCTGGCCCCGACATTGGCAGTGGAACTGGCCGCGTTGGTCTTCGTCGGCTACGGGAACATCACGTTCGACGCCATGGCCAAGACCACGCTGCAACTGTCCTCGATCCCGGTCATGCGCGGCCGGGTGATGGCCCTGTGGGCGCTGGCTTGGGGGGAACCACGCTGATTGGCGGACCGATCGTGGGCTGGGTTGCTCAGGAGTTCGGGGCCCGATGGTCGCTTGTGGTCGGAGGACTGCCGATCCTGCTCATCGAGGTGATCGCGTGGCCGACTCTGAGGCGGATCGATGAGCGTGCCGAGTCTCCATGCCCGCGAACACGCCGGTCACATTCAGTTGACCGAGCAGCTTTACCGGGCCAGATCGACCCACCGATCAGTGCCGATCCGGAGCGATGGTGTCCCCGACTATCGACAGGTCGGCTACCAGAAGGCGTGCCCCCCCTTAACGACGCTGCCGGTTCCGGGATCGATATCTGGCTCGGCGCGAGGCCACGTGCTCACTTCTGCAAGCGGTTCATATCGTTCCATCTGTGCAGCCGGAGCCATTGATCAATCCCAGGAACTGAGCACGCAGAACAACGGGCATGAACGCCAGCCCGCAATCGCCCGACTGGGAATATCGACCAGACGAAGGACAGTGGCGCTTGGGCTGGCAGTCGAAGAATCAACTGCTGGCAGGAGATCCAGTGGCCTCGATGAATGCGGTTCTTGCCCCAGGGCCGCCGGGTGCCGTGCCCTTTGCCAACGCGATTAGGACAAGACAAATCGCTGGCAACTGAGATAGCAGACGACGGTCGGACGACTTGCGAGTCACCATGATGCTCACTCCGAGCGCAGCAATGGTTACCAGCCAACCTTCGATCGAGATTGGACTCAGTCCCCAACCGAACCGGCGCGGTGCAAACCACACCTTCTTGCCGACCAACGGAGTCGTACGCACCCGATCATTATGGCACCGCAGATCCTGGTTGCCACTTAGCGAGATGAGCAGCCGGCTTTACGCTGGAGGGGGTGTCCCGGTGACGACGGGGGGAGGCAACCCACCATGGAGCGTCAGCGGCGATTTGAGCGGGGACACTGGCCCCGCTCCCGCGCTTACCAACAGGGGCCTGGCTTCCCACCGGGGCAGGTCGTCGTTTCGTCCGATACAGCCTCGACCTTGACGGCATTGGTCAGCTTGGCATTGGTCAGGTCGGCCCCGGCCAAGAGAGTGCCGGTCAGGTTGGTCTCGCTGAGATTGGCACCGCGCAGGCCCGCTCCCGTGAGGTCGGCTCCGGTCAGGTCAGCTCCGGTCAGGTCGGCGTTGCGGAGCCTGGCACCGCGCAGTGCCCTGTGTGACAGGTCGGCCCCGGCAAGCTTGGCACCACTCAGATCCGCGTCTGCCAGGGCGGCTTCAACCAGGACCGCGCCCGTCAGGTCAGCTTCGAACAGGTCGGCTCCGCTGAGGTCCGCACCGCTCAGATCCGCGCCCATCAGGTTGGCTCCGAACAGCTTGGCCTTGGTCAGGTCGGCTCCGCTGAGGTCGGCTTCGACCAGATTCGCGGATGGACCTACCAGGTACCCGTTCGCAATGAGCCAGTAGTAGGGGAGACCGCTCGGTGAACCGGTGATGCCTCCTGAACGGACTCGCTTCATGTCGGCCGTGGACAGGTTCGCGCCCGACAGATTGGTCTCGCTGAGGTTGGTGCCATGCAGTAGGGCCATCGACAGGTCGGCGTTGGCGAGGTTGGCACCCTTCAGAGATCGCCCTTTGAGATCGACCCAACTCAGATCCGCACCTTGGAGATCTGCTCCCTTCAGATCTTGGGTGGCTCGTCGGCGGGCCATGGATCTTCGGCCTGTGTCGAGGCGACTGACGACGGGTTGAGCTGCTGCCTTTGCCTTCTTCTTCCCAAAGATCCTCACTGGTGCTCCTTCACTGCCACGTGAACAGTCGGTAGGTCATCGCAACGCTGGCTACGCTGCGTATGGCCCTGGCTAGCCTCGCCTGACCCCCACGCCGAGCCCCAGAGAGGCACGCGTGCGACCCTGGGCGGAGTGGCAGCGACCTGGCAGGTCAGTAATGCACCGTCGAGCAAGGTCCCGCCGCCGTGACAACGCCACACATCGGGCCAATGAGTCCGGTCAGTCTCCGCCCCTCGCCACGAAGATCCCCCAGACCGCATTCAACCCAGAGTCTCGATCAGATCGGCCCCCGTTGAGGTGAGAGTGCATCAATGGACCTTCAGTCTCTACAGCCGGTTCGGGCTGGCCGGTGTAGGGCGTACTCGGGGGGGCGTCTCTTGACTCCACCCCATCATCCCGGACCAGCGCCGTCGGATTCCCGTCAGAGAACCAACGGGCTTTGTGCTGAAGGTACGGATCGCAGTACCAGCCCTGCGCATGCGGAAGAGTGCGGTCCATGCGGGTAGTTTACCTTGCGTTCACCTTGATGTCACGTAACGTTAACTTTCTGTACCCGCAGCGGAGACCTCGAAGCGACCGGCCGGAGATCCGCCGGCCCCTCGACATGCCGACCACATGACCACAGCCTCATCCGCTTGTGGCCGACAACCGCCCGCCCGACCCACTGCACGGGCTCAGGGCAATCGGTGGGGGCGTCGACCCGGTAGCCCGGCTCACCATGCGGCCCTGGATCGCACCTTCCCCTGCCCTCGTCGGGCCAGTTGAGCGAAGCCACCCCAAACCGCTTCTGACCCGACGATACCTTCATGTCTAGCGCACTAGTGGCACGCGCCGATCAGGTGGGCATATTGGCCCCCAGATTCCTCTTAGATCGGCCATTGCAAGCGTTTGGGGCACCCGCCTGTTCCGTCCGAGTATCCGACCCCCGGCCAGCTCACCATGCGCCAGCAGACCCCTGGCTCGGCCCAGATGGCGTTGGCGTAGTCGTCCTGTTGGTCCATGGGGCCACGGTAAAGGGAGTGATCCGCGGGTGGTGGGTCAGTTTGAAACCCCCCCGGTCCGCATGCACGTCCTCGGAGCGGATCTACGCTGTCGGAATGAACAAGAAGCAACTCACCAGAGTTGGTGCAGTCGCCACGATTGGTGGCGGGATTGTGACCCTGCACGGCATCACAAGTCGGCGCTGGCAGAGGGCCCACACAACCTTCGCCGCCTTGGCCCTCGCCGTCGCGGCGATCTCCTTCTTGCAGAGCCATCGTCGCGACGCTCCCTTACTGGCAGAACCAACACGGAACGTCTGATCTGGCGTTTCGTCCGCACGAGCTCCATCGCACCCGGCACCAAGCCGTCTACCAACTTCACCCACTACAGCCTGCTCGAGGCCCGCAGAGGACGTGCCTGGTATTCCCGAGGTGTCCCTGTCCTCGGAAAACCCCGCCGTCCAGGACGGGCACTGAGCCGGACCGTGGACACCGTGACGCCCTGATCGCAGGCGGTAGCTACTGCTTCCCATGCCGCTCGGACCGAACGGATGTCACCGTGATGGGGCGATCCACTCTGCCTGAGTCGTAGAGGAGAGGAACAGAGGCAAAGGCGGTAGCCATCGCAATCAGCGGCAACATGATGATCCAGGTCATAGTGCGTCAAGCAGTTGGACGGAAATTCTGCTTGCCTCCTACAGGCACGGTAGGAAAGCTGTTGAGGACAGACCTGAGCCTGACCGTAGATCCACCTGTGAATCGATCCGGGTGCCTGCCGGCGGGACGGTCAATCGACGACGGTGCGCAACGAGGCGGGTCGGTCACCGTCGCCACTGCGACAGCCACTCGTCGTCTTCGTCGTCCACGATGGCGACCTTGCCCTAACTCAGTTCGATCACTGGCATGGCTGGCGACCACCATTCAGGCTGACAGGGAACAGCGTGCCGTTCAGGTTGGCAGCGTTGGCGGCAGGACAGAACGCCGACAGCGACAGGTTGTACTCGGCCTCAAAGATGGCCTTGCCTCCCGATGTGAACGCCGACAGGGCACCGCACGTCCCGTACTGTCCGCACTGCTCGCTGACGATGCCATCGGCGGTCGGCTCCATCATGGTGGCGAAGTTATCGCCAGTGTCGTCCAGGTTCTTCGCGATCCAGCCCAGGCCCAGAGAGTGCATGTACGTCGCCAATGTCGTCAGGTAGGCCTGCTCTGCAGCCTGGCTGATGATGAAGCCCGTCGTGCCGTCCGATCCTGAGTACGTCTCGTCCAGGTCGGTCTCCACGGCGTCGAACCCCTTGGCTGCACACTGTTGTTGGATCATCGACTCGACGATCGACACCGTGGTGCTGGACGTGATGTTGAGGAAGTACTCGGGGTAGCCCGACAGCTTGTCGCCCAGGACACCGGCCGCCTGGAACTGCGCGTAGTAGGTCGTGGGGATTCCCTCATCGGCGGCGCTGTAGTAGTTGCCCGCTGTGCCGACTTCGACATAGCAGATGGCGTGGTCGCCCAGGGCGTGCAGGGCAGACACAGTGCTCGCCGGGTTCTCGATGGCGTCGATGTCATAGATGGTCGGGTTGGTTGCCGGGGCAGCGTCGCCGGTGTACGCAGTCAGGCCGGTGCCCATGTCGGTGGCGCTGGAAGTGTTGAGCGGGTGGTCAATCTCCCACTGCCACTCGGCGGTCACGGGCGGCACCCACCAGGAGCCGGAGGGTGGCGTGGTTGTCGTCGGTGGCGTGGTGGTCGGCGTGGTTGTCGTAGGCGGCGTGGTGGTCGTGCTGGCCCAACAGTTGATGCTCAGCGACGTGGGGGCCTGGCTCGTCACGGTCATGCCGTTCCCGGAACAGGTCACGTTGGCGGTGTCACCGGCCCCGAGGCTGAGGCTCTGGGTGACGGCGGCGGCGATGCCGTAGGTCCCGAGTAGGGCCACCAGGGTGCAGGTGACGATGAGTGTCGCCCTGCGAGGAGCAGCGCGCTTGTGGCGTCTGATTCTGATGCTGTGCCGATTGGTCATGATGCCTCCTTGTCGAATCGTTTCCACTCACCCAGAATGAGCGTGCAGTCGTATGTCTCGGCAACACTCCTTGTGCTGTAGGACTTGGGGGCTACCGGAGTGCGTGATCTACGCCAAGCCGAGGACTTCGCCGCGTTTGCTGCCTGGCAGCCGGGACAACGGCAGCCGCGGCAGTAGCTGGCGGTGCTGGGGTCGTCACAGTTGGGATGGGAGGGCATTTTCTTCCTTATTGGTCGTGGTCGGCGTGCCGACCGACTTTTTGGCCGGTGCCGACGAGAAGCCGCCACACCCCGCCGCCCACGCCCCAAGCCCCGCCAAAACAGTGAAGATGACCTGCGTTTTCTCCATGGCTCCCACCCCCTTGCAAGCCGCCATGCGAGCAAAGCCGACTGACAGGCTGTCGGCACCGCTCAGCGCAACGGTTCAAGCTTCATTGTTTGATCGGTGATGCACTAGAGGCAAAGGTCCCCAAAGGACTACTGACCAGAGGCGGTCGCGTACGTCAGGTTCCCCTCGCTAGGCAAGTCCGTGAAGGGCACAGAGCGGCTTTCTGAGGCGCTACGGACGGCCCTGAGGCCCCTCCACCGCCTGGGCCCCCCGGGCCCGGGGAGGGGGGGAGCCGCCCAACCATCACCGGGCTCTCCCGTAGCTCTACGGCTCCACAGAACGGGTAGCGCGTCGGCCATCGTTAGGCTGACGTCAGTGACCGACCACCTTTCAAGTCCTGATCAGCGAGCCAGGCACTGGGAGAATGTCCACGAGGGCAGCAGTCCAGACGCGGTGAGTTGGTATCAGCCTGAGCCGGTCGTGTCCCTGGAGCTGCTTGACGTGCTCGGGGTCGCCCCAGAGTCGGCGGTGATCGACATCGGCGGCGGTGCGTCCGTCCTTGTTGATCGGTTGCTCGCCAGGGGGTTCACCGATGTGACCGTTCTCGACATTTCTGACGCCGCTCTGCGAGCCGGCCGTCAACGGGTGGGCAGCGATCCCCGAGTGACCTGGATCACCGAGGACCTACTGTCCTGGGAGCCGACACGCCACTATGACCTCTGGCACGACCGGGCAGCGTTTCACTTCCTTTCCGGTACGGAGGTCGATATCTATCGGAACGTTCTGCTTCGCGCTGTCGCCCCCGGTGGATCGGTCATCATGGCGGCCTTTGCGCCAGATGGTCCAGAACGGTGTTCGGGACTTCCGGTGACCCGGTACAGCGCGGACGAACTCGGCGCGGTCCTGGAAAGCAGCTTCCAGGTGGTGGAGCACCGTCGTGAGGTCCATACAACGCCAGCCGGGGCCGTGCAGCCGTTCACGTGGATCGCCGCTCGGCGTTCGTCGCCCCGACACCGTCGCCGTGCCTGACTCGGATGCCCCCAACCGCTGATTGTGTGGGCACGTTCGGCGGTGCGGTTTCAGGAGGTCGACTTCGAGGATCATCGCCGGCGATGCCTGGCTGGGTGAGACCCCAGCCGCATGGATGAGGCCGGTGACGTCACCGAGCCCCGTGGCCCGCTCGACGAGGGCGTGCACCGACTGTCGCGACGACACGTCGACCGTCGAGGTGCTCACATCGAACCCTGCGTCGCGCATCACGTCGGCAGCGGCGTGGGCGTTCTGTTCATGGAGGTCTGCGAGCACGACCTGCTTGCCGGCGCTGACCCGCCGGGGGATGGCCTGACCGATCGATCCGACTCCGATGACGATGACGACTTCACCCATGGTGAGCTCCTTCAGGCCGGGTTGTTGCGAAAGCGCAGCACGCGCACCGCCCAGATGTTCTTCGACCAGGGAACCACCATCGGGCACGACAAGGGAGTCCCTCCTGAGGGGGGTACCGCCTGGGGCTCCTTTGATTGGATCGCCGTCCCTAAGGTTGAGGCATGGACGCAGGAAGCGACATCCGAGAGTTCCTGACTTCGAGACGGGCGAAGATCACCCCGGAACAGGCTGGCCTCCCCGCGTACGGCACCAACCGGCGGGTCAAGGGGCTCCGACGAGGAGAGGTGGCGATGCTCGCCGGTATCAGCGTCGAGTACTACACGCGCTTCGAGCGTGGAAATGCGTCCGGTGCCTCCGAAGACGTGATCGAGGGCGTGGCGCGAGCGTTGCAGCTCGACGAGGCTGAGCGGGCCCATCTGTTCGACCTCGTGCGCGCCGCCAACGCAACCTCTCGCACCACGCGCCGCCGACCGACTCAGGAGCGGGTGAGGCCCGTCGTCCAGCGGATCCTCGACTCGATGGCGGTGCCCGCCTATGTCCGCAACGGACGTCTTGATCTGCTCGCTGCAAATCCGCTTGGCCGTGCCCTCTACGCGCCGGTGTTCGAAGATCCAAACGGCACAGCCAACATGGCCCGGTTCATCTTCCTCAGCACAGGCGCTGCTGACTTCTTTCAGGATTGGGAGACCATCGCCAATGATGCCGTGGCGATCCTTCGAGCGGAAGCGGGTCGCGACCCGTTCGACAAGACCCTGTCCAACCTCGTCGGGGAGCTCTCCACCCGCAGCGATGAGTTCCGCGTTCGCTGGGCGGCCCACAACGTGAAGTTGCACCGCACAGGGGCCAAGGTGCTCCACCACCCAGTCGTCGGAGACCTGAACCTCGACTACGAGGCTCTGGAGCTTTCTGGCGACTCTGGCCAGCGCATCCTCGTTTACAGCGCCGAACCAGGGAGCCCTTCACAAGAGGCCCTTGACCTGCTCGCGAGCTGGGCGACAGCGCCGAAGGCCCAACGGGCGGACGAAACCGCCGACGAACGTTGAGAGGAAGAGGAGCAGTCATGGGAATTCAGCAGAGGAAACCAACTATCAAAGGTCCGGAAGAGTGGTTCACCGGCGACGTGTTCATCGACTTCCTCATGGAGCCCAGCGAGACCTCGCAGCTCAACGTTGGAGCTGTGCACTTCACTCCGGGTGCGCGCACGGCCTGGCATTTCCATGACGGGGGTCAGACTCTCTATGTCATCGAAGGTGTCGGTCTCGTGCAGTCTCGCGGCGAGGACGTCGTGGAGATTCACCCAGGCGACGTCCACAACACGGCGGACGGCAAAGAGCACTGGCACGGAGCTGACCACGACCACTTCATGACTCACATCTCCATCACGGAGGGTCCGGCAACCTGGGGTGACCATGTCACCGATGCTGAGTACGGCACTGGCGCGTAGGCATCTTACCCAGCGGAGACTTGGTGGCCCCCAATGTCAATGTCGTTCCACTGGGACGGCTCATGAAGCGATCATCTGACCTGCCCCCTACCAGCGAGTGTGACCCACTGCGGCACAACGGGATACGCCAGATCTGGTAGCTGCGTCAGAGCTGGACCCCGCTGATTTCCGAAGCGGCGCTGGTCTTCGCTGCACTTGTTGGAGCGTCGGAGCTATGCCAACGACAATCAGCGGCGGTTAGTTGCGTTGTCGTGCGACCCCAACGTCAAGATCCTCGCTGGTACTTGCTGGCGACGTATTCGTCCACCCAGGTCCGCGTACTCCGCCATTGGCCGTCTGGCCCCTTCTGCGCCTTGAGTCGGCCCCGCTCGATGGCGGCGCGAAGCATGAACACGCTCTGGGTCTTCGTGGCCAGTGACACGATCGGAACCAGGCGGTGGGGCCCGGCCACGGCGGGGACCACGAAGCGGTAGAGGTTGTCGGTGACAGCCCGGGCGATAAGCTCCCCGAGCGGCCCGGGATCGCCACCGTCGGCTCGCTGTAGAGCGCGGAGATACCGGTTGCGGTCGCGGGTGTAGATGACGGCAGGGGGGTAGCCGAGACGGATCAGGAGCAGGTTCAGGAGGAGTCTGCCAGCGCGCCCATTGCCGTCGAGAAACGGATGGGTCCTCTCGAATCTGGCGTGGGCTGAAGCGATCGCCTCGACCGGATTGTCGGAGGCGGCGATGGTGGCGAGCGAGTCGACCCAGTCGACCATGGTCGCGGGTACCTCTATCCACGACGGCGGGACCATCCCACCCGGGAAGGGCTGGATGTCATGTTGCCGGAAGCTCCCTGGTTTCTCTTCGGGGGTTGCGTTGGGGTGAGGGGCGACACCCCACACCGGTCCGAGGGCCAGCTCGTGGACATGGCGGACCTCGGTCATCATGAGCGGCGCCTGTGAGGTCCAGTCGCCTGGCTCGAGGGCTTGGCCGTAGACCCATTTCGCCGCGTCGGCGTAGCCGGTCACCTCCATGTACTCCCGGAGCTCTTTGTTCCCGACGGCCCGTCCCTCGGCCAAGAGTGCCTCGACCTGAGCGATGACAAGGGTGTTGCCCTCGAGGGCAGTGGAGTGATGGGCCTCCTGGTACCAGATCGAGGTCCAGATGCCCTCGGCCTCAGTCGGCGATGGCAAGCCCCCCATTCGCTCTCGAAGATCGACGATGGCGTCTTCGAGGCGCTGGTAGACAAGCTGGCGAGGTGGTCGCCCTCGTCGTGATGTGTTGTGTGTCACAGATATTAATGATAACACCACAAACAATCCGAAAGTGTTGTGTCCGATTTAATATTGCCAAAGCTCGACACAATGGCATTGGGCCATCCTGACGGCACCGGTCACGCGCCACTTCGCCAGCGCAGAATCCCTGGCCGCTGGCACATCGGACCTGAGCCGATTCGCACTGACGCGTCAGCTCGCAGTCCGCAAGCATGCGCTTCGTCGGGTGGCACGCGGCACGCAGCCAGCCGTTGCGTCCTCGACTCCTGCTACGGCAATCACGTCGTCGTTCGAGTGTTCGGAGGCGGCTGGTCTGTCCGCAACCACGCGGCCAAGTCTTCATCGAGGATTCGAACGCACCGACCAATGCGGCGGGCGCGAAGGCTGCCCTTCCTGATCTCGTTGCGCAGGGTTCCCGCTGAGACTGCGACCCGTGCGGCAGCTTCGGGCACAGTGAGCACTCCTGGAAGGCGGACCACACTCATGGCTGCTGACCCAATTCACCTACTGGTTCAATCCACCGATGGCCGGTGTCGCGTTCCTCGTTGATCGACATCCTCCACCTCCTCAGGCTGATCCAGTACGTCGCGTGATGGCCGTAGCGCCTGCATGCTTCGCAACTGGGGTCAATGGAAATCTGCACGGTTCCATCGTCCTGACGGTCGTCACCTCCAACGATGTCACCCTCGAGCAACCGGAGACTCCGCTGCACGCTGATCCGAACGATGCCCTGATGTCGTCGGTCGTCACCTCATGCCCGAACGACGTCACCCTGGCCTAA